>Ga0123342_1000641_pt1 | contig 56339 bp, 28 predicted proteins | sample Turbeawhitnodule_FD_89960 | JGI IMG/M metagenome (GOLD analysis project Ga0123342, IMG submission 89960) | Root nodule microbial communities of legume samples collected from Mexico - Turtle bean Mexico white nodule | ecosystem: Host-associated > Plants > Roots > Nodule | place: Mexico: Nepantla...
GCCTTCGCAGGTACCCCCACCATCCGGTGTTCACCCGACGACCGAGTCCCAAGTGCCGAAGGATAAGCAGGAGGACGAGGAGAATCCCAGTTCATCACCCAGTCACCTGCCCGACCGAAGGAAAGAGAAGAAGACTTCAATAGTTCTCTAGGTCCATCTCCCTAGCAGAAACATTCTTTATTATCAGATGAATATTATAAATCAAAACCAACCCTTTTATAAGATAACTAACTTCAAAACATGTGAATTATACTTATGCATTGTCTGTGTATATCCTCCCAAAACAAAGAGATTCAAGTCTGCAGTTACAGATTAGCCTTTGTTGTCGTATTCAGAAAATGTCATGATTTGTCCTACCTATACTATGAATGTATTAGGTCGTTTGCATCGTTTCTCACCTAAGTAATACCAACTCCATGTTTTACCTCTTATCTAAGAACAATCCATTGGAGTTGGTTTCACTTAGAAAATATGCAAGCACACCAACAAAGAATCAATGCTTACAATATTATAAAACTTGGATTTTTAATTCAATTTAGTTTGGTTAAAATATTTTTGAACAATTCTAATCGTGAGAGGTTACCATTTCACAATTTTGTTGCTATCTATTTCCCTTTAATGCAGGTTTTCATGGAGCTGCAAACCCATCAACACCACCATCACGACTAAGCAACACCACCATCACGACTAAGCAACACCACCATCACGACTAAGCAACACCACCAACTACTCAAAATGACTTCAAGGTTTAAAATATATCTCTAAGTTAACACCTTTTGGGGTTTATATTGCTCAGCTTTAAGCCTTTTAAAATTTCTAATACTATGAGAGACACAATAGAAGGAGAGGATGTTGGAAGAAGTTAGAGTGAGTAAGGGAAGAACCAATTTTTAAATAACTTAACTTTATTGAATGTTATTATTTTCAAAATATTCTTATATTTAAATCTAATTACAATTTTCAACAAATATAATTAAGAACCATTTAAGAAATGTCTTTATTTATTTTTATAAAACTAAATAAACTTAGTTAACATTTTTAATAAGGAAGAAATTATTTTCATTTGTATTTTAGTCAAGTACTAACTAGATTCTCATAATGTGATATGCGTACAAATGTTGAGACTATAATGATAAAAGGCTTAGGAAAAGCTAGGTATGGGATGGGGTCCAAAAGCGATTAATTGCAGACTAAAATTAGATCTCAGAAAGTATAAATAATTAATGTTTTGTTGCTTTTATTATTGGAGATGCGCAAATAGGTTTAAATGTGTTTTCTTTAGTAATGATAAGCTGGAGCATTATCTTAATATTCGTATTAAATTGTCAGTTTGTTTCTTGCAGTTTTGTTATTATTGTTTTGATGCATCGGAGTTGGTTTAGTTTTGTTTAAGGTTGCAACAGTTGGGGATAGTCAAAACAAGGCAATAAAGAGACAAGAGGATTAAGGAAGATCAGAAAAAAGACTCTGTTTGAAGTAAAGGGAAAGAGTTCATGAAAGTTATCTTTAAGAAATTTTAAGTGGGTAGAATGTTAAGGTTCGCAAGTACTTTTCAGAGTATCGGTGTTACGGTCATTTACTAGTAGCATACATATCCTAGATGATAATGTGTCCAATGACAATGTTTCATTACGCCAGTATAAGACCGCCAACATTGTTTGTCATAGTAGGCGAGAAGATTAGAATCATGACTTTTATTTTTATTCTTCTTTAACAATAAATGTTCACGTCTAGTTTCCCTTGGATGATTTTTTTGGGTGGGTGCTTTAAGTTTTAAACGTGGCACCTACTCAACTACATTTGAAAAATTAGGCGTCTTTGCAGGTCTTTTGGTCGTTATGCTCGACATTGAGTTTGAGGCTAAAACTTCAAATTTTTCTTTTTACTTTTACTACTAGGTTCGAAGACCATTCTCTTGGTAACTTTTGCACTTCTTAACAAATTCAACATAGTCCCTTCACAATGTTTGTCAGTAGTAACCAACTTTCAACACTCTTGTCGTCATAGTTCTCTAGCCTAACTATAAACCACATATCCCGTTGTGAAGCTTGCTCATGATGTGTTGGGCTTCCTACTTTGTTACACAACTTAAAAAGGGTGTGAAATACCCTTTTTTATATAGATCCTACCTGATCATGAGAAATTGCAATTCCATTCTTGTCAGTGCTTTGTCATGTCATCTCATTCCCTCGTCTTGGCCAACAAGGAAATTCATGATTTGTTGGACACAATTGGCTTCATATTTTTTCTGTATTCATACATTCGTTCAAGGTAATAATTAGAGTTGACATTATTTGTTGAATGATCATCTCGTGTCGACCTTTTTTCTTAGTGCTTGCTAATTTGGACAACAAGACCACTTGAAAGTTGTTTTCTTGGTGTATATGCTACAAGCTCGCTTCTTCGGAGTCCAACATCAGTTTGGTCACTCGGTGATAATACCTTGGAAAACATGGTCTATGACTTGGAACTGACGTCTAGTTGTGAACGTTTCGTACTCGACTTGATTGTTTGACGTCTTGAAGTCAAAGCATAAGGATTGGTCTATTGTTAAATTACACTACCCTTTCAACATAATTCTTGCGTTGCTACCTTTGTGGTTAGATGAGCTCTCAACGTACAATATTCACACCTCAACTTGTCGATTATCATTTCCCAGCAACTTTGACACGAAGTTTGCTAGGTATTGGGATTTGATGGGTCGACTTGGTTCATATTTTATGTCGAATTCCAACAACTCCATTGACCATGCTATCATCCCCCCTGCCCATTCAGTTTTGACAGATTTTGTAACCCTGAAAATATGGCATAAGCCTCTTGGTTGTGTGGACTAAGGCCAAGGCTAAATTCTCTATGAGTTCATACCTTGTCTTGACATCTTGTAGTACTCAGGTGATGAAGTATGCATGTTTCTGATTGGTCATTCCCTACATTAAGGCTGCACTGATTGCTTCGTCTCATATCGATAGGTATACCAATAATGGGTGTCTCGGTGTGGGTTTGTTAAGGATGGGCGATGATGAGATTGAGGCCTTCACAACCGAAAATGCTTCCTCGCAATCGTCATCTCATAAAAACTTCTCGGTCTTCTTCGTCAACTTTAAAATTGGCTTTATCTTGTCAGCTAGCCTAGGTAAAAACTGGATAAGGAAGTCAGTCGACCAACAAGTCTCTTTACTTTTTTAAGGTTCTGGGGGTTTTGCATTATTTTAAGTTCCTGACACATGTCCAAATTCACCTTGATACTCTGGTGAGTCATCATAAACCCTAGGAATTTACCTCTTTCCACACTGAACATGTACTTTTTCGGATTGAGCCTCATGTCTCACCACCTTCCTGCTTTTGCCTCATTTGGGCATTCTCGGTCCTCAACGCATTTATCTATTTGGCATTCTTTCTCTTTAACATCTCAAGCTTTTCGTAGTTTCATCATCAACTTGAGTCACCTTCATGATATGCCTATTGTTGGAGGTCATGTTTCACATATTAACCATGTGGCTCCTTCATAAGGTTTTCTCCATCCCACAGTCTGAATTAACCCATACGTGATCACCATATCTCTAGTCTTTTCTTTCTCTTTTTGTCTACCTTTGTTCTCGACCTTCGATCTTCGATCTTAGTCTCTAATGTGTTACCTGTGATTATACTTTGATATTCAAGTCAATTGAGAGAAACAATAATTTAGCAAGTTTTCAAAAAATTATTACATTTTATCTTACAACATATACCTATATTACCTCAATTAGGTTGTTATCCATATGGACGATTAATCATGCTCTCAAATTTGATTTATATCTGATTATTATTAATAAAGTGATTAAGCGATAAGCATAAATATAGTTGATTTACTAGGTGTTTCTCTAAGAGATTTAGATGCCGAAATGTGCTATTGGCATCACGGTCAGTGCTCACTATGTTAGTTTTTCGAATGGTACATGATTGTTAACTAAAAATAATATCACATTGGACGGATATAAAGTTAGATTCAAGTGTAACTAATCAATAATTACATAAACATACTACTATATATTCCCTATAAAGTCATATAGTTCAAAAATATTTTCTTACAAAAAATACTCTTAGGTTTCTACTTGAATCACTAATTCTTGCAAACAAAAAGATGTAAATTCATTTTATTAAAGTAATTTGTTGAGCAATAAATATCAATATTTTTTAAAATATGTGAATGACTATGATATTATATTAGTGAGTTTATATTTAACCTCATAAAATTAATATTTAAAATGAGGATTGTAATCCACTTATATATTATAATTTGAATTATTCTTAATTGATGTGGGATCTTCAACACATCTTTCACATAATAGAATGAATATCTCAAACATAAGATTAAATATTTATGAGTGGTTTAACAAGAGTCCGATATCAATCGCATAATAGTCTTAAAAATCTTGACTGTGAAAGATTTTAAACAACATTGTTACCATCTTAATAAAGAGTAATGATATATGGACAACCCTAAATTTTTATACAATCACATTACAACTCCCAATATTATTATTTTATATTTTTATATAATTTAATTACAAATTTACCCTTTATTATATATACTTATTTCTAAACTCATCCCATAAAAAATTGTATACAATTCTAAGAATTGTCACACTATCATTTTTCTTAATAAATATATCTATGTTTAACTCAACCTAAAAAAATATATTGTAAAACGAGAATTACTCTCGTTTTATATATATATTAATTTTGTTTTATTAGGATCTCCGTCAACAACAATGTGGGGATCAAACCATACTATATCTCTGTACTGAATAGAAAACATATCCTTCATTGATTTTCATGACATGTGTACTTTAAAATGCTTGTAATTAACTAAGATACACATCAAATAAGAGGAACTTTGAACTTGTCACTTTTTTTTCTTTTGAACTAGATCCTACTCTGTCCACAACCTTAACAGCAGCATAGCCATTAGCATTATAGTACTTTCCAGTTCCTCCAATAACTGCAATATGTGACTCAAACACATCACTCTTGTGCACTCCAAAAAGTCTCAGTCCATCCTGATACCCACCTTTCAAGAAGCTTGTTGTGATAGCCACCATGTGGCTACTTCTATCCTCAGAGCTAACAACATACACCCCTTGTGCTTTTCCAAGTTTATGCACTTCATCTCCATCATTTTGAACTAGTTCCTCATCTATTGGTGTTACTGATCCATACTCCAGCTCCTGAAGTGTTGCTCTAGTGGGAAAAGAGAAGCCAATAGTAGACAGATCAAAGGTTTGAGAAGATGAATTAAGTGGAACTGTTGGAGTGAATTGGGGTATTTGACCAGTAACATTAGTAGTTGTTGGTTTTCCAAAATATTGTGTGCTACTACTATTCAACACATCGCTCATTAGGAATGTTATCTTTTCATGGCCATGGTTATGGTTAGAGGATGGAATATTGTCAAGAGTCCTAGCTGAAGAAAACTTAGTCATAAAGAAAAGTAACATGAATATCACCACAATAGAAGGAATTGGTGTAGCCATTGTTGCATAGCTTTCTTTTGACAATAGTTTGCATTTGCATGCTTGATTGATATATAGGCTTCAACTAAGTGTGGTAGTTAGAGTAACTCATAGAATACTAAATAATTATCCATATTAATTAGATTGTTGACTTAGAACAAGCAAGATCATTAGGAAGTGGATAAATGAAACAGTTAACTAAACACACCCAATAAGAAAATTCCATGATAAATGGTGCCATAAATTTGATAGTTTGATTTTGAGGGTTACCAGCTGCAATGCAAGTGACATAAAGCCTATTCGACATATAAAGCATTAGGTCGTTTGCATAAAAATCCTCTTTCTCAGTGTGACGTTTCATCGTTTGTCACTTGCTATTTCGTGGACCAACTCCATATCTTGTTTTCTCTGATTTCTGAACGCTAAAAAATTCAATTGGAGTTGGTTTCTCGGATAAAAAACTTTAAAAAAATTTATGCAAATAGACAAAAAAAAATTGTTGTATACAATTATAAATTTTGGATCCATTTAACAAGTTGAACTATATTTATCAAATTTCACAAATACCAATAACCTTTTCTTTAATAAAACTTTTTCTACTACTAATTAATATTTAAAATCAAAAGCACAAATTACAATGTTAATAAGAACACTTTAATCACTTCCATAGAAACTAGACACAAATTTGGTCTACCTTAAACAATGAAATACTATACCTTTATATTGATCCAATACACACAAAGCTAACAATCTTCTACCTAAAACAATCAAATGTTGTCTTGTTATTTTTTTTTTTCTTAATAAAACTTCCAACAACTCCTGCACAGTGTTTTGATCAATTGAGTTGGACTATTGCTATTAAAGAAACATGTTGGAGTTGGTTTACATATAAATTAAAGATAAAAAGAAAATAACAGAAGAAAAGTAACTGCTATATATACATGTAACTTGTTCAGTTCATATATAGTGAAAAGTTGTGTATCAGTGACTGCATTTAAGTTACAAAAAGCCAAAACTTTTTTGGTTTTAGTTATATCCAACAGCACCATCATGAATGAAAGCAGTGTAAAGTGTTTATGATTGATAAAGGTTATATGTGTGATATCATCTTTGTAGATTAAAAAGGTGAGTGGGTTAGATTCGCTTTAGCAGAACATGAATTTGGTTGTTTGATTTTGAGGGTCCACCTGCTGCAACACAAGTGACATAAAGCCTCACCCATCATACTATGCATGTGTTAGGTCCTTTCATTTTTTCTCACCTAAGTAATACCAACTCCATGTTTTACCTCAAGTATACCAACTACATGATTTCTCTCTTAGAAATTTTTAGAAAAAATATCAATACAATAAATATAAGTTTTTTTTGACAAAAAATTTAGTGATAAATAAAAATTTTGTCACTATTTATAAGATTTACCTGAAAATTAATATTTACTTGGAAATTTTAAATATGATTTACATATTTATTTGTGACAACTAATGATGATAAAATATTAATAATTAAAAAAATTAGTCATAAAAAGTTTAAAATTAAAATGATACTAATTATTAATAATAAAAAAATAATTTATTTATAAGATAATTTTTTATTATCACTATTACATATAATATAGTAGTGATTATTACTTTATCATTATTATGTTTCATGGTTGTCATTACTATATAAAACTATTACTAATAACTATTTTTGTCAGAACTTACACTATGAGAAAATCATCAAATAAAAATCAAATTTAGAAATTAAAAAAAAATTAGTTGTTATATTGATTAAATTAGATACTATTTTAGATACTAAAAAAATTATTGATTTCTAAATTAGTTTATATTATTGATAAATAGTTTATCTAATTAGCTACCAAAATTTTAACTACCAATAATTTATATTTTAAATTTGGTAGCAAAAATTTTGTTAGCTAATTAGATGCCCATTTAGAAACTATTTATAATAATAGAAACTAATTTAGACACCAATAATTTTTTTAGTCTCTAAAATAGTATCTAATTTAGTCAATATAGCAACTTATTATTTTTTGTCTCCAAAATTAGTTTATATTTAATGAATTTTTTGTAGTGTTAGTTTTAATATCTTTTAAAATTATTGTCAAAAGTATAATAATAATAATAAGAATACTAGAGAAAATTAACACAAGATACATATTTATAAATTTTACTAATAATTATTTATATCATTAAAAAAATTAGTATGCAAGTGATTAATAATTTAAGATATAAAATAACCAGTATGAAGGTTTGCACTAAAAGAAAATCATTAAATAGAAATCAATTTTAGAGACGGAAATAATTAATCACTATATTAACTAAATTAAATATTAATTTAGAGACTAAAAACATTATTGATGTCTAAAATAGTTTTTATTATTAATAAAATTTATAAAATAATTTCTAAATTGATATCAAATTAGTTAGTAAGGTTTTAGCAACCAATTAATTTAGATTATAGAGTTGGTAGCAAAAATCTTGGTAACTAATTCACTACAAGAAAATTATTAAATAACAACCAAATTTATAGACAAAAAATAATTAGCACTATATTAACTAAAATACTAATTTAGTGGCTAAAAAATTATTCGTATCTAAAGTGATTTATATTATTAATAGTAATTTATAAAATGGTTTCTAAATTAGTATTTAAATTAGCTACCTAAGTTTTAGCTACTAATATTTTAAATTCTAAATTAGTCTCTAAAAAACTAATAAAGACTAATTTAGATATAAAGTAGTAAGTAGCTAAAAAATTGGTAACTAATGGCTTGGTAGCTAATGGTTTTAATCTAAAACATATTTTATAAATGTTTATTAATAATAACACTACAACAAAATCATGAAATAGAAATTAATTTTAGAGACCAAAAATAATTAGTTGTTATAGCATAACTTATATTTAGATAATTATATTTGGATTTAAATATAAATAAATATTACAAATAATCTTATTCTTAAATAAAGCGTTTTATTTAAGAATGCAGCTTTACCTAATAACTGCATTCTTAAATCAAAGTGTTTTGTTTAAGAATGCGATTTTACCTAATAGTCGCATTCTTAAAACAATTTTTATCCTGACACTGAAGCGCGCCACTTATGCTTTCATACTTGCTTTCTTATCTGACGCTTCGTTTTCTCTTCTGTTTCTATTTTCGTGCTTCTTCTCGTCTTCAACGAGCCTTCATTGTCTTCTTCATGCCATTGTAAATTCATTTTGAGCTTTCTTTCTTCTTCACCATTGGTTTATATATTTTTTTTCGTTTATTTTATTTGTTTATTTTCTTGCATTAGCAAAGGTCACTACTGTTTCATTGCCTGCTATTTGGGTTTTTGTTGTGTTGTATTTACTCCGTTGTTGATGTCGCTTATGCTGTCGTCCCAGTTGTTGCCTTCACGCACAAGGTTGGTGATGTTTTAATTTTTTTTAATGTGTAGGTTTAGGATTTAGGGTTTAGAGTTTTATTTTTAAAAAATAAATAAATAAGAATGCAACTATTTACCATAGCCTCCCTTATAAATCTACATTTAAGAATGCGGCTAAATAGCCGTTGTTTTCTCTGTTGGACATAAGACTACGTGTACATCAAATGCGATTAGAAAGCCACTGTTCTAAAGTGAAAATAGTCGTTGTCTTTTAACCCTTCAGCACTAGTGCACCGTCATATCTCACTTGGTAAAAGAACTTTAAAGACATGCTAATTCTTTTAGATTGTTAATTACTATTTTTAGCGGATAGACACTAGATAATAGAAAAGTTATGGAATTAGTTATGGAGTCTTAATATGTTAACAACCATTTTTTTAGCATTTCCATCTAACAATTGATGGGTTGATTGACATATGACATGATTATTATTATTTTAATAAATGTGGGGTGACGTTTTAATAAAAATGAATGAGGGGTTTTTGCATAATTTGAAAAATTATTCTCATTGTTTCCTTCTTCTCCCTTCTTCTTCATTTTTCTCCTACACATACCCTCATTCCCTCCCGCGATAGTGGTGATCGCACTCCTTCCTCGTTCAATCCTTCAAATGTGGGACAATTTCCCAGTGTTGTGTGCAATTACTGCATGAGATTTCTGCATGCACTCTCGTCCTCTCCTTCAATCCCTCTAGTATGGAACTATTTTTCGGTTCAAATTGAGCCAAAAGCCAATCACTCCTCCTACTAGTTTTGATTAAGTCACAAATCAAGCACTCTCAAGTTCGTCAAAAATTCCTTAGACTTAAACTTGACGCCTTCTATATTTCATCAATACCCTTTTTTGCAGATTTCAAAATTTTAATTCTTTACAAATCACCACATAAGCACTCCATGTCATGTCACGGTTGTCAAAATGGAGTATTTTTGCTTGCAGTTGTCAAAGTAACATTTTTCCTAGATATATCTTGAGGTGTTGGTCATGGTTACGTGAGAGGAGTTTCCTGATTCTTTTATGTAGATTGGTTGTTAAGTTCTTGTAGTACATCTCCGTCACTTTAAAGTATTTCTTTGTTTATTGATGTTACTCTAACTCTTAAAGTATTGCACTATTGGTAAAAGAGAAATCAATAATAGACAAATCAAGGTTTGAATAGATGCATTGAGAATTGTTGGAGTGGATTGAAGTATTTGAAAAGTGTCCTTACTATTGAGCATATCTCTTAGTAGAAATATTATTTTTTGATGGACACTAAGTATAAAATTGACTTTTTACCTTGGTTATTTGAGTTAAAGTATGTTATTTTCAAATCCAACATAATTAATTGATTCAATTTTTTCGTCAATTTAGGGAGGAATAGTCAAACGCTATTTTTTCAAGTTAGACAATTTTAAGCATAGTAAACAATGTCTTTATCATTTCAAAATTTACGTGTTTTAGGGTAAAAAATAATGGTTTAAACATTACGGTGATTTTTCACTCAACCAAGAGACAATAATAGTGCAATCATGTTATCAAAACTCTCTCTTAACGACACAAAACAAAAACGACAAGACACTCGAACTAGAACGTGCTCACAAAACTACGCAAGTAGTGGTGAGGTAATGGTTGAGTGAGACTATGTTGAACTCACTCACAATAAGAAGGTCCTCCTCAACAACATGGAACAAGGATGACAAGATGTGAAAGTTCAGATAAAATTACAAATATGTTGCATATATGATCGTGTGGGTAAAAAGAGAAAAATTAATGACATTTTTTTTAAGAGTTTAAAAAAAATCTCAATTATATTTAAACATATGTGTGACGTCACTGAACATAATAAAGTTCTGTTATGTTTGTTTAAATACAACTAACCTAGAAAAAATCATCTAAATTTCAATTTTGTGAATATATTTTTTAAGATGGTTTTTTTGGATATAACTAATGTAAAAGGATAACGCTAACCATTCTTTTTGCATTAACGGTTGAAGCCTAATTATATATATCTCGCATGCAAATACAAAGTATTGTGAAAAGAAAGCTCTGCAACAGTTACTTACCTCTTATGATGATATTCATGTTACTTTTGTTGTTGGTGAGTAGGTTTTCTTCTGCTAGCAATTTTCCATCCTCTAACCATAACCATGGCCGAGTGGGGTGGTTAGATTAACTCATGGAATGCTAAATAAATATCCATATTAATTAGAGATTGACTTGGAACGAGTAAGATTATGTAGTGGATAAATGAAACAATTAATTAAACTCACCCAATAATTGATTTAGTTTTTCACTTCTGATGGTAATGTTGCCAAGAAAATTCCATGGTAAATGGTGCCATAAATTTGATAGTTTGATTTTGAGGGTCCACCAGCTGCAATGCAAGTGACAAAGAGCCTGATCCGACATACTGTGCATAAAAATCGATGTATATAATTCATATGAATTTATGCAACGTTTCATTATTTGCCATATGTCGTTTCTCGTTCCCTCTTATTTCTGAAGACTACAAAATTCAATTGAAGTTTATGCAAATAGACAAAAAAAATCGATGTATATAATTGTAAAATTTAGATCCATCCAAAGAGTTAATACCAATTATTCCGCAGGTCTGTCTCAAGGGTTTAACTTTTTTTCAAAAAAGAATCTATTCAAAATCAAAAGCACAAGTTATAATGTTAATAAAAAAAATCAATCATATCAGTATAAACTAGACAAAAATCTGTTGATTAATATTGTTCCTTATAAAAACAGAGTTGCTAGGTTGAAGCAGGAAGGTGAAAGTAATATGGCCTCTGATATGAGGGATTTAGGTGGAGGGTTTAGTGTTGTTTTTGTAGGATAGATAAAATATATTTTACTATGTAGTGTCCCATCAGAAATCGACGTCAAAAGGTGGCACAAAAAATACCACAGTTTGGTGTAGGCTATTGCAAACTGCGAAGAGGGTAATTGAAGAGAGATATTTTGAACGTTGTGCTTTCTTTTTTTTCTCCCTTTCCTTTTGGATCTTTTTTTCTGTATTTTGATTCTCATCTGCTATGTCTGATGTCAAAAGCAGAGCACAGCCGAATAAGACATTGGCAACGAAATTTCCACTACTACTAACAAATCAAAGTCACACTCAAATTTGGGACTACCTCATTTTGCATTGGTCCATACCCCACCCTACCAAGTTTAACCGTAAAATTAAAGGGATTGCGTTTGGATTCGCTACCAACCTTCTTCATATTATTCTACACAGGTTTAATCTAATTAGGTATGTAAATTAACCACCTGTGACTACCAGACCCCACTCTATCCTTAAATTACCCACATATTCTCATTTCCATATATCTGAGTTAATTGCTCTCTATCTCTCACTCACTCACACCCAAATCTTCACCTTTTTATTCCTTTTAAGTCCAACAACTCACCAAGCCCCACTTCCTATAAATTGCCCATTATATATGCACCACAAATCTCATCCCAATTCCAAAGAAAAAAACTTCCATCATATATTCTCTCAGGGCCACTCCTACCTGTTCATTATATATGTTATAAATGTAAAAGCTTGTACTAATTTAACCATCAGTTTTAGTATGAGTGTGTTAATTAGTCAGACAAAAATTGTTACTGCTATATATACTTTTGTCTGTTTCATGTAAGATTTTATTTATTTTGTTCTGAAAAAGAATATATGTGTTGTTGAATAGGAGTATGTTGTGGAGCCATATATTCGTGAAATCATAGGTAAAAAAAGTGTGTATAAGTCCAATGTTCTCTGCAATCTCGAACCCGTTTTGCACTTTGCTTTGTTGTGTTCCATAAGGACCATGCATCTCTGTGGAAAGATTTAAGCTGGGAATCAAGCAGCAAAACGGTCCCCAGTTCAGATAACAATCACCTCCAAAACAAAATTTCACCCTTTCATTTTCCTTATCCCATCACCCCAAAAGAAAAAGCTAGCGATTCTCCAATTCGCCCTTTGTTCCGTGTCCTTCACTGCTCCCAATCCTCACAAGAACACTCAGAGTTCGCACACACCTACCCAAAAATCACCCACCCCACACAACCCAACCCCATCAAGATTTCACCACAAAGTCTAAAGCTTTTCACAAAATTGAAGAGACCCAGTTGATTTTTTTTTCTGTTCGGACTGAGCCACCGATCAAACATGACGCAACGGCGGTTTCTGGAGACGGAGCTGAGCATGCCACCGTCGTACGGCAACAACACGCGCGACACGTTCATCAGCGACGCCAACTTCGATACCAACATGGTGATCATTCTGGCGGCGCTGCTGTGCGCGCTGATATGCGCGCTGGGGCTGAACTCCATCGCGCGATGCGCGCTGCGGTGCGGGCGGCGCTTCGGCGACGAGACGGCGGAGCAGGAGGCGGCGCGCCTCGCGGGGACGGGGCTGAAGCGGCGTCAGCTCAGCCGCATCCCGGTGGCGGTGTATGGTGCCTCCGGCGAGACCGTCCCGGCGACAGAGTGCCCCATATGCCTCGGGGAGTTCGAGAAAGGGGACAGGGTTCGAATGCTGCCCAAGTGCAACCACGGCTTCCACGTGCACTGCATTGACACGTGGCTCCTCTCCCACTCCTCCTGCCCCAACTGCCGCCACTCCCTCCTCGAGAAACCCGCCGCGCCGGAGAGTGGGTCCCGCCGGAGGAGCGACGTCGTGGTGGTGGTGGAGCCGCCGAGTTGAAGGACAATAATATCGTGAAAAAGTTTTGGTGAACGGAAGTTGAGAAATTTAATTTAGTTGTTAGAGTAGTTATTAGTTGGTTATTAATAAATTTGAAGTGACCACTCTTACACACATTTATATTTGTTGTTGTTTTTTTTTTAAATTAAAACATATGTTAATGTTTGTTCTGTGTATACTAATATGTTGGATTGGATAAAAAAAAATCTTGAAAATGTGCATAATCTTAGTGGGTTCTTTTTTATCTCTGCGCACTAATATGTCATTGCTTGATGATAAGCTAAAGTCATTTGAGTAATTATTAGGGTCGATCTTGTGGTGGATTTGAATAGTGTATATAAGAAGTTTTATATTATGAAAAAACTATAAATGTATTTAGAGTGTGTGGATTAATAGAGTTTAAATATGATCAAGAGAAAGGAGTTGAATAAAGAGTCTAAGTTGTTTAAAATAATTTTGTTTATTTTCCAAACTATGCAAAAATAACAATCAATGGTGTTATAAAGCCTTCAAATTCTCATTTCCTTTCATTCAAAATATTCTAACTTGAGTTTGAATTATTTTAAACTCTTTACACAAAATTCGCTAATCAAAACATCAACTTTTATCCAATTTTTTTTTTAAATCTAATTTTTTTACCCTGCCTAAATCATACATCCTATAAAATTCTTCATTACTTTAAAAATTTTCTAAATATTTTATTTCTGAAGTTTTAAAATTATTTTATATTTTAAAAGCATCACAAACTCAACAAACATTTCAATAGATAAAGAGAAGTTTGGGATTTTAGACAGCAGAAAACTAATAAAATGATCAACTTTTAAATTTAAAATAGAAAGACTTAATCAGTTAAAAAATACTTCATAAACAAAATTGTACATGGATCAAACTAAAAATTCAATTAAAAATTATTTTTAAGATTAATAATTGGTTTGAAGATACAATTTTTACGAAAATTGAGTTGACTTTTAAGGTAAGACAATACAAAATGGTTCTAGTTAATTAGAGTATAAATTAATGAATAAGAATTGGTATAATTTAAGTTTGATACATAAAATGACAAAAGTAACCTTTAAGTTTAATTAATTTGTTTCAAAAAGAAAAATTTAAGATTTAAATTCAACTTATTTAGTTTAATTTAAATGTGGATTCTATAACTTGATTACTTTTATTCCATATAACCAATAAGGTCTTGAAGTATTTTTAAATGTATTAATTTAATTCAATAAACAAAATTACGTTAAATGACAAAGAAAAACCAGTGGGGAAAATCATGTAATAGTTAAGTAAGGATATTTATTTTAAGATAAAACAATACTTTACTTAGCTACACCTTTTTCTTATTCAAAATTAACATTTTTACTATAACACGCATAAAATCAATTAATCTCTACCTTTTTAAAGTCAAGTTTATAAAACTCGACCCATATATTTAATTAAACTGAATTTCATATTTAAATTTTTTTATTTAAATAAACTAAATATTTCTTATCAAACATTTGATAAATTTATTAATAATTCCAGAAATTTACATAATAATTAGAGTACTCGTAGTTAGCAGATTAATTGAGAGAGAGAGATGCATTGAAAATGAATTGAAGATTACCAATTTTTAAGTTAGCTATACATAGCGATCATGTGAACCAAAATGATGTTGCTACCTGTTATCTTTAATGGGCCAACTTCATGATATCTCGTATGGTGTTTTTTTTTATAAGTTATCTTAAATTAATATTAATATATTTAAAGTTTTTTTTTATCAACATTTTTTTTTATCAGTAATAAAAAATAAATAAATGGGAATCACTTCAGGGGTGGTCCAACCCTTATACATAAAGAGTTAGCGTCTTACCAACCTCCTACCAAGGGACACCTTCCAACTTAAAAAAGGAAACAATCAAACCAAACTCAATAAAACATTAAACAACCAGTCTCATTCAATCCACTGGGTTCAAAGTGTGGTATCTCCATAATTCTTCAATTTTAAGTACAACTATGGAATGACATCATCTCTAATTATTGATGGTCTCCTTCGATAATAGGTGATATGATAAATCTAACAAATTTTAATTAAGATATGATTTAAATGATACTTATTCCATCTTAAGGAGTTAACTTTAAGTATAACTCAATTTTATAAAATTGACTGAAAAAGTGAAGTTTACACTCATTTATATACTATAAAATATTCTTATTATCTAAATTGAAGAAAAATATGAATAAAATAGTATTTAATTGGTGCTTGGAAGTGAGAAAATAAATCATATTTACATTAATATAGTGTAATATGAAAGTGGATAATCTTTATTGAAGTATTTGGATTGCATTGAAAAGGATGCATGTAAAACCTTGAAGGGATTGTGGATTGCACATGGAAATGTCATACATTAACCCATAAACTAGCTATATTAGGTATCATATCAACAGTTCCACCTTGCAATTATTGGCTACTAGATGTCGTTTTAACTTACCCAATTCCCACCTAAGCTTGCATGAACCTAATATTTTAAAGGTATTCAATATAATATTCGTTCCCTATATCTAAATATCTTATACTAATTTCAAATACATAACAAATAAAACTTATAAATGTTTTTTTAAGTCGTCAAATATCTTTAAGACAAAATCTTGCCAAAATTATCATATATTAAAATAATAACTTGCTTCTTTTTCTTAGCAAAGACATTCTTAATCTATAGAAACTAATTTCCTTCATGCAGCCTCAAAAATAATTAAACCACTGTAAACATAAACCATTTATAGTACTTAAACCTATTAAAAACCTTTTAAAAAATATACAAAAATTAAAAAAATAACATCAAAATTCTTGATTATATATATATATATATAATTATAGGAAATCTAATAATATCTTCATAATAAAAAAAGTATAATAATTTTATTTTTTCTAAATATATCTTTTCTGTATGATCATATAAAAAATACAATACAACATAACTAAAAAATAGAAAACTAATATTTCAATTAAATATATGGATATTGTTAACAATTGTTTATCACAAATCACATCAATCATTCATATAAAATAAATAAAGATAAATTGATCCCAAAATATTAGTACTACATTCTTTCAAAGAAATTAACAACTATCAAACTTGATGGAAGTTTAGCAATCTAGCTTACTCTAATGTAGATCATTTTAACAATCTCAAATGAGAGAGTAATATCTACACTTACAGTTGAGTATTACAGTTGAGTATTGATGATTTTCACCCTCAATTTAATATACGAAATCTTGATCAGTTTTCTCATCATATGATATTTTTGTCTATTTGACTTAGTGTATCATTAGAGTTTAAATATCTCAATCAATCTCCTCATTTAATTCTCATTTAATTCTTATTGAACATCTTAATGGTACCTCTTTGATAACTATTGACACACAAAACATCACATTAATATGACACACACATTCACATATACAATATATCATATTCACATTTTATCATCAATCAAACTCAGATATTCACAATTTTACATCAATAAAACACCTTATATCTCACATTATTAATCAAATAACATCTTAAGTTTTATTTTAATCTATTATATATATATATATATATATATATATATATATATAACATTTATTACTTTAAAATTATTAATCAAATAACATCTTAAGTTTTTTTTAATCTATTATATATACGCATATACATGACATTTATTACTTTAAAAACATCAATTTCATCCTATAAAAATTAATTGAGTGATACAATTCTCATTTAAGCAATACAATTCTCACTCTAGCGAAATTCAACAATATAAAAAAAAGAATTTATTTTTATCAAAATTTCTAGTTTGAGATATAATACATAAGAGAAAAAAGTTTATTCTCTCTCTTTTTCACTTTGAGGAAAAGTACTTCCGCTTGAGTAACGAGTTATCATTTGAGCTAGCAAATTATAGAGTTAAAATGATCTATATGAGGGTAGACTAGATTCCTAAACTTACGATCAAGTTTGATAGTTGTTAATTTCTTTATAAGAATGTAGTACTATTACAATAAAATCATTAGATAGAAATGAATTTTAGAGACTAAAAATAATTAGTTGATATAGTGACTAAATTAAAAATCATTTTAGAGACTAAAAAAATATTGGTTTCTAAATTAGTTTCTATTATTGATAAATAGTTTCTAAATTGGTATTTAATTACCTACCTAGGTTTTAACTACCAATTATTTATATTCTAAATTTGTTAGAAAAATATTGGTACCTAATTAGATACTAATTTAAAAATTAATAATTTTTTTAATCTCTAAAATAGTATTTAATTTAGTCAATATAACAATTAATTATTTTTTTTTCTAGAACTTGTTTTTATTTAATGATTTTCTTGTAGTGTTTTTATTAGTTTTATCTATTTAACATCTAAAAAATATTATTTTATCATAACATAATATTTTATTTTAAAAAAATACTGTAGAATGATAAGTTTTTTATTATTAAATTGTGAAATAAACTTTATTCATAAAAGAAATTCCCTTCATTCCATGTAATCCCAATTCCTCAGCCATTTAAAACCTGAAAGCCTCTAACGGCTCCTTGGAGACCAAACACAGGGCTACTGTTTGTGGTACTGTACTATCTTTCCACTGTGGTTTTTGGAATGCAATCAGAGAGACAAGAACAACAACAATCATGGAGACTCCACGTCACTGCCAAAGCCAACAACTTCAACTTCAGACTCAGATTCGTCGCTGCAACTTACAAACCCACTTGGAATTTCTCCTTCTTCCGCCTCTCCATTCTCCTCAAGCTTCCTAAATTCGCCTTAACATTCGCTTCACACCCCACACAACCAGCACACCGACCAGGATTCTTCACTACCAAATTCATGAAAATTGTCCGCAAACTTCGACCCAGATTGCCCAGAAAGAAGGAATCAAATGTTCCATATCTAAAGGTTAATAATGTGTGTTACTTATCAGTTATATTAATACACTATTATAGATCCCATGTAGTTTACTAATATTGCAAAATAATATATACTAATACACTAGTTTTCTGTGTTGAATTAGTAGATGCCTAAACTCTAGTTTATATGGATGGCAAGGTTCAATTTTTATTTTCAATTTCACTACCCCATGATAAGGAGTAGGACTAATTCTGCTGAGTTCACTATGCTTGCAGGACCCACTTCGTATTGGCTTCTGGGTTATGGGGATTCTAGAATGTGTGGCTCGATCTATCAGCAAGAATGGTCAGAGGGGAATCGTGATGCTTGTGGGGTATTTGTTGCTTCAGTTCTGGAAAATGAAGATAGCAAAGCTTGTGAATTTGGTAACATTCTTAGGGGTGGTGGGAACAATATTTTATTATTTGTTTTTTAATTTTGACTTTAATTATAGTTATTGGGAGTACATGGGAAGGTCATGGAATAAAGTGGTTAATCTCTGGTAGATATGTTTTCGTGTTCATGAGGAAGCTTTTTATGTTGTCTTTCTGTCACTTTGATTCACAGATCTAATGATCTTTTTACAGAATATGGAATTCAAACTATCTCTTTTCCTCGCTCTTCTCTGTGTCTGTTTTAAAGATGAACAATATATTTACACAAACATGGTGGGAGTTGTGTGGAGCTATGGTCATAGAATGTATGGTGTTTGTTGTATCTGCTCATTCTCAACCTATGTTTGTGCTCACTTAAATACATTTGTTTTTCATGTTGACTTTGGTACATTTAGTTTTCCCATTTGATTGTGAGTAAATATCTGTTCAACAAGGAAATTAAGCATGAAGGATCAGAGTTTGGAGTTATCAAAATGTGACCAAGCTAATGTCAGTTCAGTTCGTTTCAGTGAATAGATCAGATTTAGTCTCATTACTATTTTCAAGGTTAAGTCACTTTTCTTTCCCCACAGATTGTTTTCTGCATCTGCATCTTTCCATTTTATTAGCACTAATCTGTGTGAACTATAGCTGATTAAGCTGTGTTAATCAAATCACTCCATTTTGTTCTGCTGCTTCCCAAGCTTGCTGATACTGCTACCAAAGTGTTGGTGGATTATAATTGTTGTTAGTTAGTAGTAAGATAAATAAATTAACTAGATTAATTGCTTGGATTAACTAACATAATCTAGATTATTGAAATGACAAACAAAGTAGTTATATCAGTGAAAGTTGAAATTCTTTGATCAATGACATGTTGTACTAATCTTGTGCTTCAATTATTTTCGTTAAAAGTTCAGCAGTAATTGTAATCTTAATTATATCAACTCTTCATGTCTAACGAAGAACATAAAATCATTGTTCCTAATGTTCTTTGCATAACATATATTCAGTAGTTAGCATCAAGTCATTGAGATAAGTTTTTCCTTGAGAATTCACCATGATTACTAAAAGTTTATATATGGCTGAGATTGGTCACTTTTGTCAGTAAATAAACCACATCATACATAATTCAGCAGAGATTCTCTGGAGCAAAATAACTTAGTCATTGATCATATTCTCTTCTTTATCATCCACGACAAAACAAATGAAGGGCTATAATTTTGCACAGCAGAGAATTTCAGCTGCAGAGGATCCAAATTCTGTGTAATTGTATTGTTTTATTTAGTTGAATAGTGTATATTCATATCATGTTTGGAATCTCTTTTAGAAAGCACGTTTGACGGAATTTTCAGACTAAAAATGTTTCTAAACAAACATTTGCTTATTCATTTAAAGTTTTTCATTTTTTTTTTCAAAAAAGATAACAAATCAAATGCTTACATATGGATATATAATTTATTGTATATTTTACTTTTATTTTTTCCCTATATTTATTTTCAATCAAACAAATTTCTTTATAGTCACCTTCTCGGCTATTTTTTTTCTTATTCGCCTACTTCTTATATGTATTATCTCCGAAAAAAATATATCTTGACTCTATTATTTCTCAAAAACATCTACTTAACAAGTGCCTTTCTTAATAAAATATTGTATTATAATAACATAATAATTTATATAGTTATAAGATGAGTGTAAGAAAAATATAAGGGATGTCAAATGAATCTTGGTTTTTCTTCTTCTATTAAACAAAACTTTAGTTTCAACATTAATTATTGTTATAATTTAACATATTATTAAGATGTAAATGAGAAGATAAAGTAAGATGTTATGAGGATAGTAAAAGTTATTATTATTATAATTTTAATCTAATCCAACTTCATAAAATGAGTTTGATAAGATGAGATTTGCATCTATTCATATATTATAATTTGTTCTTATATCTAATCAATATGAGGTCTTTTATTAGAAAATTCAAGTTTGAGTTTGAGTCCTACATTGAGTAAAAATGAAAACATCAAACATATAAAATAAATAAAAAGACTCACAAATTTATTGCTTTAAAGTTTTGGATTAGGAGTATTGTCGTAATCTCTTATATGGGTTGATTTGTGATTTATTAGTATTGAATTTTCCTAGTGAATTCTCTCTTAAAATATCTAACACGGGTATTAGAACTGATGGTTCATTTTGAGGACGACTTTTCAAGTAAACAAACTCAATTTTTAATAACTACTTTCTCTTCTCTTGGGTTCTTGTTGACCTACAATTTACCATAGGAATTTCAAACAATTCTGATGGGTATAGATTGAGAATATGATATATTATAATTTAGCATATAAGTTTTGATAATATATTAAGAAAGTAAAATTTGAGTCTAATTAAACCTATAAAATTAACTTAATTAGATAAGGTTCATTCACTTATACACCATACTTTAGATACTTCAGACGATATGAGATTTTCTATTAATTTTTTTATGACTATTTTAGAAGAAAAATTAAAATTATTTTTTCAAAAATCAAAATTATATAATTTTTCTAATTTTTACTTTTATGACTAAATTAATTTTAATTTATGAATAAATTATGTAAAAAAACTTATAAAGAAGTTTTTTTTTTTTCTGAAAGCTTTTATAGAAAAACTTGTTTAACAAGTTTTTTGTGATTATATGTGGATATTAATCATGCTTATATTTCTTAGGTGTAAAACTTTCCCAATGAATATTGTTTGATGTGAAGTGAGTGATATGACACTCTTATGCTAAATTTACAGGATTGATCTCTCTTATAATTTCCTTTTTTTATCTATTTCTTTCTCAATTTTCATATATTTTTACTCACTCTCGTAATATAAAAATGTCAATGTGTCATTGTTATAATATGTTTAGAATATATTCTAAAGAAAAATATTATGTAATTCTAAATATATTTTGAATTGTGTAAGTTAAAATAAGACTAAATAATTTATAATATAATTTTAAAATATATAATTTAGAACTATATTTTGAAATATATAATTTATAATAATATTATGTAATTCATAACATCGTTATATAATTCTATGTAATGTAAAATATATTTTGAGTAGTTTTAGATTTCGTGATTAAAAAATCTCAGATTATATATTTTAAAATATAGTTTTAAATTTAGTATAAAATGTTATATTAGAACTGATTTTTTAATTTTATTTTATTTTTATATTATGGGATGAGAGAAGAAAATCCTAATTTGGAGTATTTGATCATTTTATGGTCTAATTCAGAACTGTTTCTTCATGCACCTTTATAGGTTTTTCCATTACTCTCGTATAAAATATAAAAATACTTTTTCATCCTTTTTGTATTATTACATAAAATAGTATTCAGATTATATAATTCGGATATGTATTTGGAAAAAGACTTCCGGATTATATAATTTGGAAGCTAAAAAAGACTTTCGAATTATATAATTCAGAAGCTAATTACAAATTTGAAAAATAAACTTTCAGATTACATAATTCAGAATATTATAATATTATAGAGAGATATTTTTTAAAATACGAAAATTTATGGAAGTGAGAGAAAATATATGGAGGTGCAGGAAGAACAGTCCTGATTGAGTGTGAAAGAGATTAACCAGGCCCATAGGATTTTAAAATCATATCGTTTTAGAAAAACAAATAGTACAATTTGTTTATTCTTTAAATTATTGGGAAACAAAATTCAAATTTATTTTCAAAAATTAATAATTTAAAATTTATATATATAACTAAATGATTTTGTATTAATTTAATTTCATGTTAAATATTTATAATTAGTAGGATCTCGTGTGTTGTTTTACTATAAATAATTGAATTTAAGGTTTTAGTGAGATTTATATGAAACTGAAGAAAAGGAGTACGTTGAAAAACAATATATTAAAAGAAAAACATTGTTAATACATTTCTCCAAATATGATAATAAAAAATGCTAATATTTATAATATTGAGATTTTTTTTATTAATATCTTAGAACATTAGTTTAATTCTTTTTATAAATCACATGTATCTTAGACATTACGACAAAACTATATTGATAATATTTTAATTTAAAAATTTGTTGCCTTTTTATCTAATTAAACTTGTGAGTATATTTATATTTTTTATAGTATATTTTCATATTATATATATATATATATATATATATACACGTGTACATACTTTTTTTTCCTATTTTATTTTAATATTAATATTTCATTTTATTATTTTACTTTGATTATTTCATTATTATATAATTACTTAAATTTAAAATTAAAAAAAAAAGTTAATATTAAATTTGAAAAAAATTATTTGTTAACTACTATTTAAGTGGATACAATTAATTACTCATTTTACTTTTATTAACATATTTAGTTTTATTATTTAATTTTTAAATTTTTTAATTCTTTTAAAATATAGTAGATATTTAAATAAAACTTCATAAATATCTCATTAATGTAATTTATTTTTTATGAAAAATAATAAATTTAAAATTTGGTTTTATTAATATGAATAGTTAAATTGCACGATTTTTACTTAAAATTTTAGAGAAATCGAATCTACTTAAGATCTGTCAATAATCTGAATAAACGATAAATTGTGGTAAACTAATATTTAAAATCAAATAAAATATTATTATTTGTATATTTATATTAAGAGTGTAAATTTATAATTTATTTTAATAAATACAAATATATTATAAATATAAATTTTAATAAAGATTGATTTTTGGAATGTTTTTTTTTATTATTAAAAAAAAATTGCTATTAACAAATTTCTTCATTAATCCATCATTCATATTTTTTTTATAATTTTTAATATTTTATCAATTATAAAAAATAGATACTCGGATATTTATGTTCTATGATACTTAACAATCTCATATTTATTACTCATAATCTATGTTATAATGTTGAATTAATAAAATAAATATGATTGATAGTATGATAGTTAAAAAGAAATAATATGAAAAATAACAACTTTGCAAAAAAATCAAATAAATAGATAATTTTTTTCTTATTTAAAAGGAATTACAATAAACATTATCAAGGTTGATACCATATATACATACAAATACGTTAGAATCTAATAAAATGTTAGAATCTAATAAAAAAAACTATTCACTAATATGTTAATTTGATTAAACAATTTGAGTTTAAAAAATAACTTAAAATTTCCTTCTAACCTCCTCTTTCATAAATATTTTAACTCTCTACTTCTTGGTTAACCTTCACGATTCTCTTTTTCTCTTTTAACTCCTTATTTTAAGTTTCTTTAACTGCTTCCCTTCAACTCATTAATTTAAGTCACAAACGCACAACCTTCTTAGGAGAAATTGTTTTTGGAGAATAAGAAAAAGGTGAAAGAAAGAGAAGTGTTCTTCTTAATGTTTTCTCTCAACGGATAAGAGAGTGCATTTGGAGAGTGACAAATGAATGGTTCCGTTGAAGTTATTGAAAAGAAGGTTTAATATGCGCAATTCGGAGAAGTTTGACACCTAATTGAAGAGATAGGCGCAACTTCGTGACTCGATCATTGATGCACGCTATTATGTTCCAGTCACCGACGACTACCTGTCTCTTACATGAAAATAGAGTTTTTATTATATGTCATAACAACTCCCCTTTCTACCTTATAATAATTTGGTATTTATGTCTCTCCTCTCTAATAACTATAACAATCTGAATCAACCTTTTTGTAAAAATATCATTATTTATGTGTTGATCTAAGTTCTAATGGGATCAATGAGAGTGTGTAAACATTCATGTGATGTGATATGGCTTGAATCATTAACTCTTTTTTATTTATTTTTTTAAAATTGTTTTTTATTTAATGTTTTTATAATATGAAAATGTGTATATTTAATATTTAATATTTGTAGAATAACAACCATCGTTACCAGATTTTATTTTTTAAAACAAATAGAATTTGAAAAAAAAATTAATAGATACAAGTTCATTATTGATTTTTTATTCGTTGTTAGTTTGGAATTTTATAGAAAAGTGTGATGATTATTAAGGTAGTCTTTTTGTTATGTTCAAATAAATAATTACTATTAATTTAAAATATAAGTTGTTAAAACATTTCTTTTCCGTCATGGATAAAAATGATATTTTAATATAATGTATTTAATATGTTAAAATAAATAGTTAATATTATTTTGACAAATTAATATATTTTGATATTATTATTGGTACATAAAAACCTTTGGTTGGTACTAAAGTTTTTTTTTTCCGTATCATTTGAAAGTAAAATTTAAAATAAAGGATAACAAAATATATTTTTAATTTAATTAGAAAAAATAATAATTTTTTTTTAATAAATACTGTGTAACTTTTTTATCTCAAAAAAATTCACTCAAATTAACTTAGTTTACATAATTATTATAGAAAATTTAATTTTGTAAGTATTGGTGTAGAAAATACTATTCTCCATGAAAATTTATAATATGTAAATTTTATTAAATCATGATTTTTATTTTTTATAAATTTATTTTATTAAAACAAAGTTTGAAAGAAGTAGAAGTTGTTCGGTCAATTAACAAAAACATACAGTTATAAATTGGATATAATAATAAGTGTCACTAATAAAACATTGTGTATTCTCCTAAAAAGAAGACAAAATACTACTTGGATTTTCTTAATTTTCAGTACATCTTTAAAATATTTTAAAATATATTATAAATTTTTTAATCTATCAAAATCAGAATTTGTTCATATTTTATCCTTCTATTAATATTTCATTTTATTATTTTATTTTAGTTATTTTGTCATTTTATAATTATTTAATTTAAAATTAAAAAAATAGTTAATATTAAATTTTAAAGGAACTCATGTACGTTACATCTATTATGTGAAAAGAATGAGTTAAATTCAACTTTGAATTGAAAAGTGATTTGGTAGGTAGTTACTTTAATTCTTTTAAAATATAATATGAATTTAAGTAAAATTCCATAAATATCTCATCAATACAATTTATTTTTTTATAAAATTAATAAATTTAAAATTTATTTTTATTAATATTAATGATTAAATTACATGATTTTTTTAAAAAAAATTAGAGAATTTGGATCATATATACTTATGATATGTCAATAATCTAAATAAATGATAAATTGTATGTAAACTAATATTTAAAATTAAATAAAATATTATTATTTGTATATTATATTAAAATATAAATTTATAATTTATTTTAATAAATAAAAATAGATTATATCTATATATAAAAGTAATATTCTTTATAATTGATTTTAAGAATGATATTATAGTTTTGTTTTGAAAACGGTTTTCCAAATGTTAAGTATTATGCAAAAGAATTTATATAAATAAACATATATAAATTATTTAGCTTGTTTCTCTGGAAATTTGTGGCTCACTAAAGAACTTTTTATTTTTTTTCTTTCACTTTCATTATGTCTTTTTTTTTTATTTATTTCACGTTGTATTTCAATTTTTATTTTTCGTATGAAAATCAAATAAATTATAATATTTAGCAATCATGATAAATATTGTACTTTTTTTTAATCATATAAATCATAAAAATAAATTGTATATTATGTATTGTAGTTTTTTTTAATAAATAGAAACACACATATAGTAGTCATAAAAATAAAAAATGTGGATATACAATAATGATAAAAATAAAAAAATGTGAATACACATGTTAATATTTAAAAGTTATAAATACACATAAATTTACAATGAGTTAAAATATTACAATATGAATTTATAGTTTATTTTAATAAATACTAATATACATATGATAATAATAAAATTAAAAAATGGCAGATATAGTTTGATATTTAAAAAATACATTAACACATAAATTTATATGAATTAGAATGTTTGAGTGAATTTATAATTTATTTTAATAAATACAAATACATATATATAATAATGATAAAAATAAAAAATACATATTAATAATAATAATGATAGAAATAAAAAATATGGATAAATAATAATTATAAAAGAATAAAGATACACATTAATACACAGTTACTTAGTATATATAAAATTTTTGGACATGATTCAAGATCTTTAAACATATTTATAGAAAAGAGATATCTACAATAAGATTTATAAGATATAAAATAGTAATGAGACCTATACAAGAGAAAGACATTTCGAGAATATGCATATAGTGAAGGTAGAAAACTTAAGGGTAGTTTGTATTTTTAATTATGTATTATATATTTGAAAAAAAATTCATTTTATTGTTATATTTTGTTATTGCATGTCATCTTATGTATATGTGATTATTTTATGAAGATTTCTTTTATCAAATTATTTTACTCCAACTCCTTTTAAAAAAAACAAAATAAATGTCACAATGAAAAGAAGTTTGTGTTGTGTAATACTTTTTTAGCATCACAACACATCGAAAAAATGTTTATAATGTGTATATGGTGGACATACAACATTGTGTTGTGAGATACATTTGTGCTGATATAAATAATATTAACCCTGGAAGCTTTACACAGCAATAATGGAGGTGGCAAAAGCATAGCCCTGTAATTGGCATGATCTAAGTATTTCATTACTAATGTGCACTTGGTAAAACGGTATTTTTACATTTAGTAGGGATGGCAGAAGAAGGCATGGAGGTGTAGGAAGAAAGAGTCTATGTTTAAAATCCATTTTGAATAGTAAATAATTATGTTAGAATATTTGAAAAAAAAAAAGCATGTATTACAAACATCATCCATGCTTACGTGTAGCATGTGTTACTATATTTTAATTTTCTTGCTTTAAACTAATAACATTACCCTTGCTTTAGAACATATATATACAATAATGAATTGAGTCATAAGGATTAACCCTTAATACATAATTAATTATGACCTAACTTATTATTATATATATATGTTCTAAAATTACTATTTTATGTATTGTTCTAATTTAAATTTAAGTTTCCTAAAATGTAAACATTGGTCTTAATTCTTTTTTCCGTTCACCATCTTTGTAAATGCATACATTCATTGAGGGTAAATTGGTAATTGTACTTTAATTTATCAATTTTCCTCCTACCTTTGTGGGTCAAAATTCTCCCATTTCCCTTTTTCCCTCCACAAATAAGCAAAAATGAATAGATACAAACAACATCAATCCCCACCTTCCAACACCGAACAATAATAAAAAACTAAATTTAAATAGAAGGTAAATGTGAATTCTTATAAAACTTTATAAACTTACCATCAAAATTTAAGTTTCTAGCCATGCATTTCTTACTCATATAACACGTCTTACGTTGGATACCAATTATGTTAAGTTTGTCATATAAATTAACTTATAAGATATATGATATAAATCTCTCTAGTTATATATTGATTATCGTTGTCTCATATATCTAGTTGAAAAATTCAACATTTATTATTATAATTTTTACTATGGTTAATGTTTTGGTTATAACTAATTAATTTGTTTTATTTATTATTTTATTTTACATTGTGTTTGTAATTGGATGAGTAATGTTTACCTGATGACAAAACGAATATGATATACATTTGGATCCACCTATTTGTGAGGAAATGAAAGCCCGAAAATGCAGGAGGATGAGTGTTGGACTTCTTTGCATTCATGTGAAGAAAAAATAAGAAAGACAGGTGACTAATGTGAAGAAGATGAAATTACCCTTATCTTTTTTTCATTGTGTATGCATAAGACTTTGGCAAAGATTCCTTAATGTTGCATGCTTGCAAGAGGATGAGTTGTGGGCTTCCTTGAATTCATGTGAAGAAAAAAAGCAGAAAGACAGGTGGTTAATGTGAAGAAGATAAAATTACCCTTATCCTTTTTCATTATGCATGCAAAAGACTTTGGCAAAGATTCCTTAATGTTGCATGCATGCATGCAAGATTCCTGAAAGTTGCAGAGGAATCATTTATTGCGTTTGAATTTGTCATTAAATAAGATTTTAATGATTGCAAATACGGTTTGATCATTTAATGAAAATAGTTGTATCAAATTAAATTTGATTAGTCATAGTTACATAAATTTGTTAAAAACATTTAATTGATTTTTTGAAATAACTAACTATTTTCATTTTTCAAAAGAAATCAACAGATATCTTAAACAAGTCCTTTTATCAAAGCAAGCAACTTGTTGATTTCACTAAAAACAAAAAGACAAAATAGAAAAAAAAATCAAATTTTTAAAAACATTAAGTAATTTCAACTTGTTGATACGATAAATCAATTTGCTAAAAATACTTACTATAGTCATAAGATTTTAATAAAAGTAATTTTAACCGATTAAATCTTGAATCAACTTAGTAAAAAAATATAGCAGATTTAGAAAACAAAACTTTTCAAGCAAATAACTTTTGAAGTTAACTTGGACCTTAAAGTATTGTAAAGAGATACAACAAAATCTACAAAGACACACACACAACTTTCAAATCTTCATGACAAATTGGATTCATCAAAACAAGATCTTTTGCGTCAACAATTGATGAAGTTCTTTATTTTCACTGGAGCTCTCGTACTATGGTGTTTTCCTATTGCTTGATGTGGTCCTTTCGTACTTCGTTCTTGCTTGAGGTCGTGCTTCTGAAGTTGGTGGTGCAAAGTGATAGTGATGAAGGTTTCATTGTCAAAGGGTGCATGAGGTATAAGGCATGCCACGATAATGGATTAACTTCTTACTTAACCAATTATGTTTCAAAATGAAGCACATAATCCATTAGATAATCAATTATGTGCTTCATTTTGAAGCATAATCAGTTATGCAATGATTGTTTTATTTTTTTTATTGACATTTGGTTGTTGTGGTGTACAAATTTATCTGAATTGTTATGATTTAATGCAGGTTATTTTGTTTTTTGGCATTTGAGTTGCATTTAAGGAGTTTTTTTTTTTTGCACCTATTTTTGCACTATTTTGGGTTGGATTGAAGTGATCTGTTATTTTTATTTTGCACCTATTTTTGAAATGTTTTGTGTTGGATTAGAGTGAGATGAGTTTTTTTTGTTATTTTGCACCTGATTTTGTAGTGCTTTGGGTTGGATTGAAGTAACTTTTTTTCCAGTATTTTGGCTTGGATTGGAGTGGTTGTTTTTCTTATTTTGCACATATTTTGCAGTGTTTTGAGTTGGATTAGAGTGAGTTGTTTTATTTTTTATTTTGCACCTACTTTTGCAATGTTTTGGGTTAAATTGGAGTGAGGTGTTTTGTTTTTGTTTTACACTTGTTTTTTTAGTGTTTTTGGTTGGATTCGAGTGACTGAATCCTGACATTTATTATAGGTACTTGCTTTGTTGATCTGATTACTTTCATTTTTTATCTTGTTGTTGACCTTGCCATAATCAATTTTAGTGTTATCATCAAGTAAGCATTCTTTGAACTTTTGCATGTCATTGTAATTGATTAGGTGTATATTTTGGATTTGGTTAGTACTTCCAGACAAATTAGGTTAATATAAATATTCGAAAGATAAAAATATACATTATTAAATTGATTTCCGCCACATAATAAATTATTATATATAAAAAAATGAAAATTCATATATATTCTCAATACATATTTTTCATATTTTTAATTAATAAATATCGTATCATAAGTATTTAACTAATTATTATGAAAATTTAACAAATTTATTTTGTATAACAATATATGATTGTTTTAAAAAAATATTATTAGTAGAATATTTTAAATGCAAAAATATATAATAATTTTTTGAAAACTACACAATTAATTTAATTAGATAATACAAAAGATTACAAATGTAAATTACATATTTACATTTAAATTAATTTTTTATTTTCTATAAAATTTACTTAATTACAACATATTAATTTTTGTGGTTGTATATGTTAATTTTGACATGGAAAATGAAACCATTGGTCTATGTATTTTGAGGACGGGGAGATGGATAATATCGATAATAATGTTGTTGGTGTGGACTTGAATCTAACTTCACATTTACAACAACAAACACAATTGTGCATGAAAAGTAGCAACATTGACAATCATTTGCATTATTGCATATGTTGCATGTGTCAAGTGGCAACGAACACTATTAGGGAGTTCGTACCAGAATAAAGTGTCGTCAACATGAGTTGATGTCATACTTGGGACACATTTAACAATATCAGTACATTATTCACATGAGACTAGAAGCATTCATTAATTTATGTCAACGAGGGCAACTTGGTTCATAAAAGAGGAATTTTATTTAAATGTAGAGGAACAAGTTGTTAAATTTTCCTACATCATTGGAAATAACATAAAGAATTGAAGTGTTTCATTCTTTTTTCATTTGTCCAAGAAACAGTCTCATGTCACTTTCATAATATGTCGAATTCAAGTTTGATGTTGCGGGGTGAATTCTTAAATCAACCATATGAGAGCAAGATGCAAACTCATATCTTAAACAACAATTGAATATACTCATACCTTCAGGTAACAATGTGACAAACTAAAGTCTCACTTGACATACATGATGTATGACTTAATTGTTAATTACACTATAAATTTTTTACCCCTTAGGATTGTTTAGAGGTCATAAATGGCACTCGTGTACATGTGAATGTCTCATAATCGGATGCTCATCATTTTCGCAAAAGAAAAGATTGGTCAACTCGAAATATATTCGCAACTTGTGATTTCAACATAAAATTCACATGTATAGCCGAGTGGGAAAGAACAATATCTTATTCAAGAATATTGAAGGATGCACTTATATGAGAGGATGCTTTTATGTTCAATTCATAACTAAATACTTGTTTAGCCAATTATATATATGTCTTGTCTTATCATTATTAGATGGGTTGTGTTTGCAATAGGTAAAACATGAATATAGGAAAGATTGTTGTACCAAAGTCATTCACATGTATTCGTGAGTTCACGAAATGGATTGTGGAGATGAACCTACGACTTTTGTCAACTATGGTGAATGAGGCATGATTATGTTACATGATCGATGGAAGTTAGATGATCTAAGTCTATAGTAACATTGTTGATGCTTGTTAGAATATAAAAAAACAATGTCACAAATAGGCAAAAGAGTTTCAAAGATAGATGACACGAAGTCCATGATCTATTTAGTGGACTTAATGAATTTGTATGGAACGAATCAAAAAAATGTTTTGAGGCTGAAGATGAAGTTTATGATAACTTGATCAAGGTAATGTGTGAACTTTTAGTAAATATTGTCATCATCCATAATTAAGAAAATCTTAATGTACTTCAACATGTTTATTTTCAAGCAAAACCGTTTTGTCGTTAAATGAAGGGTTAATCCTATCAGACCCTATGACTTGATGGAGGAATTTTGGGGAGCTGATCGTGCCACAAGTCATGGAGAAAGGATAACCTAACAAGTCTGACACCACATCCACAAATAAAGTTTCATTGTGGGTCTTAATGACAACGTGAAATACATCTTAGAGGCACCTACATTTGATGATGCGCTTGAGCAAGCTCCTCCATTACCACCATAGATGGATTCATATAGCTTAGGTCTGACTCAATTTGTGCCATTTGCACCATTTGGTGGTACATCGTCATCACGGGGTTCAAAAAGAAAAGCCTTGATGGTTGGTGTCATGGACACACAATTTGATAAGCTTACAACCAAGTTGGACATATTTGTTGATGCAATTGGGAAAGGAAATGCCTTGATAGAAAAATTATCTTCCTTTGTTGAAATAAGAGTCATGGCATCTGAATGAGTTGTTATGGCATGTTAACAACAAGTGCAATACTCTGAACAACAAGTGTCAGAAAAAAGTAAAGGAAAAACCCTGACAACTGCTAATGGAGTTCTTTCTATACAGGTCCTAGGTATTGAGGACATATTAAATCAAACACATTTTTTCATCAAGTGTGATAAAATGATTGAGTATGTGATGAAGTTTTACACCAGGATAGTGTTGAGACCTAAGATCATGAATTTCTCATTCTTTGCACAATTAAGACTTTACTTTTACCATCCCTTACACTTTTCAGGCTTAGAATAATTTTTCATGTAGAAAGTTCTATACTTTGAGGATCTATTTAAAATGTTTATTCCAACATGAAGATCACAAACCTTGGTAACCTTTATACCGAGGTTAATAAGAATAAGATTAAAATCACACATTTAGATTGATTAACTTTGACTAATTTGAAGTACCAAGATAAAAATTGTCATCTTCAAACATCCCAGAGGAGCTCAACAATGATCGTGATATGGCATTAAGTTCCATGATCAAACCAGAGATGCATAGTCGAAATGTAAAAAATATAGGTTGTTTGAATATTATTGACAAACTACTGCATTATGTGTCCGTGCACATATTGAGTTTGCGGGCAAACAATTTTTCTCAATTATTTCATGAAGATATTTTTATGTTATGGATCATGAAAAATAATATATTGATTAATTGACCTTAGGCAGATTCTCCCTGCACCCAATCAAATATGGTTGACACCCAATTGCTTTTGTGAAAAGATTAAACTAACCTTAATGAAATGAAAATCAGGGTTTTCTGTAACCCCCTTAGTTTTCCTGCACCCAACACACTACAGCCCCCTTCGTTTTCAATCTTTCTGCTACTTTATTCTCTGTGTCGTTTTCTGTTCAGTAGCGGCTCTTACCTATGACGAAGACCAACCGAACGACGACGTCGATTGTGGTGGTGGTGGTCAGTGAGGCGACATCGTCTGTGACGGAGTTGGAGGGCGAGAGAGAACGAAGTTACAGAGAAGAGACGTTGCCATTGCCTTTCGGATATATTTATGTGGAGGATAATTTTATCCGAAATTGTTTTTTTTTTTGTTTTTGTTCCGGATGTGGATTATCGAGTTTGTGTTGCGGAGGCCTATGTGTGGAAGTTTTTTCGCGGTTCTGGATGTGGAGTGTAACTTTGTGTTGCGAGTGCATATGCCCGGAAGTTTTTCCATAATTCTTAATTCTGGATATTAATATTCGTATTACACTGAAAACGACACTCCACCACCACACTAAAACCACCTACGCAGCTCAAACCAGCACCAACCAAAGAGAAGAGGAAAACCAAGTTTCTCTGTGCACCCTACATCTTTTTCAAAATAAAGAAGACAAGGACAAAATTGGATTTTAAAAAGTTCGTCGGGTGCAGGAAGCAATTGATTGGGTGGAGGAAGCAATTGCCTTGACCTTATTACATTATGCAACAGATGATCAACTGTAGGGATAACATGTCTCTTCCATATAACATTATGATTACATTCATGACTCACTACAACGTGGACTTATACATCGATGGAATTAGGTTGATCACACTATCTTGCTCGAAAAAACTTGAACAAGTTGAATCTTGTTCAAAATGAACGATGTCTGACAACGTGGTAGGGTGAACCAAGATGATGAACAAGACGACCAAGACCCACTAATACCCGACTACCATGTTCAACTCTTTGCACCTCAACCTCCAGTCCCCCATAATACTCAAATGCTTTCATAAATTTAGGGTTATTCAAGAGTTGTAACAATGATTAAATACTTTAAACATCAATGCCAACAAATTTTTTTGAAGGGCTCATCAAAGAATTGACCAACTCCTGTCAAGATTTGATGACTTTCAGTACTCTTTCAAATAATAGTTATCATAATAATTTTTTTTCTAATTATTATAATTCAACTATACTTTTTTGTGATATTGTATTATAAAATTCTATATTTAATATTAATTCTATATTTCTCATCAATTTTGATTTTTTTACTAAATTTTATCAATTAAAAAAATTATTATTCATACGTATATATTACTCAAAAAATTTCATAAATTCTTTTTATTTTTTCACATTTTATTTATTTTTAATTTTAATAAACTGACTCTCTATTTTTTTTATTTTTTTTTCAATTTCATTTTTTTATTCTTTTTAAAATCTATCCCTAAATCCAAAGAAACCATTAAGTTGTTCAAAAATTTTCCGGATGACACGAAACAACAAAAGGCTAGTTGTTGGGTTGAGCACTTGAGCGTCGCGAGTGGGGCCCTCATCTCTATTTGATAATTGAAATAAAACAGAAAATCTATGCCACGCGTACTCGGCGCGTGGAAAGACAAACATGTTGATGTCAGGTGGGACCCACGGGACCTTCTCCACCGTTGATCTGAGTTCTTCTTGGAATCGGACGGCTAAGATTTAGAGTCAAAGACCTATCATGATGGCTCTCTTTGACCAACACATGCCCTTTTTAAATTATTGTTAGAAAATGAAATATAAAAATTTCGCTACTTTGACCGGGCTGTCACCCTCAATCAAGATGAACTTCGTTGAAAGTCGTGGAGCACTGTGAAAGTACAAAATTGCCCATGGGCCCACCCCTTTATATTTTTGAGTTTCAACTTTTTGTTCGGAGTTTGAAGAAGGAAAAACCCAACCAAATATGCCAAATTTTTATTCTTTACTCATCATAAAATTTGACCACAGCAAAAGAAGAATTTGAATCACTTTGAAAAAAAAAAGCAGAGTTTGAATTAAAATTTGAATTTCTTGATGGTATTTCAAGAAACAAATTGCAATTAAATAAAACATTACTTGAGACTTTTGTTGTGTGTATAATATTTGGATTATTTATGCCAATTCCTTTCCTAATTTGTATTTACAAAAATCTTCTAAAACAATCAAAATGAGAATACAAATATAATGTGAGATGAAAAATATTTAAATTACTTATATGCATATATAGGTTTTTCATAAGTATATCTTTAGTTAGAGACAAGTGTGTTTGAAACATGGTCAAGCATTACATAATGAAATTTAATTATTTACTTTTTCTAAGTTGAAATTTAATGCTCTTGAACTCAATGCACGGTTCAGTCAAAACTTCAATAAATGGAGATTAAAAAACATTATATAATTTAAGTTTATGAATAATATTAGGGATGAAATTAAAGCTCTATATTGAAAAATCAAAGTGAAACTTCCTTTTAAATTTTTTATACGAAAATGAAACTTCCCTTTAAAGTCCGTAGATTGAAACCAAGAAGTTATAGAAACATGCTTTTTAATATGCCTATAAATGCATCATTAAAACCTGTGAAAACATGGGTGGTCAAAGCAAGAATTGTTTTAAAAAGTCGAATTAATCAAAGTTCAAACCAAAATTCAAAAGCATCCAATAGTAGTTTGCAAGGAAGTAACGTAAAAGGTAATTTTTGAGGGAAAAAATGGAAGGGAATTAAAAATGAAAGAAAAAAAAGTGAGGGGGCAAAGTTGGGAAGAAAGAGAAAAGGAAAAACACATCTTTTGTTTGTGTTTAATGAAATATTATTTTAATGAGTTAATTAAATCTGGGTTTTGGTTAGGTTTGACCACTGCTCATTGGGTTCCATTTTTTCTCTCTTTTTCTCTCTCTACAATTCTAAATATTCCTCTAATCTCTTTCTCTCTCCTCTACTTTTTTTTCTCTCTCTCTCTCTAAAATCTTCACTTCTCAGCTTTTCTAATCTGCTTTCTTTGACTGGACAAGGGGTTTTCGTCGACGAATCAAAACCACAGAAAGTTCTGATTTTTACCCATTTCGCTGCCCCTGGATCGCTTCACCCAAGTTGTATGAGCTGCCATTTCTCGCAAAGGTTGGTTAAATTTTCATTCTTTGCTTTCGATTTGTGTAATTTCGCCGTGTTCCGATGAAACTTCGCTTCGGAGTTTCACTTTCAGCTGTTTTTTTATCTGGGTTTTTTTTGCACTTTGATTTATGTGTCAGTTTGTTGTTCATTTTCTTCTTGATTTTTGTATTCTTGTTTTATTTGGAAAGTTTGTTGGCGGAGATCAAACTTGGCGGCTTGGATTTTTTTTTACCTTGATATTGCGGAAAGAAATGGGATAAATGGGTTTGTGTGATTCTTGTTTTTTTATGTTATGGATCTGAATTGCTTTTCACGTGGTTGAATAGATGGAGCTAGTTAGTGTTTTGCAATTGGGTAGTTCTGTTCATTTAATGGAGCATTTGGTCTATTTTTGTTTCTTCGGTACTTCTGAAAATTGGGGATGAGATGGGGGGAAATTGAAGCAATTTTGCTATACTATTTTATGGAAATGTGATACACACAAGTTAGATATAAGGTTTATATGAGGACCGGTTAACCAATTAGTGATTAACTGTAGTGTTTCACTTTCAATTTTGGGGCATGGTGCGTATGTGATTGTGAAAGTCTTAAGAATAGTCGACTCTTAGGAGTAGGAAATGAAAAGAGAAATGAAAATGAAAATCAGGAGTAAAGTTAGATCATGTTTTATTGTATTAAGATGTTGTCACTGGAGAAATAGAATTCAGAAAATTTAAAGAGTAAATAGCTATTTTGGTCCGTTGTATATTCTCAATGTGTATATAGCTCTGAAGTATCTGATCCGGTCCCCTGACCAAAAATCACCAGTCTAGGACCAAATTGATGTTTTCGAAATTTTTGAGGATGAAATTGGATGTTTACTAAAAATTTGATGTGAAACGTTGATGCACAGATATTAGTAGTTATGGTAGTTGGAACCGCTTGAGTGGTGATTCGATCATGGTAGTTGGAATCACATGAGTTGTGTTTCAATGCGAGTCCTCACTTCATTGATACAGATCACATGGACTTTTTCCTTATGTTACTGGAATTGCCCGCCAATTGCTGGAATCATATAGGACTTTCATTCAGTTCTTCTGTGTTCTCAATGGTGGATCTCTAAGGGAGGAAGCCAAACAGAAACTGTGGAGCTCTGGATGAAGGTATGCTGTGTGGGTGGGGCCAGATTCTCGTCGGTGCAGAGGTCTGCGAGATGTCTTCCAAAGCAGTTTTCAGTCCTGCTCAGATGCAAGGATGCAGTGGACCAATGATCAAGGCATGGGCCCTGTGGGTGATCTATTGATGACAAATCTCTGGTGGGAGAATGCTTTCACATTGACAATTTGGGTGGGGAGTGGATTAGAGATGAAAAAAACAAAGTATCTGAGGACAGAGAAGTCAGAGTACTTTCTGAAAATAAATTATTGTTTCTAATGCAGTTAGCCAGTTTCAAGCAATTAATGTTGATGGAGATAGAATTATGAAAAGAATCCTATAATTAATGTACATAGAAAATGAATATATAGTTTGATAATTTTATTATGTGATAATATTAATATATTTTGTTATTTTTAATTATTAAAATATGATTATTTTGAAACCTTACGATCGTGACGGGTTCTGATTCATGATTTGATAGACATGGTCAGGCATAAATTAGGAGAAAAATATGACAAACGAATGCATCATTTTCCCTTTCTTGTTTCCTTTTAAACATAACTCTACGAAGGGCCTATCTATATCAATGAGAATTCAAACTCATACTGTGCTTTGAAATCTAGTGGTTCATTACTTGTGGATTGTCAAATTGTGGTGTACGGAACTGCACAAAATTTGTTTTAGATATTATTTTTGTATTTATGCAGGTTTTATTTTGTTTTTGCAGGCATAAAGAGTTGTCTACAGCAACGAAGTTCTGTAAAAAGGATGGGGTGTTTCACTGTATTGAAGAGCAAGAAGAAAAAGTCTGATCCGATTACGTATGTTAAACGTGTAAGCCATAATGAGCATGTTCCTACAGTACTGCCTGAACCTCAAACTCGAACTCGCTCACTCCAGTCTGCTCCTCCTAGTTTTAGGACCAGAGTGAAACCCATTCAACCCATTAATAAAGTCAATAACAACAGAACAAGAACATTATCTGCTCCATCAACTCTTGATGCCGCAGAACAAGATGCTTTGGCCTCAATTGAGTATGAGGAACAAGAAGAGCCTAAACACCGAGCTGGATCAATGAAGGAGCAGCGTTCATCTAGTCCACAACCCTTACCACTCCCATCCCCACAGGGAGGTGCTGTATTGAAGGCTATTGGCAGCTTTAAGTCAGTGACAGCTAGTGGTCCTCTATCTGCTTCTGGACCTTTGCCACTCCCACCTACTGGCTCACTTCGAAATTTTCTGTATGATGAAATTGCCACTGCTTGCCACAATTTCTCTTCTGATAGATGCATGTCAGAATGTCTTTCGTCCACCATATATAAGGCTTCCTTTGGTGATGATGTATCAAGTTCGAAGAAGTTTGAAGCCACTGTCACACGACTTCACCCATCATCTCAGGTACTTTTCTCTACACTACGGTACTTAAGTTTCATTTATTGATATGTTTAAGTATGGTAATTGCTGATTGGGTCATATTAATAGTGGACACTTGTATCACCAAATATACAGAAATAATGCCATATCCTAGAATGGACAAAATCCAATGCTCTATGTATTTGAGATATGCTGTCAGCCTTGTGTTCAGTTGAATTTAACCCATACACACAGCAGGGGAATTAGAACGGACATAAGAGTGATTTTAATAACCTTTTCAATATTTTTGCAATTTAACTTGTCATTAAACAGGATCTCATCATAGTTAATCTTGTTATCATCCTGTTATCTCTCCATGCATAAGAGAATTGGTTTGAGTTACGTATTACATATCTGCCTATTTGAACATTTACTGGTAGCATTATGTTATTTTTTCTCTTTTTTGGACATTTAGAGAATGTTTAATAACCTGATGACTTTCTGAATTGGTCTAAAAGTATCTGTCTTCTTTCAGGGCTTGAAGGAATTCATAAGTGAAGTTAATACTCTTGCATCCTTGCAACATCCAAACCTCTGTAAATTGCTAGGATTTCATGCTCGAGAGAGTTCAGAACATAGAATGTTGGTTTATGAGAGGCTATACCATGGAAGCTTGGATCGCTTATTGTATGGGAGATCTGATGGGCCATCAATAGATTGGAATACAAGAATGAAAATTGCTATATGTGCTGCACAAGGTCTAACTTTCTTGCATGAAGAAGGGCCTTTTCAGGTACAAAAACAGTTATAATAATCTTATCCTACTAGGCAAGGTCGATTATATATATATATATATATATATTATATATTATACGTTGTCATGGATTCGACTAAACCAAATTCTTAGGACTATTATTCAGTCAGATTTCTTTTAATAACTTACAGTATCCTACTTCTCACAAATGCAATATGTAACTATGTTCTCCTTCACTTCTAGTGGACTGTCTTTTTTTTTTGTGTCCAAACAACCTTAACTTCATTTTAGTTTTCTTTTTGTCCATATGTGCAACGCCACTATTTTCTTGTATATAATAATTCCACATCTATGTTCTTATTATATACATCTACCTTAACATACTGCTACTACTACAATTTTTTTTTTCCGTTAAAAGTCAAGCATTTTCAACATCATAGGCTATAGTTGGTTATATAACATTAGAATAAAACTTCACTTTGGATCATATGTATGTATTTCCCATTTGCATGTGGAGTTTAGATTTCATCAAGCTTTTGTTTTTCATAGTTTGGAGAAAATGATTTCAAGGATGTTATTATTATTGTTACAGTTTAGTATACACTTTTTTTTTTACTTCGCTGACATATTTCTTTCTTTCTGCAGGCAATGTATAATGAATTCTCAACAGCCAACATACAGATTGACAAAGATTTCAGTGCAAAGCTTTCAGGATATGGTTGTGTTGGACATATTCCCGAGGAAGAGATTTCAAGCAGTTCATCTGTAAGTTCTTCAAGTCTTGAGTGTTTTCTGTTGTTCTAAGTTCTAACACATCTGTGTTGATTATATTTTTCCATCATTCTCTTCTTATTTTTCGTGAATATTCATAAATTTATTTGTTATTGTCCAGGCTGTTGGAAACCTATCGATGGAGACCCTGGAGAAAGGAATGCTCACCCCAAAGAGCAACGTATGGAGCTTTGGAATATTTCTTCTGGAGCTACTTACAGGAAGAAAGAATCTTGATAGCCGTCACCCGAAGGAAGAAAGGAATCTAGTGAAGTGGAGCCGGCCCTTCCTAGCCGACAACTACCGTCTGTCGTTGATCATGGATCCTCAACTCAAGGGTCGGTTTCCTTCTAAAGCAGCAAGAACAATATCTGACATTGCTCAAAGATGCCTTCAAAAGGAGCCATCAGAGAGACCTACCATGAGAACTGTAGTTGAGCATCTGAAGATGATACAGGATTTGAAATACTCATGCCGGTTCCCTCTGCAAGAGCCAGCATCAAACTCTGGAAAACATATGTCAAGATCACCAAGTCTGAATGGCATAATCTGCCCAGTACCAAGGTTCAATTTCTCACCATCACCACCATCTGGAGTTCCACCACTACCTGTTTCACCTCCAAGATGGTCTGGTGGAGTGCCCCTTCTCCCACCCCGTGCATGTTCTTCCAGTCTCTCTTTGGAGGAGCTTGATAGGCAGGAAAGCCGCAAGTCATCATCCTCAGCCTCTAGAAGGGCTAGTGTTGAAGGATTTTGATTGTGTATAATGTTCATTTTTTATTTATTATTTTTTTTGGTGTGATTCAACACAAATTTATAGGAGATAAAGATGTGGTTCCTCCACTTTTTAATCCCTCAGTGTGATGCCGAGAGGATGTTCTTTTGTAGATAGTGCAAAGGTTGGTTGAGTGGGTTCAATTAGTTACCCCCATTTATATGAAAAATTATATGCTCTTTAGCATTTTCCTTCAGTCTCTCTACGACCCCAGAACAAAATCTATGGCATTGGAGAAACTACCTTTGCCAATATGCTTAATCTGTTATGTGATACAAGAACATTCAAATATAGTGTTCAAGAACTAATTTTTTTTTTTCAATTTTAAGAGATAAAAAATGTTTCTGTTTTTTATCTGCAAAGAAAAATGTTTTTCTTAAATTTTGGTAACGAAGTTAGTATGATTCTAAGTTTTAAGCACTACAAAAAATTTAACCAAAATATTACTAGAGAAAACGTAGGCAAATGCTTCCTGCACCCAAACAACATTTCAAAAATTCCAAAAATACCTTTTATTCTGGAAGTAAAAATCCAGAATTGAAAATAATGTATTCTGGAAAAATAAATCCAGAAGAGATTTTTGTGTTTTGGATATAAAAATCTGAAAAAAGAAAATCAAAATCCCATTTCGGATAAAAAAGTCCGAAACTGAAAATAATACATTCCAGAAGAGATTATTGTGTTCCAGAAAAGGGGGTTCGGAATGTAATTTTATATGTATCCCATTTTTTTAAGGGTATTTTCGGTTTTTCCCTTGTGATTGGGTGCAGTTGTATGGTGCACGAAGTAATTGCCCAAAACGTAACCTGCTTGTTTTTCTTTCCTGTGGCTGAGCATACGGGGCAGATAAAGATATTTCTTTTCGCACCTCATTTCTTTTCTTGTTTTTCTTTCGTGTGGCTGAGCATACGGGGGAGATAAATATATTTCTTTTCGCACCTCATTTTTTTCTTCACGTTTATACTTTTTGTTGTTTTCCCTAAAAACTTTAATTATTAATTCTAGTAAATTATATTCAACAATGTGTAAATTTTCTATGACTTGGTATTAAAAAATTATTTTATAATATTACAGAAACTAATTTATGGAATGTTATGAGTTAATCACATTCTAGAATTTAGTTTTCGGAAGTTTATAAAATTTTAATAAAATTAAGAATAAGATTAATTTAAGCTTTTTTTTTGTTGAATAAATAATATATAATTAAAATTACTTGAAAAATTAAATCGGAAAATCAAATATCCAATCCTATATACAGGAAGTAAATAAATAATTCATAAAAATAATATAAATAATTAAATTAGTTAATTTTAATTAAAAAATGTTATATAATTAAACTCAATCTCCAAATTAGCATAACACATGTACACACACATGATAAATAGATAGATAAATGTGTAATCTTGCAACATATTTGACTTAATTTGTTGAAAAATATTGAGTAAAAATATGATTAAATTAAATCTTAGCTTAAAAATTGATTTTGTTTAGAATCTAGGAATATATACCCTAGAGTGAAAATATACCCTATATTTTTGCATCTTAATTATTTAAAAATAAATAAAATAAAGTCTTTTGAGCATATATTTATGAAAACAAATATTTTAGCATTCGGGTATACTTTTCGAGTGATTTTTACCATCAAAATTGAAAAATATAGATGAAGTATAATGTTTGTTTAAGCAAAGATAATTAAGAAACTAAAAAAAATATTATGAATAAATATATAGTGAAAATAAACCATATATTAGCTTAAGAAACCATAGCCAAAGAACTTAAATTTAAATTAAAGACATTTTTAATTAAGAGATTTTCTCTTAAGTAAAAAAAAATGAGAGAACTCAATAATTAAAAAGTTAAATGCTTACTTAAACATGATTATTTGATTATATAAGTGAGCTAAATTAGAGAGTGACATCTTTAATAATTTAAAATAAACATTTACTCTATGCTTTGCAATGATTGAAAATGGTAACTAAAAAAGGGACTAATTTAAATTTATAAAAACGAAAAAGTCTTGTAAAATTAAATTTAAATGAAAATAATAAAACATATATGTTTTTAATTTATTTTGCACCTGAATTGAGGCAAAGTGGGTGTTCAGGTGGCGAAACAGAAGAAACTCTCTTATCTTCTTGTAAGAACAACACGAAGAAAGAAGCATTCACAGTTTCTTCGAGCAACAATGGTGGCGGGAATGGCAACCTTGAAGCTTAACCTTTCAGCCTTTTCCTCTTCAATGTCGAGTTTCACTGCTTCCTCCTCCTACTCTTCGTTCCTATCTCTTCTTCCAATGCGAACCCCTTCTTCTTCTAAACCCCGATTTTTCAGTGAGTCACTTCGTTCCTTTCCACGCTTTCTCTGACGATGTTCCCCTCTTTGCTAACGAGCGCATTTTCTTTCAGGGATTTACGCCTTGTCCAGCAACGACATCAAGGTGGGCACCAACCTCGAAGTCGACGGTGCTCCTTGGCGCGTGATAGGTATTTTTTTGGCGCACCTGTGAACTGTGGTTTTGGTTATGGATTGTGACGGTTCTTGACTTGGCTTGCGTTGCACGCTTTAGAATTTCTTCATGTTAAGCCTGGAAAAGGTGCGGCGTTTGTGAGGACCAAGATGAAGAATTATGTCACTGGGAACACGGTGGAGAAAACATTTAGAGCTGGAAGTTCGGTAATGCACTCAAAATTGCAATGGTTCTGTTTAATCACTGAGTTTGATTTGATTTATAGGTTCAATAGATGACTATTTGGGTAGTGTCTTTTGGGTTGGGGATTGAGGGAGATAAGCTTTTTGTTGGAAAGTCCATTTAATTGTCATCACCCCTAGCCCTCCTTAATTGCAACCTGTAAGCGTGGTTGGTTGTCAATGTCTCAGAGAGGATTGCCTCTGGAGTGTTGACTGGAAAAGTTGAGTGGAGTGTTATAGTGCATGTTTGGATATCCACCACAGTATTTAATTTGTTTTCCGACTTGAGTTGGCATTTTGTTGGACTCATGGCGTTTGAGCTATTGTCAATCTTGGCTTTTGTGGAGATTTATGTTTGTCCTTAAAATTTAGTGAGACAAGAAAAGATGTTTATAAACTATCCTTGAACTTGATTCTTAAGCAATATGAGGTTGTTTTGTGCGATGGAACAATTTGATTTCCAAATTCAAAAGAAGACCAATTGGGTAGTGTCTTTTGGGGCTAGAGATGGAAGGAGATACGATTTTTGTTTGTAAGTCAGCTTAATAGTGACCACCTTTGGTTTGCCTTATTGTGGCTAATAAAAGTTGGTTGTTAGTGTCTCAAAAATAACTTTGTATGAAAGAGTTGACTAGAAAGGTGAAGTGAAACATCTTAGTGTGCCAGAACTATGACTCTCAAGGATTGAGTTGAGATACCGTCTTAATAGAAATATCACCAACGTAGCTGTTGTCTTTATAAACTTCGGTTGTCCTTACTTTAAATCACCAATGTAGAAGAGTTTCTCTACTTAAAAAGAGTTCTAGATTCCCAGTAGGAAAGATCTCAAAAACAATTTTACCTTGTATCCAAACAGGCCTGAAGCTCATATTCTAAGACTTATGTTTTTTGTTACCTTTCTCCATTAAAAAATAAAGATGGGTGAGATTATTTTGTAGGTAGTTGCTAAAAATTTGGATTTTGGGTTTATCTCTTCTCATTTCATCTGTTCCCTCTTCTGACAGATTGACCAAGCAGATATATACAAGGAAACAAAGCAGTTCACGTATAAAGATGGTGCTCAATTTGTCTTCATGGACTTGGTAGTATCTGGGACCCATGATTATATTAACTAACAAATTGTAGATATGTGCATTTTGTTTTTCTGACTAAATATAATCTCTACCCATGGGTTACGGACTCAAGACTATGGTAAAGATTTATAAAATAATTCAATTAGGTTTATACTCTCTTTCCAATAGTTCTTTTTCATTTATTACTTGCTATTACTTAACTAACGAATAATGTCCTGAGTTTCGCCATTGTCTCTGTTTAATTTGCTGTATTTTAATTTTATCAGAGTACATATGAGGAGTTTCGTCTGGGTGAAAAGGAAATCGGAGACAGAACAAAATGGCTAAAAGAAGGAATGGACTGCACTTTGCTGTTATGGAATGGAAAAGTAACCATGTCATCTCATAATATATTATGTCTTTCAATGTCTCAAACTTTTAATTCTCCACACCAATTATGATAAAAGTTATAGGACAAGAAGTGGCCTGGTTCCCGAATGTTTATTTATTTAAATATCTTTAAATTTGTGTGGTTGTAACTTTTATCCATTTTAATGGTATTTCACTTTTATAGAACGGCTGCTTTTTTCTGAAAGCTTGAATGGTCTTGGTCTGCAGTGGTACATACATGTTATGGGGTTATATATTACTCTTGAATTTTTCTTTCTCCCAAATGCTGTTTTATGCGGGCTGCTTAGTATAAACTTAATTGTTGCTTCACACTTTATCGGTTCAAAGTGTTCTCTAATAGTTAGTGGTTTCAGATGTGCTTTGCATGGTAAATAAGATTCTTGCTTCTGCATAGATTGGGAGGTACAAGGCTTCTTTAAAATGACTTTATTTTTTCTGTCAAAAGTGAGTAGTGTGGTTGTTTTAGTATACGTCCTTGATTTAATTTAAAGTATATTGTGATCTTAACCTACTATAGTTTAAGAGTAGAGACACCTTACATGACCACTTCAGTAACAAAATCACGCTAGAGGAGCATTTTCTGATTAGAAGTATGGTATTTAAAAATCAATAAGATATGTGCAGTTACTATTATTATTCTTGTTTAACAGTTTGTCACTTGATATTTTTTCAGGTTATTGATGTTGATCTCCCTATCACAGTTAAGCTTACTGTAGTTGACGTGGATCCAGGACTTAAGGGTGACACAGCCCAAGGTGATACCATTTTGTTTACACTGCAAACTTCTTTTATGACCCATTTATGTTGTAAACATTGTAAACCATATTTGTAGGTAGGAAAAATTTGTTACAGTAAAATGATAATATTGTCTCATCAGCTAGGAGATGATTCTCGTAATGGTCTTTATGGATCTGTCAAGGGATGAGTATCTCTAAATGCATATTTCACAATTTGGCAGTATAAATCAATTAAGAAAAAGCAGCTTGAATAGTTTTATTGTTGGTCTTATAAAAGCTAAGGTGTATTGAATAATGGTCAGGATAGGCTTGTTTACCGCACCTGTTTTCAAAGGAATCAGTGTGATATCCCATTATGACATTTACTGTTTGGTTCCCTCCATTCTCCTGTATAATTGTTTTTCTTACTTTTCCTTGAAGAACTTAATAAGTCTCTGATGACAAAATTTGATTGACAGGTGCAACAAAACCGGCCACACTAGACACTGGCGCTGTTGTCAATGTCCCACTTTTTGTAAATGTCGGTGATGAAATATTAGTTGATTCAAGAACTGGACAGTACATGAGCCGTGCTTAAGATTTCACATTAAATTTTGTAATTGAAGTCCCGAGAATTCTTGTTTGAATTCTCGTTTATTTTGTTCTTTATTTTGTTCTTAGCAAATTGGCTGTCTTCTATAACATTGAGTTAAATTGAGTTGTAATATATTTGCGATACTGAAGCTTTTACAGTTTGTTCGGCATGATTATGGTGTATAAAGTTCTTACAAAAAAAGCCAGACATTGTTAACATTTGAAGTTGTTCCCTGCAATGAAGCAAAAAATCAGCTGAACATACTGTGTAGTGTTTTCATTTTTATTATTGGAACTAGTTAAAAATTATCAAGCTTCTCCATAAAAACATTTATAAAAATAAACGAAATGATTTTTTTTTCATAAATTATAATTATCTAATATATATGCTAGTTTATCGAAGTTTTTTCTTTTAACTTTTTTAAAAAATTATTTTAAATTTGTACATAAATTAATTATAGTTTGTGGGAAAATTGTCTTTTTTTTCTCTAAATGTTCTTACTGGAGAAACTTGTCTAAAGAGGCATATAGTTGTCTTCAACTAATTTAAAATGATAATTTAAAGAAAAGTGTATAATCAGATGGAAATAACTTCAGGTTTACTTGTGTGTAGTTCATGTCCATAATTTTGTAGTATCCGGTATTTTAGATTGTCATGGCAGCTTATAATCTCAATTCAATTTACGAAGATTATCTGCACAAATATGAGAATATTATCGTTAGCCCACTTATCAAATATCTAACTAGCCATGGTTTTGCCACAAGCCAACCAGAAACCCGTATGATCCATACACAACAATAATGGTATTGCATCTTCACTTCATTGCATCTACACCTCATCTCCACTGAGAGCAAAAGTAGCACTTCTCTTTCCACAACTCGGTTCATCTAAAACTCATAATTGCAACTCTTTTTGTGAACGTCAGTAATATCATTGCATCTTAACAGAGGTACTGAACTTAAATTCCTAGCTTTGTCCCCCAATACTCATATCATGACTCGCCTCCTTTCGTCCCACTCGCAAACTCTGTTGCCCCTTTACAGGAATTCCTCATCTACTTGGTAGTATTTTGCAACTAAATTTCCAAGTCAGCATCTTTAATCTGCCTTTACATGAATAACTAACTCACCCTAGTCACTTCCAGTTCCTCCCACCCCATTACATTTAGCCTAGGTTCCCTATTGGGAACAACGCCTAGCTTCAGTGCAGCACCAAACAAATTACAAGCACAAAACAGTTTACCCTCTTTATTGAGTTCTTTGATCAGCACATCATAAGAAAATCTACTGGGAATTCCCCCACTTGCATGCAAAAGGACCAAAGTTGACACTGCATCATCCACTCTTCCTTCTGCACAAAGCCCTAGAATCACTTTGTCAAAGGTAATTACTTCAGGAGAATATCCTAATCCAACCATCTCATTCAAATCTGCAAAAGCCTGATCAAATCTCATCCCCACACACAGTGCCTGGACCATCACCTCAAATGTGCGCTGGTCAACCACTGAACCCCTCTCTTTCATTTTCTCAAACACATCATATGCATCCTGAAGAAGACTGTTTTTCCACCTCGACCTCTTACACAAACGCCTCACCAGAGTCCCCATCATCCTCACATCGACCTCCAACCCAAGTTCCACCATTTTCCTGTACACCCCAAGGGCTGCTTGAACTTCATTCCACTTCAACAACCCATGTAGCACAGTGTGGTAACTAACATAATCAGGAACACACTGATGCTCCCTCATCAGCTCCAACACATCAGCACCCTCCATTGGCCTACCCTCTCTAGAATACCCTTGAATTAAGGTGTTAAACATGACCACATTGGGCACCATCCCCATTTCAACAACCTCATCGAGCAACTCCATTGCGTCCCCTGATCTACCCACTTTGCACAACCCATCCATCACTGCAGCGTAGGAATAAACATCTGGCTCCAATGAGGTTCCCTTCATACCCATCAACATCTCAAGTGCTTCATCCACCTTCCCCACATAGGACAAACCCTTGAGCAGGCAATTCTGTGCCAGAACGCTGGCCTCATAGCCCTTTCTTCCCATGGCCTCAAAAGCCTCCCTTGCCTTATTCACTCTCCCCCTTTTGCAAAGGGAGTTTATGAGGACAGTGAAGGTTGCAGCATCCGGTCGAAACCCTTTTCCCAGAGCAGTGTCCAATGCCCTCCTGGCTTCATCCATGTCGTTTTTCTCACAGTGGCACCTTATCATGATGCAGTGGGTGCAACAATCTGGCACAAGTTGGAAAGAAGGTAGCTTTGCAAAGATACTGAGACACATATCAATCTCTTGTGAAATTACCAGAGCCATGAGAAGGTGATTGAAATCTGATATAGTTTGGAATTCAGGGTCTTTCTCTAGGATTTGTAGCATCTGGGTTTTGTTGTAGGAGGATGATAAGGTTGCGATCCTGTGGACAAGACCTTTGATTCGAATCCTAGTGGCCCTGTCATCAAAATTGAGGTCATCTGTTGTTGTCTGTTTGATGGGCGAAGGGTAAGTGGCAGAGAGAAAGAGCGTGATCTTTCGTGCTCGGATACTAATGTTGTGAATGTTTAATTTGGTGGCAATGTTTGTGAAAAGAGGGGTGTTTAGAGTGCAAGGTTGTAAAACATGGTAGCACTTTGGAATTGAAGAAGGCATCACCATTCACTTTGAAAGGGGAAGCGTTGCTGTGTCTCTGTCTTTCAATATCGATTTTGCATCCAAAACATGGATACGGTACACAGTGGTTCAATATAAATTTATAATGTATTCACAAGTCCAATTTTTTATCTAATCATATTATAACTCTTAAAATTATTATTTTAATATATTTTATATTAAAATATCATTTTTCATAAATTTATTTAAGCCTCCTTTCCTCATAAATTAAACCTTTTCTTCTCTGACACAAAAGGCTTTTTGTCTTTTTTCACTTGGTTTTAGTATTTCGTTTAAAAATCACATCTGAATAGAAGAAAATGAATATTTAACTCGTTAGCAAGAAACAAAATAAAATATATATTTATGGGTATCTTAGTATCTTTAACACAATTCTTCATAGAAAGATCAGTAAATCTGTATTAAATATTAGCAAATATTTTTATTTCTAGTTGTTGTGAAAGCTGAAACGTAAATTTAACATAAAATTTACAATGAATTTATACAATGAACCTAAAAGTGGCCCGAACAAAACATTTCATTTATTGATAAAAACTCAGTTGAGTTGGGAACTTGTTGAGGAACCGCGAAGAACTTTACATGCAGTGTAGGGATAATTCCCAAAAACAAAAGTACTGTGGGATCAAAACCATGCTTCTGATGCAGGAACACAAAAGAGTTCCATATGTCTGAAACTAAATGCTGTAATGCATTGTGCATAATAATATATAGACAGTAATAGTGATAATAACCAGAACTTTGGTAGCATATAGTACTAGATATCAGAAGCGCAGTGATTTGCTGAAAGCCTTGAAAGACAGCAAATCCTTATCAACTGAGGCTTGTTTTCTTCCCTGTCTCTTCCTGCCAAGAATTGGTTTTAGCAGTTTCTTCAACACCTTGTGAAACCCTGATCCACCACCACCACCACCACGATGACGTGTCCCTTGCATCACCACTTGATTCACCAGAGGTATCGGAGCAATGCTGATGAGTCGCGGGTGTGACTTTTGCAACTTTGGTTCCGAGAGGCTCCGACCCAACATGACCCTGTTGAGCTGTGCTGCGTGTGCCTCAAACGACAGCCTCTCGAACTCGTCCAACAAACTGCTCTGTTGGTCGCCAAACCTAGTTCCGACCACTTCCATTTTCCACTCCGTGCTTCCACCAATGAACTTGTTTATAAGTGAGATTTGATGATGGTTGCAGGCTTAAAGGGTTGGCATGTTTTACTTGATGTGTGTGTGGAGTGAGTGAGTGAGTCTCTTTCTTCTTTCTTTTCTGCTTTTGTTAGGTTAAAGATTGGTTGTTGGAAGAGTCGTCCTTGTCTAAACAAAGTATCAGATTCATCACCCACATTTTCCAAAACCACCATTTTCTGTGAACTCATAAATGTTTATCTTGGGAGTTCCAAAATCAATTTTCACAGAAAATACACACGGCTTTTCACCATTCAATTAAATTGATTGGATTTTTTATCTCTCCAACAATTCAAACCAAATCTATATCTGTCAAATTCTTGATTTTTTAATAGTATTATCTACCGATCGGAATGAAACGAAATAGAAAGTTTTATGATCTGTTCTGATCAACCGATATCATAAAAAATACATTAAGATGAGAAGAAGATTAACGAGTCTGTAATACTTTCTTAATCACAATATTCAAACCTAAATTCGGTATAATAATGATCCAAAACCTTAATCCATTTTAATAATAATGGTTCATGATAAGTATATAAATAGTCACAATTTTTTAGAAAAATGTACATCATTCTATTAATTGCAAGGAATATTTACTTGAAAGTCGGAACATCTTTTGTAGGTGTCCTTCCAACCGATATTCTAGAAAATGAAAGTTTGGATGGGAGAAGGAAAAAACAAGTGAAAAGAAGAGAAGTAGCATATAAAAGTTCTCTAAATCCTGTTTTATATTAGAACAATTGAATTTTTTTTCTTTATATTAAAATAGGATATTTTACAAGATCTATAACTCATGTAGACGATTTTATTGTGAGCAAAAATAGAATGACCAAATAATTATTTTAAACTAAAATTTTATCACTTTAGTAAGATTTCATTTTGATGGACAAAAATCATGTAAAAACACCACTTCTTCATAATGAAATTATCATCTCAATGCTATTTTCCTAATTTTTTAATATTTTATAAAAAGTAACTTCATTTTGTTAATTAATAAAAAACAAAAATTATCTCATCCTAATAAAAAAAACCCACATTGTTTTTATTCAGGTCACGATATCATATAAAGAGTATACTTTTTCAAGTATTTATATTTGCATATTGTCTTTAGTATAAGTATTTAATTTCATAGTAATGCAGGATAAAAATATTAGTGATTTTTTAGTCACATTGTTTATTTTAGTTTCTAGATAGTTGTCTCTTTATATATCACTAACTCTTATCCAAAATAATATATATAAATATATATATATATATATATATATAATGAACGTTATAAAAAAATACGACATTTGGTTATAAGATCAAAATAAAGTTAAAAAATAAAATAACAATTCTACAAAATTAAGCTCTACCGTCTAATATGTGTATTAATATATAAAAGTTAAAATATAGTTAATCTGGTTATTTAAGCTAGTTCGGATTATAAAAGTATATATAATACGTATCAAAGTAATTATAATTATAGTTAGTTTGAATTTGAATTAAAAACATATAATTAATGAAACAAAACTGAACTTTGGTTTTATTTGAAATATAGGTTCAAATTCGATAAACACGAAATTAATTTAATTATAATTTTAATTAAGTTGAACAGATTACATTTAATTGAAATCAATTTTACTTTACTTTTTAAAAACAGACCAATGATAATTCGTATTCAGTTCTTGAATTAAGTATAATTACTAATACAATTTTGTTAGCGGTCATCTTGAGGACAACATTTAAAGAATTCAAAGTATAAAATTTGATCATTCTAATTTCGTTATTTCTATTTTTTTTATCTATTTTTATAATACTTAATTATATGAATTTCATAATTTTTATTTTTATCTGTTTGTTTCTTGACTTCTAAGAAATTGTAGAGAAACATTTTTGCTAATTAGGCAAGATTTTTCTTAATTAAAGAAAGATGTTGCTTCTTTCGTTTTGGCTCACTTTGTTGGAGAGTTTAAATTGATTAGGCAAAAAAATGTTATTAGGTGTATGTTAATGATCTTAACTTTGTATTCCAAAAGCTATATATCATATCCAACGCTTTATTCTTTCTTGCCTCAAAGAAAATATGTTTCGTCCTTTCTATGCTTCTTTGGGAAGATTTTGGGAAGATCTTGTGCCAAAGAAGATGGACAAAAACAATTTTATTTTTATATTATATTTAAGGTTGTTTTTTTCTTCATTTTAGCATAAACATGAGTATAACTTCAAGTTTGGTCAAAGAGATGAAAGTAAAAATTTAAGTCATTTGTAAATTGAATCCTATGTATTAGTTTTGTATAGATTTTGTTCCTGTGTAATTTTATTAACATGATTAATAGAGACACAAATTTTTGTTTTTAACAATAATTATCTGCATTTGAAAATTACCTAAAAAACATAATTGAAGAAAAAAATAAATATAACTTTAATTAAATAATTCATATAAATTTCATACTAATTCTATTTTAGCAGGAAATAATAGTAACAAAATACATAATGAGATACATAACCACCCTATGTAGCACAGACACTGACACGGATACGGACATGAAGATATGTAAAATTTCTAAAATGTAGGACACATGGACATATATCTATATATTATATAATTATGAATTATATAAATTGATAATAAAGATTTATGTGCACAAGTATGTTCCTAATTATTTTGTTGAGCAGAAAGATGTTTTTCATGACTGGTTTATAAGGATTTGTTTCTTATTTTTATAATCATAATAACAATTTATACAATAAAGTTTGAAATTTTAGAAAATTAATGCATTTTTTCTTTTTAAAATTGTATTAGAACCATATTAGAATTGTCAAAAATCTAACAAATACTTTTTGGATTGGACACTTTACAAATACGATTTAAGAGGAGTGTCCGAGCTTCATAAAATATCTAATTGTTATTTTTCAAAATTACAACATAATTAACTATAAATCCATCCCAAAGGGATTGTGAAACATGCAACCATTTCCAAATTGATTAACATTTCAAATATAAAAATAAAGTTTCTTTCTCTTATTATTAAAGATCTTAAAACGATTATTGACAAAAAAAAAAAAAAAAGAGAATAAGATATAAATATCATATACCCCGTAAAGTTTGCAAAATTAAATTATACTTGGATTTCAAGTTTTTTAGAAACATCATCAATGCAAAATAATACCATTCAATTTATAGTTCATTTAATATATAAAACTTGTGTTTTTCAAACATAAAAGTGTAAAATGAAATCAACTTTTTTTTCACGGTATTTATTGGAGAATTTTTTATAAACTAAAATTAACTTATATAAATTTTAATTAATATTTAAAGAAGTTAATATTTTTTTTAGAAATTGACTCATGTATAAATTAATTTTAATTTGTGTTTTTTATTTTTATTTTACTTTCTTTCTTAAATATTTATAGAAAATATTCAAAAATGAATATAAGTGGGTTCGTGTAATTTTCTTACTAAAAACCTTCTTAACAAATACCATTTCTATTTTGCATAACTGAGGAAAATAATGAGAAAATAGAAAAGGGTTTGGTGAACTATATTATTTAGGAAAATATTGTTTCACACCCATTGCTACACTTTACACCCCACTAAATATTAATATTTTAATTTTTTTTAATTTTTTTAATTTTAAAAATTATTTTAACATTTTATATTTTGTTTAATATTTCATTAAAGACATTTTTTTATTTTTAAATTTTTTTTATTATAAATATTAATATTTTAGTGTAAGTGTAAACGGACATCCTATTATTTAATACCTAGAAAGAGACTAAGAGGAAATGAGAGAAATAAACTGTAGATAAAATGGTTGTGCAGTAAACTTTTACAAATTGTGTAAAATAATGGCAAATAACAAAGTGACACCAAAAACCTAAGCCTAAACATAAATAATAAATTATATAATATGATAAAAAGAGAAAGATAAAATAATAGATATTTATAAAATATAACATATATATATATATGTACTATTAAACTTTATATAGAAATATTTATAGATGTATTTTTTGAAATAATAAAAGATATATAAAAATAAAACATTATTAATTAAATAGAAAGCAAACCAAGTGTCTCTTCTTACAATAAAATTTACATAGATTAATCATCAATCACTTGCTATCACAAATCTTCATAAATTTTTAATAAAAATAATATGTAATTAAATTTATTTTTGTGAGAAATTCTATCAACTGTGTCATAAAAATCCATAAATAAAATAAATTGTGTTACTTTCTAAATTTTTTTCCTTCGTTGAAGAAGAAAATTTGTTTTATTTTTCAAATTTTAAATGATTATTTATTTTCAATAGTTTACTTCAAGACTAAAATCACATATCTTAAAAAAGTAAAAAAATCAAAACAAATTTAAAACTAAAAAACAAAGAGAACATGATAGAAAAAATAATGACTAATTATAGTATGTGTAATACAAAATAAATATCAAATGAACACACAAGAAAAAAAATTAATAAAATCATGATTGTAAACACAATCCTATGTAGCTTTTAAAATAGCAGATTATAAAACAAAATAATATTAAAAATAATAAATGTTTTATCTAATAGGAACTTATTATCATCTTCACAATAAAAAATATAAAAAAATAAAATACTTTATCAAAATTAAAAAATAAGTAACACAAGTTAGGTTGGTCTTGGCCTCAACCAAAATAACACTGGAATTGGTTAAAACACCTTAAGTCACGTGAGGTGAGTTCTTCCACCTTTTGATAAATCTACGCAGCTTTATTAAATTTTGGTCAATTAGAATCACTAATCGAATTCCTAATCATTAAATTTAGGCAAATTAAGATGACTAATCATTAAATTTGGGTTTTCAAATTAATAGGCTGGATAAAAAGCCCAAGAACAACATAACTATGAAAGAAAAAAATAATATTAGGGAAAGGAAGAGTAAAAAAAGACCAGGCAATTGCTTTCTGCACCCAACAAACTTCATTTGCTATCATTGAGTTGAAATGATTAAAATGTTTGGCAAATTATTCTTTCACACATATCTTCTCCTTTTACATATATATATTAATTATAAAAAAGTTATTTTTGATTTTTTTTTAAAGTTTTAAATAACTCTAAATGCTTTTAAATAATCTTAGTTCACATCATATCTTCTCCTTTTACATATATAAATAAATATTAATGGTAAAAAGTATATTTTTAAAAAAAATTTAAATAACTCATAATCTCATATTTTTAAATAACTTTAGTTTCACCTCGTACTTCTATATCTCTTTTCTTACCTCATACCTAATTTTCAACTGCATTGTTTTTATTATTCTCCAATTTCTTTTCGTGTTTCAGAGAACAATTTCCTCATTTGACATGTGTTAATTTACTTCATAAGATAAATGTACACTTACTTAAGGGCTTGAGTCTCTTGTAGTTAGAAGTTTTCTCTAACAACATCTTATAAGTTCTATCAAAAAAATAACTATTGTTTCACTTGCAATAGTTTCATGAATTGGATTGTTATTATAATGATTTTGAGTTGTGTATTCCATTTTTGGCAAATGCTCCCTGCACCCAACACATTCTAACCTGCACCCAACACAATTTTAAAAATTCCAAAAATGCCCTTTATTCCGGAAATAAAAATCCGGAATTAAAAATAATATATTCCAGAAAAATATATCCGGAAGTGGTTATTGAGTTTCGGAAATAAAAATCCGGAAACAAAATTTAAAATTCTATTCCGGACAAAAAAATCCGGAATTGATAAATAATACATTCTGGAAAAAAAAATTTGGAAAAGAGATTATTGTGTTTCGGAAATAAAAATCCGGAAACAAAAATGAGA
>Ga0123342_1000642_pt1 | contig 56281 bp, 18 predicted proteins | sample Turbeawhitnodule_FD_89960 | JGI IMG/M metagenome (GOLD analysis project Ga0123342, IMG submission 89960) | Root nodule microbial communities of legume samples collected from Mexico - Turtle bean Mexico white nodule | ecosystem: Host-associated > Plants > Roots > Nodule | place: Mexico: Nepantla...
ATATAAATTAATAATAAATACAAATTATAATAAATATTAAATATACAAATTAAAAATCATTAAATTAATTATAAATATTAAATAATATAAATTTTTTAAAAATAAAAATTATAATACATAAAAAATAAACAAATTAATAACATTAAAAAAATTTAAAACACCACCAACCTTGTGCGTGAAGGCAACGGTGGTGGTGAAGAGTGGTGCGACAATGACAACAATGGTAGTGGCAACGACGACAAAGAAAATAGAGCACAATGAAAACTCAAACATCAGCGTTAAAGGCAATGAAACGGTGGTGACGACCTTCGAGTAATGACAGAAAATAAACTAAGAAAATACAAAAATCAATGGTGAAGAAGAAGTAGAGCGCTCGAAACGAACTTACCAATGGCACGAAAAAGACAATGCATGCTCGATGAATACGAAGAAGAAGCACCAAAGTAGAAAAGCATAAACAAAGCGCCTGAGAAAGGAAGTATTGAAGCGTAAATGGCGCGCTCTAAGTTAGGGTAAAAAAAAGAGTATAAGAGGGCAACTATTTGTTATAGTTGTCTTCTTAAAACAAAGTGTTTTGTTTAAGAAGATAGTTATACCAAATAGCCACCCTTTTAGAGGAAGTTAATTTGAAAAATGTCAGCGCGTTTTGAATGACAGCATCTAACCGTACAAACGTCTTAAATGTAGTGTCGGAATAAGCCCTTTCTGCACTAGTGTCCTTAGTAGAAATTTTGATCAATACAAATTTCTAATTTTTCCTCACCATTTTTTGTTGATGTGATTATTAAATATTGATAATTCGATGACTTGTGCTCCATCAAAAAAATTGACAAATAATTATAAATGTCTTTATCTAAAGGTGTCAACTTGTATAGGACTATATGTTTATAGATGGTCGATAGTGACCGACAATAGATGGTCTGATAAGGTTAAAAAACTATTGTCATAATAGATTCTAAATGACTCTGATATCATCTTAAGAAATGAAAACCTACTTTAACCTTATAAAAAATTAATTTATAAAGAGATTTACATCCAATTGTACACTATTAAATGTTTTTATCTCTAAAAAGATGAGATCTCAAACATTTATCTTGTTATTCACTTTAAGGATATTGCAAATTATTCGATAACAAATAAATTAGGAATACTTGAAATATAGAAACTAAAAAATGGTGATGAAAAAGTTATAAATATGAAAAGAAAATGTAGAAAATGATCTTGAATGAGCTTTCAAGATTTGTTAGTCCTTGTGACATTTAAGAGTATTTTGTCTTGATGTTTGAACAAGTGAAGAAGAGCCACAATTTTAGACTTATATGGACAAGGAATTAAAATGTGGCAAGTTACATCATCACATCACAGTTAAGATGAGGTGGAGATGGAGTTATCAAAAAGAAAGAAAGAAAATTGAGAGCCAAAATCATTAAAACGATTGTTGGGAGGAAGTGTGACGCACGGTTGACGATGAATCAATGTCATTCTGCAGCAACCAATATGACATAAACAATCATGGCGTGCATTTTGGTGCGTTGAAAACAAGAACAGAAAACAACAAATTGAAAACTTAACAAGGGAAAGTTTCAACCCAAGTTCAACAAACCATGTATATAATCTTTGCATAAGCTTTTTTATTTTCAAATATGGGTACATGTTTTGGGCACATATAATGAAAGACTTATAAACTAAAAATTATTGGTATTTAAATTCATTTATACTTTAATAAAAATTTATAAAATAAATTTTAAATTGATATTTAATATTTAATATTAATTATTAAGATTTTAGTTATTAATTGTTTTAATTATAAATTATTTAATTTAGAATATGAGGTAGTTAATAGTTAAAACATTGATACTTAAATGTTAAATATCAATTTAAAAAACTATTTTATAATTTTTTATTAATAATAAAAATTATTTTAAATATTAATATTTTTTTAGCTTATAAAATAATATCTAACTTAATTAATAAAATAATTAATTATTTTTTTTTCTATAAAATTATTTATTATTTAATAATTTTTTTAATAAAAAAAGTTAAGAATTTATATAAAATTGAGTTATGCGTATTAAGTAAACTAAATTTATTTTAGTTCATATTAACAGAATTTATTTTTCTCAGTTTAACCTAACTCAAACTATAAAATGTTGGACAAGTGAGTTTAAACTTATTTAAATCACTCATGGCATACAATACCCTTGATTTTATTGTTCTTTAGAAGATGTTCTTAATTTGGAATTTTGCATAGTTTATTTTTATAATTTTACTTTGTATATAGCACGAATGACAATGCAATAATGCTTACCTTTTAGACTTTTTGGCTTTGAATAAAAGGGAACCTTGAATTTTGTGAATCATATATACATTAATAATTAAGGGTTAATTAAACAAAGTCATACAAAAAAAAGTTGAAAAAGAAAAATCGTTATCTTCCATCATGGTGGTCTAGGAAAATGCTGCCATGTACTGTACTTTAAAGTATGATTATCAACAACAAAATAATAATTTATAAACACAATAAGAGTAAACATATTTAAATTCTATTTAATAATATGTTGTCGTTTTTATCATTTTGGCGTTAGGTACAAATCTATCAACTTGTATATTTTAATCCATTATTGCTTAATGAATATTTAAGTTTAATATTGTATTTTAACATTCAATTTTGCTTACATTTTTTATTATTATATTAATGGGAGTCGGCTATATAAATGATTTATCAATAAAAATTATCTTATAATACGAGTTTCATAAATATAAATTTTTTAAAATTGATTAGCAAATCTTATTCGTTGGATTCATATTAAAATGTTTTTTTATATAAAAATAAGTCTAACAATTTTTATAGTTCTAGATAATTTAACAGTGTGTATTGGAAGTTTAATATGTCAATAAATGTGTAAAGGTTGAAAAAGTGGTGGTAAAATAGTGAAAGAATTTGGATGAAAAACTCATGAAATAATGATAATTGAATAATAAAATATTATATTAAAAATAATGTTTATTATTTTTTATCTGAAGTTGATTGAGAAAACATTGTTAGGATTAAACCATATTTGAGATATTATTCGTTTTGAAATTTAAAAGGAATATGGATGGACTGAGAGAGGAAGATGTATATAAACTGTCATTCACAACTAATAGTCTTAAATCACTAAGAAGTTGAGATTAAAAACAATTTATATACATATTCCTTCCTTAATATAGTGATACTATCAAAACAAACTGAGATCAAAATATTTAAAAATTATAATAATACTTTATTGGTAGTGATTTTGTTTTTACTCATCGTATAAAGTTCAGTTTTACATTTAATTATAAAGATTAATTCATGTAAAATTGATCCTTTGACCATATTTTTACTATGTACTTGCTTGTAACATGAAAGTATTTAAAAATCTATGTTTATTCTAGTATGACAAAAGCAATATAAAATATTATAAATAGCTTTGTTGAAGTGCCATTGAAAGTTCACTAAATTAATGCCTAGATGCATGGCAAGTGATGTTTTGTAGTTACATGAAATACTATAAACAATTATCTTGTCCCTACTTAACTAAACATTCTTTTCCTCTTTTCTAATGTTGGAGTTCTCACCTAAAACTACACCTAAAAAGGGAGGCTTTACTACTTTTTAGTGTCAATGAACTTAAACAAACATCAAAGGGTTGGCCATTTCAATTTAGGGTTTCAACAACATGTAGTTTTGTAATAAGCATTGATTGGAGATTGTGGGACACAACATGAGAATAATTTCATCTTAGGCAAATAGTAGCATGAGAGAAATAATGCAATAAAATCACATTTATGTGTGTTGGTGTGATTGCTGAAAAAGTGGTTGAGATTAGGACCCAAAAAATAATAAGAGATGATATTATTTCTATTAAGTATATGTTTCCTTGCATATACTTATTTTTAAATTTAAAATATTTTAATATTTTATGTGAATATTCTCTTCATATAAAATTTGTTGTAGAAATAATATTTTAAATAAGAAACAGATATTTCACAATAAAATATAAAATCAAGGTAGGTTTTATTAAACATCATAAACAATTTTAAACTCACATATATCAATATCCACTTTATTCTTTATTCCAAATTTGACGACGAATATTCGTTTTAACAAGTTACGAAATTCGTATTTGATATTTTTTTCTTACATCACACACAATATTTTTTATAGCTTGTATAGTTGTAAAAATATAATTTATTTTATTAATTAAATTGTAAAATAATTCAATAATTTTTTAAAAATATAATATAATTCTTAACTTTTAATAAATTTACTTGTTTACGTTTTGTTTGAATTAACATATAATAATTTTTTGTATAATTTATTTAAAATACCTGTATGGATTAAAAATGTAAAAAATTGTAGGACGAGTTGCCTTGTATGTTTATCTAAGCTGGATAAAATTATTAAAATTTTAAATTTGTATCTTATAACTTAAACTCGTCCCTTATATGTCACTATTAGAAAACAAATGATATTTTTCATAGTAAAAATTCGCGAACAATATTTAAAATTTATAAAAAAAAATAAAATTTTTCTAATATGTTAAAAAATTCTTGGACAATATGTTTATAGGAAATATTTCTCACAGTTTTTCTTAGTAAATTTCCCCAAGTTTTTTATCCATAGAAAATTCTCCACAATTTAAACCGGAAGAAATTTTTCATAATCTTTTCTATAAGATATATCTCTTGTAGAAATTTTTTCACACTGAATTCTTTTTAGATTAAATAGTTTTTTTTTCATGATAATTTCTTTAATTTTATTTAATTTTTTGAATTATTTTAATGTAATTGTTTTACGGCATTTGCTTTTTTATGTCACATATTATTTTTATCAACAAATCAATTTTGATTGATGACTTATAGTTTATTAGTCACTAAGATCAAATTAAAATATTTAAAATAATGAGATAAAATTAAAAGAAATATTATATTAGAAAGAAAAAAAAAACTATTTTAATTGAAATGTTAACAATATGAGTTAAACTCTATACATTATCATGCTGTAATTGTTAATAGCATAAGTTAAAACAATTTTGTTTTCAAATTAAAAAGGAAATAATAATTTTAAAATTGGAATAATAAAGGTAATCACATTCTAAAATTCTAAAAACATAAACCAGTCTTATTATTGATACTAAGACATATTTTTTATTTTTTAATATATTTTTAATGTCTTGTATTTAAAGTAATATTTTATATTTAATATTTAATCCCATAATTTGAATAATGGTTTTTTTTTTATAATCTCTGTCTCAAATACAATTAAAAATTTCCATTTATATGATTAACAATTACAAGTATTTCATATTTTGATTTTTATTCTTATAATTATTTAATCATATATTTATTTTTCCTTCAATGTTAATTTTGATAACGTTATAGTGGAAAATATTTAGATAAATAAATAAATATTTTTTTCCTAAAATTATAGGATTAAAATAATCAATTTTGAATTCAATAAATAGAAAACAAACTTAACTCAAATTTAAGGGAATAAAATTATTTCTTAAGTGAAATGGTAATGATGGTATGCATGTGTATAATATACATTATGTGGTATATTCTTAATATTTTGCCCTTCAACACTATAATGAATGAACAACTTAAATGACAAAAATGTGTGATAATAAATAAATCAAACTATCTAACTTCATTTAATCTAAATGTAACGTAGTTTGTTTTTTCTTTTTTAATATACTCTTTCAAATATAATCTTAGATATATTTTTTCTTTCTTATAACAATGTTATCGTTATGAAATATTTATTTTCTTTATTAATAATTAATTAGTTTTGATAAAAAAAAGTGAGCTATTATCTTTAGCCAATGATTCTTTCAATAACATGTTTTTGTTAAATAGATATTTAACCTTTAGTTTATCACTGAGATATTAGTGTTTTTTTGCTAGATATTATTTTAATGAAAGGAACACACTTTAGGTTTTGCATGATTACAAAACATTTGATGATAAAACACAAATTATTGCATTGTTTTTCCGACAAATCATAAACTAACCTTAACACATGACGAAGTAGCCTCGTCACATTTATGACGTATAAATGAATTTTGAAAATTATGGGCATTAACTTTAAACTTTTTGGAAAATTATGCTTTAAAGTTATTTATTTTTATAGCAAAATTTCTTTATGAGAAAAAAACTGCTTAAAGTTTACATGTTTAGTGATTTAAATTAGACTTTTAAAATATTTAATTATATTTTCAATATTTATAGCTTTATACTCACTTTAATTGTTTTCAAATGCGTCTTTACAAGTGAAATCACTTTCAATTTAATTATTGTAAGGTTAGAATGAATATTAGGATTAGCATTAAACTAAATCAAATTGTTCTTTGTAGGGTTAATGGGTTATTATTGCTGAGAGCAGTTTTTTAAGGGATTTTTTGTTCTTACTTATATATGTATTTTATTCTGGATAATCTTTAGAAAACAGATCGAGTAATAAATGTCAGTAAAGAGTTTTTTCTTATTTCTATAATTTTGTAGTTGATTTGCTATATAACTCTAATTTAGGCTTTATTTTTATTAATTTTAATTTATTAAAAATATTTATTTTATAAGTATTTTTATGTAATCATTCCAGGATTGCACCTAATATGCAGCAGATGTTTGGATAGAGCAGAGAATGTTGAAAATAAATGGGAGCCTTTAACACTGTTTTGACTCTTTCTTTTAGTTGAAAAAACAATTGGTGTGAGAAAGTGACTCTTATATTTAGTATAAATCACATAAAACTTCACCTACTAACAATGGCTATTGTGATAAAGGCAAATTAATAACTTTGTAGATGCAACACATTTTTCAATACCAAATATCTTAAACTTATTTTTAAGTAACAATAAAGCATTATCTTAATTAGACATGTTAATGTGTTTTAATTTTCAGAATTTCGTTGTAGAAAAAAAAGCAAACCTTCCAACATAGACATTCTATTTATTTCTCTCTCTATCTCTCTAAATCTATCCCTTCTTTTTTTATTTTCTCTCTCATAATTCCTTTATTTTCAAATCTAATCGCGTCATGTTGTACATGAAGAGTCAGGGTACATTTCTACTCGATCAAATTTTTAAATAGAGTAAGTTCATTTTTACTCTAAAGATCTCTTATTCTCTATTTTTCTCTATGATTTAGTTATCAATCTTAGTGAGGTCAGTTGAAAAAAAAGTAATACTCTCAACTTATTATATTATATACTGAATTTCTATTTTGTTTGGATAACTTGCATTAGGCCCTTATATTTGAAGCTTATCTACATTGAGAAGCTAAAATTCTAGAGGTTGCTTGGAAAGCAAGCAATTAAGGTAAGGGAAACTAACTTTAATTTTTAATAACATCCTAGACTAGAAGATATGGATGGGGAGGGGACGTGGTCTCAATATTCAATTTCTCTTGTAAGGATGTTGTGTGTTTATATATTGTGTTGTTTGTTTATATATTATTTAAACTTGTAGAAATATTAGATTTTGATGGTTTAGTATTTAAGTGTTTTTTTTTATGTTAAATAGACTTCTGAATGTTGTGGATAACGTTTTGAATGATATTGTATGATGAAAATTGTATGAAATTGTTGTCATACATTTGGGTTAATGTATGAGTTGTTGTTTGATGGCATTAAGTATGAAAAACTTATGTTTAATAGAGATCATCTGGCTTCACTGATGATCTAAGTCTTATAGATTACGATATCAGGTGGTGAGAAGCTGAGAGGGAGTTCATACACACTAGGTCCCGCTGTAGAACTTAGTATTGGATGTTTGAACTTACCATGATCCTTTATATTGAATTCGCTGATAATCTTTGGATCATGTGTTAATCTCTGGTAGGGGCATACTTAATGAGTCTTCTGGAAGACAAAGTGGGATTGAAATGAAATCCAATGATTGTGATTGGAAATAGATCCATGTGTGGTCTATATGAATGATGAAATTGATATTGAAATTTTATATGACAAAATTTAAAGAAATGTTTATAAATGATTAGTTTGATTGATTTTTTTTGCATGAATTAAATATGTTATGAAATTCCTTTTCATTAGCTTATCCTTGTTTTTCTTGTTGTGTTGTGAACTACGATGATTGTACTATGTACACAAGCAAATGATCATACAGATGTCGAAGGGTCTGGAAGATTTTAGAATTTTGTTTTGAAACTTATATTTGTAAATATTTTTATTTTTATAAGTCCTAATCATGCATTAAGAATGTTTTGGAAAACTCTAAGTTTGTATAGAAACCTATAAAAGTTGTATTATAATAGTTAGAGGTACTTGATGTTACATTCGTCATGACCCTAGATGAAGATTAAAAATGTTCAAGAACCAAAATATTTTATATAAAAAAAGTTCATATAGTTAAAATGCCTACAAAAGTTTTATAGGTTGACGTCAACTTATGGACATTTTTTAAATAAAATTTTATAGGTTAAGGTCAACTTGTGGACATTTTTTTAAATACTTTTTTTTCTTTAAAAATGAAAATGAAAAAAAAAATTTACTTAAAAAAATTATAAAAAAAAAACATTTATTCTATCTAAATTCAAATTCAAGTCAATATGGGAAGGTTTTGATCATGTTAGGCTAGGTTGAGACCGTGTCAAGTTGGTTAAGCGGAGTCTAGATCTAGCTGAGTTGAGCCAGGTTTAGGTCAAATCAAAGTGAGTTGGATCCAAGTTAGGTTAAGACCAGGTCAAACCCATATTGTATCGATTTGAGTTGGACTGAACTATGTCGGGCCTAAGTAACGTTGAGTTTAGTTCAAGTCAAGTTAGGTTAAATTTACATTGGACTAAGTCAAGTCGTGTCTAGGTTAGGTTGAGTTGGGTTGGACACGAATCATGCTTAATCAATCCTAGATTAGTATGGGAAGAGTTGGGTTTGGCTCATATCAAGTTAAAGCGTGTCGGGACCATGTCAAGTAGGTTGGGCTAGGCTCAATTCAATCCAAGTTGGGTTAGGTTCAAGTGATACCTAGTTGGGTTGGATCCATGTTAGGCCAAGTTGGATCAGGCTCATGTCATGCTAAGTCGAACTAAGTCTAGGTTGAAGGTTCGACCAAGTTAGATTAGGCCGAATTAGGAAAGGTCGGGTTGGGTGCAAGACAAGCAATGTTGGGTTTGGTTGAAGGTTGGGTGAGTTAGGCTCAAGAAAGTTGACTTGGACAAGGTCCAAAACAGGTTGGGTTTGTGTGCAGTTGAAGTTCAACTAAGTCGAATTTGGCCTAGGTCAAGATAGGTCTGAGTAAGGTCAAGACCAGTATGAGAGCAAACCCATGTTAGGCAAGGTTGGGTCTAACCCAAGTTGATATGGATCGAACTAGGTCAACCTAAAGTCAGGCTTAGTCAAGTCAGTCGAACTCATGTAAGGTTCAACCAAGGTCAGAATGAGTGGTGTTAGGCTAATGTCAGATTGGGTTTAAGCCAAGAAATGTCTAGTTGGATTGGATTAAAGTCATGCAAAGTTAGGTCAAATCGAACAAATTCAAAGGCAGGTTGGGTTCACCCAACCTTACAATTAGGTGACAAAATTAACCAAGGATCAATTTGTAATTTAAAATATTTTAAAAATTCATGTCATTCTGAACAATATTTAGGAGTTAATTGAAGTCTCATTTTAATGTTGTAGTAGGTCAAACTCACTTTGATTCTTACCCTAAACTAGTTTATGTGGGAGCTTTCGGGGTAGTATCTTTTTCAACTCACTCATTTGGTGAACCCATGAATAAATTTAACAACCCTAATCTCAATGTATTACGATTGATTACTCTTTTGTTAAACATATGATAATAACATTACAAAATAATCACATATAAAAAGGTAATCTAACAAAAAATAAAAATATCATAAAATCTTAAAAAAAAATCATGAAATCACATAGAAATCTCATTTACACGAGTAACATCAATCACTTTTATTGATTACTAAATACCTCATAATAATATCTAAATATATTTAAGATTCACCACTTATAAGATTATACTAAATTAAAACATGCTAGACTAACACTTGACTCTTCAAAATATACTTGGTCATTTCATTTACGCATCTCAAGATAATAACTCATTTAATTTATGTGACTTATCACCCTAAATAAAGAACATAAATTTTCATTATAATATCTTACCACATAGTATATTAATCTATAGGATCAAATCATTAGTAAAATGTTGATATTTCATTTACACATTTTGTAAAATAGGATTATCTTCTTAATAATACAATCTCCCGTATAAACCATGAAACTATTTAATTAAATTAAAGTCATTAAATCATAATCTTATCTCACAAAGTAAAACATTTAAAATATAAAATGCAACCATTTATTATTATCATAACATTTAAAGCATCTAAAGATAAATTTTAAACAATTAAAACATGTTATGAAACGAGGAGAATATCTTATTAAACTTTTCTTACTCTTGGCAATCAAACTTCCAACATAAGACAAGGTGTTTTAAAAAACCATTTTTCCTTTGGACTTGCACAAATATTATGGTAACAACATTCTAAATATGTTATGCCAAATTATCTTATATTATATCATATATATAATTTCATTTATGAAACATATATGCTACTTAAATAAATATTTAGTTACTCAATGCATGAAGGACCATCCTTATTGAGACTTAAACAATTAAACCAAACAAAATATCAATGTACATGCAAAATCTTTCATTGACCCACAACTAAAATTCCTATAATTTAACTCAATCTTTCACTTTATCCAACAACTAAGTTATTAAAAGAATTAAGATATAACATAAAAACCTAAATTAGAATACAAAATAAAATGAACATTATCCTCAAAATAGAGAAGGAAGCAAAAGGGTCTTTAATCACTTAAAAAGTCCATCCTTAGCATAAAAAAGTCTCAACACAAAACCTCAAAATTTCCAATTCAAACCCTTTTTGATTGAAGAAAAGAAAACCTAGAGCCATGCACGTTACTCTACTCAAACCACACACTCATGGTAACGTAGAGCCTTCAACGTTCAACCATATTATTAGAAGACCCTTGCATTCTATATACTTCATCTTTTCCACCACAAACCCCTTTTCCTACGACATACCTTAGAAGGACCAAATTGCACCTTTTAATAAGTTATTCACAATTTAAACAATCAATTCACCATTCAACATCTTAAGCGTTGAATAAAATATAAACGCATTTAATGATAATAAATAACTATCATCGTATCCATATTTTTCATTTCTTTCATATTTTTATTCGTTTCTTCTATAAAATAATTAGCCTTAAATATGTTTATGTAAACATTTTCAATTTTATTGTAGATATTCAAGAGATTTAAAGTTAAAAAAAAATAAACAAAAAGTATATTTATATTAAGTCATTAAGAAATCTTCATCTCCCGTATTTTAGTTAATTCTAAGTGTTTTGTACAAAATTTAAACATTACAAAAATATTAAATAAACTCACAAGAACTAAAATAAATATTTAAATATATTTATTTATTTATAGTATATATTATACTTATTTACTTTTTTGATGGAAAAATAGGAATTAAAATTATGAGAGGTGAAAGCGCGTGGGGCCCACTCCAGGAGACGCCAGCGCATGCATCATTAGGATGTTTACTGCCACTCATTTCCATGACGTGTCTATGTCACTCCTACCCACTTTAATTTTCTCTCTTTTTAGCAAACAAAACAACAAATAAATTAATTAAGTTCTAACTATATTTTTTAAAATAATAATAAATCAAGAGTTTTACAATTATGCATAATAAGTTTAATGAATTTTTACAATAATTACTTTTAAAATTGTATCAATTATTTTTATAAATTGAATGAATTTAATAAAATTATTTTGCATTTTCAATATATAATAGTATTCAATTCATACGTTTCTAGTGTTTAAAAGTGAACGCTCATAAACTTTTTGCAAGTGCCAACTTTTTCACAAAAGCTCATCTTACTCAATTTCCAGCTTATAAAGATTGTTTAAAGAGTGTGTGTGAACTTAGAAGGAGAAAAAAAAACTAAGTAAAAAAGAATAAAGGAATATGAAAAACAGTAATTTGAGATAATTGAGACTCTGTAGTTATATTGATTTTGTTTCTCGAAATGAGAAAACATTAAAATATTAATAAATATAAATATAATATTAGAAATCCATATATATATATATACGAGAATAATTGAATTGAAGTGAATAGAAACAAAACAAAGAAAAAGTTAACAAAGTAATCAAAGTCTTTGTAAATTAAGTGCTATGTTAGAGTCAAAAAAGTAATTTGTTACAAGAGGAGACTTTCTATGTTGGCGTCCATATAAAATGGCAAAAGTGCAATTCAGAGTTCATAGGGACCATAGCATCCAACTACAACCTTTGTGACTTGCCATGTGTTCTAAGATATAATCTCTAATTCCAAACATAATCTCTTTGTATGACACATATGAGTATGTGCATGACAGATTCTAAGTTAGTTTGAGCTTTAAATCCAACTGGGGCATCGGTGGTTCTGAGTAATCTTGTTTCAGATCAGGCTTTTTGCAGAGGTGAGAGTCTCTGAAATTGTTGAAATGCTCCCTTTTCCTGATTTGTGTTATTGGTTGATATCACGAAGAGTCTCTGGTTGCTAAGTTGATGATGGTGCTCCAACTCCTTTTAGTTACCAGAGAGAAAACGTATTTTTTTTCTTCAATGGTTGTTCTTATTGAGTTTGTGAAAAAGGGTTGTTGTTGGAGTTCATTCAGAGTCATGGCATGTTTAGCTTTGAGAAGTGATTTTCAGCTCTTTCTGTTCTATATTTTTTTTTATTACCTTTTGGCTTTGTTTCAGTAGTTGTTGGGGAAAGCTTCTTATCTGTGTTTTTGTTGTTTGCTTGACTATGGATTTGAATGCATACTTTTTGGAGGTAGTTTCTAACCAAGAGAAGATTTAAAACTGTTTGATATAAAAAACTTGTGTGTTAATTGAGTTCAAGGTTAGAGTTGAGTCCAACCCAGAATACTAATAGATTTTCCAAATTGCCCGTTTGGTGTTTTACAGTACAGCCATGTATGGCATGTGGCAACCTTTTCTGAATAACTTCACCTTTTTTACTTTTTCTATTGAGAATAAGTAAAGAAGAAAAAGAAAAGGGTCTTGTTTTACATTATATGGTGTTCCAAATCCATTACGTAGTCTAAAGCTTTATCCTAGTTAATTTTTAATTATTTGATTGCTTAAATTTGAAACCACAGATCAAAGTCTCTGCTGACTAATTTAAATATTCTATTAGACTTCTAAAGTTGCATTCAGTTAGACTAATACACTGTCTCTTTTGGTTTGTTGTTTATTTTAATAGCTTGTTAAGAATCTCGGAGATATAGATTGTGTTGTCAAGAAGCTTACTCTTCAGATTTGAAATGGAAGGAGTCTTTTAATGAAAGATTTCACCTCAAATCTTACTAGTTTCTGACCTTTATGTGAATAACCTCAAGGAATAGCAGATATAGGCAAACTACATTACCTTCTTCAATCAGTATCAATGGACTTGTGTCTTTGTTTTGATCTTTTATAGTTTCAGATATCTTTGTTAAGTATCATATTTGTCTAAATTGCTTTCTCAACCTTCTGCAGAACAGCTCAGATATTCATTACACTGCAATTAAAACACGGATAATGCTTGCCAGGTTTGAGGAGAGTCAATAATTCAGCCGTTTTTTTGTCGAAATCTTTTGGAGTTTGACTATATCAAGATCTGGAACTGTCTGGCTTGTTCTCAATGCAAACATCTCAGAATCATAAAATTTCTTATGGCTCTGGTGGGTTCTATGTGGAGCCTGTGCAAAATTTGGAGTCATATTGCTTACCATCAAGTGAGAACATAGACAATTACTCTTCTGATAACAGCAGCCAAACAACCTACCCTTCAGTCCAAACTTTAGACCAATATCTCACCCTTGAATCTGCTTCCACAAGCAACAGTTTCCCTTGCCAAAATTCTCCACCTGCTCTCAGTTTCTCATCAAACAATAGCCCGTTGTCAAACCTAGAGTCAAATTCATATGTGTTAAGGCCACAGCATTCTCTTGAAATTGCTAATGGCCCACCAGAGAATGATTCTTACCCGATTCTTGACTTTGATGAGCTGACACATAAGATAAGAGAACTGGAAACTGCTATGCTGGAACCTAATGCAGATATGCTAGATATCTATGGTGCTATAATGCCAGGAGAAGCTGATTCAATTTTGTTAGAGACTGAGAAGTGGAAAGAAATGATGGAGATGGTATCCAGAGGGGATTTGAAAGAGATGCTTTATACTTGTGCAAAGGCAATGGCTGTTAAGGATATGGTGATAACTGAATGGATGATGTCAGAGTCGCGTAAGATGGTTTCTGTTTTGGGCAATCCAATTCAGCGGTTGGGAGCATACATTGTGGAGTCTCTTGTGGCAAGGATGGCTGCTTCAGGAAGCACAATCTACAAATCCTTGAAATGTAGTGAGCCTACTGGTAATGAACTACTTTCATACATGCATGTACTCTATGAAGTTTGTCCATACTTCAAGTTTGGATACATGTCAGCAAATGGAGCAATTGCCGAAGCTCTGAAGGACGAAAGTGAAGTCCACATAATAGACTTTCAGATTTCCCAGGGAACTCAATGGGTGAGCCTGATTCAGGCTCTTGCTCGCCGGCCCGGAGGACCACCAAATATCCGAATATCGGGTGTTGATGACTCCTTTTCATCTTATGCACGGGGAGGAGGACTTGATATTGTTGGGAAAAGGTTATCAGCACTTGCAGAGTCATGTAATGTACCCTTTGAGTTCAATGCTGTGAGAGTACCTGCTTCTCAAGTGCAACTTAAAGACCTTGAACTTCGCCCTTATGAAGCTGTGGCTGTGAACTTTGCCATCATGTTGCACCATGTGCCTGATGAAAGTGTGAACGGCCACAATCATCGCGATAGGTTGTTGAGATTGGCCAAGCACTTGTCTCCTAAAGTGGTGACTCTTGTTGAGCAAGAATTTAACACCAACAATGCCCCATTCTTGCAGCGATTCGTTGAGACAATGAACTACTACTTGGCTGTTTTTGATTCAATTGATGCTGCTCTTCCAAGGGAGCACAAAGAGAGGATTAATGTGGAGCAGCACTGTTTGGCTCGTGAAGTTGTCAACTTAATAGCATGTGAAGGAGAAGAAAGAGTTGAACGTCATGAGCTTCTGAATAAGTGGAGAATGCGTTTTACACAGGCTGGATTTGCGCCTTATCCACTGAACTCTGTTATTAATTCTTCAATCAAGGATCTTCTCCAGACCTACCATGGTCATTACTCTCTGGAAGAAAAAGATGGTGCACTATTTCTTGGTTGGAAGAATCAAGTTCTTATTGCCTCTTGTGCTTGGAGATGAAAATCCGACAACAGTTAATTCATTTTTGTTACTCCAGGCCTTCTAGTTAGGTTATGTATCATCCTTAACATCTTTAAAACATTTCTCCTCACTTCATATGTTCAGATTACTGTTTTGTAAGAGAGCATCCTCAATCTATATCAGCAATACAAGTAATATCAAGAAAGACTTATATTCTGAAATTTTCTGAGATGTATTTTATAACTGCAAAACATGTAAGTTGAAATCTATAGCAAACAAAGTATGGATTGGTATTTCTTACTACAGTTTCACTTTGTATGCTTAATTGCATTTTTCTTAAACTGTTTTGGATCTATTATCCTACGAACACTCACATACCCTTACATTACTCTTGTGGTAATTTTGTACACTAAACTCCTTGCTCTTTGAATCCTTATGAATATGGCCATATTCCAATCTGAAAATGAACTATATTACTTGGCACTGACAACTACTAGATGGATCTCCACAGAATTCACAAGCTGTGTGAATGCATGAAAAATCTGAAATGAGTTATTTTAACTTAATCAAAATTGCCGAGTAAAAAGGCTCACGTGAAACCGTGTTGTTTGGCCCAGAAATAACTCTACGGTAGAAAGAGTCGTGCCTTGCATGATCATTGATTCATTGTTTCTAATCATGTTCTCCCTTTTCTGAAACCAGACTATTTTTGTGCTGTGTGTTTCTGGCTTCCTAGGAAACATTGCAACGCGTGTGGATTGAAATATATTATGACGAAGGCCTTAGTCAAATTAGCTGTCCCCTAGAGTACAAAGCTTTCTGGAGACAAAAACAAAAGCAACACAGACTTTGTCTGACACATGTGATGTGCCTACTTTTAACAAAAACAAAAATAACTATTAGTGTGCCGTTTTCAATAATACTGTCTTCAGTTTATTTAAATATATTTTCAACATTTCATGTCTGTTAGTTACAACAGCAGTATGAAATGAGCTAGAAACCAAGAACATTTGACTTACCAAAAATTTCTATGTATTCCTTTGATTTACAGCCATAGCAATATACACAAGATATGAATTCTTAATTCTTAAAGTCTATCAACGTGATTCAGGGTAATTGATAGATAATTGAGTTTCTTAATCATGTTATAAGGAATTTGATTTCTGGTAATGTGAATAGAAAACATTTTTTGTTGAGAAAGAGACAAAACTCAACTTTGATGATATCTACGCCTCTAAAAAATTACACTCTAAATGTTAGTATGATAATATTTGTTATGAAAAAAAAAAAAATTGTCTGCAATGCACCTTTTGGTCTGAAAAATGGCACTGGAACATTGTTCTGACGTTTTTGACAGTAGGAGTTATATCATTATGCATTACTTCTTACATTTTTACACATTTATAGCAATCAAACTCTTTCTTCTTTTCTGGAAAAGAAAAAGAAAAGAAAGTTGCTGTTACAGTGACTTCAATGTGCTATTTATCGCATCTACACTTAGATTCGAGTTTTATTCCATCTACTTAATGTGAAACTAGAAAACAAAACATCCAACAAAAAGGTATCCAAAAATACTTCGATTAAGTATCAATTTAGAACCTAAAATCAATTCATCAATACAAAATTAAACATGTACGCATTTAACACCAATCCAAACATCTAATGGATCCATGTTTGGATCTGCATTTTCAAATGGCATAATACACTTCTGGTCTGGCCCCAAAGCTAGTGAAAGTATCTTCTGAATTAGAAAAAACGTCTGTCCAAACACAATTCAAGAATTTGTTTCACATTACATAATATGCACAAAATAGTCCGAGAAAACCAAACGTGTATTCCACTGTTTACACGTGTGACGTGCCTTCCTTTGAATTTGACTAATATCAAACACAATAACAAACAACTTGCTTTGTCACGTGGGGAAGTTTGCGTTGTAACGAAGGCTTGGGAACTCTGGTTACCATGAATTTATAGTAATCACATGGAATAAAAACAATAAGTTCAGTAACAAGCTAGAAGCTACATCTTATAAATAGCTGAACTCAAACACTTTTACAAGGGTTTTTGTTGAAGCAACTTTGGTATAAGCTTCATATTTGTACAGAAGAATCTGTATATAATTATACAAACAGAAATTAGATTTAAGAGTCAACCTGAAGGGGCACAGCTACTACTAATTCTACCAAAGAGCAGCTCTCAACATATAAGGATCTACATAAAAGAACTATCAGCATTTCCAAAGAGAAAATGAGGAGCCATGCCTTTAAAACTTTACCCGCCAAAAAGAAAAACCAAAATGGAACTCAGTATTTCTTTTTATTTGTGTGTGCAAACAATTTTAAGGACCCATTAGTATTCTTCCCACGTTCTGAGGGCAGGGATATGCAGAATGGTTTAAAGATGCACTATCACTTGGATTTTCTCTAGAGCCATATGGGTTAGAGTTGTTATTTAGAACACCAAAGTACACTGGCGGCCCCGAAGTATGAACAAACTTGAAATTGGAGTTGCTGGTATGAGCTTGGCTGTCACCAAATTCAGAAAGCATCATTCTCCCTTGACTGCTTGGTGTGTTTTCCGAAACAGGGCTAATTCCCATACCAAGGTCAAGGCTGATGGTATCACTTTCTTCTGGCCTAATTCTTGTCTGTCCCCCAGCAGCACTTGCTGGTCCTGCAATGTCATGGCAACTATTATTCCTTGCAGTTGGCACATCATGATTGTGCTTCCCCTCATATGTGGTTATCACGGCCTTCGGATCATGAGATGCCCTCTCCACATGTTTTCTAACGGGGCACCCCGTGTTAGTGCATTTGTAATAACTCCTGAAAAATAAAGTGAGTCCTTGTAAAAACAAGGTTAACCAGAAATATGTAACTAAGCATCATATTGTCGCCAAACACAAAATGTAAGGATCTCATCTCACTAAAAGAGACCAGCCAACTTCATCATGTACACATTTCATTTAAATTCCACGCTTTGAAGTTCACGTCCAAGCACCGATTACATTAAAATGGAAATATGGCCGAATTATGTTACAGGTAGTTTTGTGCACACAAAATGCATTTCAAGCATCTTTCAGTTCAAATCAAACAGATAGTTGTTTAAGTGAAAATTATGCTGGTATATTGTTTTGGGTCAGTCAAGGAACTAGATACTAAAGGGGAATCCTCGAATTATCAAGTGGGCACATGCTTATTAGGAAAGCAGGTTTTCAGACAATGACACAACTAGAGCTAATATTTCAGCTCTAAAATCTGACCTAGAAAAGAACTACAATATTTGGCTAACATCTTTGCATTCAGTGAAAGAACAAACTTTACAACACAGAAATTCTTAAATCAAGCAAATCAGTGGATATCATACTGGCCCTCCTTTTGCCCTAATTTTCCTTAAGTCACTATTAGTCTACCATCATGATAATTTTATATTGATATATTTTCCTCTCGGAGCATAGGAGTAACACATAGATATCTAAACTTTCTTGATATCTAAGTACCTAACAGTCTACTGTCCCGTGAACTTCTCTGTTGACACTTCATTGCACATTCCTAGCAATAATGCTCTTACAATCAACTAGCTTCCATTAACATAATATGTTTGATCATTACAGTTCCTATTTGACACACCATCACCACCTTTCCTTAATGTAGAACCATACTGGTACATAATATCAGTCTCCCTGACATCAACATCCTACACCACCTCCCTTAACTTTGCCATTGTTTGATATTTGACGATTGGTAAAGAGGACAATAAAATCTGCTGAATAAATATTTAGACCCGCTTTGGAATAAAATTCTGTAAAAGCTTAAGATTCAGAATTTATAATATACAACATTTCACAACATATTATAGTTAGTAACTACTCTACTTTTCTAGAATATATTATAATACATCACTCCTGTGGATGAGGATGAGGTTATCTTTTCCTTCCTTACAATAGGCATAAGACTGAAATAATCATTAACATACCTAGGGTTAGGATTTCCTCTCACCACCTTCTGCCCATACTTGCGCCAGCGGTAACCATCATCCAATATATCAACCTCACTCAGAGTTTGTACAACGACCCGTGGCTCCCTAATAGGCTTAACTACAGGCGTAATGTCAGCATTTGCAAGCTCCATTTTTCTGCACAAATAAAAAAAACTTCTGGCTATCAGCAAACATACATGAGTAGAAGAAAGAAACATGGGTCTTGGGACTAAGCTGTCAAACCTTCGCTTTGAAAAGGGATCATCATCATCAACCTCATCATTATTCCGATTTGACAAAAATCCTGTACCCTCTGGATCACCATCATTTGTTGCAACAGGCGATAGCTCGGGAGTACTGTCAGGCTCAGCTGGGTGAGACACCTGGCCACATATGTTGGATCCTTTGTCTGCAATTCAACAATTAGGAGAAAAAGAAAGCCACATTATTTGTTTAAAATAAGTACGAACAAATTGGCATCAATAAGAAGCATCTAACAGGTATTACCATCTCGGAAAGATGCTTTATCAGATCTATCTTCTTGCATAGTCATCATACTTCCAGTTGAGTAACGCCGGTTTGGCTGGGGTTTCGGATGATCATGTGTTCCCTTGTAAATTATCTCAGTGATTTGCCCATCATGAGAGCGTTCAAATAGTTTCTTAACTTCACAGTTAGGATGTGTACATTTGTAATAACTGCGTGGAAATTCACTCCCTTTAACATGTTTCTGACCATACTTTCTCCAGTTGTATCCATCATCGGATACTCGCTCAGGTGCAACAGAAAGTCCACTACCTCTATTGTCAACTTGTGATGTTTGAAGCCCAGTTGCTATGTTGCTCCTAGGGTTCAGTTCATCCAAATCACCTTCAACACGGGCATTAGCTCCTGAGCTAACAATTTGAACAGGTGATGATAGACTTAATTCATTTGAAGGGACTGCTATCTCACTTTTCACTAATGATGAATCAAAAGGTTGACCTTTTCCTTGACCATCTATTTGAGTACATTTTTCACTTGCATGATTGTCAGGGTCTGCAGGAACCTTAAATAAATGAATAGCATTGTGTAAGTACCACGAAACCAGTAATCTTCAAAACAACATAAACCAAAACAAGAAATTGGAAACCAAATCCGGTTCCAGTTAACATTGCAATATATTTAACTAACTATCCTATCTTGTTAACTTAGTACACAGGTTATGATCAGATACAATTAAGGAGAAAAACATCAATTTCAGAGCTTATATTCGTCAATTTCAGAGTAATTCATTACCATATTTGATCTACTGTGCGGTTTAAACTCAAAGAAGCTGGGTTTTCGGTCATCAACTGTATTGGTATTGAAGCATGCACTGGTTACAGGAAATGAAGCAGATGCAGCAGAAGTCACAGAAGCATGAGCTGATTGATGAAGCATAAAAAGGGATCCTGTGGTCGGTGAAGGTTCCACCTGCAAAGTATTTGAGAAAGTGTTAGAAAAATCTAGGTAAGCAATTACAGAATGAATCATAAAATATATAATCGAACACACTTAAAAATTTTAATTTCTCAGAGCAGCATACGGACAAAGAAAGTGACAAAATAACAGGAAGTTTCAGAATGCACAGTAGTAAACGGACAATGAATAATAACAGAAGGAAAGTACAAAAACAAACATCAGAGTAACCACGCAATAGTATATTTATCAGCTACTTATGCAGAAAGATTCAATTGCAATTGAGCAAATGCAAAACTCTAATTTTCTCTTTGGGATAATATAGCATGTTGTTCATTTAGAGTATATACCACATAGCCCAGTGCATCAGGACTAATGAAAGTTATACAAATTCAGCTCAGAAAAGCCATTCCCACATTAATTATGCACAGATTAGGACCACCCCCACAATTACATCAAGATTTAACAAATGTGATGCATTTTGTACTTTCCCAAAATTACAAATCATGACCCACAATCTCTGACATTCCGCATATTACTCCAATGTCATGCCATACAGAACTAATATGGATCACTAACCCTTGAAAAAGCATTTATTCTTTTGTTCCACACATATAAATAGGGAAAAAGAAAATTCCTGTAAAACCTGCAATGCAACACCGTTGAAAACAAAAAGAAAAAGCACCCAAGCAAAGGAAGATTCAGTATGTGAAAAAACAACACTGACGCAAAAGAAAATAATGAGAATGTTGAGCGATCCTAAGAGAAAGTCATATCCCAACACAACACCGTATTGAGCATAAAGCAAAATAACAGAATTCAATAAGAGCAAGCATCAGAATCTCAGGGTCCCAACACAAATAACAAAACCTATCAAGTGAAAAAGATCAAACACAAAAAAGGGCCAACCCTAATTACAAAAGACTAAATTAAATAAAAAAGAAGCAAAATAAATTAGCCTCAACCACCAGATTAAATAAAGTACATATACTCACTCTATCACTCACATCGAATTTTTCGTGAAACAAACAGCATCTTCCATTCATCAACATGTTAAATCACGTCATATTTAAAAATTATTCCGTCCAAAGCATAACACTGTCCCATATGCCCCATTTTGATGCTCTTGGCATTTACATGAAAATCACACTGAAAAGAACCATATTTTTATATGCCACTCACACTGTGTGGACTTCAACTCACTCGGGTCAAGTAAAAACATTTAAACACTCCTTTGACCAAGTTCAACTGATAAAAAAGCAAAAATAAAAAATAAAAAAACACCGAAAAACAAAAATCAAATTTTGCCAACGAATTCACACACCCATTTCTCTCTTTATTCTTTTTCTTCGAGCAATTAAACGGATCAAACGCGAGCCTTGAACCCAGCCCCGAAAATCACAAACCCTAGAAATTGAAAAGGCGAATGCATTCACCACTAACTAACCTTCATGTTGGAGAGCAGCACCGGTGACTCGAGAAACGACGTCGGACTGAGCCCCGGGGGAATCGTGACGCACGGCGAGCGTGAGATCGGGAGCTTCGCCGGGGACATGAGCTTGTACCTCGCGCCGCCGCCGCCGGCCGGAGCAGGCTCGGCGGTGGAATTGGGCCTCGACCCAGGTCGATTCGGATCGTCGGAGTGAGCTTCGCCGGCGTCCATTACGGTGTAGAGAAAGAAAGTTTGTGTCTTGGACAAGCAGAAAGAGAAGGGCTGAGTCAAAGAAGAAGGAAATGGAGGCACAGATGAGAGGGCAAAATAGTCATTTCCTGTGAAGGGTATGTATGTCACAGAGAAAGAGAGAGATCAAATTGACTTGTGAGAATGAATCTCAAAAAGAATTATGAATCTGTGTTCAATGTTGTGTTGGTTCTTTGGCTTGTCATTTTACCCTTTTCTCTGCATTTTTTCTCTTCTTTCTCTCTCTCTCATGGTGTGTGCTGCTATTATATGTATGCTACTGCCTCTTCAACTCATCCCATGTTATACAAATGTGTGATGCTAACATGTCTCTTAATATATTAATATATGAAATGCAAAGAACAATTTTTGGAATCATACTTCACCTCCTTAGACTCAATAACTACATACAAAATTTGAACTCTAAATACTCACATGAATGAAACTTTTTCTAATTTAATTTGTAATTTCAAATTCAAATTTTAAGCAGGTGATTTGGCTAAATATGTTTAATACTCTTAAATTTGAATCTTTAATACATATTAAACATAAAAACATGTATGAAATAAAAATTGACATTATCAAACAATAAAAAACTTATGCTTGATATGAATTTTAGAACAACTATTCTAAAAATGAACTAATCATAAAGTCATATTATTATATGTAATAATTTGTGATTAAATAACAGTATAAAAACATATTTTTATTTATCTTACATTAGTTTAACAAATATGCATTGTTAATGTAATTTTTTTACAACAACTTCTAATATAACTTTAAAGATAACTACTCTTATAAAAATTAATAATATATCATATAGAAGTCTGTAATAAAAGTAAAGTGTAAAACGGAATATATTCTCTAATGATCACCACAAGTTTATTAAAAAAACATGCGTGAGACTTATTATTGTATTTTTTTTCTTTATATTAAAAACAAATTATTAATTAAAAACAACCAATATAGTTATTTTGATTGGTTTAATTAATAATATTACAAAATTAAACTTTATTCTAAAAACTATTCATGAAGCTAAATGATATAAAAGGTGGTTATATTTAATAATATTACTCAAGATACTTTTTTTTAAAGTATTAAAATTAATATTCAATTAATAGTATATCTAAAAATTAGTCTATATATCTTATAATTGAGAACAAAAAATTCCACTCGTCTATTTTTTTTAATAAAAATGATAAAGTAATATTGATAAAAATATTATAACTAATGAGGAACTAAGTTGTATATTTTTAAATAGAATCTTAGATTCAAACTTTATGATTGGAAATTAAGTTACTAGAAAGGGAAAACTCTAGTAATTTTTCGATTTATAAAAAAGTGAATATTTCTCACCAATATTGTAGTCACCAAATTATTTTTTTTTTTAAAAAGCACAACTTATATGATTTTGCGATTTTTGAAAAATGATGTGCATTAATTACAGTATTTACTTTATTAGAAATATAGATCGCTATGTAAAATAATTATGAATTCCCCATAATGATTTTTATCAATTGTGTTAATCGTGTAAAATATGTAAGAATTAGAAGATAAAAGTATATAATTAAAAAATAAAAAAAAAGTTTGCTTGAAACTTTAAATGAACAGATAAAAATAATAATAATAATTTTTATTTTAAAAAAAATAGAGTGGAAACTTAGATTTTTTTAAATATATTTACGAAAAAAAATAATCTTAAACCATGCATAAATATAAATTATAGAACTTTTGTTCAAGAAAATAATAATACAATATTATATATAAAGTTATCCATGTTTAAATATTAATCCTGGATAATATTATATTAATAAAAAATCTATGGCTTCCAATTTCACTTGAAAATATAAATTATTAACTTATAGTTTTAATTTTGTTTATATTATTCAGAATAAATAAATTATAATTATTTTCACAATAACTATTTAAGTTTTAATTTATTTATAGCATAAAATTCTATAAAATAATTAAAATATGATTTTTTTTATTTAAAAAATAATCCATGCATAAGATTCTCTTTATAACCAAAACTTTATTTAGGAAAAACAGAATTTTGTATTACTCCATAGTTAATTCAAGGGATACAATTGCAGTGGAAAACTAGAACTACAAAGACAGAATAAAAACATGAAGTGAAAAAAGTGAGATAGATTTAATTATTTAAATATGAAGAAAGTGTGGAATTTTTAATTTGGTAATGATAGTTTGATATGAGAGAGAAGGAAAAAGGGTTTGTGTGGATTGAAGTTTTAGACTTTTAAAAAAGTAATGTGGTAGATGATTTTGTCAAGGAATTGTTTCACTATTGGACAAAGATTTGATAACAAAATGATTCTTTATCTTTATTTAATTTTTCTTTTGTTGTTGTTGTTGCTAGCTCTTCTTATAAATAATTGTGGTGTTTGATAATGTGGTTTTCTTGGGATAGGTAAGATTTGAAAGGAAAAAGTGTACCAACTCTATGTTACTCTTTACCACACAAAAAAGAGTTTGAGTGATTGGTGCAGAACAGCAAATAAAATCTCTTTCTCAAGTTGGAAGTTAAGGCCACACCAAAACTGGTTCCACAAAAAGGGATAGATTCAAATCATTTTATCACCATGGGAGGAGGGTCAAGCTCAAACAATCACATCTTAATGCATGATTGCTGATTTTGCTATTGCTTTATTTATTTTTAATTTTATATTTTTTAATAAATCCTCAATTTCATTTTTTAACTATTACTCTCTCATCTGGAATATTTTTTTTCCTTATAAATTGATTTTAAAGAACAATGATAAATATGTTTGGAATAGATTACATTTTGAGAGAGTTGGAAAAAATATTATCTTGTTGAAAGTTTCTATACATCTGACCTTTCTTAAGGTATTTTTGTAGATAAGAACTCCGTTTTTTCCTTTTTTTCATATGGTAAATTTTTCTCAAAACATGGAGTGTGGATTCAACCCATGTTTGAATTGAAATTGAGATCCTGATACAAGTTCTTCCCTTCTGAATCAAGTTGACAATACATTTTTTTAAAATGGACTATTTGTCCCTCTGTTAGAGGTGTTCCAGAAATATCATTTCTAATCTAAATACTAAGAAAATTATTAAAATAATTTATTATTTAACCTAAAATTATATTATTTCAACCAGAATTCATCATTAGGCTAAATTTATTGAGAAATAATGTTTAGATAACTAATTCTATTTAGTTCTTATGCAAAAAAATATTAGTTCTTATACAAGGAAAAAACATTGAGAACTTGAAAGAAAAAAACAGTTGTTAAACAATAATTGTAATCATACAAATTCAGCTAATATTTCAACATCCAGGTTATTTTATACTCTAAGCAGTCTTTGAAGTAAAAAAAGAAAAAAGTACAAGTGATCCTCCAAATATTACAAAATATTTCAAATACCCTGATGAATAGTGCATGATGGAAGAATTAATCAAACAATTTCATCAGTTTAAATTCTACTTAACAAAGAAAATAACAGTTAGAGGACCAAATTAATAGTTTTTTTCATAATGGTTGTCTATGTTATTTGAACTTTGGTCTTTGGATTATAAAACAAATCATGCAAGCTATGTTGTTGTGAGAAGAGTTACAAACAAGTGAGTTGTGGGTTAAATGGATTGAACCAAAAACTAGTTCACAAAGTGAGGCTTTTGGTAGGGTTCACAAACTAAAAATGAAGTTCTGACTTTGGACATGGACTACAATTTTTTTCTTCTAAATGGGGCAATTTTTTGCCTTCCATTACCAACTTCATCCTTCACTCACAATAAATAATGAAATTTCCATGGATATGGCATTCAGAAATAACAAGAAAGAGAATGAGTTAATATGTTGGCCTCATCACCTTCTCAGTCAAATTTATATGTTTTTTTATATATATTTTACATGAAATTGATTTTTATTTATAATTTAAACTTTAAACCTACTAAATATTATTGGAATCATTCTCAATTTTTTTTTATTTGAATGTTATAATATTATAATACATTCTACATTTATGTAAAATAAAAATATAAGATAAAAACAAATTTTGTATTATATTATATAGTAAAAAGAAGATTTAACTCTTTATTTATTGATCATACTTAAGTTAAAAGTGGTTAAGAAGATATTTTGTGGATAATTTCTGGTCCACTAATTAGTGTTTATAGGCTTTAATAATCATGGTCTAGGAAAGGGTAAGCTATGTTACCTAAAGAAAAAAAAAAAAGGTACTTATGCTTATGATTAGGCAAAGATAAAGTAAGCAAAACAACCCAAAATCTAGGACTTAAGAAGTGGTAGAGTATACTTTAACTTCCTTTTCCAATTTTGTATCACTATTTTTTTTTTTTACTTTGTTTTTGTATGAAATATTTTTCAATTTTATTAATGATTAATTTTTGGTTATAAAATATTATTACTTTTAATGTTCCTTTTCCTCTAAATCCTATTTTGGTTTTCCATTTTTTAATAGATATATTTTTTCTTCCTTGATGAATTATACTAATATTAAAACATGTCCAATCATGCATGACACATTCTATCTTTTATTCATAGTTGCCTCCATTCTTCCTCGAGTCTTTTCTTTATTGGTATTTAATAATCTTAAAGCATGAATCATTGATCATGTGAGTGCTACACTACCTTCTTTTTTGTCTTGTTTTAAAACCTTCAGTGCACTGAATATGTAAGAACAATAAAATTAAGATACGTATTTCTTATATATACTTAAACATTATAGATTTCTAATCTTATACTATTTCTTATAACCATATTATTAAGGAACTTGATTTTTTTTTTATCTTTAATGGTGTTTTTTCTCTCTCACTCAATAACATTTGTTTTTCTCATTTATAAGAATGAAAACCTAGACTCTGCTTAAAAAGATGGAGTGTAATACTACTTGAACTATAAACCCCCAACAAATAAACAAATTGCATTTAAATTTGAAAATCTAATAAAAAATATTCTAAATTTTTTTAATAATGGTTTAATCATCTTCAACCTATTAGGTAAAACTGAATTTCAAAAACTCAATAATGTGGGAAATGAATATATCAGCCCATCTTTTCTTATTAAATAAATTTGTGAAGGACTCAACATTCTTCCTTTATCCAAGAGGATGAGTTATGGATGTGATATGATCCACTAACATGGCAATACATTATTAAGAGAGTGAAACATTGTGGATAAGTCATTAGTCAAAATTTGTTTCATAATTGTATGGCTCTCTATGTATTGAGTGTTAAGGAAGTTTGTCGCCATGAATGCATGCTTGGCCCCAACATATTTTTGAGATATCATGAATGCTTAGTTTACTGTCATATGCTGTCATAGTGAATTGTAGGGTATTGTCTAATCAACAAGAATACATAAACAAGTGACTTTCAAATGCCATGAACCAATTCAGTTCATATTACTACAACTTGGTGCTAAGCCATTCATTTTTTTATACATGAATTGTCCATTATCTTGTGAATGAATGGAATTTTCAGCTCTCATCAGCAAAAAAAATTCATTTCCACACTGCTAAACCATCATGCAGAAGGGTTATGGAGTTTTTGAAAAGATGAGAGACAATCTATTCAACAAAAACGGACAATACCTCAAATACATTACGTGATGTTATCTCTCGAACTTAAGTTAGAATACAGACAACTCACTTCATAGATAAAAGAGTATGAGGAGTGAAAAACTCAAGTCATATCTTTAAGAAAGAAAGAAAAATGAAATGAAATTGTCTGCAAATTAAAATTAGTTTATAATTCATATACACATTAGTTTGTGTGTAAGCTAATTTTAACTTATAAAGGAAGTTATTTCATTTTTTTCTTCTAGAAGTCCATGTATAAATGTTTGTCCAAACAGGCTGTTAGAAATGAACATGTATGTTAAGTATATTGTTTATACAATAAATACTTTAATAATCATAATTATGATTTTTAATTAGTTTTACAGTTAAAAATCTTTTACACTGAAAGTGCACAGCAATTAAACTCTTGAAAACAAGTACCATTATCATAATCATTCTCATCAACCTAGATAGGAATTGTTTTCTCTATATTCTATATCATTGATGTTCATTTTTCTTTTACTACCTTCATAAGCTTGAATAATATTTAATTTGTTTTTCTACCTTTTCATTTCACTTCCCATGGATTCAAAAACTTGGGAACCCACACATGTCCCAATTTGGGCTTCTTTTAACACAAAAAAAAGAGTGCAACAATGGCTTCTTCATCCTATAATAAATATGAAAATACGATTTTGCCCTTCCTATAATAAATATAAAAAAATACAATTTTGCCCTTCAGAAAAAAATAAAACCCTAAAATTTCAAATATCTTTTCACCTTCATCCTTCTCTCTATTTTGATCATCACAGCAGCCCCAAACATCCCAGCACCCCAGGGCACCCAACATCTCATTTGAGCTCGTTTAAAGTTTTCTAGGTGATTCTTTTAAGTATTTTGGAAGAATTTCGCAGTTCTTTTGTGGTAAAAAAATTATTTTTTGAGTTATACTTTATTTGAATTTTTCTAAATTCAAATCCAAATAAATGGATTTGATTTAAAATCCATATCCATTTTAACTAATCAAATTTAAATGAATTTTTTTAAAATTCATTTAAAGTAGATTAAATCTAGATTCAATCCATTTTGTTAATTAGATTACAATGGTAGAATAACACTTGAGACCATATGAAAAAAATCATTTAATAAAAGAGCTTGTTCTATATAAATTTATTGAAATTTTGATAGTTCATAAAACCCGTTGATGATGCATGTAACAGATCCACCAAGTACTGGTAAGATACGATTTGATGTTGCCAGACACACACACGCACTAATATAATCACATGAATAACAGTAGACTTGTTTAACAAGTCATCATTCTTACTTGAAACATTAAAATTATATTTCAGATCATTTTAGCTCTCCAAAACCAGTCAATTCCCATTACTTAAAACAACAAAGCCTAGGGAATGGGGAAACTAGAGAGAATGAGAAGATCCACGGGCTATAACCATGGTTAACCTAGAAGTACTTCTATACGTACATTACAGAGTGATTAAAGTAATAAAAAATTGTGACACTGGACATTCCCTCACAATTCTTAATTACTGAACCTACTTTCCCTATGTCAATGAAGCAAAGTTGCAGACTAGCTTGGTGATTAACAGTCTGGGTGTAAAAACTTGAATATCAACCCTCCAGTTCAGTACTTATTGATCTATTGAGGGTAATAAGATGCTTGGTAATAATGTTGCAGACCAATACCACCAAAAGTAGAGGTTCTATCATAATAACCACCAGTTGGCACATGTGGCTCCGATGAGCTTAGATGAGAACCACTTAGATTGGGGTTGCCACGCGAACCCATTGGGATACCATCATGGCCATAAGGTCCAGCTGAAGGACCTGCATAAGGAAGAAATTTTCCAGTAGAAGCCATCATGCCAATTGGCATGGCTGGCGAGCTTGTATAGGGATTTGGATGCTCTGGAAACAAACCTGATGGATGGACACGAGGTTGCTGGTAGTGGTGCATTGCCGAATTGACATTCTTGAGGACAGCTGCAGGAACAACTGGAGCAAATGCTCGAGGATGTGTGCTCCCAGTATGCTGCTGCTTCTGCATATTCCTCTTTTGCTGTTGTTGCTGCTGTTTATGATGAGGCTTTGCAGGAGGGGCTGGAGTAGCTCGTTTATTATTGGTCTTCTGCCTCTTTAATTGCTCGATACGCTGCTCAAGGCTAGTGCATAGGTGTTCAGATTCAAGCTTATAATTCTCAATAATCTTGATCACCAATTTCAGTGTATGAATTTCTCTAGCAGTACTCTCACTCTGCAAACATACCTCAATAAATATAGTTTTATTTTTAGGGCACATGCATTAAGATATTAATCAGGGTGACACTTACAGATGAATGTCCTTCATCGGAAAGTTTTTTAGCAAGTTTCTTAGCTTCATCCACACCAGCTTTCAAAACAGGAACAGGTGGAATCTTATCAGCAAGATTGAACTCAAGAATATACTTGACAGCTGGGATATGTTTGTCCTTATCTATAAGTTTCTGAACGATATCTGCAAACCACAAACAATTGTAACCTTACCAATGAAATTACACAAAAGTGTAACACTATAAATTAAGCATGTATGTCTCCAATATAGATATGTATATGAATACACACATAGTTTATTGTCCTCCAGATCAAAGTTATCAAACTTGAGAGTTTACATAAACTCATGGGAGCTTCCTAAACTCAACTTGTAAACTCGAATGTAAACTTGTAAGACTTCACTTAATATTAAAACACCTATAAATGACACAATAATTCAACATTTTAATTCCATAATAAAACAAACTAGTAAACATCAATAGTAAAGTAACTGGAAGTAGATAGTTCTAAATAAGTTCAAACAATACAAAATTATAATTAAAAAGCATTTTTTTCACCAAATTCATTTTCTGAAATTTGGAAAAAGACAAGCAGTATGCTCAACCAAAAACTATGATCCAAAATACAAACAATAGAAAGTTAACTTCTAGGGAGATGCAGTTCAAGTCGGTCCCAGGAAGCTGAAATTATGTCAAAGGAGCAACAGTTAGCAATTGTGGATAAATTGCAAAGAAGACCAACAGTGGAAGAGTAATCATAGTGAGGAAGAAGAAATTGCAGTAAGGAAGGAAGAAAACCGAACCGCAGTAGAGAAGGAACAAAGGGAAATCACAGTGAGGTAAAGGATCAAAGCCAATTCACAGATGACGAGAAATGAAGGGGATGTGGTGATCAGCATCATGAACGGAAAAGGAGATATGAAGAGAAGAATAATGAAGAGAAGGGAAGCTGTGAATTGCGATAATGGAAAACCCTTATTGCAGGTCTTCTCCCTTTTCCGATTTCCGCAAGCCAAACAACAAAGAGAGGAGTTGTTTCATTTAAAAAAACAACCCACAGCCTAACTTGCCAACTCACGAGTTTGGCTGAGTTCACCATGAGCCCACTGAGTTTACAATAAAACAATTCTACTACCGAGTTAACTTGAAAAGGGACAGTAAGGTCGTAAACTCCTGCAATCTCATGATTTAAATTGTGAGTTTGATAACCTTGCTTCAAATGGGAAAAAAAACTGACTCATGTCGGAAACAAAAAATTATACTTAATTTTGCATTCTTACTCTTTTTTCATTCTTTTATACATCATTTTTCATTATCAGGGAGAGAGTAATGGAATCACCAAACCTTGTTAACACTATAAACCCTCAGTGGATCTACTTGAAGTTGTTGGACACATTTTGGTTCGCAGTTTCTCCCTTAACACCATGTTTTGTGCATTTGAAATGGCTTTTGCAGGTCGTGTTCTTCCTTTTTGTGGTACTCCTACCATTACAATTGTAAAACTCAACTTAAAAATTTACTTATCTTGGTCTGCATCAGTGGGGATGTGCTTCCTTGGTCAAGGATACCATGACCATTTGGAGAAGGAAGCTAGAGCTATTCCCATTGAAAATAAATCTCAGTGGTAAAAATAAAACCTACAGTGTCCTATTTTTCCATGTTCATCCCCATACACTCTAAGTTTTTAACTAATAATCACATATTTTTCACCATATTTTCTGATTACACATTTTTACCTGTTTTCACCATTTCTTTTGCAGAATCTTCAAAACAGAAAACAAAGGTTAAACAAGATCCCCTTTCAAGTCAAGATTACTTGCACATACAAAGCAAGTGCATAACTCTATCTAACATTCATTTCTTTCTATCTATCATTGATAGACACACAACTGTTCTAATGACCCAATCTGATATATGTGTGCAAAACTATTGTCCAAGAATAATCTCTTTCAAAATATATTCTCACGCACAACTATTTTAAAACACCAAACTCCAACAACAACACATCAATGACATCGTGCTCCAAGCAATTAAATGTCAAACACCATCAACTCATACAAAAGCCAACATCCTTACCAGGAACTTTCTCTGTCAACCCGACCGCCCGGCAGAGCTCTGGGAACTCCTCATTGGTGGGGGCCACGACCGAAAAGTCAACAAGCTCATCCAAGCTGAATTCAGAAACCAAACCAAATGCAGCAATCAAATGCAAAAGCCCCAAAGCACCAAACGCATTGTTATCATCACCCACAAACTTCTCTTTCCATGCCTGGGCCAACTTCACAGCTCTCACCCTAGCCTCAGCACTCACACTTAGAGCAGCAACCCTGAATTGCTTCACCAACACAACACAACTCTTCCTCATTTTCCTCAATTCCCATTCCTTCAATCCACTACCATCTCCATGAAACCCCTCCAACGCTTCCAGAACCATCACACCCGCGTCCGGCGCATGTTGAAACGCACCGGAAAGCTCCCCCTGAACTCTGGCCCTGTCCAAAAAATGGTCATTGACGTAATTCCTCAACCCCACACCGTCCATTTTCTCGCAAAGAACGATCATTTCTTTTCTAGGCGTAACCGAGCCAGGGACGGAGTCGTTTTGGAGCGACACCCCAGGTGAAGATTCGGCATGATTCGATGATGGGTCGTTAGGGTTTGATGAAAGAATCGCTTCATTAGGGGTTTGGGCAGGTGGGTCGGGAATTGGGGTTGGGGTTAGGGTTTGGGACTGGAGGAGGTGGAGGCGTTGGGAGAGAGAGTGGTGGAGCGAGGTGAAGTGAGAATCGAGGTCTGGCCATGCGAGAGGAAGAGGAGAGAGAAGGGATTGGAGATCATCGAAGGCTTTCTTCAGATTCTCTTTCTTGGAATCGACCAAGTTCAGTGCTGTTGAGATCGTGTTCAGTGTATCCATTGTAGGGGCTTCGGAAAATTCAGAGGTAAATTTTAACGTTAATCCAAAGAAGGTGCTTGATATCAAAATGTTATTTTGATTATTAAAATTGGTTTAAAATAAAATTTAATCTCTTAAATCCAATATTTAAGGAAAAACGAGGTTTTAACTTCTATATATTTTTTTTTGTTTAATCAAGGTTTTTGTATTATATATTAATGAATCTGACATGTTAAACTTAAAAAATATGAATTTGATTTAAAAAAATATAATAAATTATTCGAATGAATATACCATAGGAATGGTATTAAGTGGAACTTATAAGAACTATCACTACAAGAAATAAGGTAAATAGTGTAGACTTCAGGCAGACACAAATAGCCAAAAACTTATGCAAAATCATTGTTAGTGTAGGCTAAGTGTCTCCCAGAAAATGGAAGCTAATACTTTGGATGCTAACTTTTTGTGTGGGTCCCAGTTGACCCAATTTGAGTTGGCTAAACCTACTCAATATGAACACTTTTTTAACCTACGCAATGTGAACACAAGTAGTCTCACTTCATCATTTTGGCCGCCACAAAGTTAAAACTATTATTTTAAGCTAGCGTAGGTTTAGCTTACGCTTTTTGGACACTAAATTAAAGTCATGAATGAGTTTGGCCGACACCATGAGGATATAATTTAAAATGTTAGTGTGGGTTAGGCTTACACAAGGTGTGAAATAAAATCAAATGATAGTGTGGGTTAGACCCACACAAATTGTGAAATAAATAAAAAAATATTCAGGATAGGACATTTTGAATATTTGTACGAATGAATGTATTTAAAAGTGAATTTAAATCTATTTATCTAAATTAATAACAAATTAAATTTGAATAATTTTCAATGAATTCAAATCCAATTTAAATGAAGGTAATACATCTAATTTATTGTAATAAAAAAATTAAATTTACAGACAACACTAAATTTCAAATTGAAATGAATATTGAAATTGAATTATAACATATGCTCACTAATTGAAATTCACATCAAAATTAGATTAAGTTTAACACAAATTCATTGTAATTAAGAAACAAATTTACAAACAACATCAAATTTACCAACAACACCAAACTGAATTTCGGAACATAGCTGAAAACATCAATTGGAATTTGAATGAATTTCAAGAACCAAGAATTTAAAAAATAAAATAAATTTAGATGAAACTAATGAATAAAATATTACATAAATAAAAATATAGTTTAGTTAAAACTCACATTTTGTATTAGATTTAGATGGAATAAACAAAAGTCATACTTATCTCAGGCAGAAAAACTACAAAATTCACCTGAAGGGACTGACGTGAAGGGCCTTACCAGTCCCTTGTATATTGTATAGGTAGGAAGAACAAAAGGTACATGCTTTTATAATAAAACTAGTATTTTTACTTGAGCAATTACGTGGGGAAACTGTAGAATAAATAACTCCTTCAACATGAATATAAAATTACACAAAAAAATAAGAAGCTAATATTAACTATTAATTATGTTATAATTATATAGTTTTAACAGTGTAGAGCAATATAGTTGTTTTCCAAAAAGATAATGCTTTTTTTTATCAGTTAGGTGGGTCTATAAATAAAACTGTTTCTGCAGACAGTGAGATGAGACTTCGGAGTGGTATTTTGAATGCCAAATCCTCATATTTTATCTTATAGAATCGTTTTTTTTTGTATTCTTTTTAATGCAGAAAGCTATGATCCCTTTTTATTGGTTGCTTAGTAAAAATTGCATTGTGAGTGAGCATCTTTTTAACACCGATACTCTCTTTATAAAAGCTTTTTGTGTTAATCATGGTTTTAATCATAGCCAGCAAATGTTTTCACTTTCTACCACCATATTCTATATCTTCATACATATATATATATATATATATATATATATATATATATATATATATATATAACATACTACATACTAGAGTTTAACAGATGTGGTAAAAGATAGTTGTTCTGAAAGTAAAACAAATTCTACTTTTGACCAGCACCACTTCAACACCTATCATTGCAATGTTATAGATTATACCAGGATGATTGGCCTTTTGTTCCCTTAGCCTAACCCTATTGGAAGTAGCCCTAAAAGAATTTTATTGCTAGGGATGCTGGGTTAAGTTGTCCATTGGCTCTTTGTTTAGTCCAAGAAAAGTGTTGTGACTGGTACATGGAAGGTTCCACTGATGGATCCATGTCCTTTGGAATATTTTGATTAGAAATGGAAACATAAAAACACATAATGGGAGTGCAATTGGTTTGGCTTGCACATGAATGACACCAAAGTTGACGAGAAAAGTTTTATATATAATCTGGAAGACAAGAAAAAGGGCATTGTTTGTTCATCTTTAGAACCACTTTTCCATTCTTATAGACCACCAGGAAGCTCTGCTGTTGATGTACTATATTGTTCGACATTCTAGAAGTTTGATATTCCTACTTCACTTATCAAGTTATACTCGAACCTTTCATTTGGGTTTGCCAACAAATGAGTACACAACAAGGGTTATGTTGACATGCGTACGACATTTGATACAAGTAAGACATATCGGACATTAGCAGTTCAATATATTCTAGTTGAAACCAACGCCTCTTACAATGCCCTATTGGCCACTGAACACACTCAATCTCTTTTATTTACTCACTAAACACTTGTAAAAACTTCCTTAACTCTTGCTAACTTAAGCATAAGAGGTAAATCTCAACTTGATGTTTTACCAACAAACTCAACAATCATCTTTAGAAAAAAATTGCTGGATCAAAGTTTGACTTCCTCAAAACCTCTCTAAATCTACCTTAAATTATTCTTTTTCAGTGCAAGAACATATGATAAAAGTTTAAACTTCAATTTTTTTTTTATATAATTTGTATATAGAAAAAAACAAAAGGAGAGTTGTCACTAATCCTTAAATCTTTCATTAACATCATGGAAGAAGATGAAAAAAAAAAAATCTTTTTTCCCTCTCTTGTTCTTCATTTTTATATAATCCAAATTGATTTCGTTTTCGCAACTTGCTAGATTGATTCAGCACTTTCAAGTTCATAATTGTTGATTCATATTCATGGTGTTTACCTTTGTTCTTTAAAATTTTGAAAAGCTCTTCAACCAATCTTATTTAGTTGGTGTTTAATTGTTATGAATTCTTATTTTTGATGTTGTTTTTACTTTTAAATGAAATTTGTTTTGGTGGATGTAATTGATGGTGGTTAGAGCATCTTCACTGCAGGAGTTATTTTATCATATCTTAATTTAATTTGTGTGATTTTATTACGTTATATCATTTTAAAGATACTTTTGTAATTTTTATTTCAATGCAATGGTCTTATAACTCATAAAACTCATTTTTGTTATTGGCAGAAATATATATTTACAAGAAAAAAAGTAATTTTTTTATTTATTTTTATAAATCAAAATCTTATTTTTTGATGCTATGTGTCAGTATACTATATATATGATAGAGGTCTTATAGAATATATTCTTAATTTTATGACTCTATAATGAAGATGCTCTTAGAATCTTAAACCTTTACACAGAGTAAATCACTATTATTATGTTTTATGATTAAAAATCGTTCCAAAAAATTGTGACAAATAAAATAATTGGGAATGGTGAAAGAGGAAAACCACTCCGTATGTAGAGTTAAAAGAGGATCTAAAATCACTTTTTCACTATTCTAAGGCCAAAAAACACTATTTATTAATGATATTTCAATTATATTTTTTGAAATTCTTCAAAATATTTAATTTATATAAGCATTAAACATAAGAAAATTATAATTTTTTAAAAAATATTCAACTTCCACATAATGAGTTTGAAATGGGAGGTTCACGAGCTCAATATGCTAAAAATAGTTGACGAGTTCACCCCTATTTTTTCAACCTAACAACCTAATAGGTAAGTATGCTAACTCATTAATTTAACATTTTTATTTAAATAAATATCTTTCTTCATGAAGTGTTTAGACATTTGGTTCTAGGAATCTTTCTTTTTCAAGCTTAAGTGTTCTCGAACTAAACCATTTAAAATTAAGTGTCTTTGTTGATGTATTTTATAAGTTTTATTTGTTGTATTATTCTCAAAATCTTAATTAATATTATCTAATCCTTAAAGTTTGTATTTTTCTTAATTGATTCTAAGTATGTGGTCTGAAAGAACATTCAAAATTGAGTGTTTTTTATTAGATGTTTATTTTATAAATTTTATTCAAAATTGAGTGTTTTTTATTAGATGTTTATTTTATAAATTTTAGTCAATTGTTTTGTTATCATTTGGATATTAACTAATATTATTTAATCTTAAAGTTTGTATTTTTTTTCAAATGATTTCAAATATCACAAGTAAGTATTCTTGTGATTTTTCTTAAGATTCTGGATAATTTTATTGAATTCCTCGAATTAGCAAACTCTATAAACTAACCCATTAAATAACTTATATTTTCTTTTAATAGAAGTCAAACTAACTAACACTACAAAACACCCAGCCTTGAGTTAGACTAAGTTAAAAGGCTTTTAAAAAGAGGTATTGTTTAACTTTTGGATGTTTGACCTATCTTTGATGGTACACAACCCCCTAGCCTTAAGTTGGGTTAGGCTAAAAGAATTAACTAGTGTTAGTTTTGGAAATTTTCATCAATACTTTCGAATGTTGAGTCATTTCAGAGTGGGAAACCCTTCGACCATCATGTCTTCTCAAGTATTTTTCCACATGGTTAGGCGAGATTGATGCATTATTTAAGCGGTTACTTAGAACAAATACTACAAGAAAATCATTAAATTGCAATTAAATTTAGAGATAAAAAATAATTAGTCACTATATTTACTAAATTAAATATTATTTTAGAGACTAAAAAATTATTTGTATCTAAAGTGATTTTTATTATTAATAAAAACTCATAAAATGATTTCTAAATTGGTATCTAAATTAACTACTTAGGTTTTAGCTACTAATATTTTAGATTCTAAATTAGAATATTAAGTAGTAAGTAGCTAAAACTTTGGTAGTTAATGATTAGATACCAATTTAGAAACTATTTTTATAAATTTTTATTAATAATAGTAACTACTTTAGATAATAATAATTTTTTTAGTTTATAAAATGGTCTCTAATTTAGTCAAATAGTAACTAATTATTTTGGTTCCTAATAAAATAAGTTTCTATTTATTGATTTTCTTGTAGTGAAAAATGCCTTTGTCAATTTGGTTGTGATTAGTCTTTAATCGAGATAAGTGTATGTCTACGAACTTAACTTATGTTAGCATATGCATTTTAATTCTATTAATGTAATTTGTAGCTTGGGTTATCTGTGTTGAGCTTTAGCAAACCATTGCAAGAAAGATGTATGTGCCCTTTTAATTTTCTAATGATTAGAAGTCATTTATAAATAGTGGAATAACCTTCTTGTCAAATGATCGGACAAGGTCGTACACGATCCTCCCATTGATCCTTAGAATTTTATGGTCAACCTCAATCCCTCTAAGGCTAAACTTCAATTGGGTTTGAGTTGTTTTGTGGCGATATTATGGTCAACTTTAGTCCTCAATCCCTGTAAGATCGAACTCCAGCTAAGCCAAAGTTGTTTCATGATGATATTGTGGTCGACCTCTGTAAGGCCAAACTCCAATCGAGCTTAAGCCTTTTTGTGACTTATGATCAACCTCAATTTCTTTCAAGGTTGGACTCTAGCCAAGCTCAGTCAAACTTAAGGTCAAACTTAAGTCTTTTTATGACTTATGGTAAACCTCAATTCTTTTAAGGTTGGACTCCAGCCGAGCTGAAGTTGTTTCAGGATGATATTTTATGGTCGACCTCAATCCTTCTAAGGCCACACTACAACAAAGCTGGAACTGTTATGTGGTGATATTTCATGGTCGACCTCAATCGTTCTAAGATCAGACTGTAGTCGAGTTGGAGCCATTTCGTGGTCAACCTATTAATGAGTTAGTCATATTTTGAAAATGTTTGTCTTTTAAAAATAATATTTTTGACAATATTTAAAATTTTATAACTATTACGACTAAATTTAAAAGTATTTTCAAACAAAAACTATCTTTTGTTTTGGTAAGATTCTTCCTTCTTTATAATAAAGTTGTATGATTTTAAAAGAAAAAATCTTCTTTATAATAAAGTTGTATCATTTTAAAAGAAAAAATGTAAATTTTATCTTAATGGATGAACAATTCAGATAAATCTCTTAATAAAAAATAATTTTTTTAATTAATAAAATAAAATAATAAACTTAATTAATAATACTAAAGTTATTGTTTATATATTTTTATAATTATCTCTTAATTACATAGATATTTTCTCTCTCTTAATTTATTTTCAACTTTGAATATCAATAATTAGTAGTATTTTTATCTTAATTTTTTGATAATGTGAGTTTTAAAATATTAAAAAGCTCCATATATACATACATATATATATATATATATGTTAAATAAAAAAAATTATAATTATTAATTTACCTATTTAAACTAACTGTATATAATAAGATTGTTACTAAGAAAATCATTAAAGATAATTACATGTTATTTTTACAACAAACAAAATATTTAAACTAAAAATATATTTAAATTTAAATAACACAATATATATTTCCTAAAATATTTCTTTAAAACAAAAAAAAGTATTTAAATTGAAAATATATTTAAATTTTAATAACACAATATATATTTCATAAAATATTTCCTTAAAATAAAAAAAATAGTTAAATTTAAAATCTATTTAAATTTAAAGAATACAATATATATTTCATAAATTATACATTAAATTTTTATGAATCAATTATTCGACTGTCTTCTTTGAAGATAATATTTTTCTACATTCCACGCATAAGAAATATTTATTAATAGTAAAGTAATAATTTTAATATTAATAACTTTGAAGAATGTAAAAAAGAGATAACAAAATATATAAGAAAACACTTTATGATTATGAAAATTATCTTAATTTTCCTTTTATCTCGTAGGTTTTACACAATTGTATCATATTTTTTTTAGGTCAGAAATAGAGAAACAATTGAAGCTTTTATCCTATAATGTGTTTTGTAGGTTTTACACAATTCTAACATTTTTTAGGTAAGAGAAACACTTTAAACTTTTATCCTATAGTGTGTGTTAAAAGGAAAAAAGAGTTACTTCTTAAAAGTTATTGCAAAGAGATTTTCATAGAAACATAGGGATGAGGATGAATCATTAGAGACTATAAGGCTCAAAGTGAGAGTTGTGACTAATCAACATTAGGTTTTGAGATGTCATATATGTTTCATCAGACCCCACTATATATGTCAATGTTTTGGCTCAAAGCTTACGTGGTCTCAAACCATCAAAATTTGACTATCTTTTTATAAGAAACCTTAGTGTTTTTTTTTTATAAAAACTCTTAGGTTAGACATCATTAAGAAACTCAGTTAAGCTGAAACCTAAGGTAACAACAATCATCTGTCATTATATGAAAAAAATATTATTAAAAGAAAAAAAAAGGAAAAACAAGAAAATATGAGGAGACTAAATCAAAACTCATAGTTAGTTATCCAATTATCCTCTTAATCTTAATTAATATTATTTAATCTTTAATGTTTATATTTTCCTTAACTGATTTCATGTAACCTATATATATATGTTCCTGTGATTTTTTATTAATATTTTAGATAGTTTTATTGAATTTTTTGTTGATGATTAACAAACCGTATAATTGACCCATTAGATAAGTTGCATTTACTTTTTAATACAAGGTTGAACTAACTAATAGTACACCACCCTCTTCCCAATCTTGAGTGGGACTAGATGAAAATATTTTCAAAAAATGAGTGTTGATGGCTTTTAGATGTTCGAGATATCCATGACAATATACAATCTAATTTTAGAAGTTTTAATTACTTTTAAAAGATTAGATAAGTTTTTGTCATTTTTATTAATTTATTTTGTAAGTTCAATTTTATTCAAATTAAATTTAAACTAAGTTATTAACATATTCTAGGTAGTTTTACTAAAATTTTAAAATTAAATTAATTTTAAGAAATGAGAAATTCAAAACAATTTATACCATGTAGTAAGCCAATTAACCACTGGTTGTTTTTTTTATATATTAGTAATAAAATGGCAATATCATCATATATATATATATATATATATATAATATTACAAAATATTATTATAGAACACATTTATATATTTAAATATTAGTAGGCAGTGTAGTTTTTTCATATCTATTACGTCTTTTTAGAAAAATGCATTAAGGAAATTCATCATCAATATGTATGAACCAATTTACATAAAAAATTATAACACCATCTTTAATAAAAAACATTAAAACAACGAATTTATGAGGTTTTTTTTCTTCTTATAATATAGTACAGTAAGCAACTTTTTTATATTTTCTCAACATATAACCCAAACACACAATTGAATTTCTAATATCTATAAGATTTATATTATTATTATTTGGTATGAAATATTGTCTCAAACAAAACTCCATTACTTTGCGAATGGCATATTATTGAAGATGACAATTTTCGAAGAAAAGAAAACACATTCACATTATTCTCACTTTGAGAAATTATGTATAGGGTGGATGAAAAGATATATATGTAACATATCTCAACATGTGACCTCTTCTTCACGTGCATCACAACACAATTTTGCACTCAGATATTTGTTCTAGCTCATATCAACAACGAAACCCTAATGTATTGTTGTATGATTGATGAACAACTTGGTCGATTTCTTAAGTATGTGACCATGATCAGAGTTAGACCCATGATCTATATAAAGGTATATGAATTGTTAAAAGAAATCAATATCTGCAATAAACCCTAAAGAAAAAAAACAACAAAAAAACATGGTAAGTTGTAAAGGCAGCAACTACAATTCCATCTAAACAATTAAGTGCAGAAAACCAGCAAATGGTTTCTGATACTACTCATAGTTTTGGTCACAGATTTGTTCAAATCACATGTTGTTTGGTGTATCCTTTATTAATTCCAATAAGAGCAAAAGCTAAACATAGGATCACGGGAGAAAGCAAGCCTTCATCACAGTATTGAGGATTCATATATCTTTTGCCACTTAATGCTACACATGCTTTGCAAGATTCATGGAGTAACTAACACCAGATTATTATTACACTTCAACCTTTCAAAATGTGAGGGTTTTCTTTACGAAATTCATTTTCATCATCACCCAAGAAGAATAATTTTTAATGCTTTTACATCATTTCAGTAAAACGTTGCATAATTCATTTCCATAATCTAGAAGAATACGTTTTGATGTTTCTGCATGATTTGAATCAAAAGTTGCATAACTCACATTTTCATCAGCCATGACTCAAGAAGAATAACTTTTGATGCTTTTACATGATTTGAATAAAAAGTTGCATAGTTCATTTTCATCAGCTAATGCTTTTACATGATTTGAATAGCTCACTCTAAAAAACTAAATTGTAATTTAACACACAAGTATAAACCATTTAAAGTTATGTTCAAATTTTTAAAAATATTTTTTCATATGTCAAACTTAAAGCATATAAATATATGGAGTGATTAGGAATATACGGAGGTCAGCTATGTTTCTTGGTAGTTGTAATTCAAAAGGATCATCATGTTTTTTTGGAGTGTATTTTCGTGTTTTTGGATCGTACTAAAAAATATTATTAAATAACAGATTTAAAAATAAAAATTAATTAATCACTATATTAATTAAATCAAATATAAAAAATTATTGACATTTAAAATATTTTTTATTATTAATAAAAATGTATAAAATAATTTTTAAATTAATTAATTATTTTTTTATTTTTTAAATTTGTTTTTTTAAATTTTATATACGAGTTGAAACATTCTTAATAAAAAATAATTTTTATTATTAATAAAAAATTATAAAATAATTTTTAAATTAGTATCTAATTTTTAATTGATTAATTATTTTTAAATTTATTTTTGGAGATTCTATATACGAAACATTCTTAATATTTTGTTATTTATTTTATTTTTTGTTGTTAATTAAAAAAATAGTAAAGAGTGATTTTTTGGGAAGCATTTGCTTGTGAAGTTGGAAGCAAAATATGTCTTGCCATGCTTGATCTTTGCGATATTATGATTCAGGTGTAAATCAAACGTCTCTCAAACTCATTTTCATGATCTGAAAATAGAGATAACTTACTTTTGATCTGCAACTTTTATGAGAAAATTATTCAGAATATTGAATAGTCGACATAAAGTTTATCACACTAATGTTGATTTATCAAGTAATATACAATTTTTTAGTTGTTCCATATCAGATTAAAAATATTGTTCTTTTTTACTTAACCACATTAGTATAGTCTTTCACTTATGGTTTGTTTCATTTTCTAAAAAAATCTTTTAAGTTTGGGAATTTTAGCTTAAACTATAAAAAATACAATTTGATCCTTGATTTCACTAATTTTTTTTGTAATTAAATAAATTGTGATTGTTTACCAAAAATAAACGTTAGTGATGATTTTAAAAATCTTACAAATTAGGTAATCTAATCCAAAAATTAGTTAGTAAATAATTGGCGCATTCTCACGGATTATTTGACCGATCATGCGTATATTTGTTAAATTATTATAAAATAGTATGAAATTTAATTAGAAAAATATTTATCATTTAAAAAGTAACAAGAATAATACCAATTAAATATTAAAAACAATAGTTATGATTATTGTCTAGCTGACTAAAAATTAATAACATGTTTTTATTATTATTACTCGTATATGAAGATATTTTTTTACAACTTTTCTTTCTGTATTTAGTGGAAATTGAATGTATACTAAAATTTAATAACATAAAATTGAATGTATATTAAGATATATACTTAAAACTTTAAGAGAATAGTATCTGTTTTTTTTTTATTGTTCATCTGAATCTCGAAACATGAATCAATTTATGTATAAGCTTTTAAAATTTTAATAAATTTGTTAATGTTTTCATTTATATATTATTCATCATTTAAAGTATTACTTGAATGTTTTTACTTCATGAGATACTAACCATTACGCAAAATTAAAGTATTCAACTTGAATTTTTTGCTCTCCTTGTAACCATATTAAAAAAATAACCTTATTGATATTAATTGTTTACATTATTTGTTGAAAAACATTTCTTTATTCATTTAGAATAGTAATCCATCAAAATTAATAATTAGTTAATATATTAAATACAATTAACAACGGAAGTAGTATTATATATTTATTAGAAGAATTTTTATACATTTAAAGGAATTAAATATATATTGAAATTAACTATAGAACATTAATATCATACCCCCATTTACATATATCTCTAATTAATTTATGATATAACTATCATTTATATATGAAAATAATGAATAGGTTAGGGCTCTTGTATTATTTTGCAACAAGTTTTTAATCTTTAATAAAATTAAATTCTTCAATTATTATTACTTAACAAGTGGTGTTTTTCTTATCGACAATAAAAAATAAATAAATGGGTGATCCAACCCTTATACAGAATAATAGACATAAGTCACTCCCACCTAAAAAAAAAACTTCACCAGACACTTATAATTAAAAACACTCCTGACTTTACTCAGAAAATCCCTTAAAATATAAGTGTCTGAGCTCAATAATATGTCAAGAAACCATCCTCATATAGACCAAAAATTTGAGAGACCAATCAGAGAAAGAGAAATACCCAGAGAGAAACTTGGACGTAATCTAAGACAAAGCTTTACTTGAACCAAGACAACCACATCTAAACCATCAACTACTCCCCTTTAAAGCCTTTAGCAAGTGGTGTACTATAATAAGAAAATTGAGTAGTCAATATATATTTAAAAAAAATCACTAAAAAAATCAATAAATATAAATTAATTTAAAGATAAAAAATAATTAGTAATTATATTACTAAGTTAAACTAAAAAATTATTGATACCTACATTAAATTTTATTATTAATAAAAAAATTATAAAATAGTTTGTAAATTGAGATCAAATATCAGTTACTTAGATTTTAATTATTTATTACTTTATATTTTAAATTAATCTTGACTAATTTTATAATTTTAAAAACTAGAGACTAATAAATTAATTTATTAAACTAATTTTTCAGTTAGTGAATAATTTATAAATTATAAATGATGTAACAAATAAAACTAATACTATTTAATTCAATCTATTATTTTTTGCTGAAAAAATTCTTTATTGTTGCGGAATTTTAATTTTAATTATAAATATATAATTTGATGCTTGATTTTACAATTGATTTAAAACTACCAAAGGATAACCATCCGTGATTATTTTAAAAATCTTAAAAATTCAGTTATTTCTTACAAGTTAAAAAGGATAAGCATCAGTGATGATTTTAAATTTAGTTACAAATCATCATATTTTCAAACATATTATTAGTTTAACCTAATTAAAATAAATTAACAAGATTAGCCTACTTCATATGTTATCTACCTTTTCATATACAAATAAAAGGTCAATAAATGGTTATTAATTGGTTGTGTTATGACTATTAATTTTCAATATATCGATATTCTTAATCTAAAATCTTAAAAGAACTAATTTAGAAGAAACATTTAAAAAATAGTACAAATTGCATGATATTATGAAATTTCATCTCATAATAGGATTCCTGCACCTTTTTCTTTTCCTTTTCAACAGATTTTCTTGGAAAAAAGTTAACACCATGAAGCTGTAGGGCACAATAAAGTTAGAAACCTGAAAAAAAAAAACAGAACCAAATTCAATTATGAGAGGCAAAAAAATCCTTGATTTTGTTTTCCTTTAAATAAATACTTTTTAAATACAAATGTACAAATGTACATGACAAATACAAATGTACTGACTTTGTGTAGTAACTATTTTAAAAATGATATAAAAAATGATGGTAATTTTATTTTTTTTAATATTGTCACTCCTTATCATCATACTCTATTTTTGAACATATAATTTATGTCTTAAATTTATGATAAATAGTTTATATTATAGTATAAAATTATTTGCAATTATTGATATCTTTTAAATAGTATAATTAATTTGAAAGCAAAGATAAAAGTCGAAAGATATAAAAGATTAAAAATATATATCTAAAAACATCTTTAATCTTTTTTAATTCGAGATAGTTAGCAGAACAGATTTTGTTTACAACTTTTTTATTTATTTTTAATTCAAGATAGTAGTTTTAATTTGTACGTTTTTTTTTACATATTGTGCAAAGTGAATTTATTTTAGCTTTTTTTGTTTCTTAAACAGTGCTAGTGAATGCTAGTTTGAATCATTTTAAAAAAAGATCTGAACAACAAGTAATTAAGTTAATTTAATTTGAGTTGATATGGATAATGAAAATTTTATTTTGTATTTTTTTTCGTTATCATCTTTCACCAATTAGAAAAAGATTATGTAAAACGGTTTCTGATATCTAATAATTAATATCTAATCTAATCCTAATGAAATTACCCTTTTAACTAACGTACCCTCCTTGATTTTGCGTGTATATATAGTTTCCTCCAATACCTTGCTCTTTCTTGTTTTTGTGTCTCATTCTACTTCTTCTCACATACTTGTTTTCTTCAGCTCCTCTTTCTTCTTCAAATAGCATTTTTTTCTTCTTCATGGTAATCATCATCACTTCGTTTCCTTTCTCTATTCTGCATTATGTATTGTTATCAATTTCTCATGTAATTCTGCTAATGTGCTCAATGATCTCCATAACCATAATGAGATTTGATTTCTGTTTCATTAGTTGCCTCTTGGGTTAATTTTGATCTGATTTTCATGCATACCAACTAGCCAGTTCTTTGTTTTTTTATTTTCTAACGTGGAAAGTAAGAATCTTTATATGAATTTTGATGATGGGTTGGTTACTTTTTTCCTTTTTTCTCTCCAACAAACTATGGTAACAGATGATTTTTGTACTCTGAAAATGAGACCTAGAAAGAATTTTGAGTGTGTAATTAGTTAACTTTTTGCCCTTTATTTTGATTGTGTTGTGATTAATGTTTTGGTGCTAGATGCCAAGTGTTAAGCCTGATGCATCTGACAGAGACTCAGAGCCATTTGTTGAACTTGATCCAACTAGAAGATATGGCAGATACAGTGAACTTCTGGGATGTGGTGCTGTGAAAAAGGTATACAGGGCATTTGATCAAGAAGAAGGGATAGAGGTGGCTTGGAACCAAGTGAAGCTGAGGAACTTCAGTGATGACCCTGCAATGGTGGAAAGGCTTTACTCTGAGGTGAGATTGCTCAGAAGCTTGACCAACAAAAACATCATATCCCTTTACAGTGTTTGGAGGGATGAGAAACACAACACTTTGAACTTCATCACTGAGGTCTGCACCAGTGGGAATCTGAGGGAGTACAGGAAGAAACACAGGCATGTGTCCATGAGGGCCTTGAAAAAGTGGTCCAAGCAGATTCTGGAAGGGTTGAATTACTTGCATGTGCATGACCCTTGTATCATCCACAGAGACCTCAACTGCAGTAATGTGTTTGTCAATGGGAACACTGGCCAGGTAACATTCTTTTTCCCAGATCATGTTTCCTTAACTGTGAAGTTAAAAATCAACCAAAAGACAGAAAGTAATAAAAATTATGAAGCTTTTACAAAAACTGTCTGCAGCTGTTATTTTGGTCGCAATGTCAAGGTTTTTGAAGTGTTGGTGACAACAATTGTGATTTTCACCGACCACATTTATCCATGGTTTTTCATAATATCAAGAATGTTGATGAAACTAATAACGGATATGCAAAACCTTGGAAATTAGATTACTAATGCTTATGGTTTTAGGAAATCTGCTTTCATTAGATACATGTTTAGGTATAATCATTGAACTTTAGCAAGAGGTTAGTTTCTTAAATAAATCTCAATATTTGAGAGATTAATACCCAACTCTTAGCCTATGGACATTCTAACTTCAGCACTCATGGTTTAATCAGTATAGTTATGAACTTATGATTTTTTTGTTGCTGTTTGTTGCAAGATGTCATAACTGATTTTATTTTATTCTTGTTTCATTTATATTCTTAGGTTAAGATTGGTGACTTGGGTTTGGCAGCTATTGTGGGGAAGAGCCACTCTGCACATTCAGTTCTTGGAACACCAGAATTTATGGCACCTGAGTTGTATGATGAAGACTACACTGAAATGGTTGACATATACTCATTTGGAATGTGTGTGTTGGAGATAGTAACACTAGAGATTCCATATAGTGAATGTGACAATGTTGCCAAGATATACAAGAAGGTGTCATCAGGTGTGAGACCTGAAGCCTTGAGCAAGATCCAAGATCCTGAAGTGAAGGCCTTCATAGAGAAGTGTCTTGCTCAGCCAAGGGCTAGACCTTCTGCTGCAGAGTTGCTCAAGGACCCTTTCTTTGATTTACATGATTATGAAGAAAATGATGACTCTAATGCTTCATGACCAAAATTATCTCATCTATAGTTTTCAAGATAAGATATTGATATGCTATTTTCTTTTTATAAAATGTGATTTATCCTTTTTTGAGTTGATAAGTCAATTGGGATAGGCTTGATGACTATGCCATTGCGTTTATTTTTATCTTAGTTAGGCTGTTTAATTGGATAAGGGTTGAACAATTTGTGAAGAATGAAGATACAGGGGAAGTGCTTGGTGTGAGAAGTCTTTATTCTTCCCTTTGGATGGCTGATAAATTGGACTTGTGGTGAAGGGTGTGTTGAATTGGAGATGTTGTCATTTTGTACATTCAAAAAGTATGAAAATTTCAATATTTATTAGTAAAAATTACAAGTGCCAATCTTAAGTGTATGTGATGGCAACACCTAAGAAAATGAATGGAGAATTAGTTTCTGTTCCATGCTTTTCTATGTGCTAGATACAGACAATGGTTTTCAGCTATGCTATAGTAGTTCAAAATTCATTGATTTGCATTAATTTCTTGGAGTGATCATCTGCATTTTGAAAACATCCCTTCTAATTAATAATACATGTATTTTTTATGTCTAAAAAAAAGTTGCCATTTTAAAGAAAAAGGGCTATTTTTCAACAATTTTTTCATTTATAGGTATTTCAGTTTCAATATTCACATAAGGTTTATAATTACAAGTAAACTCTTTTAACAAGGGTAGTTTTTTTTTTGTCAAAGAAAGTCATTTCATTGGAGTAATTTATGAGACAAATAATACAAGAGGAAATTAATTATAAGTAAATCCAATCAGCTAAGAATTCAAGAGCTTTATTTTGAGGAAATCAAAAGCTATGAATTATGTGTTTCATTGCCTCCTCTTAGTCATGATAATCAAATCTTGGAACAATCAAAAGCAATGGAAATTGAAATCTTAAACAACTTGATTTGAAGTCAAAAAAACTGTGCAGTCAAAAGTTTGAATAAGGCTTTAAGCAAAATCATAGAAGATAAGAGCCAGCCCAGAAATGATAACTTCAACAAGCAATTGGGGTTGTTCAAATTTGGGCTACTGACTTTTGAAGGAGGACAAAGGTCCATAATAAAGGGAAGTGGGTGTGACTAAATTAATACCTCCATTCCAAATTATCTCAAGTTTTAAATTTTTTATATGTAGATTAAGAATAATAATAATAATAAATATGTTTTGTGGTATGTTTTTGTTAAAGTGGTCTTACTATTTTAATAGATACATTACCTTTATTTTATTTATTAATAATTAATTATTGGGGTAATTTACGTGAAGACAAATTAAGAAAAATATAATTGACGATAAAACATTTTAAATTGAAAATATCAATTATTTTGAGATAAATTTGGACAGGTTTTTTTAGTTTTCTTAACAAACAAGAGCAATGTTAGATTTTGACTTCAAAAGGTCTTCGTTAAAAGAAAAAATAATAAATAATATTGTAATCGGTAGGTTTTCGTAGGACGGCTGCCAATAATCAGAAAATAATATTTAATTGATTTTTTTTTCCCTTTCATATGGCACTTTTAGATCAACACTCAAGAAAGAGTGTGCTTCAAAATTGAACCTATATAAATAATTTTCTTCTTTAACACTTTCACATTGCTCAAATGTTCTTCGTCTTCCACTATATCTTGAAAAATATAAGAAAATGGATTAAATTATGAGTAGTGTATAGAATTGCTTTTTTTTATCAGCATAGTGTATGGAATTGTATTTTTTTATAATAAAATAAGTGTATGCAATTAAATTTAATATGTAGTTAACCTTAATTCAATTAATGAAGTCTATTGTTATATATATATATATATATATTTAAATGGGTAGTGTAGTTAGTAATGAGAGCTAAATCATTGAGGACTCTACATTTTGGTTGAAGATAAATTTGTTTTGAATAGATTAAAAAATAAAAAAGGAGGAGAAGCTTAACTTAGCAACTAAAGGGTGTGGAAAAAGTCTACTCCTTCTTACTTTCTCAAAGAAAACAAAACTCTATTCCCTTTCCTCATTCATCTTCTTCCTATCTTTCTCCTTCTCTCCAAAAGACAATTTCTTCTTCTTCATAAACAAAGAAAAATTTGACCCTCCAAGTTAGAAAAACCAATAACCTAATACCAAATTTTGAGTTTAGGGTTTAGGCTTTTCTTATTTTTCTTCTCATCACCATATATGCATGCAAGGGTTGGAGTGTTCTGGGTCTTTGGGAATCTTGGGGTTTTGAATTGGATTGTTTAATAATTAAGACTTGAATTTTTGAGGTGATCAAGAGCATTTTAAGTGTTGTAATTTAATGTTGATGGCATGATTTTATTATAATGTTGTATAGTAATGAGTAGTTGATGATTTTACTTGGGTTGAGAAATGATTGGATTAGATATATTATATAATTGTGTGAGGGAAGTTATAGAAGTGGTGATTTAATGTATTATTTGAGTATATCAAGAGTATTGAGTTACAAATCTATCAAAAAAATAGTATATTTATTTTCTTTGTGGATGACCTAAAATATATAGATGAATGTATGAAGTAATGTAAAATTGATAAAAGTTTTTTCTACTCCAATCTTATAGAATGAGTGCAACAAGGAAGTATTATAATATATTGTGGATTGCAATTGGAATAAAAAATTATGAATTGTAATTAGAATATTTTTTTTTTTATTTTGATGCTCATGGATCATAATTTAACTTTTAATTTCTGGTGAAATTATTCAATACCATCTTTTAAAAAATTATAAAGTTATATATAAGATGTAATGTTTTTCATATCTCTATTTTTATGCAAAATTGATTTTCGTCTCTAGTGTAAATTTTAAATATCTTAAATTATAATATTATTGTTAGTTTTTTTTACATAATAAATAAATTTCAAGTTGACTCATAGTTTACACTTGAAAATTATATATCATACTATTCACACTAAAAAATAGTTTATTTTTATGAAAAAATATTAATAAAAATTTATTATAATAATTTTCTTACTAAGAAGTTTAAAGTTTGAATTATAAAGAAAAACAAATTTCACATTATAATTCATAAATTAAAAACATATTTAAGCAAATGTGACGTGATTCCTTGATAGTCTTTATCAAGATAGTAAATATTACAACTAATATTACGTTATATATATTCTTACTTTTAAATTTTGAAATACAATTATTTAGTTTGTGAACCCATACGTTTTTGTTGACTTATATTTTTCTTGTGAGATTATTTCAGGTAGGATATTTTGAAAACTGTTTACAAGAACAAATTTTCATTGATTTTAAACACTTCATTAAAATAGATCAAACATATTTAAAATAAAATAAAATTATTATAGTTCATTCCATAATAATAGTCATACATATATTTTTTAAACAGAAGGATTTAAAAAAAAAAAAAACTTGCTTATAGTACCAAATATTCTCTAAGTTTCTTCCGACTTTACAAAATTATTATTTTATCCTAAGATAATTTAACCTACATATTTTTCTCACTGATTTCATACATATAAAAACTTTAAAAGTTATAATTTATAAAGTGATATTAATATATATATATATATATATATATATGTATATATATATATATATATATACTACTTTTATGATTACAAAAACTATGAAAAAAATTATGGCTATGTATGCGTATTACAAAACTAGGAGCAAAGCTATATAGAAAATGAAAAACTGAAAACGTTAACCTAGTTTAATAAATATTAAATCTTTAATAAATTATCCATTAAAGTAACATAAAATGTAAAATAACAAATGTATCCATATTTATATGATATTTTTTTATATATAAATTTCATTTTTATTTTTTATGGTTAAAAAATCATTTTTTTGAGACGTTTATAATTATATTTTTAAAACTATTTGTTAATTATTGTTTTTTTTATTTGTAGAATAATTATTTGTTAATAAAATATTAATTATTTGTAGATTAATTTTTAGTTTCAATTTTTATATTTTTTATAATATATATTCTAATATTAATCTTATGTTATATCTTACAATATTTTCAATTAAAATTAAAATTAAGTAAAAATAATAGATACTTAAGAAGATATTATATTAGTTAGTGCATCGATGAAAGTAAATATTCAAAAATAAAATTAATAAAAAATAGAAAAAAACAGAATAAATATATCATTATTAATTTCTTAAACTATAATAAATATTAACAAAATAACTATTAGAAATAATATAACAATTAAAATAAATAACATAATATACCCAGGAAATCATGAAAAAAATCAAATGAATAAATAAATAACTTACCTTATTAAAAAAAGTTTAATAATTATTTCGAGGATAAAAATAAATAAATATAAAAAACTAGAAATTAGCATTTTAAAGAGCATACTTTCACTTTTCAAAAAACACTGAAAACTATCATGGAATATCTATTTACTCAATACTACTAATTAGACTAAAAACACAATTTCCAACTACTAAAAAAATTAGATTTACGTAAAAGAAATATATCCAAACATAGTTGAAAACGACAAAGACATTTTTTTAATATTTAAAATGAGTACGTGTCATTAATAGTTATGGAATCTTTATATACAAACTTGAGAATGTAGCATAGAATAATTTTATTTTATTTTTCATTTTAATGTCTTAAATGCATGAGATCTCACTTCAAGAAAAAATGAGGAGAGAAAGTGGCATATGACCACTAGTTTTGATACTTGATAGTGAAAAGTCGTTTTCTCTTTTTTGATATGTGTAAAATGTGTTGTCCTTTTCCTTTTGTTTAGCTTTTATTGCACAAGTTTTGATAAGTTCACTTCTTTTCATCTCAGTTTTACCTAAATGCATGTGAATGCATCAAGTTATAAACTTAAAAATTGAGTTGTACAAAGACATTTTATTAAACTATGTTAGTGTAATATAAAATTCAACATCTTAATCAAACTATAAGATTTTTTATATTTATCCACCATTTATATATATAAGTTTGAAAGGCATTTTGTGAGATATTATGCAGAATTGAGAAGAGAAGAAGAGAGAGTGTCCCACAGTAGAAATAGAGTGATAGGAATGGCTCTTGTCCTTGCACTGTGTTTTTGGGCCTAACCATGTACTTTCTCTGTGCACCTACTTCCACACAATCTCTCTGTACCTCTGCATTGAAAGAGAGAGGGAGAAAACACAAAGATTTTATCACTACTTATTCCATACATTTTATCACCATAATTTTTTTCTAAAGGAGGCCCAATTTAGTAAGGTTTTGCATTTTTTTTCTAAAAAATTAGTGAAAAAATAAATAAATAATTTAGAAAAAAAAATAAAAAAAAAGAATTTGACTCTTCAAAGATCAGATTTTTCTGAGTTTTCTTGCACTTGGCATTATTTCATATTGGAAATTCAACTCCAAAAACCAAATTCTCAACCTGAATAGTGAAGATGTCTGTTATGATATAAATACTGTTGGCATGTGTTGATTTACAATTTTTTTTTAAATAGTTTTCTTGTGAAAAAAATCTTGTTCCACAATTATCGTACTGAAAATGCATTTCTAATCTTAAAAAATTTATGTAAAATATATATTTTTTAAAAAGAAAGACTGGGATAATTGTTAAATGTAACAACGATTTTTTTAAACCAACATAATCCTCAGACACCTTTGTTTTTCTTTCTTCCTTATTTCTCTTTATTTCTTTAAATCTCTTTCTTCTTTTTTAATTTTCTTTCTCAATCTTCATCTATTTTAGAATCTGATCGGACCACATTGTAACTGGCGAGTTAAGAAACATTTATACCCGATCAAATTTTAAAACAGAATAAGTTCATTTTTGCTTTAAAGATCCTTTGTTATCTGTTTTTCTTTAGGATTTAGCCATCAATCTTAGTGAGACCAATTGAGAAAAGTGTTTCTCTCAATTTGATTAAGTTCATACTAAAGTTTGGTAATTTTTGGATAACTTATCTAGGTTCCTAAATTTTTGGAGTGGTTCCCCTGGTATGAGGTAGAATTTCCATCAGAATAAGAAATTTCAAGTAAGGGAAGCTAACTTAAATTTTTAATAGCACCTAGGCTAGATGATCTAGATATGGAGGGGACGTGGTTCTAGTATTCAATTTCTCTTACAAGGATGTTGTATGTTTATATATTGTGTTTTTGTCTATATATTATTTAAACTTGTAGAAATATTAGATTTTGATGGTTTAGTATTTAAGTATTTTTTTTATGTTAAAAATACTTTTGAATATTGTGTATCACGTTTTTTAATGATATTGTAGGATGAAAATGGTATGGAATTGAATTCATACATTAGGAATAATGAATGGACTGATTTTTTTTTATGTGTATTAAGTATTGATGCATATGTGGTAATAGAGATCTCCGAGATTCACTGATGATCTAAGTCAGATAAACTAAGATACCAAGTGGTGAGAAGTTGATGGGGGAGTTCATGCACACCGTAACATATGAGATGTACGACTTGGGTTGTATTGAACTTACCTTGATCCTTTATGTTGGATTCGCGGGTAATCTTTGGATTAGGTGTTAGTCTCTGGTAGGACTTACTTAATACGAGTCTTCCGGAAGGCATCAAATGTTATTTTGTTTGTTGAATATCTTAGATGTGTAGATCCATGTGAGATTTATGTGATTGTTTTATGTTGGGATTTGAAAAAGATTGAATAATTGAGAAATTGATCAATGTAATTTGGTTTTCTCTTTTGATTTAGTTGTGTATATTATAAAATTTTATTTTCAATAGCTTATCCTTGCTTTTCTTGATGTGTTATGAACTGCGATGACCTGTACTATATGTACACGAGTAGATGATCATACATGTGTTAGAGGTCTCAGAAAGCTTTAGGATGTTCTTTTGAACTTTATATTGTAAATATTTGTATTTCTATAAGTTCTAATAAGGTATTAGAAATGTTTTGAAAAACTCTAAGCTTGTATAGAAATATGTAGAATCTATATTGTAATAGTTAGATGTATTTTTGGGTGTTACATTAAACATCATTCTCGTCAAATATTTTGAAATATGACAAAGACAATAATCTTATATTACTATTCTTATTCTTTATCACTTGATTATATATCAACTTGTAATGAATTCTTTTAATGTAGGTGATAAAGAATGAAAGAAATAATTGCATTTTTGTTTTTTTTTACACTTATGCAATTTTAATTTACAAAATTGGTCCCTTCTTGTAAATAATTAATTTTTAATTTATTTAATTATGTCAAATGAATATCTTAGTCTTAACAATTATATTTTTTGTAAGACCCAAAAATACATATAACTATTATAGTACAAGTTCTACAAGTTTTTATACAAGCATATGATATTTCAAAAGGTTCCTAATACATGATTAGTACTTATATAAATACAATATTTACAATACAGATACTCAAAATCACATCCTAAGGCCCTTCAAACTCTCTTGCACCTATATAATCATATGCTCATGTACATAGTACAATTATTGCATTTCACAACACAACAAGAAAAATAAGGGTAAGTGTACCTGAGTGGAGAGATGGGGCCCAGGCACGGTCGGTTGACGTGGTGTAATTGCTGACGTGTTGATCTTCTTCTCCTCTGGTCGATTGTCCTTTCTTGCTGTCTCCTTTGGTCGGTCGTCC
>Ga0123342_1000643_pt1 | contig 56245 bp, 27 predicted proteins | sample Turbeawhitnodule_FD_89960 | JGI IMG/M metagenome (GOLD analysis project Ga0123342, IMG submission 89960) | Root nodule microbial communities of legume samples collected from Mexico - Turtle bean Mexico white nodule | ecosystem: Host-associated > Plants > Roots > Nodule | place: Mexico: Nepantla...
TAAAGGTGTTAAGGTACCACAAGGCTACTCTTCAAATGTGAAGAGTCTTGTATCTATGAATGATTTGAAACTAATTGGCTTAAAGTCACATGATTGTCACGTTCTAATGCAACAATTACTACCTGTGGCTATTTGTAGAATCTTACCAAAAAATGTTAGGCATACAATCACTCGACTATGTTCATTTTTCAATTCCATATGTAGTAAAGAGATTGACTTTCAGAAGTTGGATGAACTTGAAGAAGAAATAATTGTTATCTTATGTCAACTCGAGATGTTTTCTCCTCCATCTTTTTTTGATATTATGGTACACTTGGTTGTTCATCTTGTAAGAGAAATTAGATTGTGTGGGTCAGTTTATATGTGATGGATGTATCCAGTTGAACGATACATGAAGATTTTGAAGGATATGTGAAGAATTAATGTCGTTCAGAAGCTTCCATTATTGAAAGATACATTTCAGAAGAATCTATTGAGTTTTGTTTCGAATACTTGTCAAAAGTCAAACGTATAGGAGTTCCTGAAAAATGTTGGCACTCTCGTAGATTGATAAGTAAATCTTCAAAAGGTGTACATGTCATAAGCAAATCTAGAGAAGAGGTTCTGCAAGCACACTTGTATATCTTGAATAACACTGATGAGGTGTTACCATACTTTTGACCTTCATCACATAGCAAGGAACAATCGTCCAATCAACTTAGAGTAGATAAAGGTTGGGGTAACTCAAAAGCTTAGAGGAAGCTTCATGGAGGAGTTTAATGTGAGAATGGAAAGGGAGTTCGAAAAGCGGTGAGAGGGTTTAGGACTCTCTCAGAAACCACCTACTATGGTAGAAGATGAACCACCTCCACCTCCTATTAAGAAAGTCAGCACTAAAGGGAGTTGTTCGGCGATTGATATATCGGGAGATGACTTTGGCTCAACTAGCCAATGCGAGTTATATGTTGAGTGTAATTCTTTGACCCGATTTGTTGCCTTGGGTAAGTGTTATGAATGGGTCACAACATTACACAATGTGCCTCTTCCTTCTAATTTCATGAAGGTCACGGTGGAGAAGGTCCTTTATGGTGATCTTGCAGTTCTTGTGCCGACATCAGAGGTCACAATTGTAGCAGAGGCATTACATACTTTCGTTGCTTGGCCTAAACATCTCGTCACACCTATAGACTCTACGGTATATCTTTGCACTAATACTAATAGGATTATATATCAGATATATTACATTCTAACTAATTTAAGTATTTGTTTGTTTGTTGATAAGTAGCAGGAACCTAAGACAAAACTGCCTCTTGGAAAGAAGAAAATATTCTCCATTGATAATCCTGTGGCGGCATTGGTGGAAGTTGCTACAGCTTTAAATACAACCATCTCAGAGGTTCCATGGGATGTCAATGTTTTTGGAAGGCATAATGATGTACCGTTGTACATTCACATGTCTGATTTGTTGGACCTTGCATCCGGAGATCAAGAGATTAACATAACAGTTCTGCAATTATGGATGATGTAAGTTCAAATATTAAAATCTTTATACTTTTTTATTTATTAAATATATTAATACTAACTTATTGAAATTTAGGTATCTTTTTTTATTATGCTTCGATGAGAGGAAACACAATATATATGGGTTTTTAGATCCTCAAGTCATTCAATTAATTGGAAACAAGAAGTCACAAACACAAACATACATCACTACTGCCTTAAAGAATGGAGGAAAACAAATTTATTTTGCTTCGTACATCCATGAGTAAGTCCTTATTTATTAAATAAGTTATACTAAATTATTGAAATAGGAGAAACTAATTAACTGATTTGTTATATAGGCATCATTGACAACTATTGATCATATCTGGTCAAGATCATACTGCTGCATGGTGTTGCTCCTTGCATAAAAACATTATAGATAGGTACGACAGTTTCATTTAACATTTATTATTACTTATACATTATATAACGTTATGTATTCTAACATGAAATCTTATTATTTTAGTGTTTACTCTATATATAATATGTTGAGTGGGAGGAGAAATTCAAACGCACAAAAACTCACTTGGATGTACCTTAAGGTATTTAAAGTATATTTGTTCACTCAATTTAATGTGTTTCACTCATTCATTTAATACATTTATTTTCACATGCAGTTCAACAGACAATTCAGAAATTATGAGTGTGGTTATTATGTTATGCAGTAGATGTTGACTATTGTGCAAGCTGCAATTAATAAAGGTTGGGATAATACAATAAACACTTTAAAATTTGGGGTTTATTATTCATGCACTAATTCAAAAAAAATTTAAATGTCACAGTTGTTCAACAACCAACACCCGCTAGATTCGGAAGCATTGGAGCATGAGAAAACAACATGGTCAAAGTATTTTGTAACCATGTATAACACCTTATGATAGATAAATCATTAGAATGACATACTTTTTCATAAATTAGCAAAACTTTTTGTATAATGTTATAATTTGTTGTATGTATTTTTTATATTGAAATTATGATTTTAAATGTTTTGATTTTCAGAAATTGGATATTTTATACATGTTTGAGGTTTATTAAAAAAAATATTTTTTTTAAAACCTACATATAACGACGGTTCCACTTGGAACCGTCTTTAAAAGTCATTGTATCTTTCAAAAAAGATATACATACAACGACGATTCCTGTGGGAACCGTCTTTAAAAGTCTTTTAAATTTTTTTAAAAGAAAATAGTTAGTAGCTACTTATAAAGTTGTTGATACAACCGTCGTTATAACTTTAATTTGTAACGACTTGAAGAACCGTCATTAAAAATCATCACTTTATAACGTCGTCCGCAATAACAACAGCTCTAGAATTGTCTTTACATGTTGTTTTTAACCGTCATTAATGTACCTTTTTGTACTAGTGCTAGGTTAAAATTAACACTGATGGGACTGCTAGGGGTATCCTGGTTTTGCTACTTGTGAAGGTATTTTCCGTGGGAGTATGAGGGAGTTTATTGGTATTTTCTCTGTGTTTCTTGAAGTTTAGACTGTTATGGTTGTTGAGTTTTATGGAGTTATACATGCTCTGCAGGAAGCTCAAAAGGTGGGACTTACTAATGTCTGACTTGAATGTAATTTTGCCTTGGTTTATGTTGCATTTACTACTAGGACTAATGTTTTGTAGATGCTTTGTAATTGATGAAATATTTGTCTTAATTAGGTTGAACAATAAAAACTACTTTAAATATTTTTTTTTAGTTTATACTAATTTAGTCGAATAATAACAAATTATTTTGATATCTAAAATTAGTTTTTAATTATTTTCTTGTAGTGATATAGATAAAAATTGAAAAAGTTTAAAAGAATTATGAAACTAACATTGACAATAAAGAATTCATTTTATAGTAGACAAATTCTTTGATAAAAAAAAGTTAATTTGGTTAAAATCAGAAATAATTTTATACAATGATATGGTTCAAAGAAGTTAACAACATTTCTTCTTTGTACAAAATATACATATTTCAATTTTGCAGTAAGTATGATTTAATATTTATAAATGTGGTATTATGTAACTAAAATTTATATTAAATATGTTAACAATCTTAACTAAATAATTTAAAGTGAGTATTGAATTTTAAAATAATATAAGTTAATGATAAAGAAACTGCTGAAAAAAAAATAGTACTGATTAAATTTATAAGTTCGCAACAGTACATAATTACGCATTGTTAAAGTAAATATTACAATTAAATATCCCAAAACTTTATCTCAAATCTTATTTCTTAGTCCTAGCTTTCTAATTCCTTAATGAAACACTATGTTACACTGTTCCACTACGCTACTCTCCTTAACTTTATATTTATTTAATGATAAGTTGAAAAAAATAATATTTTTTTAAGAAAATTAAAATATTAACTTATTTTCTTTCTGGTTAAAAACATATAATGTATTGGTCGATTCTGGACGATCGAATGTACGCATTAAGTAAATAGTAAATACAATGTAATAAATATGTAGCAGAAAAACGGTTACAACTAACGTAGTGGGTCAAAGACACTTTGAGAAACACTTCCTTAATATCAGGAAGTCACTACACATGACCCAAAAACAACTACGCATGTCTTTGACAACTGGTTACTTGGCCCACACGAACCAAAGTCCAAGTCAACCTATTAAGGAGACTTTTGAAAGGGGGGAAATGTACGTTTTATAATATCCTGAGAGACTAGACTAAACACTAGCACTGACTTGAGCGTCGGGATGCAATCGCAGGTACCCACCGACCGAACGAGTGCACACGTGAAAAAGGAAGAACTTGAAGAATTAGCTAGTTGTTAGCATGACAACAATTGTATATCAAGATGGATGAAGAGTACATATAATTATTTCATTTTTTACCTTTTAAACCAAGAATTCATTGGGAACAAACATATGAAAGCGAAATAAAAACGCGTGAAAAAAAATTCCTCTTGTGTACACCGTAAAAAGAATACATTTTTATATTAGACTATTCTATTTTTTATTGATTAAAATTGATTTTATTATTATTTGATATTAATATAAATTGGTAAATGTAAAATCTCCTTTACTTAATTGAATAAGTTTTCCAACCAAAAGTAATGTCAAATGATTAAGAAGTAAACTTTTTTTAATAATATTAAATCTTTCTCTTTTTTCACATAATTATTCATACAATATTATCTATTTTTCAAAATTATATTATTTTAGTATGATAAAAATTTGGACACGTTTCCGTTAGTCATAGACGGGCGGAATGAAGTAGTGGGTTGGATAGGGTCAATTTCACAAGTTCCACATGAATTAAAAAAATGTTTATAATAAATAATAAGAAAATAAAAAGTCATCAATTTCAAATAATGTGATTAAACTAAATTAACATATGATTTTATTAGTTGAAATAATGGTAAAACATGTACATTTAGATGTTATAAAAACTATACATCCAGTTTTAAAATTCGTATTTCATCATGATTATCTCCTAAAATATATATAATATTGATAAATTTGGTTAATATTTCACCAAATGAGGAGTTGATAAAAGAGATAAAAAAAAAAGGTTAGTATAATTTTATGTTTTTAAAAGAATAAAAAAGACAAATTTATAGAATGTTAAGTTTTTTTAGATAAATTTAAAATAGATAAAAAAATAAACAAATTATAAATATTTAATAAACATGAATTTGTTATTTTATTAGAAATTATATCTCTAAAAATTCCATTATCTCTAAATTTTCTCTAGAATTTAAGAAGGTAATAGTTAGTAGATGAAGATAGTTAATAAGATTTTTTTTATCAGGGTAAAGTGTTTAGTCTACTAATATGAATTCAATTCTTCTTTCTTCATTTCTCTAAAATTTTGGCAATTAATTTTGCTAGTAAGGATGTTACTTCCATATAGGGAGAATTCATTTTAGTATTTACTTTAATTTGGATATTGAAATAAGGATGTGAAAATGTATTTTTATGGACGTGCATATTGAATTAATGTGACTATAGAAGCATGTGTATACGAGTTGGAAGTTTAAAATATAATTTTAAAAGTAACAATAGAGTGTAACTTTTGGTCTATTGCTAAGTTTGCATATTTTAAATGTAATTTGCATATTGTAGTAGATATATAAACCTTGTGGTTTGAGGTTTCAGCAAAAGAAATGTCAAAAAAATCCTTTTTCATTTAAAACAAGTGATACCTAAATAATAAGAGATGACCCAAATCATAAGAAGTAAGAGTGGTACATATGATTTTAGAATATGTGATACTATACAACTATGTGACATAATTTAAGCAACCATATGGTTGCATAAGTATTAAAGAGGTAATATGTATGGTGTTTATGAAACTTATTGGATTATATAACAAGTAACATCGCTTAAGTGGTGAGTAAACTTTTAAACAAAAAAAATCACATCAAGTATTTTTCTTATGGAAATGATCACTCAAGTAACGAGAGGATGTTTAAGCTTATCATTTCGAGTTGATATGATTACTTGTTTAAGAGATAAAAGTTTACTCAAGATGTAAATGTTGATAACATGCATATGTGGTAAAAGATATGTGTATATTATTTATCATGATGAAGAGATATATGTACTTGAATGATACATACATCCTATCGTACATTGAATATATGTGATTCATATTATAACCATTTTATGAGTGTGTCATGGATCTTTTATGAGTATTGTAACTTTTTACGAATATATTTTTCATACTATATATATGGTTATATATATATATATATTATAATACTAATATAAAATCTTTTTGATAGTAGTTTAAAAAAATACTTTAACTCAATAAATTTTACTTATACAAAACTTATTTTTATTTAATTTTTATAAACATTATAAAAAATTGATATTCAAATATGCTCTATTAATTTTCATATTTTTAAATACATGCAATTTCATACATCATCAACTCTGTATTTTATGGTCTCGGTTGAGTTAAAATTCGAATTTATGCATTAGTGTATAACCAATCAATTACTCTTAAAATTGTGATTCTTTTTCTTAAAATTGTAGGATTCACTAAAAAATTAAAAGTCTATTTTGTTATAAGAGATCTTACTTCATTCAGCCAATTACGTATGTCTTTCTCATCACGCACTGGCTTACAAAATTATAAATAAGACTAAATTTTTAATTTTATTAATTATCCAATCAAATGATAATTTTAATTTCCTATAATTTGTAACAAATACTTAAGTTTTTAATCAACATTGAGTATAACAAGAAAGTTACTATAACATTGTTAAAATATTACTTTATTAGTATTTAAACTAATTTTTATTAGAATTTAAAATTTAATCTGTTTATCATTTATGTTTTTATTATTGATACACTACTTAAAATAGTTTTTTTTGTATGCTACAAAAGTTTTTACAAATTCATACAACTTTTATAAAAATTCTATATAACAACACTAAATACTTGTTAGTCATTTTATAAAGATTTTAGTGGATGTTTGCTAATAACTAAACTGATAATAAAAACATTAGTATAAGTTTAAAAATAATTACTGTAAAAGTTTGTAAATTTACTATACATACATAATTATTTATAATTTAACCAGAGTGTGAAACTGTTGCACTCTATATCACTACATATATAGTTTTCTTCTTCTTTTTTTTCTCTTTCTTTCTAGGCTCTATGATTTTTCAAGAGAGAGATTTAAATTTTAGTGTGTGAAAGAGAACCAATGTTTTGTAATAAATACACATACCAGGTGATTTATAGTATGAAGTTTCCTTTAATATTTAGCATAAAAGCTGAGAAGAAATTTTCATGAAAATATAATTTCACCATAAAAAGTCAAAACGTAACTAACTTTTATATACATATTTAAAAATCATCACTGTTCATAATCAACAAGTCCTTTGACTTAGGAACGTTCTGATAAATTAATTGGACACGGTTTGAAAAGAAATAAAAAAAAATGACTTCTAGAAGGGTGTGTGTATATATATATATATATATATATATATATGCGTGTGTGTGTTTTTCCTGTCTGAATTAATTACATCTTCTTAACCAAATTCGCTCATACCCAATGAAGATGAATGCATCATTAAATGTTTCAGCCTTTTCTTTGTTACAGAATAATGCTCAATTAACTATAATCCACTAGATTATTAAGCAATTAACAATAAACTAAGATAGAAAACCCAAACACAAGGGTACTCTCAAATTTGTTTATGAGTTATATATCCCAACATGTTTCACAGGTTTCAAACTAAGTTATTAATTATTGCACTGGAAAAGCAAACAGCACTCCCAATTCTCTGGCATGTTTTGCTTAAGTTTAAAATCGTAAATATTAAGGCCATATGTATATAAAAATACATATAGGTAGTCACATATAGATAGCAATTAGTCATAGATGAAATCAAAAGCAGTGTTTGTCCCCAGAAAACAACAAAAAACAAGTCTATTTCAATGCACAAGATGGAGTGTAAGCAAAAAAGGCAGAAGAGTGTATAAACTGGTTTGCTGAACATGCCGGCTCCACAAACATGAACAGTGCCAAACACACATAAATTAAGTGCATCTGGGACCTTGGTATTGACTTCCACACACAAGTAGCCAAACACAAACTTAACTCAGACATGTGGACACAACTTAAAGCAGCCTCCATTAAACTAATAACAAAGTTCTGGTTTCGAGAATTGTTATATCTCCATGCATATGTACAGTTTCATCTAGAAGCACTCTGAATAATAATAATAATAATAATAATAATAATAATAATAATAATAATAATTAATATTATAACACCTTCTTTTTAGCCTGCTCTTCTAGATGTTTACTCAATGATCTGTTAAATTCGAGTACCTTTTATTTTTGTTTTTTTATTTCTTTTCATCTAGATGATATCGACTTTATGTCTGCATCATTACCTTTAGCTTCTCTCTCTCTTCTCTAAATCTATTCCATATATATTCAGAAGATTGAACAGATCAAGACACTTATAAGCAGCAAACAAAAATATTCTTCACTCTCTCTGTGTTCATATATTCCCTTTTGTTTCTTTCTCACACAGAATATCGATGGCGGTTAAAGAGTTTCACTCGGATCAAGAAGTAGGGAATGAAGAAAGCAACCTACTGCAGGTAGACCCATATGAAGAGGAAGAAGAAACCCTCTCTCTTTGTGACCTTCCTATTTACAGTGGCTATATGTCAGATGCATGGGGTGGTGAAGATGGAAAAAGATTTGGTGATGATGGTGATGATGATAATCTGTTCGAGTTCTTCAGTGAAGAATTCACCTCTTCAAGTAACAGTGCAGCCGCAGAGAACATAATCTTCTGCGGCAAACTCATTCCCTTCAAGGATATTCCTCCGCGTGTTGATGAATGCAACAGCACTGCACGAAGGAACGTGCAAAAGGGTGTTGCAAAACGCGGTTCGAACGGTTCAAAGAGCTTTTCATGTGACTACACGTCGGATGGGAAGGTATCGCTGGTGAGGTGCACCACCAAGTCTCGGTGGTTTTTGTTTATGTTTGGGATGTCCAAGTTGTCTAGCACTACTGAGATGGAGCTGAAAGATATCAGAAACAGACAGAGCCGGAGGGGACCGGCGGCGATGTTTCCGGCGGCTGAAGAAGACGCCGTGAAGGGGAAGAAGAGAGGCTGCAAGGGGATGTGGAAGATTTTGAAGTCAATCACCATGGTCTTAGGTTGTCGCAGTAGTAAGCTTGCAAACGACGTCGTAAAGGCTGCTTTGGTGTGAATTTTCAACATCACACACCCGCCTCTACAAAATGCACTTGCTTCTTGAGTTTAATTCATATACCATTATTATATATTGAATGAGATTTTATTTTTTTCTCATTATATAAATAGAAATGTGTGGTAAAATTAGTTTTATTTATGGTGTTATTTGTGTAAGAATATTTGTGCATATGAATTAAACTCAAAGATGCAGTTGATAAATTATTCTAGATATTTTTTTTACTGTCATAGTTTCTTAAACAATAGCATGATATGATTCTTGTTTAAAGTATAGAATAATTTATGTTAGTGAGTTTAACTGTCTCTTTTATTGAATTTATTTTCATAATTTTCTTCATAACTAACTTATACCCTAAACTTTAATAAGGTTAATCAATGGTATGAGTTGGATTGTTAACTGTCACATTTATTGAAATCCAACTTAAGTTGAAAATTTATTTTATAGGTGAACTCATGACACCGTCCAATTATCACGGTACAATAATTATTTCTAGTAAAATATTTTATTAAGATAAAAAATAATAAATATAAATAAAAGTTTTGAAATAAAATAATAAGATATTTAATTGTGTTAGTGGGTAACCTTGATTTTAGCCATCACCGAAAGAAAAAAGAAGGAAGATTCTTTGTCTTGTTTTTTCATGAAGACTTTTATGATTTTTCCTTTTGGTCTCACACCATTAACTCAAAAGTCAAAACACGCGCAAATCGACAATGCAAGGTTTCACAACTCTTTATAATAATATAATAATATTTTAAATTAAAAAACAATTTTTTTTAACTCTCAGTCAGAATGCTATGTTAAAGTTAATTTTTTTGGATGAAAAAAAAAGTGAAGTGAGATTAGTAGATTATATGGAAAATATGTTTACATCAATTAAAAATGTTTTTTGTTTATTATTTTTCCGTTATAAAAAAAAATTAGTTTGTTAAAGATAAAACTAAAACATTTTACAGTACAGTTTTTAAAGAATGCTTCATTTCTTAAAAAGAGCAACCAACATTAATCTTCAACAGTGAATTTCACAGGTAACTTTGATGGACTCAATTTGCATCTGACTATAATTTTTAATTTGTTTTTTCCATTTGGATAATCTCCAGTTTCTATTTGAACAAACAACGCCTGGGTTATTAAGGAATTTTTAAATAAATTTATTTACAAACATTTAAAATGATTTTTTTATATTTCTTAAAAGTTAAATTATGTACTTGATTTTTATAGAAATGCATTTTTTTAAAAAAAAAATTGGCATCTACAAAATATTTTTAACTTCTGTAAAATTTTGAATTTAAATATTTATAAAAAAAATGTTGCACACACTATTACAAAGTGAACTTTAAGTCTAACTCAACCCCATAAAACCGATTCATGAGGTGAGGTTTGCACCACTTATATACAATGAAATGTCCTAATATCTAGTCGGATCTCCAACCCTAACTAATAAAAAATAACCACAAACATTGATGTTGATAAATTAGCATGTGTTGAGAAGTAGTACTAACATACATCAATAATAAAATAATATCAAGAATGCGGTAAAAAATCATGTCAACTTCTATTAAAAAGAAACATTCAACAAATACAATCAAAAAATATGTTAAGATTATATGTCTATCTTAGACAAGTAAAAAATTATCAGAATAAAGTTAGATCAATAAAAACAATTAAATTCATATATTTTAATAAAATTTTAAACTATATAACTTTATGTAATTCAACTAATCTTATAAAATTTTAAAAATTCAATTTCTTTTATAATTTTTTAACTATCATAAAACATTTAAATTTTTATATCATCTTAAAAGTTTACATTACTACAAAAAAAAATTGATATTATATACAACTAAAATCCGTATGTAACACAATAAATTTGTATGTAAAACATAATTACATACAAACAAAAAATTTATATATAAAACTGTCATAGATAACGGTTACATACGAATTCAGAATCCGTATGTAAATTACATATGATATATATATCTATCCATATATAACTATGGTCAAATTTACATACAAATATATTCGTATGTAACTGTGATCAGATTTACATAAAGATAAATCCGTATATAATTTTTTTTATTTATTTATTTAAAAGCATTCAAAACCAGTTCCACTGCATATAAAAAAACATCAAGGATCATAATTTAAGTCATTTTTCATTGATTTTAAATTATAATTACAATTTCAAGTGTTATTCATTTTAAACCAAGTTTCTAGGCTTTGTGAAAAGGAAAATTATTTAGAAAATTGAGTACGATGGATGACCTAAATTGATGATGAATAGCATGCTGTGAGACAAAAATCACAATGGAAAACAGAAGCTCTCGGTGATATGAGAGAATGGTACACAAAAACATCTTCCAATTCAAATGGAAACAAAATATTAAAGATAATAAGAAAGAAAAGAGATAAGTGAAACCCAAAGGTTTTTTTAAACCATATAGTTATTTTTTTTACAATTACCATGATTTTTAACCATAGTCTTATAAATCTATTTGAATTATGTTGACAAATTTTGTAATTTAAAATGATTTCGAAAATAAATTTAATTAATAAAAATCAGTTTATAAGGATATATTTTTAAAAAAAAGCATAGGAGAAAAACATTAAATAATGTAAATAATTGTTTTTATAAAAAAATTCTCACAAAAAAATATTTATTTAAATATTTTCCTTATTAATATATATATATATATATATATATTAAAAATCCAGATACATATAAGTGAATGATAAAATTAGAAAATACGGATATATAAATGTTGTGCAAAAAAAACATGGAATCACGAACTCCATATTTGTTTTTTTTTAAATAAAAGCTTTCATGTTAGATATTATTATGCAACTTGACATTTAAGCTATGAGCTCCATATTTGTTATTAGTGCTCCATACCATGTTTTTATTTTTATTTGTGACAATCTGCATTATAAAAATTTAATTAATTTGATTAAAATTGATATTTAATTAAAATAAAACTAAATTGAATAATCAGTAAATTTATCATATATGTGTCTTCTTACATGTATTCGTATTTATTAAAATAAACTATAAATTATACTGATAATATAAGTGTGTGAATAATAATATCGTTTATTCAATTTTAATATTAAATATAATTATATATAAATTATAAAAATAAAAAAAATACGAATACATAGACATTTAGGTGCTATGTTCCCGATAGTAATAATAATAAATATTTGTTAAATATTTAATTTTAGTCCTTTAACTTCTATATATCAAGAAATACACATATAAACTAATTAAAATGGAATAAATGATAACAAATAATTAATATTATTTTGAACTTTGAAAATGACTGTTATATAAAAATAAAATGTTTAAAAATTAGTCAATGGAAAAGAAATAAAAGAAGAAAGATATGCAGATACATGATAGACATAGGGATTATTTTATTTTTAAATATATGGCTCAAATTTGTTTTATAACGGACATGACGTATTTTTTAAATATGACATGGAAAATAATTGCTGTAATAAAATAAAGAAAGAAAAATTGCATTGAGTTAATGAAAAATTATACACAATCCAGATACATGTATACACTTTTAAAAAAAATATATAATAAAAAAGAAGTTTATAATTAAATGATGTGATAAATAATTAAAATAATAACATTGGAAATTATAGATTAGGGGTAAAAGAATTTTTTTTATAAATGTATCATGGTTAATCAGTAATATAATAATAATATTTAACTCAGTATCTGTAATATAGTAATAACATTTAACTGAGTCCAAGGATACTGGGAATATACTCTATAATAGGTGGACCAAACGAACTAATATGGTTGGAGAACGTTTGGCTCCAAATCCAAAACTCTTCAACTGTTTCTTTTCATTTAGTTCCATGTTTGAATAATTTTCGATAAAAATCTGTTTCTTTTGAAATTTATATGTACACTTTAATCTAGAAATTTGACCATTTTCATCACATAGGAAAAAAATAAATATTTTTCATTATTTTAATATATGACAACCAGATTAGTGATATTGGTTAATAGGTCATAAAAGTAACTGTTTATTATTCAGGAAAATAGGAAGATATAAAATGAATGTGAGTTGAATTTTCTTGATGTTTCTCTTTGGAAAAGTAAGACCAAAAATCCAAGCCCGTGAAAAACTGAAAAAAAAAGACAGCGAGAGTTCGTTATTTGTTAGATAGATTTTGGTTGTTTTTTTTGTTTGGGTACGCTGTTATTTATAATTATGAACGTTAAAATTAGGAATTTCTCATTCCGTGTAGGGCCCCACTTATCCTGACACCCAATCCTTGCTGTAATTGATCAATTCATCGTTGAAGTTTTCTCCTTTTCCTCCTTTTTGTCCCTTCGTCCTCTTCACAGGGCATGTATGTACCTTAATCTGCAGAGAGATTTGTGATTCTTATGCTAAGGTGTTTGGAATGTGGAACATTTAGGTTTTGTCATCTTAATAGTGATTTTTGTCCCTTCCGATCCTTATTCTTGTACCTTTTTGAATCATTCTATGTTATGGCTTTGATGGTTTTTCAATTGTGCTATCTGGGTTCTCCCCAATCTCCATTTTGTATGTTTCATTTCTCTGTTCTGTTAGTTTCCAATGAAACCGGGTGTTCACAAATGGTGCTTTTGACTTTGATTTTGAACTTCTGATGGCTTATTGAATGATGCTTTTGGCTTCATCCTCGTTTGATCATTCCATTGCACAAATGAATCCAAAGAAACTCATTGCTTTATGTTAGGAAAAACAGTTTTTTTTTCTATTATGTTTCGGTTTCTTGTCCTTTTCATTAATTGGGTTGGAAAGACTTTTATATAATACATCAGTTAAAATTTGCTTTCAGAATGAAGTTCTATCTTCTTTTACAATTCAGTCTGAATTCAACATGTATTAAATTGAAACATTGAATTTACTTACTTCTTCACAACTTTTTTTCCTATATTTTTTTCGTGTTTTGAATGAAGATTGATCATTTTATGTTATTAATTCAAAATCCATTTCTCTGCCAGATAAAGGAATTGCACATGGGGAGGAAAGGGTGGTTTTCTTCAGTGAAAAAAGTTTTCTTTTCTGATTCGAAAAAGGAACAGGTATGTGGATAGCTCCTGTTACATTACCTCTGACATGAAATTGGATAACATTCTCATGCAAAACAATTTTGTTTGCTCATAAAAAACAGAAACATCCTCATCATCATCAACAACAACAACCACATCATCATCATAAGTCAAAGTTAGGATGTTTTGGGGCTTATCACCCCGATGATCTAGAAGGAGCACCAATTGCTATTGTTCCCTCACTTCCACCTAGAAAAGAAACCACACCAAGAAGTGTGCCAGAGAATGAACAGAACAACCAAGCCTTTTCTTTGGTTTTGGCCACGGCTGTGGCTGCAGGAGCTGCTGTTGCTGCTGCTGCAGATGTTTCTCGTCTCTCAAACACGCCTCGTCAAAATGGAAAAGCTAATCAAGAAAAGGCTGCTACCACAATTCAAACAGCCTACCGTGGATATTTGGTATGGAATTTTATCAATCCTATTTATTTGGAACAAACATTGCTTACACAAATGAAATAACCAATAGCATGGAAGGTTCATGCTATTTAAAAAATCATTCAGTTTGCTTTGTTATGGGGAGAATTTGTATCTGTGCTGCAAGAACATAAACTGTGAGAGACTTTTACGTGTAATAATCGTTATATGTTATGTGGGTTTCAGGCAAGAAGATCCTTGCGAGGCTTGAGAGGTTTGGCGAGGTTGAGAACATTGGTGCAGGGGCAATCTGTTCAAAGGCAAGCAGCTACTACCTTGCAATGCATGCAAACTCTTTCACGGTTGCAGTCTCAGGTTCGTGCAAGGAAGGTCAGAATGTCTGAGGAGAATCAGGCTCTTAACCGGCAACTGCAGCAGAAACGTGAAAGGGAATTCGACAGGATGCAAGCTAATAATGTAAGTAATAATTTGTATGTTATGTTGGATTTTATGTTATAGGGAGGACATCAATGAGTTATGCAAATACACTTGAGATGTATATTTGTCTCAGAGAATGTGGCTTATGCAATAATGCTTCTGTTTTATTACTAGTGAATGTGTGTGTTTCTTCTTGTATGTGTTCTGATTTATCTTATGACAAATTGTTAAGTGTTTCCCCTATTTTGTTCATTACCCCCTTCAAAACTTTTAACAATATAATTATTGTCATGCTAATGGGTTACCACCCCTTAAATTTTTGTTCTAAAGAGGCAAATACTTTTTCAGCAAATTGGAGAAAAATGGGATGATAGCTCGAAATCAAAGGAGGAAGTTGAGGCAAAGTTGTTGAACAGGCAAATAGCAGCTATGAGAAGAGAGAAGGCTATGGCTTATGCATCTACACATCAGGTAAGAAGAGACTGCCTTGTAGATTCTACTATCTAACCCCATGCACGAAGGAGTCCATTTTGATTTCCCTACACTAGTCAATTGGTTCAAGTTGTGTTACCAGGTCAATTAAATCAATGTAGAATTTTGTTCAAAATGAAAACCAGAAAATAGGCTAAAAATGTATGTTTAGACTAGTAGAATATAAACTATTTCCTCCTATGGATAACCACTTTCTCTCTCTCCAACAGCAAACATGGAGGAACTCTTCAAAATCTGCAACAAATGCTACATTTATGGATCCAAACAATCCCCACTGGGGGTGGAACTGGCTAGAGCGATGGATGGCTACTAGGCCATGGGAGGGTCAAAACACTACCTACCACATTGGTCATGCATCTGCCAAGAGTGGTGCAACAACCACCATGTCAATTGGTGAAATCACAAAATTATATTCTCTCCGTGACCAGAACAATGATGTCAAAACCTCCCCAGCAAACCAAAACCCAACTCGTCCTCGCAGCAACGATTCCCCTCCAAGAAGAGCCTCAAGGGCCCCACTAGCCAATGGAGCAAAGCAAAAGGCAGGTGGTTCATGGGGTGGTGATGGTGATTCAAAATCCATGTTCAGCAAAGCCCATCGCAGGCACAGCATTGGAGTGTCACCAATGGGAGATGATGACGAGATCCATTCACACAACTGCTCTTCACCTGCTTTCCCAACTCACACAACAGCACCCACCAAGGTTGCAAAGGCGAAGCCATCATCCAAAGGGAGAAGTGCATCATTTGCTGCACAAAGAAATGGAACCCCCGAAAAAACAGCTCCTGCTCCTCTGAAGAAGAGACTCTCTTTCCCTGCTTCTCCATCTGGTTCAAGCAGGTATTCTGTTTCAACCAGGCCGGGAATTGTGTCTTCCAACAAGAGTGCTGCTAATGCTCCCATCCCTGAGGAGAAAATGAGAGTGAGAAGGTAGAGATGCATCATGCATATGCCATTGGTGTACTTAGAATAGAAACATGAACCAAGATTAATCACATGGTCAAATTACAAAAGCTGGCACCAATATCTTTCATATCATATCAACCTTTTCTTCACAAGCCACGCTGTTGGTGCAATGGGAGGAAATGCAATCAAATTTGACTGATCAAGTATTCATTTGATCCCCACAGTTGTCTGCATAACCAATGCAGATAACTTTTTCTTTTACTTTAACTCACTGTAGTAGTGCTATTTCTGATGTTATATATGTAACAGGATTATTGCTTTTGGGGGCAATATACATATATATACACACACACTAGTTTTATCGCAATATATACTTTTTTATGTAAACATGTTCTACATTATTTATCCCCTTTGTAAAGTACTCATCAATTATTCAATTATTCAATTATTCAAGGGAAATTGTTTTCTAGACCATGCTTCTGGCTGTGATGGATCATGCTATATCTACTCTCCATTCCATGTTATGTTTTGAGAAGAGAATTTATTTTGAATTGACAAAAAATAATACCATACAACTCACTAAAATGATAATATAGAACTTTTTTTTATAATAACATTTTTATTAAGCTGAAAAAGTAAAGAATGAACTAAATTTAAAATTTTGAATTGAAATTAATGGTGAAATAATGAGATAGTGTGAAGACTACACGTTGACAATGGGTGTGTGGTTAGAAGATGTCTGAACCCATTGGATTGGTAATGGCGGTTTCAGGACTTCTAACCAACGGTGATGGCGGTTACAGGTTTTAGGTTAAAGGTCCTTTTGACATAACTTTTCAGAATATTAATTCTCTCAACAAAATTGCATTTTCATATATTCTCCATCACCATGCCATCAGTCATTTTCACTACTTTTAATTTTTGTTATAGTCTTTCATTTCTCAATGTCAATTATAATTTATAGATACTTTTCTTTTCTAATTATTCAATCTTTTTTAAAAATAAATTGTGATGAAATTTCAAGTTTCAAAATAGATATTTATAGATAGAATAATTGACTATAATAATCCCATTTCAACGCATTTGAAGTTAAAATACTTTCTTATATTAAATTAATATGTAAAATTAAGTAAAGTAAAAATATTTAATTAAAATTCACTTAAAAAATAAAACAAATATAAAATCAATATTACCAAAAATATATCATTTCTCTTGTCAAGTTCAACTACGATTAATTAATATATTTAGAAAAAAATTGATTCAATTCCACCCATATTTTTAAAAAAATTATATGATTGTTGATGATTTGATTTTCTCGAAATGGTTCAATGTTTTATCAACAATTTATATAAACAATATTCGGCTAAATAAATATAATATTTCAATACACAAGCCACGAAAAAAAAGGATGATTGCTAACCATCTTGAGCCACAAAAGAATAAATTTTAAGGAAAAGAAGTTTCATTGAACCCAATTAGTTTCATTATTTGTGTTTTAAATTGTTAGAATTTTGAAAATTGGCATGTATATGCAACCATTGAAAGAAACTGTGGTGGGTTATAATGTGTGGTTAACTGCAGAAGAGATAAAGCCTAAAAAATGTTCCAATTGTCCAATAAAAACTTGAGTGTGTGATGATGGCTATTGGCAAAGACAAAACCACTTGGCATGAACCTGACCATTAAAAAACTTTCTCAACACAACAACGTATCATTTATAATAATAATAATAAATATAATAGTTGTGCTTAATTTTGTTGTGTATGTGTGTATGTGTCTTTTGCTTTGTTGTTTTCCACTTTTTCAACACCTGCAATTACTGTTCACTCTGCCATGAAAAAACAAGCTTTGAGATGAACCATTTCACTTCAAATTTCTTTTCATAAACACAAGTTATATCTCACAATGCCATCGTCAATCACAAGAAGGGTAACAACCCTTCATTGGTGTCCCTAATTCTCACTCCTACATGGCCTTGCGTCACCTATTATCCATTCATCAGCATTCATTATTCATTATCCAAACACACAATAAAAAAAACCTTTGAATTTTCAGCCCAGGTGTTAGTACAACCTTAACAGAGATGTTTCCTTTTTTTTTTTTTCAAGAAAGGATAAATATTTAATTAGGTCATACATGCCCATAAGACATTCCCTTTTATTCATATGATTTTTTTTTAATATTTTAACTACAATATTTATAGTAGAGTAGTGCTGATGGAGTGTTGTATACACAAACAACAAAAAATAAATGTTACTAACCCATTTTGCATAAACCTCCACAATAATATAAGGAATACCATGTATATAAGAAAACACACTTTCTTCTATTTATTGAAAGTTATAAATAATATTTATTAAATAAAAAAAGAAGACTCCAAAATTTTATAATTCTGAATGGATTTCATTGCAGAAAATAATAATAATAATAACAATAATAAAGGACTTGTTTATAAACAAGAAGTGCACATAAATTATGCATTTATTTATTTCTATTTTTCTTGCATTAAATGTTTATTTTTTTTAAAAACAAAAAACAAAAAAAAGGTAAATAAAGCTTCTCAGTTTCTGTTCTTTGATTCTCATTGTGCTTCTTGCAACTTAATGCTCTTCTTCCTCTGCCACCCATATCAGTTTCTTGCGCAAACTATGTCCTAAACCACCGCTTGATGGTCTTTGTCTCTTGTCAATCTTATCCAAATTCTACCCTTCAATTCTTTTCACTCTTTCCTTTCTTCACCGCATCATCTTACTTTTCTGTATGAAAATGGGTCTAATCTTGAACCGAAATGTGCAATGTTTACTGGTCCCGTCTTAAGAGTGGATTCTTTTCAATCTATATGCTCGGTTGGGTTATCCGTTTTAATCCCGTTTTCGTAACAGTTTGATATTTCTCTGTTGATTTTGATTCGTTTTTGTTAATTTTTTGCACTTTCGAGTTTTTCTTTCTGATAAGGGGGTAGAAAAAGGCTGCGACTTTTTCAAAGGGTTGATTAGAAATGGTGTCAGGGAGCGACCCAGTTGAGTCTTTTTTCAATTCCGTTCAGGTTGTTAAGGAATCGCTGTCGCCACTGGAAGTGGGTTTTCGGAAGGCGGCGAAGGATCTTGAGCATTGTTTGGCAGGGCCAAAGAACAAGGTCAATGGTGTTTGTTTGATTGCCCCACTGAGGGAAGGTAGTGAATTTCAGATCTGCGATGTGAAGAAGAAGAAGGGGTTGTCAATGAAGGTTCCTTTGAAGGCTTTCTGGGGCATGTTTTCACAGAATTCAGGGAATGGTGGTGGTAGTAATAGAGCTCAAGTTGGTAAAGAAGATGGGCCTTCTTGCACCAATTGTTTGCAGTTTGCTGTGACTTGGTCTTTGTTGGTTAATGGGTTCCTTCAGTCTCTGCCACTTCCTTTCAAATCTGGAAAGAAGAAATGCCACAAAGTGTGCGATGAAGATACGCTGTGTTCTTCCATGAAGCCCACTGTTTCATCATGTGAGGTGAAGCAGGATGAATCCAAGGGGGTTCAGTTTGGTAGAGTAGTTTGGGAGAAGGGTGTTAAGAGGAATGATGGAAAGCATGTTTCACTTGAGTGCGTTATAGGTTTTATCTTGGATCAGTTATCTCAGACTATTCAGAGTCTTGATCATGGGGTGCAAGAAAATAAAGATGACCTTGACTCTGCGAAAACTTGTCTGCCCCAACCTTCTTTTCCTCATTTTGGTAATGTGAATGCTCTTACAGGTTTCTTGGAGGAGCACAAAGTATATGTCAATGGTTTCTTGGGGAATTTGAGGTTTGCAAAAGTGGGTGGTGTGCCATCAACCGTAGGTGGAGAAGAAAGCCCTTCGACAAACGGGGAGGGAGATAAAAGCAATAATAATAGTAATAATGGTAATGGTAGTGGTAATAATGAAAACAAGGATGAAAGCGGAGGAAATTCGCCACAGAAGGTTGCCAACAACATATTCAGTATTCCTCTCTCAAATGTGGAGCGTCTAAAGTCCACACTTTCCACAGTTTCATTGGCAGAATTGGCTGAACTGCTACCACAACTGGGAAAAACTGCTAAAGACCATCCTGATAAGAAGAAACTAATCTCGGTGCAAGATTTTTTTAGATACACAGAGTCTGAAGGTGTGTCATATTACATGGGATGTGGATTTTTTTTATTTTCCAAATTTGCTTGCATAAGATACCAGCAAAATCTTCTTAATAATTGCAGTTATCGATTGTTAAAACATGGAGTCGTTTGGAGTCATTTATTAGCATATACAGGTACTTAGGAATAGGATAGAACATGCTGGTATGCATAGACAGGGGAAGAATATATGAGAAATCCGTTTCAGCAAAGATGAGAGTATAGGTTAGGTATATTTTTAACTGTTAAAGGAACTGATATGAATTCTCTGATTCATGTAAAGTATAGCCAATTAGCTTATACTATCTCTTCCGAGGTATGGTAGGGATGTAATATCATTGAGGGGTATAATATAATTTGAGTAAACAGTAATGTGAGTTAGTTTAATAAATCTGCTTATGGCTTTCAAATGCAGGGCTTTGATTATCTGAGATCAATTTGTTTTTTATAGATTTGATTTAAATGTGAAGGAGTGAAGATTAACTAGGCTGATTAGGAACCATAGGAATGAAATATGTGAATGCTATAGATGAAATGTTGGCTTAAAATTCATAGACGAGACAAGCAATACTGTGAATGTCAGTAGAGAAGACCTTGCGAACATTTTAAAAAATGTTTAAAAAATTTTATCATCAGCATTTTCATTCCTTGTTTTACCCCCTTAACAGTTTTTAAACATTATATTACAAAACAACTTTATAAAACAAAAAGCTAAAACCACAACCAAGCAGGAACATTTTTTATTCTGGACTAGTGTTTGGGAATTGCGGCAATAAATCTCTGTATGATCAAAATTGCAATAAGAAATCAAGTACGACTATACAATCAACGAATATATTTCATGCAATAAATAACTTTATTACAAATGGGTACAGGGCTCTGAATCCAATCAGTTGTGATATTTTAGCCTTTTTGTACGATATGCAGCTAATCTGTTTCTGACATCTTTGCTTGAAATATTTAGTTAAGATTTCCTGTTTATTTGTTGTTCATTGTTAGAAAGGATCTTAGGCATAGAAAAAGAGAACTTGAGATCTATTTTGTTATTAATTTATTTTTCAATTAGTATATATTGTTATGAGTTTTTTTCTATAGAGGAAGCTAATGGTCCCAATTAAAAAACCGTTACATATAGTATCAGGCCTTGACTCAGTGCTAGACTATGTTGGTTAACAGATAGAGAAGATAGGGTAGTTACATCACCAGATACTAGACTATGTAGAGACTGGGTACTTTATTTATTTATTGTGTATGCTGAGTTCTTTGTGGTATTTTCTGGAATGAAAAAAATTGACTTTTTACTTTCATTATCGTATAGGGAGGAGGTTCTTTGAGGAGTTGGATAGAGATGGTGATGGCCAAGTAACTATCGAAGATCTAGAAGTAGCAATGAGAAAACGAAAGCTGCCACGAAGATATGCTAAAGAATTTATGAGCCGTGCCAGAAGTCACCTGTTTTCCAGGTCTTTTGGTTTGAAGCAGTTCTTATCATTAATGGAACAGAAGGAGCCAACAATTCTTCGTGCATATACTACTCTTTGTCTAAGCAAGTCAGGGACACTGAAGAAGAGTGAAATATTGGAATCACTAAAGAACGCAGGACTCCCTGCAAATGAAGACAATGCTGTTGCTATGATGCGATTTCTGAAGGCAGATACAGAAGAATCTATTTCATATGGACATTTCCGCAATTTCATGCTTCTGCTTCCCTCTGATCGTCTTCAAGAGGATCCAAGGTGAGTGAAATATGATCAATTAATTGATTTTATTTTTTTTATATTTCCCCATTCTAAGCATTAGACATAAAGTCCATCACTAATTCTTTATATATTTCTGGAGGTAGGAGGAGGGTGGATAAGTGCCATTACTATACTGTTAAAATGCCTGGCTTACGAGGATATTTTCTAATGATAGAAAAAATAAATACATAGAGAAAAATGGAAAATAAGATATTTTTCAAAATAGAATTTAATAAAAAGGGGAACTATAAGCAACCGAGGTAACAAAACCATGGAAAATAACCTGGTCAAGTATTTCTGAAACTTTGGCTTTTAACCTGGTCAAATAACATTGTGTTATTCATTGTTGATTGTCAGGCCTATGGTCTCATGCCCACTCCCAGGATTTTGTAAAATAGGAGGACTGTGTTAGGTCAATGTTCAACTGCTACCAGTAGTCAATGATTAAAATTGATCCTCTATATTAATGACTATTTTTGGTCGTACTTCCAGGAGTATTTGGTTTGAAGCTGCAACTGTAGTTGCTGTCCCACCAGCTGTTGAAATTCGTGCCGGAAGTGTTCTAAGATCTGCATTGGCAGGTGGCCTTTCCTGTGCCCTGTCTTGTGCCTTACTGCATCCAGTTGATACAATTAAGGCATGTTCTTGAACTTTGATGAACAATTCCATATTGCTCTCGTAGCCATTTGATTGTTTTGGCTCCTTTTAGAGGTCTCATCGTTGTCTTGTTTGGTATATTAGACTCGAGTACAAGCATCAAGCATGTCCTTTGCCGAAATTATTTCTAAGCTGCCAGAGATTGGAAGGCGAGGTTTATACCGGGGTTCAATCCCTGCAATTCTTGGACAGTTTTCAAGGTTGTTTATTTGATCTCTTTTCAATGCTTCCCTCTCATTTTCCTTTATTTTAAAACAAATAAGCTGAAAAGAAATTGTTGTTTCATGCTTCATTAAGGCCTTCCTTTAACAACAAAGAGTAATTTTTTTCCCAAGCTTATGCCACCTTTGATAATTTGCAGCCATGGCTTGCGAACTGGGATATTTGAAGCAAGTAAATTGGTGTTGATAAATTTTGCTCCAACACTGCCAGAACTCCAGGTAATTTGTAAAGCTTATATGATGTTATTTATAGTCTGGGCTACTGCTGAATATGTCTTCCTTGTATTAGTTAAAGCTGTTGCTTTGTGAATTAAAATGGTTCTGTGGTAAATTTTTCTTGCTTTCCAACTTACCATAAAATAAAGCATGAAAAAGGGTCGTTAGTGAGGCAAATGCTTTAAACTGAGATGTTCATGCCTAATAGATCAATGTTTTTCAAATTCTTTTTAGTACTTTAAAAGCTGTTGCTTTGTGAATTAAAATGGTTATGTGGTAAATTTTCTTGCTTTCCAACTTACCATAAAATATAGCATGAAAAATCTGTCACTCTGTAATAAGCTAATTGTCTAATTAAAAGGGTCGTTAGTGAGGCAAATGCTTTAAACTGAGATGTTCACGCCTAATAGATCAATGTTTTTCAAATTCTATTTAATTCTTTTTAGTACTTTAAAAGGTTTGTCCTGTGCACTTTAATTGGCCTTTAGAAGTGAAATTTTATATTAGGGGGTTGATAATAAGTTCATTATGTTGTTAAGTAGGCTGTTTGTTGTCACTTAACTAAATTCAAATGTTTCATGTACGAACCCTTTTGCAGGTACAATCTGTAGCATCATTCTGTAGCACAGTTTTAGGAACAGCTGTGCGGATCCCCTGTGAGGTGTTGAAGCAAAGGTTACAGGCTGGTCTTTTTGACAATGTGGGTCAGGCTTTCGTTGCAACTTGGGAGCAGGATGGTCTTAGGGGCTTCTTTCGTGGAACCGGAGCTACCCTGTGCCGTGAGGTTCCATTTTATGTCGCTGGAATGGGGCTTTATGCTGAATCTAAAAAGGTTTGTAACTTCCATGATTCAGCATGCTTGGTCAATGTTCTTGTGTTCGTCAATAGTATTTTCAAAAGTAAATTGCATGTAGGCTTTCCATATTATATTTGCTTGGCCACCAGTGAATCCACCTTTGTTTCCACACAATGGTTACTGAGTGTGGTGCTGTTGGCATTTGATTTTAGGTTGTTGAACGTCTACTAGAGCGGGAACTTAGTGCCCTGGAAACAATTGCTGTTGGAGCTCTATCTGGTGGTTTGGCAGCTGTTGTCACAACACCCTTTGATGTCATGAAAACTAGAATGATGACTGCGCAGGGCCGGTCTGTGTCAATGACCTTGATAGCCTTCTCTATACTAAAACATGAAGGACCCCTTGGCTTGTTCAAAGGAGCAGTTCCCAGGTTCTTTTGGATTGCACCTTTAGGTGCTATGAACTTTGCAGGTTATGAGTTGGCAAAGAAGGCTATGAATAAAAATGAGGAGGGCAAGGCAGGCAGTTCAGAGTAACATCTTGAGAGTTACCTGAGATTTTGTGTTTCAGCAACCAAATGTCTGGTGGAATTTTTGAGTTTACTGCAGCAATCAATGGAATAAGGTCATTGATGCCGCTCTCAAATACACATTTTGTTTCCTTTGTTCATTTTCTACTTTTGTAAGATTCCCTTTGTAGCAGCAGAATCAAAAGGTATATTCTTCGTATATTTGCAAACTAAAAAGGTTCAATTTTATTTCTTCATCTATTGTACAGATATTAGTTCTTTGTATCTTTCTTCAGCTCTCATTTTTTTATTGTTTAGTTGGATCAGTTGTCACCACAATTTTATATTTGATTTGGCTAAAATCTTGTATTTGGCCGTTGAGACTGGAGCTTAATTGGTGCATACCCTAAGCTCACATGACTGATTATACAATAAAAAGTTGTTTTTTATTAGACATGGTTATGAGATTAGTTCTTCATGCAAGTAACTGTTAAGCAAAGTCTAAGAATTTCAAACTTAGACATTACTGATGAATTTTGTTTAAATTTTGTATAGATACCCAAGTTTTATTTTTGAAAGAGAAAATATTTATAACCCAATTTAGTCTCTGGAAAGGAAAGAAGTCCGAAAGTTGTGTGCTTTATAGTACAAGTCCAAACGTATATTGGGCCCTTATCTCTACAAAATTGTTCTGATTTAGTCGGCTCCTTCTTCCTGCACCTCCATACCTTCTTCTACCACCCCCATAAGTTTTTGTATTAAAAAAATACCCTTTTTTAATATTCTGGATAACATAATTCAGAAGTCTTTTTCTAGATCCAAAATTAGTTTTCGGATTATGTAATCCGGAATCCTTTTATGATTAGTTTTTGGATTACATAATTTGAAAGTTTTTTCTATACATAAGATTAGCTTATGGATTATGTAATCCGGAAATTTTTTTTTCATGTGTGATTGATCCTAAACCCTAAATTCAGCTTATGTTTTTTGGATCTGGATTACATAATTTATAGGTTTATTTCAAAAAAAAAAAAAAATTCAGATTTTATAAATCTGAAGTGTTCCAATACAAAAAAAAGTTTCAGATTTTATAAATCTAAAGAACACTTCCGGATTATGTATGGGTTATAGGCTTATTTCAAATAAATAAAAAAATTCAGATTTTATAAATCTAAAGAACACTTCCTTCCAGATTATGTATGGGGTGAAAAAAAAAAGATAAAACAGTATTTTCACATTTAGTATGGGTAGCAGAAAAGGTATGGGAGGTGTAAGAAGAAAGAGTCATTTAGTCTTGCAAATTAATTCATGAAATAATTAACGACTAACCAGTTTTTTTTCTTCATAAAATTAATATTTCTAGTTTATGGACAAATTAAAGTTTTTGTTTTTCTTATTTTTTTTTCTCTATAAGAATGTTCTTATAGGGAAACTCGTCCAAATATGCTTCGGATAAACGGGGAATAAATAAGAAATATAGTCAAAATAAAAACAGTAAATTCTATATATTTTTTTAAAATTATTTATGTTGTCCTTCTCTCTTGGCGGACACCCTATATTAATTCTATCTTTTCTACCAAAATACTAATGAGTTAGAAACAAAAATATATAAATATTATAGATAATGTGATAAGATAAAAAAGGAGATATAAAATGTTAAAAATAATTAATACTCATTTATCATTGCTTTGTTTAAAATTTTTTTTCTTTTAAAACAAATTACCTTTACTATTTTTTTAAGAATTTTCAAATGATACTAAAACTAAATTTTAAACTACCATTCACCTCCCTTGTATGTTTAATGAATTGATGTTATAGAATCAAAATTGCACAATTGTTTTTGTTTCTTTTTTATGTACTGTGTTTGTTTTTTATTCTTTTCTCTGAATTTTTCTTCCTATTCTTTTTGTGAATTTTATTCTCCCGTGTTCTGTCAAGAACGTGGAGCTTTTTTTATTACATATTAGAAAGTACAGTATCTTTTGAGAGCTGGAAAAATATTAATACAATTTTTTTATAAAAAAAAAACTTAAATTTTAAGATTTTTTCTTTAAATATTTGACATAGGATGACAATGTGGGGCAGAAAGACTCACTAATTTAACCCGCTGATCCGTTTAAACCTGCTTTGTATAACTCGCAGCCTGCGCGGATCAATATTGGGATGGAGCGGGCTGATCCGCTAACCCACCCCTAAAACAAAATTTTATTGGAATATGATGCAGAAGATTTTGGTAGTACAATAGTTAACAATAAATTAATTGTGGAGTAGTTATGTCAAACACCTATTTTTGAATACATTCAAAATATAAAAATTCAAAATATAAAAAGAGAAATAGACCCTTTTTTTTCAAATTTGACTGAAGAACCATCATTTCTTTCTCCTGGTTTATTTAGGAGTAGGATTATATTTTATTTTATATGAGGACCATCTACTTTGTACGATGAATTTATTGATTAAACCATTAATTTTAATTTTAATTTAGAACAGAGGACTTGGTAGTACAATTGAGAATAAATTAATTGTGGATTACTTATGTCAAAATATAGAAAGAGAAAAAAATCAATAATATTTTTGTTTTTTGATTGGAATGGATGAGAAATGTATTAACATCCCTTCCTTTTTGTGAGTTTGAAATGAAGGAAGAAAACAATATGTAGCGAGGGATGAGGAATATACTAATATACCTCAATTTTTCAAATGCAAAAAATGGAAAATATTTTGATTAAATTTCTTTATATTAAATTTTTCAATAACAAGCATTTTTATTAAACTTCTAAAATAAACACTGTACACAGCTGACTCTTATGTGGGATGGACCAATCCAACCCGTATTTTACAAGCCCAATTTAGGACGAGTCTATGCGGAACGGGTCAATCCACATTATCATTTTACTTTTGGTTGAATATATATTTTTACTCTAAACACCTGTGTCATCAATAATAATTATTTTATTTTAATTAATTGTGTAATATTATATAATTGTTTTAATCTTATGTTGTTATCGGTAACACTTATTTGATGAACAATTATTATAAAATTTAGCATATTTGATATGTGATATTACCAGAGAGAAAGGAAACGTAACATTCATGATAACTCTCTCTATCTTTATATTTCACCTTTGTATTCAATGAGTATTCAATGATGTTCTGACATTTAAAAATAATTTTATGTTTTTAAATTTTGTTAAATATTAATTTTTTGTGTTACGTGAGACTCACTTTAACCAATTCAAATAGTGTTGTATTTTTTCCAATGCTATTATTTAGAAACTTGTTTTGTTGTAGAAATAAGTGTCGTGAATTTTCTTCTAAAATAAAATTCAGAACTTATTAAGCACTTCAAATGTTTTAAAGATAAACATGTGAAAAGAAAATTAGGATATAATAACATTAGTTTGATATTATTATAAAAAGGTGAAACTTAAAAAAAAAACAAACTCAACATTATCTTTTGGCTAAGAATGACAATGCGAAACGGATCGTGTGGGCTAACCCGCAGCCCTCTAACAAAAAGTGTGTGACAGACTCAGTAATTCAACTTGCTAATCTGTTTAAGTCTGTCCTGCATAATCTACAGTCTGCGTGGAGTAACAGCGGGTGGGACGAATTGGTCTGCATAAGATTTTGATAAGAAAAACAAACTTAAATTGGACTAAACGATTGAACTAGTTGAACCATCACTCTGAACGATTCAACTAATTGAACCATCATTTCTTTCCCCCGTATTTGAATACATTTAAAACATAGAGATATTCTGAAATAATTATGGAGGAAGAATATACTACCATGTCCTCAATTTTTTACTAACAATTTCTATAAAAAAAACTGTACATGGAGGACGGACTCATAGACCCGCAAAAAGAGCAGGATAAAAAAAATTAACCCACCCAACCTAAAATGTATTTTGGGAATCAAACATAGAACAGGTATTTTGAGAACATGTATTTTGCGAATCAAACATAGAACAGGCCTATATAGAACGGGTGAGCCCGCATTGAGATACCCAGCATTTAAAAACCGGAAAAAAAAAATATAAACTAATTTTAACAACATCTAATTTGTAATCATAAAGACCTAGAGTTACTTTTAAAATTTAATTTGGGGCGAATGTTTTCTCTCTTTTTTTCACAATCAATGATCAGTATCGTTTTAAATCATAAGAGAACAAACTATATTCTGCTAGTCATTAGGTAAGATTATCGACTTGTCACCATTACCAAACTATGCCATTTTATTACAAACCCCGTATAACATTTTAACCCGACCGAATCTGTCAGTCTATAGAACAGCTAGTTGTAGTGTCTTGCTTGATTTGATGCAGCCATCAAACTTTTAACAAAAATCAGAATATTACTTCAACGGCCAGACATAATTTATTAAGACAATAGCAAAACCGCATTTTCTTGACATTGTCTCCGAACGGATACAAGACATCAGTTTCTTTGGACAACCCCAGCTGCACTTTGAGGTGAAATATTAAGTGATTAACTACAGTACCACAAAAAATTCGACACTGTATATAAAAACTTTTAACTGAAAAAGAGAACCGAGTTACAAAGAAATCAATGAAGTTGTTTTTATTAAACCAGCAAGGAAAACATCAACTTCTGACGTTTTGCTAATTGATAATCAATAGCCCCAGTTATCATTCCTGATCTCATCATCAAACTTCTTCTTAAGCTCAGGATGCTTTTCGAAGTACTCATCTGCCGTCATGGTACTAAGCTTTTTCTGTGAAAAAAAAGAGTGAGATTTTTTTTAAATAGTATAAAACTGTAAAATCTATGAGGCGATATCTATTACCTTCAACTCTTGTACTTCAGCAACTTCCTTCTCCAAACGTTCAGACTCCAGCAAAGATTTCTCTTCTGCTTCTTTAAGCTCAATCAACTGCAGCCAAACAATGCAAACATAAAAAATTAGGACAATTATAATTTTAATTGTAATGTACGAGTAAAAGAGTTTTGTGGGACGTAAGAGCTTTAAACAAAATAATAACCATCGATTTGACTAAGTTCTTACCAGGGAGTCAAATTTAGCCTTATACTGAGGGGTTACTGTGTCAACAAACTTGGGGACCTCAATGCCTGCAAATAGGGCATCACACAACATTAAATGTTGAATTGATGGTAGGAAAAACAGTAAATTTATAAAATGACATATTGGTTGTACTCACGCATATATGGGGGCATATCAAATTGATTTAGACCATAAAATGCAAGGTAGAATAGCCATGATTACTCTTAATAAAGGAAAATTTAAACCTAACTCAACCTCACAAAATCGGTTTATAAAATGATGTTTGCACCAGAATCAATCAATTTATAAGATAATGTTTGCACCAACTTATATTCTATGATTTGATTTTATCTATTCGGCGTAAGCTCTTCAATATACCACTTGATACCAAGGACCAGACATCTCAAACGTGGGACTAAGGAGGAACCCGATCCGTCTAACAAGCTTGATTAGAATAGACTCTGAGTGATTTTGATGGACCTATATATTATAATTTGATCTTATCTTTAGTCGAAATGGACTCTAGAACAAGTACATTCATCTCTCAAACACTCTCACCTGATAGACTCCTTGTATATAGAGAAATTCAGTAATATTTCAATTAAAAAAAATCAAATGCATGACTCATTCTACAATATAAGGAATCTACAGGGCAAGGCTTATGCGTGTTTTGAATTGTGGCTACTAGAATTAGAAAATGATCTGAGATTTCATATAAAAATCAAACTGCATCTATTTTCCAAAAGTAAAATATTGTGACAGCTGGGTACCAGATTTTTTCTTACGCTTTTCCTCTTAAAAATTGGGATTCAATCAATTAACAAACAAATAAACAGTTCCATAATCTGTATACTAAACTATGAACACTAGATTCTATGTATCATTAGAATATAGGTTTTAACACGCAAGGGGAAGTATATTACAACATGAAGAAATTGGTAAACAAAACAATGTTATGGAAGTGTGGAGGATGACTACTCAACTACCTATTTGTATTTCTCCTAATTTCTATCCAATATTACTCGTGAAAATTTGATCAAATAATGAGCTTATACAATCATTCCTTTTACAACTAAGAAATAAATTGAAAAACACAGAGAGAGAGAGACTGAATAAGATGAGTAAGAAGAGTAGTGAGTAGAATATTTTTTAAAATATGCACTGACTTGCAAATCAAAATGTAAATCAGTAGAACAAGGAACACTTTTTCAACCCATGATCGAAAGTGGTTTGCACATATCACAAAGGAGGAAATGGAGAAGTAAAAACTGTTTCATGGGGGTTGACCAAGACTCTAGAGTGTTTGCTCGTAGAGGAGAGTAAGTGCATGACAAAAAAACTAAATTTACAAAATGATTTATCATCGCCACAAAGAGTTAGTCAAGCACAGTACCCGGTACTGGTATCGTTAAGAAATCTAAATATATACAGATTAATAGCATTGGCTATGGAATTCATAAACATACTCTCGTAATGCTCCTTGTACATGTCCACCAAACGAGTGCCAATGCCTTTCCTGTAATAATCCCAGTCGATGGGCTCAGGTTCCTGCAGAATGTAAAAAAACAACTTAGCAATGCCTGAAAATAATAACTTAAAAAACAAAAAAACAACAATTATAATAAGAATCTAACTAATTAATCACATGATCACTTCGAATCGCAAAACACTCGTTCAAAACATGACGCAGAGGCGCTCGACAAAACATTCACATAACAGGGACCTTAATGTTTATAAAAATAATCCAAAAACCATTTCTACAACTATTTGGAAGACACAGTATATGTGTATCTGGATTTGCTTATCTGATTAAAAAGCGTTTATATTAAAAACAGAAAGAGAAATGAAACAGAAACGCTGCAAATCAATTATGAGCCCTAATTATCCAATCGATCTAACATCTTAAGAATTAATACGGAAATTCCCATCCTAAATCCAGTGCATAATGTAAAGAGAACGAAAGAGAGAGAGATCGGAGAGAGAGGCCACCTGACTGAACTTTGTTTCGAGTTGGGAGTTAACCTCGTCGAAAGCGCGACGGAGATTCGAGAACTCCCTGCGAGCCTCGTCGGAGACGAGAAGCTTCGCCATTCCATCCCAATCAATGTTCCTTCCCACCTTGAACGCCACATCGGTAACTTTCTTCACCGTTCCGCTCATTTTTCCCCTGCGATGTTCTCTTCTCCCAAAAACGCGATTCCAATTCCTCTGTTCGCTATTGTGCTCTGTGCTCCCTTTCACACCCTTCTCCTATCATTCATTACCTGGCTTCCTCGTATGGGCCGGGTTCTATCGGGCCGGCCCATTATGTCATCCAAATAAACTTGTCAGTCCTCTTATTCTCACCCACTTACTACTAAGTTCATTCCCTCTTTTTTAACTTTTTAAAATGACTAAATTAACCCCTATTCTACTGTCTTATGACCTACTCAACCTCGATTTCACTTTGTTGCATCAATCCGCGTTGCAGCTGAACTTCTTATCCTTTTTTTCCCCTTTTTTCCTGGTGTATTAAATTTAACCTTTTAATAACTAATTATTTTGATTAAATTATTTTTAAACCTTATTTACTATTGAACTTTCAATCCTAATTTGTCATGCAGTAAAATCAGTGAGTGTTCACAAACTAGGTGAAACATTCATGACAGTAATGTAAGATAAGGATAAAAATGTAAAATTAGCGAAGAAGGGTGTGAAAAGAAGGTAGGAGCAGACTAAGTGTTGAAAGGCCCAAACCAATGATAAAGCAATAAAACATATCCAGACAAATGGCGTGCGAGAGTGGTTTCTTGACAAATTCTCTCTCTACCTCCATATATTATATATGTACTTTTATATTCTTTAAATTTTAATAATAATTTTTTAGTATGGTGAAAAATATAGTCTTATTTTTTATTTTTAAGTGGTGATCTTGTTTATAATAACTGATGATAAACGTTAATAATTGAAGTAAGTTTTATGGTATTTTTATTGGTATTAATTGTGTTTTTTTTATTATTTTTTTCAATTTTTTTTTAAAACATCCAAACTCAGAAAGGAAAAAAAAGCGAGAAACAAAAATAGTACAAAACTAAAAAAAATAAAATCTTTACATTAGAAAATATTTGAGATTGTGTTTCATTTAAAGTTATTTAAATTTTTAAAATAAATTAAAATTAAATTTTCATAATTAATATGGTTGTGAGTGGGAAGATATTGAAGTGAAGGAAGAATTTGCCTTTAGATTTTCTTTGTAAAGCAACTTAAGCAAGCATGTGCATTTTGGGTGTCTTTTCCTTCTACATTCTTGTATCCCTCAATTGGGCCTAGTTCTGCCTTTGCTTCTTTTTCTCTTTATTGCTTTTACAAGGCCCTACTTCCGACCAATAACAAAACAAATACAACAACAAGGTTTAATTATTATCTCTGTCTTCTCACACCCACCTTAAAAAGTCAATAACCCCTACATTGCTCATTCAAAATATGAGTTCGTTGAGAAGGTTATTTCGAGTTATGAGCTTTTGTCGCCTTATGCCATGGACTCCTAAACTATTCATTTACAGTTTTAACTAATGGGATGTTATAAAAAATTCATAATATTGGATTTATAATAAAAAAATTAAGAAGATTCAATTAAATGTTACGTGGATATCATTAACTTTTATTCTCCACTCACATAACATTAATTATTAATTCTTTTAATGTACTCTTGACTCCATGTGTAAGTTACCAACTTGAACAACGGTACTAGTCATACTTTTCTTGACGGGGTAGACAACGACAAGTAGTGCTCCTAAATATACATAACCAATGAGAAGTAGTGGAGATATAACTAACACAAAGATAATATAACTGAAATCATGAGCCTTGAGACCATTGGTCATACCATGTCACCTTAACTCAATATTAATATATCCCAAAGTTAATATATAAATTTTAGAGATTCCATCGATCAAAAGATTAATACATTTCATAAAAGTGGGTGTAAATCTCGTCTTATAAGTTAACTGATTTTATGAAGTTGAGTTAAATTTAAAGTTCATTTATGTAGTACAGATACGGATACGTACACTGACATGACACGGATACGGACACAGAGATACGTATAATCTCTAAAATGTAGAACACAAGGACACAAATTTATATATTATATAATTTTGAATTGTATAAATTGAAAATAAATATTTATGTGTAAATGTATGTTTCAGATTCTTTTGGGAGCTGGAAGATATTTTTCATGACTGGTTCAAAAGAATTTGTTCCTTATTTTTATAATCATAATAAAAATTTATACAATAAATTTGAGTTTTTAAGAAAATTATTGTATTTATACCTTTTAAAATTGTGTTAGAACCGTGCTAGAATTTTAAAAAATCCAACAAATACTTTTTTAATTGAACACTTCACTGATAAGTGTCGACACAGATACGTGTGTCCGACACGGATACACCATTTAAAAAAAGTGTTTGGACCTCATAGTTTGAGTATAAAATCAAAGTTATTATTAGATTTATGAGGTCACCTATCGTTATTGTTAGATTTATCAAATCACCCGACTTACCATTCACGTCTTTATTACGAAGTGGACTTTAAGCCTAACTCAACCCCATAAAACCAACTCATGAGGGTGAGGTTTGCACCCACTTATATACAATAAATTGTCCTCATCTAGCGGGTGGCACGATAGGCCCAACACAAACACTCGCTAGGGTATGCTTGAAATGGCTCTGATACCATATTACGAAGTGAACTTTAAGCCTAACTCAATCCCATAAAACTGACTTATGAGGATGAGGTTTGCACCCACTTATATATAATGAATTGTCCTCCTCTCTAGTCGATGTGAGATCTCCAACGGTTTTAATAATAAATAAATAATAATACACTAAACTTTCTCCCAAATTCAAGTGTTTCACACGCACAAATTTGCATAGATGTTAATTAGAGATAAAGATGGAGAAAGAAAGTAAGAGGAGAAGGTCATGATGAAGGCTGCTAATTAACGGCATAAGCATTGTTGCAGGTCAAGTTTTGCTAAGATGAGTGGTCAATTCATGTTTTTAGTTTCTATAAATGTAGATTTGACGATGGGGGTTCATGCTGCCGTGATAAGGGGGAAGCACAGGACCAACAAATACTCAAATTAGTATGTATATGTATGGACTTGGACAAGAAGATGTGAAATAGTTATAACAACAAAATAGAGATTACCAAGATAGATTACGTAAATGATCATCGTACGACACTAATAATATAGGTTTAATTAACAATACTAGTGGGGTCTCACAATATGATATATATATATATATATATGTGTATATATATATGTATGTATTCTGATTAGTTCATCCACTGAAATATATGAATATATAGTTTATTCTATACCATGCAGTTGGGACAGGAACCTAATTAATCATCATTAACTGCAATTATCTTCATAAACGCATGTTAATGTACGATTATTCGAGATATGGAATGTCTAGAAAAACATATCATCTTGGTTCATTAATTCTACTTAGGAAATGTATGCTCGGAGCGACCATGTTGACTATTCTTGAGACTTTGATTTCAATTTTACAATAAATATATATATATATTATTCTGATACATCTAATATTTTGATATCCTTAAATAGAGATTAATGATAATTTATATATAATGTTTTCTTTCAATTCCATATTTTTAAGAATAAAACTCTTATAGTTTCAAGTTTTAAAATAACAATATATCATACTTTTTTAACAGATTTGAGAATTACTATAATTATATATATATATATAAACATAGAGTTGTTTTTTTTATGCAAGTCATTCATAATAACGAAAATAGAAGAAAAAGCTTTATATTTATTAATTCTTTGCTGATAAAAAAAAAAAAAAAGCTTTGGTTCTTTTTTAGGAAGATAAGATTAAATTTTTACGTGTAAATTTATCTTGTCTTGTTCGGGTAACACTATCATGAGTGTTGGAAAAAAAATATAAAGATTAAGAATATAATATATTTGATTTTATATTTTAAATTAAAAAATATATGAAATTCAAGATTCGAATTACTCACTGTTATTTACATAAATATTTCATAAATTTAATCCACTTTAAAATAGCAATATCTTTTTTACTTTATACGTTTCATTGCTCCATAAGAATAATAATTTAATTTTGGTGTATACATTTTAGGTAAAAACGTTTACAGTATCGATATGAGTTGTAGAAAATTTTTTAAGTAGTTATTATAAAATTTAATATTTTATCACATAAAAATTTATATTAAATGATAGAATGAAAATTAATTATTTTTTACCTTTTTATAGAAAAATTATTGACACGAATAGGTAAGGCTCTAAAAAATTAATTAATCTTATAAGAAATACTATATGTACAGATATATATTATAGCCAATAATATATAAAATTAAGATAATGATTTAATTCAATTATTTGAACATCGTGTATATGTATTTAATTCCTGTACATGTAAAAAAATTGTGAACTCATCGTGATCATTTAATTGTAAATGTGTAATTAAAATTAATTCAGCCAAAGTAATGACAATTAAGCCTAACACAAGTTTAAATAGATTTTTTTTATCATTTTTATTTGTTTGATAAGTAAAACAAAGGGTAATATTTATTTGTTAAGATTAATATAATCAACCTCAATAACTAAGAATTATAGATTGATATAGAAAAAATAGGAAGTTATTGAAAAGAAGATTATTTGATGACTCTATCTTTAACCCATAAAGCATATTTCTCTTTTCATGCACTCTTCTTTAAGTATGATCCACTCTTCTTCATGTTCATGCACTGCAACACACTAACATGACAACCCACGACAAACTCTTTCATTCTCACGCATTCTCATTGCCACAAGTTTTGCACATAACCCATTCATCATCCATAGGGACACACATTCTTTATGCATAAAAATGGTATGATGCATGACTTTAAATAACAATAAAAAGAAATGAAAACATACTATTCTTATCAATAAATCATTATTAAAAAGTGAATAAAACTAGACGTGGGGTTCAATTATCCATTGTGATAGTAATTTTAGTAGAGTTTAACAGAGTATAAAAGTTTCTACAAAAGTTATTTAATGTGTCATCAAGATAATTATTAATATATATATATATATATTGTGTTTGTGATTTACATATCAGCGTATTTATATTTTTCCAACTTCTAAAATGACGACATGGTGACAAATGATACATTATACATAAAATTATATAGTAAAATACGAGTTTTGAATAGTTTTTCTTATAATATTGTAATTATTTACTTTTTTTTCAAAAAAAATCTTCCGAGGATGGAAGAGTGATTCAATTTTATTGATTTTTTTGAAATGTGATTTAAATAATATGTTTTAAAACAACTTAATTTTAATATGTTGAAAAATAATCTTATTTTAATGATTTTTTTTTATAAAAATGGAATAATTTTATAGATTAATTATCAAAATTGATAAAATTTTAAAAAAATTATTGAAATGGATAAATTATACAAAATTGACCCAATATGTTAAAATATTTTTATTAAAATTCAACATATTTAAACTGAAATCGTGATAAAATAACACAATTTTAATGTAATTAGATTTCACGATTTTAATATTAATTAAAATCTGATTATTTATTTTGATAATCTTTTAGAATGTTATCTATTTTAATAATCAACTTATAAGATTATCCTAATTGGATTAAAAAACCCTTAAAATGTTGTAAAACAAATATGATATAGGAACAAAGTCGAACGTAGTGAAAGGAAACAATTAGTGGATAGAAAAAGTACTTGAATGAGCCATGGGAAGTGGAAGTAAGTGAAACTACAATAAGAAGAAAAGGAAAGAACTAACAAAATTAAGTTGTGGTGGCGTAGGAGTGCGATGACTGGTTGAGTCCAGTTTTTGAAAAGTATAAGAAACAGCGTAATTAGGGTAGAATACCAATATGAATAGCATACATACACTGTAGTTGAACTAATTAATGTCTATATCTTGACTTTGAATTATATGATCTAAAATTTGGAGTTATAGTAAGTTTTGGAAGAAAACAATTTAGGTAACAGCGTTTCTCCAGAAGGAGGTCACCGGAGTAGGGGTAGCGGTCTGTCTGGTTTCTTTGGTCTTAGTCTCTCCTCCGATAAATATCTCTTCTCAGTTTCATTATTTCAAAACAATAATGCTTTTACTTTTCTCTTTCATTGCCATTTAATATTTCATTTCTATTAACATATTACAACTTACTTACACAACAATTTATTTAAATACATGCCCCTTTAACAAAAAATTAAAATATGTAAAAAAATTTTTATGAAAATTCTCGTGTTAGATATCATTATGAAACTTGACATCTAATACCTTCAGTAATAACAATCATTTGTCATCACGTAAAAAACAATATTATTAAAAAAAATAAAAAATAAAAACAAATATGAGGGGACTAGACTAAAACTCAGATATAAAAAAATCTAACAAAAGTGATATGGAAACCTATTATACCAATGAAGTTGTTCTCTATCAATAAATCCTAAGTTAGGAGGCTTGTTCGCATATGCATTTTCTTCACGAAAAATGTGAAAAATCGTAAACCTACACTACAAGAGAATCATTAAATAAAAACTAATTTTAGAGACCAAAATAATTAATCACTATATTGGCTAGATTAGAGACCATTTTATAAACTAAAAAATTATTGGTATCTACCATTATTTCTATTATTAATACAAATTTATAAAACAGTTTATAAATTAGTATATAATTATTAACTACAAAGGTTTTAGCCACTAATTACTTATGTTATAAATTAATCTCTATTAGTCTTTTAAAGACTAATTTAGAATCTAAAATATTAATAGCTAAAACTTTGGTAGCTAATTTAAATACCAATTTAGAAACCATTTTATAATATTTTATTAATAATAAAAACCACATTACATATCAATAATTTTTTAGTCTCTAAATTAATATCTAATTTAGTTAATATAGTAACTAATTATTTTTTTATTTAATAATTTTCTTGTATTATTATTTTTTTATTTAATTAAAATATACTAATTTTATATTTAAAAAACTAAAAATATATTTAAGTTAAAAAAGCATCTTATTGCTTAATGTTTTTTTCAAACTAACTTTTCGTTATTTTTAAGAAAATATTTTATAAAAGAATCAAATTTGGAAAAAAGAAAGCAAGTACGACATACCCACTAAAAAGGTGTTCCCTCTATATTTGGTATATCATATTATTAATGTAATATGCTATATTGGAGTGTTAATATACACTCTTAATTGTATTAGTCAATAAATAATTTTACTAAATAAATTCGATTGATAATAGTTATGTAAATAAACTTAATTATTTTTTTATATAACGGGAGAGAAATAAAGTTGATTATTTCCTTTCCTAGCTCCTAGCATTTTTCTTTTTTTAAGTTTAGGAATAATAAAAATCATGAAATTCCTAAAGATGACCTATGAATTCAATTAATTAATGAGAATATTAACATTTGACCTAGTTTATTGGGTTTATGGTCAATTTAAAAGAATTTGAATTAAAAGTAAGAAACTCATCCCCATTACTTGACTCCGTCCTAGACATCTAGAGAAGGCCATTTTCAATGGAAAATTTTATAAATTTAATAAAAAAATATTATACAGCATTTATTTTATATTTTAAACTATAAATAAATATATATATATTTTTTATTCTTATATAAATACAAGCACCATGGCTAGTTAAGTAACCAATGCTTCTAAAAAAGTCTCTCTTCATTCTCGTGTATCTGAAATCTTAATTAGCACAGAAGCAAAAAAGATGTTGTGGAGATGACCTAATAGCAATTTAGATCTCACTATGTTCGTATATGACACGTTGATACGTCACTTTAATTTTCTATATATATATATATATATATATATATATATATATATATATATATATATATATACACACACTTTTTTTTCTTTACATGGAGAATTTATATAATCAATAATTGACTTTATATCTTTCATTTCATTATCCCTTCAATTATATAATAAAAGTGGATTCCTCTAACCTACTTTTCTTATCTTTCTTCGTGTTATTCTTTCTTCAACATACTTTCTTCACTTCTTAAATTAGTTTTCAATTTATTTATTTTATTTAGAACAGTAATGAATACAATGAATGTACCTAGGTAGTAAATAGAAAATAAGTGATAATGGTGAAATGTGCATGAATATTTTTAGGGTTTGACTATATGAGCTTTCAATTTCAATATCACTTTGTTTGGTGGAAATGTGATGAGATGGGAGTACCCTCAATTGGCACATGGGTGTCAAAACAATATATTCCTTTTTTGGCGTAAAATGTAAACAAGAGATTATAATACATGACTCAATTTCTTCATAAACTTTATAGAAAATTGTTATAATTTTAAAACCTATATAATTTTTTATAAATTAATTGAATTACGAAAAAATGAATTTTAATTTTTTTATTAAAAAACTTATCAAAATTGACCTTAACGCAGTGTTTGTCTCTAGTCATGCACCTGATATGTGGATGGACGAGAAGACGCTTTTTCTGTTTGCATCAAAGTTTTCGGAGGCGAGTGTACAAAACGAACAAGCGAGATGGAAAATTTTTCATTCCTCATAGATTTGCAAATATGAGAGGTGACATTTACGTAGATATAACAATTTTACATAAATACCCAGTTAACTTTAATCTTGAAATCAATTTTGGTTCAAGCATAACTCAAGACAATCAATTATCATGCTTTTGTAAAACACCCACAATCGATTTTGATCTTTTTGCTGCTATGGAGAATTGATTCTCCTTGCATTTGAACTGCATAGAGAATATATTCTCTTACTGTGTTTTTGTGTGTTTCTTTTTTGTTGGTTTTTTTAATTTTAAAAAATTGTATTTATATTTTCTCTTGTTTTTTCAAGTTAGATCTTAAGTTTCAAGTTAGATCTTAAGTGGTTGGAGTTGTGTAATTGAAATCTAAAAAAAAAATATTTAATAGTACTTCAAACCTAAAATTATATATATATATATATATCATAACTCATTATTTAAATATTTTTTAATAATAAAAATAAATAATAATAAAAATAAATAAGTAACCTTACATTTTATATATTTTAAAAAAATTATAAATTTCTTCCCAACTATTAAATTACTCTCTTTCAAACATCCTCTACAAATCTCTCTCTCCTATCCTCACAAATCTGTTCTCAGTCCAAACGGAGTGTAAGTATTTGATTTTTGAGAAGTGATGGATGAATGAGTATTGCACGTGAGATGACAGAAGGTGAGATACAACGACGCAATGAGATTCCAAACGCGTTTTTTTGGGCAACGAGAAAAATCATGAAAGGTTTAGGATGAAAATAAAAGATTAAAAATAACGCGGTTTTAACTTAACGGAATCATTGAAATGTTCCATCTACCAAATCATTTTTAAGCTCTCCAAATTTTTAAAAAAAAATTACTGTTCACTCTCTCTCCTGTTACTTTTATATTTTGTAGTAAAAAATATAAAAGTAATAAAAATAGCAAAGAGAAAATACAGAAGATAAATAACAGAAAAATTAAAGTAATACGAAATTTTACGCTACGTGTCCCGCAATAAATCGTTTTTCATTCTCACAGATTTTTTTCCCAAACCACTAATTACTCAATTTTGTAAGCATTTCATTAAAATTCTACCATACCAAATAATATCACTCTGAGTCATTTACTAAACAAATGCATTATAATAATTTGGTGAATTTTTGCATCTTGCTTTTACAAAAGGAAAATTACATTGATCATCCCCAACATTCAATATTGGTGAGGCTAAGTTAACATTACAAAATAAACATATTGTTATACTTTTAAAATCTTAATAAGATTAACTATTGAAAATGTTCAAATTAGTATTCAACACTCATATAACGAAAAATAAACAATTTTTCATTTAATTCAGCATTGTTGTGTAAAATTTACCTATGCTTCAAATTCAAAAGAAGATGTTAAAGATATAAAGATTTTGAAACTTAAATTAATATAAGAAAGAGTTGAGTCCAGACTTTATATTGAACACTTTAGATGTTTTATTTGCCATTATGCACCTATTATCTTTTTTTTTAATCAGTAAAAAATCATCAAATTAATAAAAAGATACAAAGAGTACCCTAATACAAGAAAAACCAAATAAACATGATAAGTTTAAAGCGAAACGCATAAAAAAGTTACATACTAAGCCTAACATTGGTTAAGGAGACACCATTGAACCAAAAATGCTTGATCCTTTAATCTTATAAATCTTCAACATATATGCACGTATTATTTTCATATATTATTCAACATCTAATTCATTAGTTAATTGGATTATTTAGACCAACGTGTTACTTCGTATACTTAAACCTAAAATATTAACTTAAAACAAAATACCTTAAAATATTGTCACGTTGCTTTAATAATTAAGGTAAATTGGGTATCAAAATTAAAGTTTTAAACATAATATGTAATTAATTAAAAAATATTAGTTTGGATAATTATTACAATTCTTTTACTACTCTTAACACCTAAATCATCATTGTAAAACTAATTTGTAGGTGAGTATTTTCAATTTATATATTGTGAATTTTTTAATTGATGTGAGATCTCTAACTTATAACCTTTTGAAGTAACATAATATTAATGTAATTTAAGTCTAACTCAATCTTATAAAATTAAATTTATTATGCATAATCCTTAAATTCTATTAGTATTATATTCTAATTAAAATTAGAATTTCTATTTTTAATTAACAGTGGCAATGGAAGTTAATTTGTCCTTTTATAAAATATATTATAATAAATAAATAAATAAGGAGAAAGAGTGTAGATTGGACGTTATTAGATAGGTAGAAAAGGCACTTTCACATTGTCCACGGTTGGTGTGACACGAAAAGCTCATTTTATTTTTGAATTAAGAAAAGGAAAAAGAAAAAATGAAGAGGTCCAAAAAAACAGTTGCAAAGGTGCTTGAAAGACTATGCTGACTCAGACTAAAACAGCTATCCCGTACTAATTTTCTTCTTCTATTGCACTTTTGTTTCTTGAGTCATTATATTAGAGAGGACCGCAACCAATTATATTTTTCTTCTTCTTTTATTTAATTTTTGTCCATTGTCAAAGGTTTGGCTTATGAAATGACTAATGAGGTAGCAAACACGATGACGCATATCTACCATATAACTAATTAATGACTTTATTGAAAATGGATTCCCTGAGTATAATTTTCATTATCTCTTCCTCCACTTGGGAGATTGAAAACTTTAGCAGTTACTATAGAACAAATTAATCTCTCTTTTCTCTCTAATGCAAATATCTAAGATACATAACATTCATTAGCTTCATGTCCAAAGAGGCTCCCAAGCAGTTCCGAAAGTGTTGTCCTCTATGAAGCAGCTCATGTCAACCAGAGGTTGAGGCTGCACCATGTGCTGCTCCTGCGATTGACTCATTTCCATGCAAATTAGAGCCACCAAATTCGCTTGTTGGCACTGCATGTTCACTAGCTCAGCTTGTGCTTTCGCCAACTGTGCTTGAAGCTCACTCACTTGCTTCTGAAGTTGGCATATTGCACCTGCACACCCATAAACTGGGTCTCTGATCCTAGCATTTGCCTCATAAACCATGCTGCTCACAGCATCTGCTCTCTGGGACTCTGGTAGCTCCTGAAAATCAATGCATGTTCCTTGTGGTTAGCACAAATTCAGCTCTTGCTCATTACAATTGGACAAAATTCAAAACAATTGCTGCTAAATTTTGACCATTGATCCTATACAGTGGGCACCAAGATTATAAACTTTAGTTTTGTAACAGACTTTGACATTGTGAAATGTTGCTAACAAATGCAGTCTTATGATATATGAGAGCAAACTAAAATTGATCTCAGACCGATTTAGCAAAACCTTGTTGGTCACAATGGGGAGCACCAAAGGAGGATAGAAAAACAAAGTTAGAAAATGTTGTTTGACTTGGGCATTCAAAAGATGAAAAGAAAGCAGTGGTTGCTAGAGTTGAAAGAAGAGGGGAAACAAAAACCCATCATGGCCATCAATTAGGTACGCCCCTAGCTAGCTTTTCCTCCCACTTTTGACCAAAACCCATGATTTTGTTTCTCTGAAATGACCAGAGACAATTTAACTAATTTTTTGTTGTCTTCCAAGAAAATGGCATGCCATGAAGAGTGGACTTGCCAAACACAAAGCAAGAAAGAGGGAAAATTAAAGGCAGTAACAAGGATTGGTGAATGCATGGTGATACCTGCAAGAACTTGATGATGTTGCTGGCTCCAAAGACTCTATGAGCAATGGTGAATTTGAGGGGATCAGTGGGAGGGAAATATGGAGCCAGGACACACTTCTCGACGCACCTGCGGCGGAGGATCTTGCAGGCAGCACAGGGGCTAACGACCACCGGCGGCGGCGGAGAGGGGGGAGCAGCAGAGGGAGAGGGTGAAGGGAAAGGTGTGGGAGAGTGTGAGGGAGGTGAAGAAGATGAAGATGGAGGAGAGTTTGAGAGCATAGAGGGAACATGGATTGGGATTGGGATTGGTGGAGAAGGTGTTGTGGTATTGAGTTTGTAGTCCATGGTGTTGTGAGGCAGAGGAAAAGAAAACAGAGGAAACAGGATTCTTAATATTGAATGAGATTACTTTGGTTTGTTGCATAGGATAAAAACTAAGGCTGTCTCTGGCTATATATATAGACCAAAGGGGAAGGGGACAAACAGGGTGACTTCATCTACGTATTCAAGAGCCAAACATGACGAAGTATTTCCCATAAAACCCGTATAAAATTGCTTACTTCACAAAAAAAGGGCTTTCATCATCAAAACATGTGTTAACTAAAGTGAGATTAGATGTTACATTTAATTAAATAATAATCTTCTTAATTTCATCTCCTTTTTAAACATGATTATTGTTTGGTGTGAAAGAATATATAACAGTATGTAAAAAGGGTTTTTCGCTGTTAATCATTGCACGGTCAAGCAGTGGTCAACGAATTTATCTCTGGTGTCAGTTTTTGGGTGCCCAGTGTTAAACATTTTTTTAACAAAATCGTTTTGCTATCAAACGCAAATATTTAAAATAATATTTAAGAAATGTCAGAAATTTATGCTATCCGTTGTTTTCTTTTGACGCAGAAATGTGAAAATAAGGATTTTTTTTAGGACTGAGAAAAATGTTTGTAACGTGAAATTAAGAATAGTTAGGTAGAAATTAAAATAAATGAGAATATGACTTTTTTTTTTGCTGGGTATATATTAAAAATGAGATAGTGTTAATGAGGAGATAAGATAATTTTTAATAAGTAATTAGTCGTCATCACCCGTATACTAATATCACAAAGAAGAATATATATGATATATTCAACAAACTTCTGATCTGTTCAAGAGCTGGTTTTTTTGTTTAGCTTTGAAGATGTGTCACTTTTGACCAATTCATCAAAACAATCAAAATAAGTGATTATATCACGAAATTTAAAAATTAAATAAGATGCCACAAGACTTACAAGTTTGTATAATTACAATAAAGTCATATATGTAGCAATTGAAATTAAAATGTAAAAGATTCTTTAGAAACTGAGGTCTGCAATAGTTAGAGAATTTGAATAGATTATAAGTAATGATTTATAGTTAGATGTTATGATTATAGTTATTTGAAGAATATGTAAAACAATGACGGTAATAATTATGAGATGGTGATAATTATAATAGCAAAGCAATAGTAATTGTTACATATAGTGACCACTGAACTGACAAAGTGGTGAAAATGATGAATACTTTTCCTATGTGATGACGACGAGTTGCAAAGCATATTTAATAACCATCGTAAAACGTTGGCATTCAATTTTAATGAATTAATGAGGTGATCATTGGTATATGCAGGTTGTATATAAATAACCTAAGCTTTTAGTGCAAAATATAATAGTTCTTTTTTCTATGCAAAAGAAAGCTTTTTAAGTTAGCCCATAAATAAATAAATTTTTTATTCTGGTTTTTATTCTGGTTATGAAATGTGATTTGATGATTGTATTGAAGGTATATTTTATTATTTAGAAGAGGTTAAGAGAACTTCTATTGATGAAATAATTTGCTCATTTGATTTAGTTGGTCAGAATATATGTTTCTTTTACTTTTTAGATTCGTTGATTTAACTCTTTCTTCCTGTACTCTTGTTCCTCTTCTTCAATCAAGTTCTTTTTCCTTCATTTGCTCTCGGTCAGAAAGTCACTTACAAAAGGTGTGTCGAAATTCAAGTGAGTATTTGGTATTTGATCTAATAAATACGTAAATGATGATTACTTTTTTCTTGGAGGTTGTGCCTTATGTTTATAATGACTCATGTTACTGTTAGATCGAGATTAACTTAAGGATCATGATTAAGAGTGTTTTACATAATTCTCGGTACAAATAATTAATCTTTATAATCATTCTCTTGATCACAATGTATTTTAAACATGTTGATTGGTTAAAATCGAATAGTGAGACTTGTGCAACTTTAGTTCAATTCCAACCAGTAAATACACTTTTAACCTTATTAATTGAATATTATTATTATTATTATTATTATTATTATTATTATTATTATTATTATTATTATTATTATTATGAAAGGTTGAAGTAAGTGTCAAAATAGAAACATATTTGTAGAATTTTTTTTTTTAATTTGTCGAGTTCAAACGACTTTCAACTTGCCCATGATCCTACAGTATAATTCGTAATCTGATTTCACATTGACAATATTAATATAAAGTTTTGTCGACCAATTTCCCCATGATATATGAAAAAAATACTTCTTAAACAATTTTGTAATCGTAGAAAAAAAAAAGAGGTGGAAAAACAAATAAAAAAAATACTAAACACTATACAATACAAATTAATTTTAGAGACTAAAAATAATTAGTTACTATGATGACTAAATTAAAAATTAAGACTAAAAAAATATTAATTTTTAAATTAATTTTTATTATTAATAAATAGTTTCTAAATTGGTATTTAATTAGCTACCAAAGTTTTGCCTACCAAATGATAGTTAAAACCTTGATAGCTAATTATATACAAATTTAAAAACTATTTATCAATAATAAAAACTAATTTAAAAATCAATAAAACTTTTAATATCTAAAATGATCTCTAATTTAATTAATATAAAAATAATTATTTTTAGTTTTTAAAATTATTTCTATTTAATAATTATTTTAGTAAATCCAGATTAAAGATTCTTTATTTAGGAGAACCTCACTTTATTCACTCAATTTTCAATTTCTCTCATATAGTTACATTACACCTTTCTAGTTTATAAATAACCCTTTCCTCATTTACGTCTGATAAAAAACACAATAACTAAAACATAAGAAATTTTAATCTAAAAGATAAATTTAATGTGCCAAAAACTTCATAATATAAATTATTACAAAGTGGTTTAAACTTACTTTAATTTCATAAAGTAATAATAATAATAATAACTTGTATATAATTTTAATTAATGTATAATTAATTTCTTTTACAACTCCATACAGAGAATTATATAACTCAAATATGAGATTATATATTTATATTAAAAATTATACATTTTAAATATAAAATTATATTGATTTGTAACATGAAACCTTTAAAAAAATTAAAATTATATATTTATGGATAGTTATAATAATTAATAATTATACTAAATAAATTTTGACATAATAAAAAAATAAAATAATGGATATTAATATTTAATATAGACTAAGATAATGTGTTCCAGATTAACCAAGCTTTGATTGGCTTTGATTGAAATAAACTGACCTATAGAGGAGATAAACTTTTAACATGATTGAAACTCTACATGAAAAAAAAGTGAATATTTGCTAAAAACATTTTAATATTCATGTTAACAAAGATTTTACCCAATAAAGGATATATATATATATATATATATATATTAAATATTTACATATTATAATACCACGTTTTGCGATTACTATTTAAGTATAAGGTGTACTAGATTTAGTACAAGTGGAATAATATTGGTTTGTTGGTGAAATAGGGTACGTAATTTTAATCCACTATTCACTAATTTATATTGCAAAGATTATGGATTACTACACGAACTAAACTTATGAAACATAATATTTTAACAACTAAAACAATTATTTATTAGTTAATTGTATTACTGTCGACTAACTAGCTGAGTAAGCTGACATAGCCGAATGGTAATCGTTTCACTCGCGACTAGCTGAGTAAGCTGACATAGCCGAATGATAATCGTTCCACTCGAACCTGGTGGTAAGTGTATTGTTGACTAGCCGAGTAGGCCGACATGACCGAATGGTAATCGCTCCACTAGAGTCTCGGGGCAAGTGTAGTGTCGACTAGCCGAGTAGGCCAACATGACCGAATGGTAATCGCTCCGCTTGAGCCTGGGGGATAAGCGTACAGTCGATTAGCTGTGTAGGCCGACATGATCGAATAACCAAGAAGGCCGACTGACTCTCTTAATCCAAATACATCCCATAAATTCATAGTTAACCGTAATTAAGTCAGTTTAGTGATAAAACATGATTAAGACATGATTGAGTCCTCTTTTTAACCCACAAACAGACCCATGACAGTTGAGACTCATCCAAAAGGTATAAATATCATAGTACACCCAACGTCAAAGGTAATTCTTCCCTCTCTACTCACTTGCATATTGTACTCAGACTCACTTGATCGTCGGAGTGCCTTCCCAGGTACCCCCATTCGACTCGGAGGACTGAAATGAGCAAAAGACCATCATACTTGGAGGCCGAGAAGACTAGAAGACTTAGACTAAAAAAGTTACTTCGTAGCATCCCGGTCTTGTAAGAACATTTTGGCGTCCACTGTGGGGTCGGGAAGAAACCCTTTAAAGTATCCACATGGTAACTACAAGGAACATGATAGGCAACGACAGGAATACGTAAAGAGGGGTAGATACCGACCAAGGTAGAACTCACCCAAATGAATCTCTGTTGAAAGAGAATTAAAGGAACCTCTCGGCCAAGGAAGAATTCACCTAAATGAATACTTGCTGAGAGCACGTTAAAGAAACCTCTCGGCTAAGGTAGAATTCACCCAAGTGAATCCCTACCGAGAGGGCGTTAAAGAAACATCTTGGCAAGGTAGAATTCACCCAAGTGAATACCTGCCGAGAGCGCGTTAAAGAAACCTCTCGGTCCAGGAAGAATTCACCTAAGTGAATCTCTGCCGAGAGCGCATTAAAGAAACCTCTCAGCCAAGGAAGAATTCACCAAAGTGAATCCTTGCCGAGAGCGTGTTAAAAAAACCTCTTGGCCACGGAAGAATTCACCCAAGTGAATCCCTGCCGAGATCACGTTAAAAAAACCTCTCAACCAAAGAAGAATTCACCCAAGTGAATCTTTGCCGAGAGCGAGTTAAAAAAACCTATCGACCAAGGAAGAATTTACCCAAGTGAATCCCTGTCGAGAGTGCGTTAAAGAAACCTCTCGGCCAAGGTATAATTCACCCAAGTGAATCTCTGCCGAGACAACGTTAGAGAAACATCTCGGCCAAGGTAGAATTAACCCAAGTGAATCCCTGCCGAGAGCGCGTTAATGAATCCTGTCTCGGCTAAGGTAGAATTCACCCAAGTGAATCCCTGTCGAGAGCACGTTAAAGAAACCTCTCGACCAAGGTAGAATTCACCGAAGTAAATCCCTGCCGAGAGCCTATTAAAGAAACCTCTCGGCCAAGGAAGAATTCATCCAAGTGAATCCCTGCCGAGAGTGCGTTAAAGAAACCTCTCGCTCAAGAAAGAATTCACCCAAGTGAATCCCTATCGAGAGTGCGTTAAAGAAACCTTTCGGCCAAGGTACAATTCACCCAATTGAATCCTTGTCGAGAGGGCGTTAAAGAAACCTCTTGGCCAAGGTAGAATTTATCCTAGTGAATCCCTGTCAAGAGCGCCTTAAGAAACCTCTCGACCAAGGAAGAATTCACCAAAATGAATACTTGCCGAGAGCGCGTTAAAGAAACCTCTCGGCTAAGGTAGAATTCACCCATGTGAATCCCTGGCGAGAGGGCGATGAAGAAACCTCTTGGCCAAGGTAGAATTCACCCAAGTGAATCCCTGTCGAGAGTGCGTCAGAAAAACCTCTTGACCCTGGAAGAATTCACCAAAGTGAATCCTTGTCGGGAGTGTGTTAGAGAAACCCCTCGGCCAAGGAAGAATTCACCCAAGTGAATCTCAGCCGAGAGTGCGTTAAAGAAACCTCTCGACCAAGGAAGAATTCACCTAAGTGAATCCATGCAGAGAGCGCGTTAAAGAAACCTCTCGGTCAAGGATGAATTCATCCAAATGAATCCCTGCCAAGACGACATTAAAAAAACCTATCGGCCAAGAAAGAATTCACCCAAGGGAATCCCTTCCTAGAACGCATTAAAGAAACCTCTCGGCCAAGGTAGAATCTAACAAAGTAAATCCCTGTCGAGAGCGTGTTAAAGGAAGAAATCCCAAGCAAGTGAAAGCAAGTAAAGTGAAAAGGAAACTGTTTCATGAGACGTTAAGTTAATCTAATCAAAGGCTGACAAACTGCCAATTTACATAAAGTAGGATACACGTTTTACAATAGGTTAAACACGTGCCTAGTAAAAAAGAGTAACGAAGAAAGCCTAATGGTCGACGTTTATCCTATCTACTCCAGGAGTCCCTAGAGGAGTTGACACGACTTCTCGGGCATTTGGTATATCCTCAAGGGGCATAAGTTGGCCTCGAGAGAAGTCTTTTCCGACATCGAACTTTCCCTCATTCAAAGGAATATAATAAAGCCGTTTGCTGAAGAGCCATTTGGAAGCCGAACTCATGTTGGTCTAATACATTGTCTTCAGCAACCTCTAAGTCTTGCACCAACTTCTCAATCTTCTCCTCGAACCAGTAGTTCGAGAGGGTCATATCTAAAAGGATTTTCTTAAGCCATCAGATGTCTTCATCCGCCTTCATGGTGAGCTCTTTGTCCACCCTCTCGGTCTCAGCACACAAATTTTTCCAATGGTTCGAACTGTCACTCTTATTTTGCACTGTTGGATCAACTCGTCATCAACGATCCAGATCACACAACTCTGCGTCTCCTGACAACATGTTACATTCACGTGCCTCAAACGCACCAATGAGCTTCCTTACTCGACTTCGAGGGCACATGAACAATCACACGACATAACAGTCTTGCGGAAGCGCCAGTCACACGGAGTCGCGACTATCTGGTTTATTGGCAATATAAGACCCTGCATAGAGTTCCTCTACTAGGACCTGGGGACATATAACCCGGGATGAGCATCTAGCCAAAGATAAATACATTTTTCTCTTACAAATACTAGTGTACTGCTGACTAGCCGAGAAGGCTGACATGGTTGAATGGTAATCGCTCCACTCAAGCCTGGAGGCAAGGGTACTGCCGACTAGCCGAGTAGGCCAACATGGCGAATGGTAATCGTTTGTCTTGAGCTTGGAGAGCAAGTGTACTGCCGATTAGCCGAGCAGGTTGACATGATCGAATGACCGAGAAGATCGAGTGACTCTCTTAATCAAAACACAACTCATAAATCCACAATTAACCGTAATTAAGCAAATTTAGTGGTAAAACATGATTAAGACATGATTTGACCCTCTTTTAAACCCGCGAGCAGACCCATGATAGTTGAGGTCCATCCAAAAGGTATAAAGATCAGAGGAGACCTAGCGTCAAAGATAATTTTTCACTCTCTACTCACTTGCATATTGTACTCAGACTGACTTGATCGTCAGAGTGTCTTCGTAAGTATCCATTCCATCTGACTCAGAGGACTGGAACAAGCAGAAGACCATCATACCTGGAGACCGAAAAGATTGAAAGACTTTGACCGAAGAAGTTAATTCGTAGGATCCGACCTTCTAAGAACAATAAAAATTTAAATTAATGAAGTATTATTTGAGTTGAGATGTTAATATATCATTATTTAAATTTAATTACTCTCATTGTATTATTTTATCAAAATCTTAATTAATCTCAAATGCTAAAAATTATGCATATATAAAGTAATTAAGTTACATTAAGAGTTGTAGATGGCCTGCTTCTCATTCTGACTTTCAACTTTCTAATATAATGATTAAGAATTTTTTATAAACATTAAAAAATGGAATATTTTTTAATATCTTAAAAATAAGTAAGTTTTTTTTAATGTTATTGTTAGAATAATTTGCATTGCCCTCGATATGACTGGCTCCAAAAACCCATTTTTCTCTAGCAAATCATTCTTAAATTTTGAAGGCAATGTAATATAAAGTATTTCTACTTGATTTTTTTTTTGTTGCAGGTGACACAATTACTCAGTGATAAAAATTAAGTAGATCAAATCAGAATTAATAATGTTTAGACGACTATTTTAAATAAAAAAATTATGCTCCAATTATTAATTATAACTTTTAACTACCTAATAATAAATGATTAATCCAATAATTAATATATATTAAAATCAATATCACAATTTTAATTTCCAATGACACAATTATCATAGGGGAGATGGTTGCCGTTTTGAAATTGAAAATTCATCTATATCGTGTTTGTTATCTAGTAAACATTGTAAGCTTTGGGTCTAGATATTGATGTAAAACATTTGAAATGAACTAGAAAGAGTCTTGGATTTATGATGAATTTTAAAATATATTATTAATTTTCAATTATATATATATATATATATATATATATATATATATATATATCTTAATGTTTAATAGTTTATGCGTTGTGATTGTAACTTACACATGAGTATACAATATTGCATGTTCAAGAGAGAATTCTATACTAATCCAAGACTTTAAGTCTAATCTATTTATGTGTATATTATTATAAATATACTTCTTTGCAAATACTAGATTTTATAAACTGTATTAGTTTTAATATATGAACACTAATTGAGGCATTTTGGGTTTATCTATCTCTTGGGTTTAAAAGTACATTGATTTGTAAACGATTCCTTTTATACACAAAACCATGTTTTGTTTGATAGAGACAATAGCATGAATTCAACCTTGGTATAGCTCATAGATGGCATGCCATATTTTGCGGTGTCTTAATTCAAACGCATACCATGTGTGCGCACACGTGTCCTATCTTCTGTGCCACCACCTCACACCAATCCAACACCACGTGCAGTTGCGTGATAAATATTACTACACCGTCATAAATCCAGCAACACAAATTCTTCTTCACGCATGCAATGAACCAGCTTTAAAAGGAAACCTCTTAACACCAGTTTCATATGCATCAACGAATATGGATCATAGTTTTTCCATTTTATCGTAATGTAAGAGTGGTTTAAGTCAAGATGACAGTAGGAGCACGTTTCTATTTCGCTTCTTGCTTTAAATGAAGAGAAACTCTGCATTATTTCAACATTTTAAAATGTTTGGCCGAGAAAACGCGCGTATTAAGTTCAAAATCCTTTATACAGTTATTATTTAAGAAAACCTATGTAGATATCGAAGGATGTTTTGATATTACAAAAACTATGGTTGCTGTCAGAGGTAGAAAATTGGTCAGTAGTCATGGGTTGAAAGTCAATAAAAAACGTGCATAAATATGATTCAAACGTTCATCTCCCCCAACCCCTAAACTTGTAAATGGATAATGGCTGAGTAGCTTTGAATCGTGGTTCATGCTGATATAGTTCAAAATGTGTGGTTTGGTCCTCACTTAGTGCAACAGTGTGGGACTTTTGGCGGTTGAAAATAGTGATGGAATAACAGTTGTTTTGGTCCCCTTCTTAAGGGATCCAATTTGATGTGCTTAGAATCTGTTCTTGCATGCCACTGTTGCCATACAGATATAATAGCTGCATCCACTGTTTTGGGGAAGATGCTTGCAAAATAAGGTACCCAATTCTGTGGATACTGGGAGAGGGAAACAACTAGCTACTTCTCCTGTATTACAGTTAGAAAGGAACGACACGTTTCAACATTTCATGCCTGCACAAATTATTTCATCCTTTTATATGTATATTCTATTAAACTGCTACAAAATAATCAATCATTTTTGGATCACCAATCTAATTCATAATTTTATTCAGCTCGGATTTTTCTTCTCTTTCTTCTCTTGTACATTTCATATTAATTAAAAATATTATAATATAAGTGTGTAAATATTATCTTATAAATAAATTTTAAAAAATTAAATTATATTTAAAATTCACTTCTTCTTAACAAGTTAGGGAGACTTAAAATTTATTTAAAACTTGTTCTACCAAAAATTTATTAAACTTATAAGTTATAAAGTCAATTTAACTTTAAAATTCACCTCTTAATATTTTTCTATTACATTTTTATTCATTTCTAGGAGGTGTTGTGGATAAGAGTTTGATTATCTCTTTAAGTTGGTCATATTTCTTTATTTATTTTTGTCAATAGAAAAAGATTTATTCCTTATAGTAATTTTATTGAGAGGAGGAAAGTAAAATTGGTTAAAATTATAAAAATGTACTAAACATTTGTCTTTGAGGTATGTAGAGAAGTATTAGTATAATAATATTAAATCACAACATTAAATTAGGTATATTTGAATAATTCAGATATTTGTATATTTACATATATAATTATAATTGATATTAAATTAAATCAGATTAGGTACATCCACGTAATTCAAATATATATATATATATATATATATATATATATATATATATAATGTTGATTAAGTATCAATCATTCAATAACTAATCATATATTTATTTAAAATATATTTTGAAACATTTTAGTATAAACCTAACAAAATTCTATTAAAAATATATATTTTTGTACAGAAGAATTACGTTAGTTTTCGGTAGAAAATAAGAAAATGTATAATATTGAAGCCCGTAGAAATTTTGTTTGTGAAGTGTTAAATAGTAATGTAGCAAAAGAACTGTAATGTTGCTGATAGAGGCATGTCTTGAGACAATGTACATTGTCTTACAAGTCATCACATGTGATGCGATTAATGTAACTTTCTTTTCTTTTCTTTACCTTTTTTTCTTTTCTTTTCCTTGACCGTGTATAAGGTAGTTTCCTCTAAAAATACAAGGTCAACTCAATCTTCTGAGGCTATTGAATTTACCGATACACCCTGAAAGAAAATAAAAAAATTTCAAACTATATCTTTTAAATAAATTTAACTGTGAAACACGTTATTCTCTGCAATAAATAAAAAGAGATTCTTATATATCACTTAAAAATTGAGGACAAATAATAATTTTAAATATACCTTCTTTTCTTAATTCATAAAAAAATAAAATTATAAAAAACACCAAATTTTATAACAACTAATTTATCAGATGATTGATCTATTATGTTATCTCAATAATATATATATATATATATATATATCATCTCCATAAAATTAATCCAATGCTTTTTTAAATGGTTGCTGTAAAAAATTTCAAACACGAATTAAAAACTATATAACATATCACAACAACAAAATTATTAAATAAAAATTAATTTTAAAAATAAAAATAATTAATTATTATAGTAATTAAAATAGAGAGATTATTTTAGAGATTAAAAAAATTATTGGTTTTTAAATTAGTTTCTATTATTGATAAATAATTTTTAAACTGGTATCTAATTAGACACCAAAGTTTTAACTACCAATTATTTATATTTTAAATTGATAGCAAAAACCTTAGTAACTAATTAGATACTAATTTAGAAACTATTTATCAATAATAGAAACTAATTTAAAAATTAATAATTTTTTTAGTATCTAAAATAGTTTCTAATTTAATTATTATAACAATTAATTAATTTTTATTTTTAAAATTAATTTTTATTTAATAATTTTTTTGTAGTATATATAAATTTCCTTTATTAATGGAGTTTACCCAAGTTTGTTCTCTAAAGCTCATGTTTGTATCTATCAATTTACGCTGATTTAGATACGTGGAATTGCACGGTATCTATAAAATAGTTTCTACTCATATATGTAAAGAAAACCAAAGAAAAATACGTAAGCATGACGAATTTTCCTTTTTATCCTTAACAAAAGCCACATGAAAGCTGTATTTTCATGGTTTATCAGTGAATTCATTTTTTAACTTTTAAAATATAACAAATTTTTAAAGATAAATAAATTTATATAATAATAATATAAATATATTTATATAGTAATAGTAAAAAAAATAATTAGTAATATAAATATAAATACTATGAAATAATAGTAATAGATTTAAAATTTAAAATAGGAATAATATATAAAAAAGTAATAAAATTATAAATAATACTAGTAAATAAAATAAATTTATTAAATAATAATAATAATTTATAAACAATTTACATATTTAATAATAATTAAAATAAATTTATTAAATAATAATATTAACAGTAATAAAAATTAATTTTTATTTTTATTTGATTTGATTTTATGAAAATATTTTTTATATATATTTATA
>Ga0123342_1000644_pt1 | contig 56236 bp, 28 predicted proteins | sample Turbeawhitnodule_FD_89960 | JGI IMG/M metagenome (GOLD analysis project Ga0123342, IMG submission 89960) | Root nodule microbial communities of legume samples collected from Mexico - Turtle bean Mexico white nodule | ecosystem: Host-associated > Plants > Roots > Nodule | place: Mexico: Nepantla...
AAAATATATATATATATATATATATATATATATATATATATATATATATATATATATATATATATATATATATAAAGCAAGCAATTGAAATCACAATTGAATAAATCAATGAGTTTAAGTTGAAATATCACTTTTACCTTCTAGTTTTATCTCACTAACTATAAACATCACTATTTTTTTAATGTATTTTGAAATTTAATTTCATTTATGGGTCTCCATTAATAACAGTTTTAATAATGTTATCATTTACTTAATTGAAAATCTTTATTTGTGGTAAATGATGACATTACTATCATTAAATGTAATAAAAAAAATAACAATATGGTAAACACGAAATTAGCAATAGTTTAAAGAAAATTAGTCGTACTAAAATCAAATCATTCATTCCTTATAGAAACTACAATGTGAAGTCTAAGCTAATTTAATATTTAAATTAATAATAAGAAAATATTGATTCTAAATTTAATAATAATTTAAAATCGACAGTCATTTTTTGATCCATGTTGTGAATTTCATTAACTATGTGGGTTGAACGTGAAATAACCTTCAAAATATACTCACTATACCATAATTATATCTATTCATTTTCTTAATTTAAAATATATATTTATAGAAATACTAATTTGTTTTTATACTGTAGTATTTATTTTAAAAAAACATTTTTCTTTCTCTATGTTTCAAACTATCCGAAAACAAATTATTCTTCAATTGTTAACTACTATGTTTTGAAAAATAATTTAGTGAGCAACGAAACTTATTCAAATTTATTGAAAATTGAAATATAATTAAGAAGATGGTTTACAAAAAATATAATTAACGTAGATTAAGGTTTTTAATAAAATATAAATTAATAATAGTTACACAGATGTATTTTCTATGCATATTCAGTGATCACTTTGAAAATGAAATTCTTTTATTTTAAAAATGTTAAAATTAAATGAAAAAACTGAAAAAAAAAAAATTAATTCGGAAGCAACTCTATCAGAGCCAGGTTTCGATCCTGGGACCTGTGGGTTATGGGCTCACCACGCTTCCGCTGCGCCACTCTGATTTATTGAAATATTGTTCGCAATAATATTATTTATATTTTTAATTATTTTACATTTTAAAGAAAAAATGACCAAAATAAGAAAGAGGAATTTTAGGTTTGCAAAAGCAATTGTTCTAAATTTTGACAATAACTTTGGGCCCTTAAATTTTTATAAGCACACACCCTAAATTCCGATGTATTCTCATGGATACTAAAAATTGACATTCTTTATAAATAAATATCTTAAACTTTAATTGTTCCTTAAGCTTTATCTCCTTTTCAAGATAACCACATTAATTCAATTTCATCTTAATTAATTCTATTTTTTATTTTATTTTAATGATTATATAAGAAGAAAAATATTAATGGACTATTCACATTTATTGTAGATTAATTAACTTAAATGTGCTAGAAAAACACTAATTATAAACAAATTATAATTTTTAATAATTAATTAGAAATAAATTAAATTTTAAGTGTTTGTTTACAAAAAGGTACAATTCAGGGATCAATTAGAGTAAAATTGAAATACAATATATCTATTCATATGACAATCTAATTTAATAGAATTAAAGTTTACTATCTATTTAATAATGGGGTAAAACTTAGGAGAGTTGAAAATACATTTTTCCTTTTTATTTCAGTGAAATGTGGTGAGCAAACATTGCAAAGTGTTTATGAATGACAAATTTTATTGATTCAGCATATTATATTTGTTTTAATTGGTTTTATTTAACTTTGCGTTACTTTGCTATTTTATAGATACTTTTATAACCTATATTATTATTATTAATTCTATTTAATCTCGTTTTTTATTCTTTAATAAAAGAATATGTCTTGAACTATTTTTTTCAACTTTTAATTAAATAATTTAATATTTAAATAAATAAAATAAAATAACAAATTATTTAATAAAACATAGAGTTGTACAATTCCTTTAAATAAAAACATAAATCTCTATGGGGTTGGCAATTTACAAATGCGTCTTATTAGGTATTGATTTAACATCCAATTTAGGTTTAAGGATGAGAAGTTAGATTATTATAAACTTTTTTTTTTTTATTGAAAACTACTCATTTGTTTCACTTCAAGATGTTGTTAGGATATTATTTTAGAGTTTTTTTTGTCAAGCATCTTCAAAACCAATAAGTTTTAAAAATCCAATTTAACTTTATAAAATTAGGTTATAAAATATAATTATATATATATATATATATAAATTGATTAGGTAAGATCTCTAACCATATGTACAATAAACTGATAAAACATTCTCAATTTCTTTGATTTGATTAGTTTTATGAAAAATAAATTAGGTATAAGTTTAATTGAGAAAAGCATATTTTATTTGTTGACTTTATATTAAGATAAAGAGAAACATATTATATATATATATATATATATATATTTATATATTTATATTTTGACAATTATCTGTTTGTGTAGACAAATGTATAAATGCTTTGTGTTGATATCTTCATTGAACTGTAAGGACTTTTTGTATATTATGCTATATTTAATATATAATAATAGATAGTGTAAGTATAGTGTTAACATATTTTATATTTATGTGTCACACGTATATAAATCAAACAATACCTTATTTTGATATTGAGATAACAAAATATCTTTATAAACAACATTTTTTGTAAATTTTCCATCTTTTCCTTCAATGTGTCCTTTAATAAGATTTTTTGTTGAAGCTTGAGAAACACCTTTTGACAAAGCAACATATAATTGTTCATGACAAAAAACTTATTGTCGAAGGTAAATTCCAACTTTATGTATAGTTTGTCTATGTGATTTAACTTCTCGATTTCTTCCTCCCCGATCTTCACTCATTTTGTTTTTTTTAACTCAGTGTTAGGTTTCGTTCTTCCTCATGTGCTTGAGAAATATACTTTTGTAAGAAAAAAAATAAAAAATAACAGATGCCACAATAGTGCACATAAGTATACCTTTGTTATGAAAGAAAAGACACAAAAGAATATCAAATAGTATCAAAAATTAGTTTTTAAGATGTTTTTATATTTTTCCTCTCAAAATTTTCTTATATATCACTTTTTTCCAATAACACCTGTAAAATCACATTTCACCTGTTACTCCACTTTTCTTTAATAAAACACTTTTCTCAAACAATTTATTCTAAATTTAATTTTAAAACTCATTTTTTTAAATTTCAATTTAAGTAACCTTTCCAATTCCACCATTTAAAAATAAATCAAATTTATTATATCATAAAAAATAAATATAAAAATAAAATGTTTACACCGAAAAATAATTATTTATATATAGGTACAAATTATCAATATTAAACCCTAAACCCTAATATTATTAACTGCAAATTGTGACTATGTATAATGGAATTTGGCCTTAGTAATGCATTTAATAAAGTATTCTATTAAATCATATCATATGAAACTTCAAAATAACAAGATAATTTTACCAACAACTTTGTCCTTCTTATTCCTACTCTTCCTCCTCCAACTACTTCTCTTCGTAACATAATTTTTTTCTAATCGTTCAATTATTCCCGTAATTATATTAAAAAACTAAAATTTAGAGATAATTTTTTATTTTACGCTAACTCTTTAAAGTAATAAAATGTATCAAATCTCTCCAATCCACTTCCTGTAATATAGAGTTTGGATAAAATTAAATACAAACTAACTACTTTAATTTGACGAAACCATAACCTAATGCATACAAATCTCTAAAAAATGGATTTTTTTTTTACAAAATTTGAACATCATTTAAATACTCAATTAAATTTTAGTTTTTGTTAGAAAACACATTTTCTCCATGATTCATGTGAACTGTATACTAAGTTTAAGACAAGGGTATATTTTTGATATGATGGGCATGGATTAGTATGATAATTAGATCCTTTAACCCAAAAACGGTGTAGTAGTAGGTAGCTTGTTTTCGCGTGCGCTCTCACCCCGTGGTGAATTGGCGGCAGCCCAATTGGTGATTTGTTTTTGTCTGTTTGTTAAAATAATTTTCACTAATTTTCTCTGACGCGTGGCGTGGAGGTGAGTGAGAAAGTAGGAAATAGCAGAGTGGAGAGTTGAGAATCAACGAAGGGGTGTGTTTTTTCGGTGTATGCAGAGAGTAAAGGCGATTGGCGAAGATGGAGTTGAAAGAGATTCAGAGACTCGAAGGTCACACCGATAGGGTTTGGAGCTTGGATTGGAACCCCGCCACCGGACACGCCGGTATTCCTCTCGTCTTCGCTTCTTGCAGCGGCGACAAAACCGTCCGAATCTGGGAGCAGAACCTCTCCTCTGGCCTATGGGCCTGCAAGGTCATTTCTCATATCAATTTCCATTCTCAATCATTGCAAAATTCAATTCTCTTGTACATTTCACAATTGAAGAAAATTGTGTTTATAATAGTTTACTTTGATTGTGAAAATGGAATGCAGGCGGTTTTGGATGAAACACACACTCGAACTGTTCGATCTTGTGCTTGGTCACCGTCGGGGAAGCTTTTGGCCACTGGAAGTTTCGACGCCACCACTGCCATTTGGGAAAATGTTGGTGGCGATTTTGAGTGTGTTTCTACTTTGGAGGTAGGTTATTGCTAAAGTCAACCTTTTTGTTTTTTGAATTTAGATGTTTGTTCTTTGATAGTTGAAGTTTACTTTGAGGTGCATGTGATTTTACTACAGGGACATGAAAATGAAGTGAAGAGTGTGTGTTGGAATGCGTCTGGCACGTTGCTTGCAACTTGTAGTAGAGATAAGTCTGTTTGGATATGGGAAGTGCTGCCTGGGAATGAGTTTGAGTGCGTGTCTGTGCTGCAAGGACATGCGCAGGATGTGAAAATGGTGAAGTGGCATCCCACAGAGGATATCTTATTTTCGTGTAGCTATGATAATAATATTAAGGTATTGCGGATGCTAAAGTGGCTCTGCCTTTTTAATTTCATTTTTTTTCTTTGTTGTTACTTGTGGTTGCTTCCTTTGCGGATGAATGATTAAGCCATGTATAAAGTTAACACTGAATCTCTTCCAGGTTTGGGCGGATGAAGGTGATAGTGACGATTGGCAATGCGTTCAAACGCTTGGGGAACCTAATAAGTACTACTTCTTGTTCTGTCTCATCACCTCCAATTTTACAGCTTCTTTGTTTTCTTCTCTTTGTAGCAATGAGTGTTTTGTCTGTCTGTTATGTAAAATGTATTGCGCATATATGATGATCATTCTTCAAACTAATGTTATTGTTAATTTTAATTTAATTCATTTATTTATAACGTTGTTATTTGTCAGTGGACATACTTCCACTGTCTGGGCACTCTCCTTCAATGCGAGTGGTGACAAAATGGTTTCGTGTAGGTATGCGTAAATTTCTTTTGTTCACGTCTTTAATTGTTTTGCCATTTTCTTTAACTTCTGTGACATGTTGATGGCAAACCTTTGTGGCAGCGATGATCTTACCGTGAAGGTATGGGGAACAGAAAATATAGGGATTCAATCTGGTGGTGGATTTGCACCTTGGTTAGTATTTCACTAGTTTCTTTTTTGACATCTCATATTTTATAAGAAGCTATTTGATGCTAGCCATTCACATTTATGTACGCATGTTATTATTATGGGCTATTGCTTATATCCTGAAACTGGTTTTCCCAGAGGAACATTGTAAAGTGGTAGAGGACCTATTTTTTGGGATAAAGCATATGGACTGGAAGTAGACTGTATTATGACATAACCAGTAGCTTTTAACAGTCTCGAGTGGAACAATAGAAGTATATAAAATCAGATTTTGTTTGAATCTTTAATACTTAATTCTTTCCCTTCTTAACATCCTGGCTTTTAGGACCTCTTCTCTTATCCCTCCACAGCAATCAATATAACGCTGTAGTGGAGTGGAGCTGCCCTGGTTTGCCATGGGATTCAAATAGTGAAGATTTTCCAATAATTGCCATCACAGCTGGCTACTATGAAACACTGTTGTTTAGGTTTCCTGTTTTGGGTAAATTTGTGATTGCTTTCAAATTTTCTAATGTGTTTCTTGCTTCGAAAACGTAATAGGATTCAAAATCTTTCTTCTATTACCATTCTATCATAAGTTCCCTCTGTATTGACCTTTCTTCCTTCAGACTTTTAAGGATATATTTTTTCAATTTGTTCCATAATTTATTATCCCTTTCAACTTTCCAGTTCACATTATGATAATGATCTAATTTGTTATTTTTTTTTCTATTAATTTCATCATTTTCTTTCATAGTTTGACTTCATTACTATGCCTTTATTGCTCCTAGATTGATGGTGATTGTGCGCTTAAACTGTGACTCTTATTATTTATTATGAATTTCCTTACTTTTGGGTTTTCTTTTGTTTTTGAGGATTTATATGTGCACTATTACCTTTTTAGTTTGTATTATTATTTAAAATAGTGTCCATCCTGTTATCCTGCTATAGCAATTTTAGAGTTAGCCACTGTGCTGTGCTCTTTGAGATTGATAACTATGATGACCACACCATGACCCATTTATTGCTTGCTGTTGTGCCACGATTCCCCAGCCACTTTATCTTAAACTCAATATTTTGAAAGATCTGATTTTGATATATCTGATCTTTGAAGTTGTAATCTGACTGTTGATTCTGCTATATTCATAAAATAGTTTGGAATAGATTGAAACACCATCTTTGATTTCTTTCAAAGATTATGAAATCAATTGCATATTGGTTGGGTTAATAATACTCTATTTTTTACTATAGCAGATCATTTAATAATGAAGACATATTAATATAATCCTTTCCTTTTCGTATATTTTAATTTTTTTTTCTTATTGGAATTTCAGGAGACATCTTTGCACTCTTACAGGGTATCATGATCGGACAATTTTCTCAGTTCATTGGTCAAGGTAAAATGACACTTGCATTTCACTTGGCATTTACATAAAGTTGCTATTTTTGTTACCGGAATTTCGATGTATAATATATGTGTGGCTTTGAGAATGCCATCATTTTTATCTATGCCTATTCCTGCTGTTGACGATGTTAAATTAAGCAGCATTATAATGGAATAAATGGAACTATTATGTTATCAAGTAAATCAACCAACCACCATATTTAAAAGGGTATGCTGGCTTTCTTCATACATTGTGGATGTATTACACTTTTCAATCTTTGAAACGTGTAAGCATATTAATTTATACAGATTATGTGGATTCAATCGTTAGTTCCTCACTTATTTCTTTCCATTTTCTTAATTGATAGCCAGATGAACATAATGATACACTTCATGTTTGTTTTCATGATATCAGATGTGAGATGTATCATCTTATCTAATTTTGTTTATAAATCTGATATTTCTGTACCCTGTGTGCTGGTATGACAGAGAAGGTATCTTTGCCAGTGGAGCCGCTGATGATGCTATACGCCTTTTTGTGGATGACAATGAAAGTCAGGTATGCCTATTGTTTACTAGTTACTGCAGTTACCCAATAACATAAGCAGTTCAAATGCCACATTATGGTCATTCTTTCCTAATGTACTCTGTGTACCTATTGACTAATAGATAAATTCTGTTGTCAGGATGTAGTGTGTAATTATCAAAAGTTAGGTTATTTATGATTGGAACTAGTTTATTAATTGAATATTTAAGAAACTACAGATGAGAATGTTAACTTGAATATTCACATGTCAAACTCAGAAAAGTGCATGTGTGTTCTCCTGCTGGAGAATTCTCACACATGTATATTGGGTATCCTACTTAGGAAGAGAATAACAGTTAGTAAGTTGTGGCTGCACAATAAATTGCATAGACTTTGTTTGCTTTAAAGTTTAAATGTCCAGCTAACCTATGCTGTGAATTTGCTGGTTTTAATGATAAGAAAATTTGATGATCAACTATGGCTGTTGGTCCCTCGACTTAAGGACCTCTTTTTTCCTCATTCTGACTACTGGTGGGAAGAGTAAGTGTCATTATTTAGCATGACATGTAACTTTAACTCCCTAGGATGCCAGTGGGAGCATATCGATATTTTATCCTTGCATGTTTATTCTAAAGTGTAGGAGTCTGCACAGAAAGGAGAAGCATAGGATTCTTTGTGTCTGTTACTAGATTCCTTTCTGCTGTAAAATCACGCACTTTAAATCACAGACACTTCCTGATTCTATGATGCTATTGGCTATTTGTGCATATCATTAACCTGGATTTCTTTATCTGTTTGTACTTGCTAACAAGGACAAGAGTAGCAAAAGACACGACAAACCAATGCCAAATGTTTCTTTACAACTTAAACGCAGAGAACGCTCAGTCACACAGTCATAACAATATTAACTGTATTTGCACCTTTATTTATCTGCATCCAGTTTTTTTTTGAACTATGTTTTATTTTGAAGAGATTAGCACGGTGTTCTTGCATACTGGTTTGAGTTTACTGACGAGCTGGAGCAGCTGATTTCCATTTTTTCTTAATATAATAATCTCCCTTCTCAGTTTCAATGTATATTTTCGAACTTGCATGTGATCCGTTTGTTTAGATGCTCTTCTCAGTGTCTGAAAACGTTGGGGTGTTTTGAACCTCTACAGTTGTGCTCTTGTTATTAAGGGATAGATCATTGAAATCCAAGTCCCTGAAAAATTCAAACTACTATAAGATTGTATGATTGTGTCGTAAAATAATGACCAAAATTGAACACAAGGATTTTAAATAATTGACTGTGTCTTCGTAGATGCATATCACTATCTAGAAAAAACAGGTTAAAATTGACAATTTTATTGCTTGCTTATAACTAACATAGGTTGGTGGTCCTCTCTACAAGTTGCTGCTGAAGAAAGAGAAGGCCCATGACATGGATGTAAATTTTGTGCAGTGGAGCCCTGGGGTAAGATTCTTAGACGCTACTCTAATTGAATCACATTGATAATGCAATGAGTATCTCTCTCCATCCACACACATCGAGTGGGTGGAATGGTGGATTTCACAGCTAAATTAGATAATGCTCTTATCTGATCGTGTCTGTGTCTGAATAGTGGCCTCTTAATATCATTCTGATAACTTGTATGATCAATGAAGTAATTGTGGTTTGTTGGTATTCTATCAGTAATGTGTTTAACTGATAGGCATTGGCAGACTTTGCACCACGAAGGATAAAATACATTAGTGTTAAAAGAAATTTAAAAAAATGTAGTTTGCTAAGGACACCTTAATAGCTTACAAAAACTTAGGGGCCATTTGATTTAAGAAAAAAGTTCTCTCCTTTCACTATTTGTTCTCCTTTCATTATTTGTTATAAATACAACTCTGTTTCCTGTTTCTAAAGATTTTGTATAATAACAACGAAGATAACTTTTTATTCTTTTTGCTGTTTCGTGCTCAAATCTTTCAAAGAATCAAGTACAAACAAGAAAGCAATTCTGTAACTAAAAGTAAACAGAAAATAAAAACAATTATTTTTTCTTAAATCAAACAATCATTTGCATATTTAGAGAATGGTGACCTATATCAGCAGTTTTTGCTTCCTGTGTCTGTTTCTGCAATTGGTAACAGTTTTATTTACTAAACAGGAGAAGCCGGTGCTAGCCTCTGCAAGCGATGATGGGACAATCAAGGTGTGGGAGCTGATATCATAATGGTGATGCTAGTTTTTTCTCATTTGCTATGAGTAGCAGAAATTTATACTGGTGGAGCCTATAGAAGTGCTAGATGTGCAGGCACCCCCTTAGTTCTTTTTCTATTCTCTGAAGTTATATTTACTAAAAATTTGAAACAGATACCGATTGTTGTATTTTTTTAGGGAAGTCAGGAGTGTGACTGTAAATTGTAATTACTGTCAACTAAACTTTACATTTTTGCTCAAGAGTTGCTAAAAGTTTACTTACTCTAGGGTGAACTGGGATCGTAAATATGCTTTGCTTCCGTGAGTTATAGTGATAGAATGAAGAGGAAGGATACTCACTAATCACGGTGTGGCAACATGATGTCCGAACTGATTTCCATAACTTTAGCAACATGTAATTGAGTAGCAAACCCCATGCCCATAATTTCTTGACGGGTCACAAAGCTAGCTTTGAATTTTCACTAAATTTTGTTAGCAGTAAATTTCACATTTTCACTAGTATACTCTATTGCACAGGGAGGACTAGTGTATAAAAAAATGAGCATAATAAATAGTAATATCGAGATATACACTACAGAGTTAGATGACATGAATGCAAATGATTCCTTCACTTTTTTTTGGTAAATAGAACTGTTATATTAATTCTGATAAGTACTGGAATATTTGACTATACAATTTGAAATAGAGTTTTGATGAATTGTGACTAAAGAGATGCACTTCTGTTTTGGTGAATAAAATTTCTTCTATCCAAATTGTGTTCGTTTAAATCGTTGGCATTTTTTGAAATTAATTATGTTTGAGTTAGAAACGATGCATCTTTTAACCCTACGTATCTTTCTCTTCCTTGAAAAAACACTATCGTAATTATTTTTCAAAGGCTGAAAGTTATTTACATTACATTTTGGAAGCTTCAACTTAGACATTTCAGGGTGAAGGTTTGCTTCTGAGCGAGAGACCATTTGGGAAAACGTTTGAACTAATGGCTTGTTTTTTCTCGAAAGAAAGACACAAGTGCTGAAACTGAAAGCATAATCACAGCGAATAAAATATAAGAACTTCCTAGTGTATAAAATTTAACTTCCGAAATGTCGGTTGAGTTTTTCAAATGTATCTTAAAAAAATCCCCGAAAATGAAAATTGTCATCCAAAAAAAAAAAAAACAAATCGGATTATATAAAGATTAGGATTACCAAACAATCCGTGATGAATATGTGGTTGTCGTTAAACTGAATCACAGAAACGAAAAATCTAACACCTGTTCTCTATTCTTAGTCCAGCAGCATTTGCTCTTGTACACTCTTCAACCAAAGCCTCTCGTGCAGTGGCGATTCTGCTTGGAACCAAAGGGGCATCAAATGCACTGCAATCTATCCAATCCTTCAACAGCTCCTCCTGTCCCCACATATCAGGAATCCAAACCCTCCCAGCCACTTCAACTCTATGCCGTTTCAGCCTCTCGCGTCCACTATCCTCTTCTAAAGCCTCTGCTACGCTACTTTCTTTGGCAACACCATCCATTTTGCATCCTCTTGCAATGCCATTTTCTCCTCATTGCAAAGAAGGGGTTTCGAAGCAGATGGGTCTTGCTTTGCAACACCCTTATCTCTATCAATACCATCCTGGTTAGCTTTGCTCAAGGAGAAGAAGGGGTCTTGTTGCTGCTGCTGCTGCTCCATCTTGATGATATCTTTACTTGGATGGGGACTGTTAAGGTCCAATGACTTTGAAAGAATCTGGTCATCAGATTCAGCAGCGGTTTGGTGAGCCATGAAAGGTTGCTTGTTTTCTTTTCATGCAGAGAAAGAGAGAGAGAAAAAAGAGTGATTTTATTTGCTGCTGTAACCCTTTTGATGAGTTGCAATCTTGGTGTGTGTAGAGGAGATTTGAAATTGAAGAAGGGGTGGGTTTGTGTGGGGAATAAAGCAAAGGGAGTGAGTGAGAAATCAGTTTACACGTCGCCCACAAAGAGTTTCTTTTCTATGGTAACTGACAAACGTACGTGTCTTGTTTGAGATGGGATTCTATTTCTGTGGTCTCTTACTTCCCACTCCCTCACTGTTAATTAATATGCCAAAATGGAATGGAAAAAAATAAAATAGAAAGCACGATTCCTTGGATTGATTTTTGGAGGATTGTGAGGTTGACGTTCATCTGCATATGCCTATGCCTCTCTTTCTCTCTCTATGATTCTTGCCTTTCAACCAATCAGCTTCGGATATTTGATTTTTCTTTTTCCATTCTTTTTCGTTCACAATGCTAATATTTATCATTTTCATCCTTATTCAGTCCAAAATACATATAATTGTGTTCTGTGTTCTAACGTGCTTTTGATGAGACAGACAGATACTCTTTAGATGCCAGAAAAGATATTTGTGTTTTCTTTTCAATTCCCCCCCTTAGAGGAATATTAGTGTGAGGTCTTCATATCACACAAAAACATCACTTTTTTATAATTGAATTTAAAAACAGAACAAAATGAACAAATTTTCTTTTGAAAATAACAGATCAAACACGAAATAATAAGTGTAAAAGTAGTTACTGCATAAATTTAAACATCTTTTATTCTACCTCAAAACTTCTTAAAAAAATACTGCTTTTTCAATTACACTAAGGAAAAAACTTAAAATTACTATTGAATAGAGATATTTTGTTACAAATTTAAAACTGAGAAATCAATCAGGATTTTGTGTGACCACTCATTGTGGTGGGGGAGGGGAAATAAAAGAGAAATCCCATTTTAATCAATTGCAATTGCAAGTTCTTTTGTCAATTTCATATCAAACACTCTCACACTAACCATCGTTATTAGAAAACAAATACTTCACTATCTCAAATTCTCATAAATAACTTTCCAAAAATAAATAATGAACTTGGACGCATTTTAGAGAGGGAAAAACAATAATAATGTGATAAGTGAGTTTAATGCTCATGTGTTATTATTATAAAAAAAATTACATTGTCCATCAATAATTAGGAATACTGACGTTATGAATATTATAATATTATATAAGTAACATTTACCGTGATTTAAAACCAACACAAAAATAACAGTGACCCAATTCTTTTAAAAAAAATCATAATGAACTATGTTTTATAATTTCTTCCTTTTTTTCTTCCCTCCAAAACTATTTTATTCACTAACGGCCAAATAACGAATAAAATAAAAGGTTTAGTTGTACCTTAAGCTATCTATACCATATTTATTTTTATTCTAATTATGATTTTCTTTTTTATGCACAGAAAAAGCATCAATTATGAAATTTGAGATACAACTCATGTTTGTTTCTTTTCAGCACCGTAGTTATATGTAGGACAGATACCATTGACGTACACTTGTGGATAAGTGTAAGAGAAAGAGGAAAAAGAAAATCAAGAGAAAGAAAATGAAAAATATGACAAATAATGTAAAGGAAAATAAATAAACACATAAAATAGAAAAGAATGTGACCATTAAATGAGAAAGCAAGTGGGAAAAAAAATCTAAAACAACTCACAATAAAGATTGGTTGATAAAAGATTACAAGATAAAATATATATGCATGCATTAATTTTTTTGAAATAGAGAGGTATACTTTGAGCAACATTCTTCCAATTTAGAGATAATCAACACTAATTCTTTCTTACTCAAGTTAAGATTTTTTTGAAATTTTGTTATTAGTGTTGTTCAAATGACATCTTTCTATTTTAAAAATTTGTGTTTGGTTGTTTTAAATACTTATTTTAAGATAATAAAGGTTAATTAATTTGTTTTATATTTATTTTGATGATAAGGTGTGATTATAATTGATAAGTATGAATTAAGATATATTTGAAGATTGAATTTGAAAAAGAATAACAAACACTTGAAATAGTATTTTATCCTAGTTTGTGTTTTGTAGAGTATTGGAACAAATCAATGTCTAAGAGATAATCTAAATAATGTAGATTAAAATATTTTATAATGAAAAACTGAATAAAGTTCTTGTACTGAACTTACAAATAAGCTAAGTATAAATAAGTTAAGTATAAATAATAAACTATCTTCAGTGCATTTAGTTACTGTGAATGAGATAATATAATTTTATATGTACAAGTCAAATATTAATATTCGGTAAGACTATTTAATATATTTTCTAAAAAACATCACAATTCAATTTTGTATTGAAATAAAAAATGGATGTAATAATAATTTGTGGAGAAAATGTAACATTCCTAATTTTACCTATATATAATACAATAAAAGTAAAAAATACTATTTACTTAACATGTGAATATATACAACTATCTCATAATTGTATTTCAAAAAAATATTTCTCTTCATAAGGATTTTAATATATACATCAAAAGTTTTAAAACAAACCGAACATTTAAATTAAAATTATTACATCCTCCAACTACTCACTGAAGAGCATGATATACGGTTAGATTCTAAATCAACATTTCATTCAATTTATAATTTTATAAACTCTACACATTACATTGACACTTTCTACTCAGAATTATACAAACACTCTCATTGAGTCATTGAGCTATTATATCAATCTATACATATATATGATTTCTAAATCAAAATCATTTAAAATCAACCGCCAATTCCCATCAAACATTTCATTTAACACGATTCTTCAAACTATTCAAATACATTATACAACATCTACTATATCTACCATTTCACATTTCAATTTCAATCAATTTCCAATCAACTCAAAACAAGAAACCATGTAAACAAATTTGTTGAACTGGTGATCACGTCACATCCACATCCAGATCTTCTAGCCTAGGATTCTATTGAAAATTTAAACTAGCTTTTGGACAGATGCTCACGAAGAGCTTCAAACCTACCAAAAAGCACTACAAAGTCTTAATAAAAAATCTAACTATAACACTAGGACTCTGATCTAACAAAGACTACTCCTATAACTAAAAGAGGATCATGCATAAACTTAGATTAAGACAAACCTACAAGTTCAAAATTTGACTCAAAGAAAAGAGTAAAAATTAAACTTACTCTATAAGAGATTCTGATCGGGTAGTCTTGTAGATCTCGTTGTCAGGAGTCTAATGGCGGACTACTATTGTTAGATTGTTGAGTGAGGATGTTAGAATCTTAAAGAGAAGAGAGAGGAAAAGAAAAATGAACTTCTAGAGAAATATTAATTATTTTGAAATGAAACCTGAATAACTAATTTCTTTATTTATATGTTCTTTTCATTTTAATAATAAAATATTCAGATATCTTTTAAAATATACCACTTCTACCCTAAAATAAATGTCTACATCCTTATAAATGAGTATATTGATATTAATGTGGAGATAAATATTAATTTATGAGATGTGATTTTAAATAGACGTTAGTTTTATCTTGTATGTATGTTATTTTGTTACGCAATAATCTAATTATTATATACTTTTGATACAAGAGTAGATGGAATTATAAACTTATTAAAAAAGTACATACACGATGAAATAATTTTTTATATTATTATCTTGTAGTTTTTACTATTTATATAAAATCCTATATGTATTTTGATTATAAGTCATAAATGTAAGTAAATATATTGAGACCACTTTATGATTATATGCATAGTATGGGTTGTTACATTATTTGAACAAATATTTTCTAAATTAGTAATCTATCTAAATTTTAAATATTTAAATAGTGTAGTACTTAAAATTCCTTATCAGAAAACAGTAGCGTGCTTATGGATAAGCCAAACATCTTTTCATCCAATCCATCGTACACTTGTACATTTCCTTGTCTGATCAGAAAAAGTCTCATCATGTTCGTTTATTTTTTATTTTTTTACTTCAATTATGTTCGTTTATTATTCACAATTAGGATTCAATTCAATTTAAAAACCGAAAATTTGGCAATGGATAATGGTGAAAATTCCAATTAGTTTAATTATGGTTTTGGATTAATGCTTATAATGATTTTTATTTGAAAAAAAATAACTAAAAGAGGTTTTTATAAAGTTGTGATTTTCTTTCAACAAAAGACCACCTAAAATTTTTGTTCCTTCTGGATTAATGATTTTTTCCCCCTATTCATTCATATTCGGTGTCGTCGTATTTATATTTGATATTGTCGTATTTATGCAGAGTGAGACTTTTTTTATTGTGGTTTTCAATATGCCTTTCGTGAAGTAGTGTTTAGGGTGTAGAGTACATTCTCGAGCTCTTTTTTATTTATTGTTACTTATTTTTTAAATAAAAGTTTTCATGTTATACAGTAATTTAAGATCTTAGACTAAAATTTTAAAAAAATTGAAAGTTTTTTTTTTGTCATTAGTGTGTCTATTTTATCAATTTTATTTCTCTTCATCGTCTCAAGTTTCTTTTGCAGCTCTAAGGTTAAAATATCATAAACTCAATAGCAAGTTTAGGAGGCATAACATGAATGAATGCTTGAATTGAAATTGAGATGGTGAAATCTAAGATTGTGGACCTTCCTTATCCACCCAATCACATGCCTCTGTTTTACAATAATTTTGCTGTTTAAGTCACATCATTTCTATTTAAAATAATTAATATATATATATATATATATATATATATACGAATTTAGTATAAATGTTTTTATTTGATGTGAAACTGCTTAAAGATATTTCAACTTAAAATTCATTATTAGTTTTCAATCTGAAATTAATATGTGAATATCTACTTCAAACTGTATTAATTAGTGATCACGCCCAAGCTGTTTGAACCAATTTACTTGGCAAATTTGAAAAGAGTAATATACTTTTAACACTAACATTTTTTTTTCCACTTTCATTTACACAACCAAATTTCTTTTATTTCAAAACTTTATTTGTATTAGTTAAATACAATATTTTATTATTAAAAAGAGTTGTAAATAAGGAAGAGTGTGAAAAGGGATTTTTCTATTTGAAAAATGATAGGACACATGAAAACATATGTATAGCATAAAATTAACATAAATGCACAAATAGTAAAAGAGAATCAATGTTTTAAGTTAAAATCATATAGGAGGGAGTTTACAATTTTAGTTTATCCTCTGAAGAATTACATAATGCTATAAAAACTAACTTTTGGTGACATTGAAAGTTGTAAAAGAAAAGACAAATGACTTTAGGAAAGTAATTCGTAGTAACACATTTTATCTCTCAAAATTGGAGTGTGATTTAAAAAAAATTATGACTGAATTGTGTAATCTTAGATATAGAACGAAAAAGAGTGATTTAAAAAATTGTAACTGGTATTAATTGAAATGTATTATTCAATATGTTCATAAAACATAGAGATGTCTTATTTACTTTAATCAAAATCCTAAGTAATTAAGAAGACAAATTAAGATAAAAAAAATAATTAATCCTATGAAAGAATACCTAGTAAAGATAATCCTCCAAAGAAGGAGGAATAGCTAACTACTTCAAACAAAGTTCAATCACTTTGGCATTAATACAAAATACAATTTGCTATATTCATGATTTTCATATTAATAATATCAATAAATACTTGTCTATCCATTTCAAATAGTTTAATTATATCAAATTATATATTTCATCAAACTTCCTGTTCTCATACCCCTAAAGAGAATGAGATCAATATCTTATTAAGACCACACTTAAACCCTTCTTCTTTACACTCCTCATAATTTTGAAGAAATATCTTAGGAACATCTTCTCTTACAATTTCTTTAATTGTGGCAATGAATGCTGAGAAATTTAAATATAACCTTTTACTTTATTTCTACTAGAAATAAATATAATTAAAATTCTTAAAAATAGAAAATAATCCATTTTGATGTAATCAAATATGAAAGAATGAGAAAAATAAAGAATTTAAATAAATAAGTTAAAATCAACAACTAAATAAAAGGAAAAGTTAATTCCAATAAAATTTTAAGAATTGACCTTGAAAGGTAAAGGTTTGAAATTATTAGTATTAAAGAGGGAGACTTTTTAAGTTTTAAGTAAAAAATGATTTTTTTAAGAATAAAGTCATCACAAAAAAAATCATTATTATTATTGAATGATTGAAAATTGAAGATTTCAATTTTCTTTAACGGTAAGTTTTTTTATTAAGTTATCAATAAAGTTCAATTTTAGCAGAATGTGAATTTCTTCCTGCGCCTCCTTGCTTTTCATCTTGTAATTTTAGAGAAGTCTAGTACACATAAGACGTGAAATGATAGCTTTTTGTTTTTTTTTTTAACTTTTTAATTGAGATATATTTTAATTTAAAAATTTTAAACTTTAGAATTTGAAACACAATTTTATCTTCCAAATATATTGTTAAAAAAAACTTTTTTTAAACTTTAAAATTTGAAATATAAATTTTATTTTATTCTTAATTAACTTACATTTAATGATGCCTATTATGAAAACTTTTTATAAAAAAAAAAAACTTAACATTTGAGTTTTACTTTATTCTTAAACAGGTTACATTTAAGTTGGTTTTGAGTAGGACATTATTGACTGAATAATCTACACCTCAATCTCAATCAAATAATTTTGACTAGGATATTATTGAGTAAATCATCTTCACCTCAATCTCAAACAAGTCATCTAAAAATATATTTAATTTCACCTAAGCCAACATCTCTTCTAATTCAATTTAAATTATATCATTAATCACTTAACTTGGATTAAAAAATATTTCAAAAATAGGTCAATCTTAACCTCCTTTAGAGTAAAAAAAAAGTTAAACTATTAAATTTTGGCCGACCCCCTTGTAGAGGGGTTTTTAGCTCTGCAAGCTTTAGTTCACATGGATTAAGGTTTAATGAAACCATTTTGACTAAGTATTGGTCATAAAAAGCAAATGATATGTGACAGATATGAATGTATAATTAAGTAAAACAATTAACTTGACATATGAGAAGAAACAAGACTATTATTCAAAACCAAAGAAAAATATGAACTCTGTTAAAATATGAGTAGCAGTAGATCTTATACCTCGAGTAGTGATGCTGGTGCCAGTTGGTCCTCAGCTTTGACTAATATGCCTGATAAAAGTGAGAAATTTTACATCTACAAATTTGAGCACACAAGTTTCAACATTTTCTTTAAAAAAAATGAGACATTCGTGATCATAAATATGCAGTTTAATTCATTTTGCTAGGTCGATTATTAGGAAAGTACCAGTCAGACTTCCTCGGTCTGCTCCTCGCAATGACCTAAGTTAATCGACGCTAGTTTCAGTCTTATAATTATAAGCTTATCACTTCTCATTAGTTTTTTTTTTCTTTAACACTACTTGCATCAATGGGTGACAATAAACTCCGTAAACAGCAGCATTCAATTAATATAATGTTAAGAAATTTAATGAGCATTAATGATTTTCTATGTTTCAACTTTAGAATAGGGTTTGGTGTTTAGGGTTTAGGCTAAGTAGAAAGTCTGCAACTAGCATACCAATGATTTCAGATAAATCGTTTAAAAAAGATTGCAATGGTTCAGAGGCCAGAAGAGGAAACCATGCATAAAGTTAAGCCTGAAAGAGACAAACATAAGGTATTTCTTGCAAAAAATGAAAGTGCTTCCAGCTCCTCACGTTCACTTCAAATTTCATGAATATAATAAAACTTGAAAATGGTTCACAAACTGGTCATTATTCTGACTGCCTTCGCCCTAGCAGGGGAATGAGATCATATCGTTTCTGCACAAGATAATATAATTATGTATTAAGTACTAAACACTAAACAGATTAAATAGTAATCTATCATAACAGCATTGTAAACTATAATCCTTATAATTGATGGTTGGATATTGGTTTATACACTATAAATACCTTCTACTAAAACAGATGGAATGGACAGTACAAAATTGGCCATACTTATGAATCCCATCTATTTTTAAGTTGAAACTATGAACTACGATTAACCTTCAAAATTGCATAAATGGGAGAAAAAACGTTAAAAAGTAAGAAACAGTGAGTATTCATATTATAATTAATAAAATAAAATAAAAAATGGGCACATGCAACAAATATTTAACCCAAGGTGTGAGCTAGTCAGTAAGTGCAACTCCAAATTTTCCACTACCTATGTCATTTTATTCTCCTTCTCACCACCTATAAAAAAAGATAAGCTTGGCAAAACAGCAAGTGTCTATCGCCATTACCATTTTATCGTATTAAATGTAATATAATTTCTCTAAACTATGTCATTAACGAAGGAGATGAGTATTTTAGATGTAATCATTTGAATAGGTGAGAATGGAAACATGGGAGTGGCAACACTCATTCCCATTAATGGAATATCAACCACAGCATACATTTTAATTGAGCCTTCAACCCCTGATCAACAAGAAGATTTGTACACTGTTTGATTGCTTCCACAAATAATAGTAATAATAATTATTATTATTATAATGACTACCAGAAGAACACTTACGTAACATTTGGTGCATGAACAAAACAAAATGGAAGATCCTATTCTGTTCCTTTCTCCTTGGTTCCACTTTTCAGCAGAACCAAAATGTAACATTTTCTAACCTCAAGTTTGTTCTGAAATATTTTTAAATGAACCAAACATAAAATAGAACTCGTGTGTTCTATTTCATTGTAGCACATCTATCGAATGTCATGCTACCTATTTTAACTAATAGATTACTAATTACCATATCCCCTTTTGATAACAAAGCGGTCAATCATAGAAGCAAGCTTCCCGGCAAGTGAAAGAAACTAGCTATGAGGGAGGGACATCAGAATTGGCAGTGATTAGTACAAACTACAAACACTTATGAATCAGTCAAATAAAAACCATTCCTCCAAATGCTTCCATACCGTTCCAATTTTGATACTGTTATATCAGTTCTGAATCTGCCTAAAGAGCCCTAATTTTAATCAAAAACCTTTACAGCAATATCAAGCTTAATCCAACTGAATATAACACACATCATAATCTAATTCTAAAACTAATAATGATGTAATCAATCATGCACTATTTTGCAGTAAGAAGAAATACTGAGTCGATGAAAACCATAGTCTACATAACCAATAGTCCAAGAAGAAAATACATCACAATACAACAATAACCAAGTCTTAAACTAACCCCTTACCAGGGTAGTCATAAAGATCAGCCCTGTTTTAGATTGGCTACAATTGATTAGGTTAAAACGAACGTATAATCCAATAGAAGCTGTACAAAATCCGAAATCTTCAGAGATCTATTTATAACCGGAGCCTTAAATTTACTAAGAAAGCGTAACTATCTAATATCTTAGTAAGTTAGCAACCAAATCATTATAAATATTGGAAGCGTAATCTCCTTTAAAAGGTTATACAATGTCAAAATCTTAAAACCAACATCAACATGAAGAATATAAATTTATTTTTAAAAAAAGCCCCTCGTAGATTCACACCGATAATACCAAACCCAGTCCAACTAAAGCATCACGTCACTTAGAGCGGCCAAAATTATTGTTTCAGAAAACAAACAGCATGGAACATAAATCGTAATTGAATTAAGCATAGAGTCCAGAAGCTTCATTACCCCAACATTATCAGCCTCCCAGAGCTTGTGGACTCCAACATCAGAGAAGGTAAGAGAGTAGAAAATTAGTGATGATCAAAATACATAGCCATCTGAAGAGATTTGTTGTGGAAGCCACATTTCTCGTAGAACGCCTTATTGTCGAGGCTGCAATCAAGAATGACCTTATAGCATCCCATGGAATGCGCATGCTCCGTGAGGAAGTTGATGATTCTCTTTCCTAAATGCTTCCCACGTGCGCTAGAATCCACAACAACATCCTCAATGTGCCCAACTTTGCCACAATTTCTCAAAAATTTCTTCTCGATAAACACGCTCCCCGTGGCAATGATCTTTCCGGAAGCCTCGTCTTCAATCACGCCGATAACGTGGTCAGCTCCGACAGCACTGAGCTCTCGAAATCGATCCTCGAATTCTTTGTCAGAGACGGAATCGCAAACGCTGAGTTGCTGCAGCAACTCGATGAAGCCTTTGCCCTTGTCTGAGATCTCTAATTTCCGAACTCCGTACTTTTGTTCCTCACTGTTTTCCATCTTCTCCTGTGAGATCCAAATCGAATCAACAAATGTAATACAAAAACTAAACTAAAATTAAAACAAATTGCAATCAGAAAGATTCCCAATTTTTTTTCACGTTCTTACGCTTTGTTCTAAAGAAAGCACGATTCCTAGGGTTGATTTTTGGAGGATTGACGTTCATCTGCATATGGCTGTGAGTGTGATTCTTGCTTTTAGCCAATCAGGTTGAGCTATCTGGATTTTTTTTCCCGTTCTTTTTTCTCTCACAGTGGTAATATTGAACATTTTCATCGTTTTTCAATCCAAAATACATTCACTGGTGTTCTGACGTGCTTTTGATGAGAAAGCTACTCTTTTGATGCCAGGAAATATCCAAAACAAGTCTCAATAAAGATTAGTTGATAAAAATTTCTTTACCTAATCATGATGAAAATTGTACAAATTTATTTGGTTGTTTAACTTTGTTAAAATTTAATCGAAAATCACAATTTTTAATGAGTTAGATCTCACATTTAATGAGGTTTTATACCGATTTTATATTTTTGAATAAATTTAAACTGATAGTGGAGTGCTTTAGTAAAAATATATTAAAAATGTTTTATTAGTATTCTTCTGTTAAAAACTTAATTAAATAATTATGGATTGATCTCTCAGTAGTTTTACATATTTAAGAAAATGAAGGTGGAATGAGGTTAAACTGTTGTTATACAAAATATAAGTTATTTTTTATAATTTATTTCGAATAGTTTGTTAAAATAAACCAAAAATAGGTTATAAATATATCATTACCTAATTTTGAAATTTTTTCACTTCAATCTTTTATAGAGAGAAATCTCTTTACTTCTTTTTCAAAGAAGGGAAGGATAAAGGAAGTGTGAGAGGAGAATTAAGAGTGATGGTTTGATTTAAAAAAGAGAAGAAACTAAAAATGATAAAAATTACTTTATTATTTCTCGCTTACCACTTTTTATATTTTTATCTTCTATTAAACGAATCAAATTACATGATTTTCAAAATATTTATTTATAATTACTATACTTGATAACTGAATATTTAACATCATGTCTTACCTATTTTTTTTCTCTACTCTTCTTTATTTCCACAGTATCTTCTTTTTTCTCTAAACCAAACGTACCTTTCAAGCAATTAAAAAGAAATATTTTCTTACAAAAAACTAAATAAAATGTTTTAGATAGACTTTAAATACATTTTGTAACACTGTTTTATTAGTTGGCCAGTCACTTGTCTCGTTTTATCCATTAGTTACGCCTTTAAAAAAAACAAAAATGCGTGAAAAAAAGAGAAATTAAAAAAAAGAGTGAGTCTCATTAATACTTTTTCACTACTATTTTTATCAAATTTTCTCCTTATCTATCCTTTATCTATTTCTTTTCCACCAAACACCTTTATTTTCACATTTTTTTCTTCATCCATTTTATTTTAATGTATTGTATTTCTCTCAAAACAGACCATTATAGACTAGGACAGCTTCACCTGGTCTGTGAGAATGTGAAACGTTCTCGGTTTTGTCTTCGGAACCAAGAACTGTCATGTACACGAATTTAATCTTGATCTGCTGGTAACACTAACAAGCCCTGACCGTACTGATATATTCCCTGTACAAAAATACAAACTAATGAACTTATTAGAACATGCCATCAAGCCTCAACTCAACACAACGGTTTGGAAAGTGCTTTGCTTTCCTGAACACTGTATACACAAAACGGGCCTAAGAATGTAAAAGAGGGAAAAACAGGACCTAATGCCTATACTGATGAGATTTGTATCCCTAATATTTGTCTGGTAAAGAGATGCAAGGGATTAAAGAACTTGAGAGAAAGGTGATTAAGCTCTTGGATAACGTGAGCGCCCCTTCTTCTTTAAGAATTCAGGGATCTCAACAAAACCACCATCAGTGAAAGAGGAAGATCGCCGATTGATACCAATGGTTTCTCCTTGCATGAGTTGACTGCCCTGCATTTTGGACAAAAAGAACAATCATATAGGTATTGCATCAGAGAGGGGACGGGAGACAGGGACTAGGGGTGGCTAATTGGCACACGAAGGGAAGAGTCATACCTGTGTAGGCCTCCCTTCACTTTCCTCTTGACGCTTGAATCCAGTAGCAATTAGTGTTATGCTTACCTATTACATGGCAAATTTGAAAAAAGATAGGACAGTATGAGTATGAAAAAACATACGCCGCATAAAATTAAGATAAACGCACAAATCTTAATGGAGAAAATCAATGTTTTAAGTTCAAAAGCCGATTGGAGGGAGGTTAAATTTTATTTTATCCTCTGAAGGCCTAAATAAACAATAGAATGCTCAAAATTAACTTTCGGTGACACTGAAAGATGTAAAAGAAAGAACAAATGTCTCTAGGAAGGTCATTCATAGTAGCACATATCATCTCTCAAGAGAGGAGAGTGTAATTTTAGGCGTAGAAGGAAGATAGATAAGAAAGAATGAAATACTGTTTGATATTAACTGAAATGTATTACAATGTATGGATGACTTCAATATGCCATAAAGCCTAGAGTACCCCTTATTTATTTACTTACTCTAATAATAATCCTAAGTGATTAAGAAAACAAAATTAGGATAAGAAAAAACATTTTTAATCCCATGAGAGAGAATGATAAAACATTTAAAAAAAAATCATTTATTCTAACATATTAGATGAGAGAACAATGCAATTTAAGCATGTTTCAAGTGAAAAGAAATGCCATTCGTAATATATATATATATATATATATATATATATATATATATATATATAATCATAAATTGTACATAGTAGGTAGGAGTATCTAAAATGTTTATGAAATGTGACATGCACATGGCAAATATTTTGAAGTGCGTGTGCTTCCTAGAAAGAAAAGGATAATACTATCTATGTATTGAACGCACTGCACAGGTGTAATGTTGTCCAACTCATATCTAGAGGAAGATGATTAGTGACATAAAGCTGTTGGTATAAATAATATTCAAGTGTTTGCATAGCTTAACTTACTTGACCACTGAGCGATGGATCTATTACTGCTCCAAATATTAAATTAGCAGTGGGATCCACAAGATCATATATAACTTCAGCTGCAGCATTTACCTGTAAATGATAATATTTAAATCCATAGCATACAAAAGACCATATTAAATATATGGAGTATGACGAAATTAATAGATTGCAGATTGTTAAACAGGTAGCTATTCAGAATTCAGAACCGAAAAGTTGTTTATTTTATTTCTTTGTTTACGAAATGGATGCCAAAGTATGCCTCAAAAAATTACTTAGTCGCTTAAAAAACTAAGCTAGCTTGCCAGTAAAGTATGACTACAGAATTATAGTAATTGGATTACTAGATGGAATTGGATGTCTTCTACAAATATTTTAAGTCCCAGACTTTCAATCATTGCCTAATATCATGTCCATAGAAAACTTATACAATTCACAATCATTTCAATCATGTAAGAAAGTATCACGATGGAATTCAACACATGGTCATAAGGTTCAATCATTCAGAAAATCCTAAGTTCAGGACATGCTGTGTGACCCAGATTCCGAAGGAAAAGGGAAAGTCTGTCTCTAAAAACAAAAAAGGAGAACGAAAGAAAGAATGAGGAGAAAAAAGCATCATGTATGTATTCAGATGAAACAATTATCTAGTAAAGATAACCCTGTAAAGGACGAGGGATAACTAGCTACCTCAAACAAGGTCAAATCACTTCCACCAGTTATGTTCCAGACAATTCCAGTAGCCCTTTCTATACCAATATCTAGTAAAGGTGACTGGATAGCATTTAATGCAGCATCTCTTGCCCTTGTTTTCCCTTCAATACAAAAAAAGGTAAGATAAATTTCAACTTTTCAATAATAAATAAAACTATGGATCAATATGAGCTCATCAATTTGGACCGTCCTCCTTTTTACCCATAAAAAAAGTGTACAGCAATAAGAGGATACTACATTTATATTTTAATAACTGATCAGTAAAGAGTTAAAATTTTAATACCAGTTGCAGTTCCTATCCCCATAAGTGAAGAACCTGCGTTAGCCATTATAGCTCGAACATCAGCAAAGTCTACATTTACCAATCCTGGTATCTACAATCAATTAACAAAATGAGCATTAGTGATTTCACAGACTAACACCATCAACTTTAAAACATGGGAAACATATAACTAGGTCATCTGATTAGTGGGGGATGGCCAGAGTATTTTGTCTACATGCATCCAAAATTGATAGCAGAAATGCAAGAGTTCTAGCAAATAAACTAATGGTAAGACATAATTTTGAGCTAACATCAGGTAGGGACTGCTGAATTGTCAAAACATCCCTCAAGGCTTCCATTTCATTGTTTCTTCCTTTTTCACTCCATTTACAATCAAGATTTGATAGGAGAAAAAATAACGAGATGAATGTATTTGTTTGTGTTCAAAGATCTTAATGATTCCATACCGTAATAATATCAGATATGCCACGAACACCATGTCGAAGAATATCATCAGCCAGATTGAATGCTTCAGTTACAGGGGTAGATTGAGAAACTGCAGTCAGTAGCTTGTCATTTGGAATAACTATGAGTGTATCAACATTATCTCTTAATGCTGCAATTCCTTCTTGTGCTTGAACTGCCCGTCTTCGTCCTTCAAAAGAAAAAGGAGTTGTGACAATACCGACAGTCAGTATACCCATTGATTTTGTGATACCAGCAATAACTGGTGCTCCACCAGTGCCAGTTCCTCCACCCATTCCGGCCTGCATAAATGAATTCTAGTTTTTCAAGTTTTTGGCAACAATGAACAGTTTTGTAGAACTGGAAAAATTTGAAAAATTATAAAGTTGAGGATTTCAAAGACCATGAACTGCTGGTTCCTTGTTTCTAACAGGCATTAATTAACAATTATAATTAATAATCAAAATTGAAAACAATAAAGACCTGAATTTCATACATGTTCCAATAATTTTCCTCCTAAAATTGACAAAGAAACATTGCATACAAGTTATTTGCCATCATAGACATTTCAATTTTATAATATTACGACCACAGATGTTGAAATTCTTTGTAAGGAGTTTTATCAATTTTGACATGTTAGTTCTCATTCATCAAAATGAGCTAGTGTTCTTTTTATTTTAGTGAGGGAGTTTTGAGTCACAACTTACCTTATGATGATATTATTCAAGACTTTGTTTTGGAAATTGATTGTACAACCTCTGTTTCATCCCTATTAAAGTTCCCCCTCCACAAAAGAATTAACAGTCCAACACCATTTAAGAGCATACATAGAAAATGAATGTGATAAAGAGCCATTAGATACAGCTAAGATACTCCCAAATTTAAAGATCTTGGAGAAATGTAAAAATCCAAAGGAGTGGTTCATAAAACAATAAGTGTCAAGTTACAAAGGTCAAATAACTTAGATCATGCACTCGAATATGTTAAAGGGAGCATGCAGAATAAAAATTTAAGCCTCCACACTAGTGTAACCCCTCAGATGTAGCCCCCTGATAGCCTTGTGGCCCATTCATCCTTGCACAACATAATCTATTACCATGTCTCCTTTCTTTTTCTACGAAAACATACACCGCCACAACCTAGTTCAAATTATGATTTTACAAACATATATTCTGGTATTGCAATAGAGCATATATGATAAACCTTGTCAGGTAGTGGTGGGGAAGGCACTACAAATAAAATTCACAATGCAAACCTGTAAGGCAGTTAGCATAAGCTATATCTCTAAGGAAAAGTGGTTAACAGAACATACAGTAACAAAAACCATGTCAGATCCATAAACTGCCTCCTGTATTGATTCCTCGCTTTCCTTGGCAGCATTCATACCAATCTCAGGGTTACCACCGGCGCCAAGACCTCGTGTAAGCTCCTCACCAATTTGCAACCGGTTCTGAGGAATGACTGGTGACATTCTCATGGCTTGAACATCAGTATTAACAATCCAGAACTCCACACCATTCATGGAGCTCTCTATCATACGGTTGACTGCATTTGACCCACCTCCACCCACACCAATGACTTTGATCTTAGCTTCATTGTAGTTACTTGGATTCATGGTGGCTTCGAAACTTTCAGCTACCTTTCCACTTGATACATCCTTTCTAGGTCTAGGGTTGTTCAATGCACTCCCTCCTTCTCCTCTAAGCATTGAAACCTCAGGGTGCAGATCCAGAAAAGGATCCTTGCGACTAATGCTGTGGGAATTCGTGGAGCACTTCACTTGAATCGAGCCACACTTTCTACTGCTGCCAAACACATACTTGCTCTCTTGAATTTTCAAAGAGCACGATCTGCCACCGTGATTCTCAGAAATTGTTCTTCCTCCAACAACAGCCAGCACCCCCGCCGAATTCCTAGCATTAGAAGGTGCATAACAGGTACCCATTTTCACAGTATAGAAAGTCGCAACTTCGGATAAACTCACGACAAAATTAGCAGCAGTAAATTCAATACGGGAATGTTGCAATTCGCTCGAAATTCCTTCTGAAACCTGTTTGTGAAATTAAATAAATAAATAAATTAATAACGAATCATCGAATATTAGGTCATGCGAGGAAAAAATGAAGGAAGTAAACGATGGCAGAGTGTAGTTCATACAGTGCGGTTAACGGTGATAATAGAAGAGAATGAAATGCGCAAAAAGGGAGAATCGGCGCACTTAAAAGCATAAAAATGGAGAATGGGAATGCGAAATTAGAGGAACAGAGAAAAACCTGAGAAAAGTGAAGGGGTGTGAGAGAGTGAGTGTAGCATTTGAGTGGTGAAATGGAAAGGAGCAGTGGAATTATTTTCTTAGAAAGAGAGTCTCTGCATTTTGTTTTTGTTGATAAGTGAGAAATGAAAATGGTCCGCAAGGTGCGTTTTGTTTGGGTGCGATGAGCGTGCCAACGCCAACAAATACAGACAGAACAGCTTTGGAATTGAAAACCCCTACTCCACGACGGCTTTTCTTTTCAACAACCTCTCCCTATCTCTTCTCTGCCCTTTTTACTTCAAACAAATTAATCACTTTCATTATTTCATCTTTCATATTATTTACAAACAATAATATGAAACAAATTATGTCATTAATCTAACTGTTATAAACGGATTACATTTTAGTTCTTTTTTACTTTTGAATTTTACATTTTAAATACTTGTGAAAATATTTGCTAAATGAAAATGAATCACGACGTATATAAATTATTTTACATCATCAACCAATAAAAGTTATTATTGAAATAATTTAAAAACATTTATTATAGAACTAAGTTTAATCTTTTTGAATAATTATTATAAAAATTAATAAGTTTATTAAATATATTTAGATTAGCTTATAACATTATTACATAACTTATTAAATTATAAGAGAAAATTATTTTGATGTCTTATAAAAAAGTAAATTTATTAATGCCATGTTTGCATATGAGTAAATGGTTCATGTGAAAATACTTATTTGAGTAAATATTCGTGTAAAAATACTTATTTATTTATTGGTGTTTCTATTATAATGTTTATAATTTATTTTTATTTTTATTAAAAGAGGATCACTTTAACAAATAAGAATTAGATAAATGATAATAAGTTAATACAATTTTAGTTGAAACACACAAATTGTGTAGGAAACACAATTTTAATATAATATGTTTAGATTGAAATTAACATGATTTTAATTTAAAAAAAAAATAAATTAAAAACATGTTAATTTGACACGATTTTGTTATTCAGTAAAAAAATTATATTTTTTTATATAACTTTAATTTGACGTAGTTAAAATTATAATATCTTAATACGATATTTTTACAATTTTAAAATTATATTAGGTTGAGACAGCTTATCCTAATTCATAATTTTTTTAAAAGCGATTTCAAACAAATTGTGTCATAATGTTAAAAAAACCCTCGTGATTACATAAGTAATATTTGCTTCATACATAGCTAGATATAAAATTATTTTGATTTATTAATGAATTTAGATATAGTTTGTAACATTGTAAGAACTTGTTTGAGCTTTGATAACATTACCGAAGGGGTGACAGACAGATATAATTAGGCCACACAAGCACAGAGCATAGGTTTCATCGGGAACGTTCTACGAATAGCGTAGCATATCCACAAACGTGGTGGCCACGCGCCAAACCTGAAAAAGAGAGGAACCATCCTAAAACAACGGAACGGAAATAGTTCATCTTCGATGGCTTCGAAGGCGATGGGCGTGGTAGCGGAGAAGATAGGGGCGGCGGCACGCCGCCAAGCCGTGTCGTTGACGGATGCCGCAGCCTCGCGAATACGGCAGCTGCTACAGCAGCGTCAGAGGTCCTTCTTGAAGCTCGGAGTCAAGGCTCGTGGCTGCAACGGCTTATCCTACACCCTCAATTACGCAGGTCTCTCACTCTTTCCGTAATATCGTATATCTTATAGATTTGTGGTACATTTTTTTCTCTAATTACTTAGCTAAATTCAAGTTGATTATGATTTTTTCGTCGTGGAACCCCTGTGGTTTAATCACAGGAGAAAGGCTGATCCTAAATAATTTAGCTTAGGCTCGTTAAATTACCTTTCTTATGCATAGGATTTATTCCATTCAGTTTTTTTAATTTTTGAAAGGAGTCTTCGACGAGCGTAGTGCTTTACTTTTCGAGTAATTTTGCATCGGTGCTTGTGTGACCGATTTTTCTCGATTTTGTTGACATGCTCCTGTGATTATCGTCTTTGAGATCGCATCTTATCATAATCTGGAACTTGATGAACAGTTAGTTGATTTAGTGTGCTTTTATTGTCTGTTTTCATTCTTTGGATGTTTTGTGTGTTTGGTTTCATATACATACGGGTTTTACGCACACTATAGTGGAAATGCTTAATTCATTGTCTGCATAAATAAGAATTATGGATGATTAAAATGAGGAAGTAAAATTGGAAGTCACATCTGAGATAATGAAATAAGCCATACCTTAAGGAAGTGACCTAACGACAGAAGTAATAAGATGATGAATGTAAGTGATGGCAACAGTCAACAAGAAGGACTTTAATCCACAGGGTGAAGTCTGCCGCATGCATCATTCAGCACCATGGAGCTCTATTTAAAATTAAAACATTTTTTACTTCTCGTATTTCACCTCCAAAAACTTTGTTAACCCGTGTCTTTGAAACTTGCATTCCATTGTCATGCATAACTCAAGTTTATAAGATATTCCCCCCCGTGATTAATTAACTCCTAATACACCATTAGTCAAACACATGCATTGAGGTATGTCAAATACCAAGACAAATAAGCAAAATTGACCTTTGGTGCTAATATATTCTCAAATAAAAGTCTCATGTCCTAAATATGAGTAACATGGATAAAAGTTTAATGCTATTGGGAATTTTCTCTTTTTGTTTACTGATTATGCCTTCCACTTGTAGTGAGCTGGAGATGGATGCGTTATTGCATTATGAGTTATGACTTTTTGATCTAAGATTCCAGTTGTTTTTTGCAGATGAAAAAGGAAGGTTTGATGAGTTGGTTGAGGATAAGGGTGTTAAGATATTGATTGATCCAAAGGCCCTTATGCATGTCATTGGAACTAAAATGGATTTTGTAGATGACAAACTGAGGTAAATATTTTCCCTAACACTTTTTCTTCATGATAAACTTGTATTTTTCTTTTGTTTTGCAATTTTTTGTCTATTGTATTGTGCTTTAATAATGAGATGATAAATTTCTATAAGAGCTGATCATATTTTGGCTGGACTTGGGACACATATATGTTAAGTTTATCGTTTTAAACTGCTCCATCTACATCAAAATCAGTTGTTAATTGCTTAGTCCTTTTTTGTTGGTTGCTTTTTGGATGTAGAAATTCATCCTCTACCGATTATCACTTTCCATGGGAATTGTTTGAAATTGGGAAATATTCATATTTTTAATAATTCATACATTTGTTACTCTTGTGAATTGAATCTGTTGTGCCAATTTTCTGGAAACCGAAAATATTATAGTGATAAGTTTAATTCAAAGTTGATATTAAGGATTTCTGTCTATTCTGGTTCTGGCGGTTAAAATTGGACTCATTATGGCATAATAGCGCATGAACGAAAGTAGATCGGATGTTTGAGCTTGTTATTTGGTTACTTCTAATTGAATACTTCTAGATGTATTTGTGTTCTAATTGATCTTAATGATTGATCTCTACCATTTACCTAATACAGTAGAGCATTAACTACAAACTGTGTCCAAGTAGGTAGATTTGAAATCTTAGTTCTTAGTAGTGAAACTCGACACAGATGATGTAATTCAATCTTCAAATAATCATACTTGATTGCTTCCAAAACATATATAGAATCATTTTTAGGGGAATTTAGTTTATAAAAGATATTCATCTTAGTAATGAGGTGTGTACGAATGCTTAAGTAACTGCATTCTGTTATTCTCTAGGAGAACCACATAATTATTCTATTGTGGACAAATCTAGTCATACTGTCATGGTGGCATCTATTTCAGTTTAATCCTACAACCAAATCTGTAGAGTTGTCCACAAAAGTTACATTCCGGCTCTACCACCTTGAAAAGTTAAAAAAGAAATACAGTATTACAACAAATAGTGCGTGTGCGATACCACTGTAACAGAATTTAATGCTTATCAAATTTTGAGTATTAAAACTAGTAGTCTGGTGGTGTGTGTGTGGGACGGAATTTAATGCCTTCTAATTTATTTTTGCTCCTTTCTTTATACAACATGTTTGGCCTGTGATTAAATAAAGCAAATAAGAATGAGAATTTTATCCCTGTTAATTAATTGAGATTACTTCAACAAACGTGCACCTTAAAGGATTATTAGCTAATTCACTGAATTCTTTGTACAAGCAAACAGTTAAGAGCATAACTAACACTTGCAATGTGGAAAGTACAGGACTTATGACAGACATGCAGAAGTCTGTTTGTTTCATAGATGAGATAAGCTAAATCAGTAATTTGCAGAGTTATTGAATAGAGAGACACATAATTAGTCGTGCAGAAATTGTTACTCAAAAACAAATATATTCAAAAAACACATCCATTGCATTGTATGAAATCGTCCCATCACAAAAATTTCTCCTTATACGAAACCAGCCCATTAGAGAGTTTAAATCACATGCAAATATGTTCTAACTGCACACATAACATATTTGCAGTAAGAATTAAATCCAGACATCATGTCATTATCATGATTTATTATAAATAATGAATATATATATATATGACAGAAACTATATACCACCTCTGTTACTCTCACTGCATTAATTTGGGCTTTTGGAGCAGTCAATTATTTCCTGTGTAACGTGTTATGCTTACATCTGGTAATGATTAGTGTTTTTCCTATCTCAAATATATGTAGAAAAATGTTTGCATCACTAAAGGACGCTATTGATGAAAGGGCGTGAAAATTATTGTACAGTTATTGTGCTGTGCTCGTTTTTGTTGCTTGGTTCATCTGTTTTCTTCGTTTCTTTTTTTCCTAATGTGAGCTGCTGCTTTGTTTTTTGTGCTTTTATTTTAACCTACTCTTTTTTGCTCCTCCCGTCAGATCGGAATTTATTTTCGTCAATCCAAATTCTAAAGGTCAGTGTGGTTGTGGTGAATCTTTCATGACAACAGGCAGTAGTGGATCTTCCAAGTCATGAAATGGTTAAAATTGGTATTCGACTTGCTGTGGATCCTCACGTTATGAAGTAGTCCTTTCACGACTTAATAGATAGACATACAAGTACAACTAATGGATTTCTACAATTCTGCCTCCTTTGAACAAGGAAAACCAGAGCTTTTGGTGTTCAGAAAAAAGGTACTGAGTACTGACGTGGTCTCAGTATACGAATTCTCTGGAGCTGATGCTCATAAGCCCTATTTCAATCATTTGTTCTGATTATTCTTATTCATAATGTAAAATTCTTTAAATCATGAAAATTGTAGTTGTAGGTTAACAATATCTTGGAAATAATTTCAGTTAAGTTTAAAAACCATTCAACATTCAGAACTGAAGAAACTTTTCTTAAAATTCTTTGGTCAATTTAGATATCACGCTTTCACTTAAATTATTACGAATTATCATTTCAGGTTGAATGGCACAGCCTTAAGCTACAAAAGCTCGGATCTATGGAAATAAGCTGCATTAAATTATTGTATTGCACATTATTTTTTATATATGTATTTCACATTTAAAGAAATGAATACCTGTCTATTAGTATAATGGCACGAGATGCTTCGTGAAATGAAAAATCTTAATCATACATGTTTGTAAGATTCTTGTGATGTTTTTACTTGGTGTTGACAAATTTTTTTTACTATATTTTTGGGTAGACAAATGAAAATGGTGGTTAGAGTAAAATAATTTAAAGAAATGACTAGAGGAAAAAAAATAAGCATTTAAAGATTCACCAATAATTAGATCAATGGTATCAATTTTGGAGATCTATTTAGATACTAAGATATTAGTTATGATGTAATCCGTATTTGTCGTATTTTTTTCTGCTTCGTAGTGTCCATATTCAATTTTTAAAATTCAAATTGAGATTACTAATTTTAAGTAATAATATTTAAATAAATAAAAGTATAAATGAAATACTAAAATTACAAAACTCGTATGTAGATCTCAAAATAGTAGATTTAAATTTATAATATAGCAATGATTTACGATAAACAGAATTTTTGGATACAAATTCATCATTATTTTGCAAAATTAGTTAATAGTGAGAGGGGAGTGAAGAGAATAATGGAAGTGAAATGAGGAAGTCAAGAAAAGAAAGTGAGTGGGATTTCCGTTTTTTTTTCATTTCCTTTTCTTTATACATGAACGATTATATATATATATATATATATATATATAAATTTCCTTTCCATTTATTCTTAAATTAAGTGATAAATAAAGTTTCGTTTTTATCTATTTTCTTATACTTTTTCTCTCAACTCACCAAATCATACAATTCCATTTAACTTACTCAATAATTATTGTTTTAAGTAAATGTACTTTATTCAATTCAACTTCATAATAAACATATTAAAAAATTATTCATATATTAATTTTACTATGTAACAAAAAATATTTATATTTTATCATATAAATATTGTTTTATAAAATATCATAGTAAATGTTTCATATCATATTCTTTTAGATTAATTGTTATAGTTTTTAATAGGACATTGTGTTGAACTTTCTATCTTAGAAATCTTTTTCATAGGGTAGTAAAATAAATTTGTGATTACTTTTACGTGATGTGCATACGACTGAAATTGAGGGAAAAGAAAAAAAAAATGGTCGAGTAAAAATTATTAATATAAAGGTATCTTAATATTGAATTTTCAGTTTTAATATTGAAAGTCACATTTTCTTATTATTAGAATAAAATATTATATAATTAATTATTTTCTTTTATTTTTTATTCAATTTGTTAGTATATAATCTTGTTTCAATAAATTATTATTTTTTTCTTTTAATATGATATTATAGTCATTAAAAGTCCATTTTAATTGAGATTTGTATGTATCATGTCACTTACTATCAAGCTCTCTCTTAATTTTTCGTGTTTGATGTCTATGTCGTGAACAAATTATGTCATCAAACCTAAGGATGTGCATTGGAGGTTTCATATCCATTAGAGAAAAATTTTATTTATAGTATATAAGTGACAACAAGTGTCACCTTATTGAGCTGATTTTGTAGGATTAAATTATGTTTAAATTTTACTATCTTAATATAGTATCAAAATATACCCTAGTCGAGATTTAAGTCTATCATGTCACCCATTATGACCTCCCCTCAATTTCCATGCTCGATGTCCTCGATGTGAGCGCGCACTTTCCTCCTCAACTCTCATGCTCGATATCCTCAGTGTGAGGGTTGTGTTGGAGATTACACATCAATCAGAGATAAGGTCAAACTATAGTTTATAAGTGGACAAAGTTCACCTTACTGAACCGATTTTGTGAAGTTAAATTAAGTTAAACTTCAATTGCTCTAAAAAAAACTAAAATTTTTATTTTTGCTTTTAAAAGGTTGGTTTATTTAATTTTGTATAGCTTTACATACAAATTTTGTAGACCTTTATTTCATGTATATTTAATTGATAATTTCTTTAATTAGATATTTATATGATTAGTAAATGAATTGTTGTGTGTTTTGGAAATTCTAAAATTTGGTATGATTTGATTGTTTGATGTTGGATATTGTGAGGTTCAGAATATGAATTTTAATCAAGAGATAGTATTTTCAGGAAAGAAAATACCGTGTTAAGATTGTTTAGAATGTGCATTGACTAGGCATTCGTCTAGAATGAGATATCCCGACTCTCATGAGATAATGAAATCATATAGATGAAGTTATTCAAGTGGTGAGAATCGAAGGAGGTTCATACGAATAGGTAAGTTGTTTGAAAAATAACTAACAATTAACCTGTCATATTAAGAGAGATGGTATTGAGATTATTTTATGCGCATAGCTGTGTGAATTTCACACTGATATAGTATGTCAGGTGTAGATATCTGAGTCTAAGTCAACGCACGAGTCTTCCAGAAGCAGAGTCAAGTGGTTGTGTTGTTGTGAGTCGGTAGAAGTCTGAATGTGAAAGATGAATTATGATTTTTAATAAACACTTGCTGGTTTGAGAAATAGTATGAGACTTGATGAATTATGTTGATTAATTTGAAATTGAAATTATATAAAAATTCTTATAACTAGCTTACCATGTTATTTGTTTGTGTTTGTTTCTTTATCTGTGATGATCATGTTTTCCACAGGAACAAATGGGATTGCAAAGAATAGAGCTCATCATTGAGGATTAGATAGATTTAGTTTAAATGCTTTACTTTTGTTTTTAAATACAATTATGAGATAGTTGTATATATTCACATGTTAATTAGATATTGCTGGTTTACTTTTATTTTATTATATATGTGAATAAAATTAAAAAGCTCAAAAAGATTTTTCAAATGAATATTATTGAAAGACTTTTTTACATTTATTTTATTTTCTTTTCTGGTATATATAAGTGGATGTAGACTATGGTTGTAAGTCTAAATTTTTCTCTTATTTTATAATTTCTTTAAGTAGATTTAAGGTTATGAAATTGTATATATGATTTTGATCATCTTCTATTAAATTTTGATATTTGATATTTATTCAAGTGCATGTAATTTTGCTTTTTGAGTGTCTAATATGATGAATGAACTTTGGTCCATATACATATAAAATGTTGGTGGGAATTTTCTGAGAAATGGTAATGCATGATTATTATTTTTTTTTTATTTAAACATTATACGAATAAGAGTCATGAATTTCTTCATTATTACGCGTTACAATTATAAACACACTTAACCTTTTTCATATGTATATCTTGTTTAAATATAGATAATATAATATATATCCTATTTTAGATCGTGTATCATTTAACTATAATATATATTCAATACTTAGAGTATATTATTTAATACTGAATCTTCAAAACAGAAAATATATTTAATTTAATGTTATAAAACATATTTATTTGTATGTCATTCCTCAAAATAAGGAGATTAACAACTCTTTGATCTAACATTTTCGATAATAAGACTTTACTTTATAATTTTCTCTTTCAATCCCAATTATAATTTACTGAAATAGATTAAATTACTAACACTATTCCTTACTCTTTACTCAACACTTACACATTATTGATGAATCATGCATGTGACGTGTCGGTGTCATCATGAAAGTAAAAGAAAAAAAAGAAAATTCTTAATGACTTGTTCGTCTAGGAGAACGTGCAACAAAATAATTACTAACAACTAATAATTAATTTTAGTGAAAATACATAATTAATTTAAAATGAAAACACACTACATGTGTAAAAGTGTGTGCGAAGGACCCTGCACACGGTTTTGAAGACGCAATCCCGTTTTGCCTCGCCGTAACAAAAAGAATTTCCTTCGTCTAGTGAGAGAGGTAGGTCCTTTCTCTGGTTTCGGCGAAATTTGGATGTTATGAGTCTTCGATTTCCAAATTCTCTGCGCTAAGAACACGATCCTTTCATTCTCCAAGTGAGTCCCTTCCATCTTCGTGTAATCCTTTATCTTTAACTGTGTTTTTCCTGTTTCCCGATTCAATTCAATGCTAACTTCTTAACTCTGTTTTCCGACCTTAATCACTCCCATCACTCACTGTTACGATCCCCCTGTCTCTGATTTTGGTTTATTGAGGTATTATTGTTATTGTTGTTGTTGTTATTGATTAATTAAGTTTAATTTATGTAATCTTAATATACTGCCCAGGTTCTGATAAATTGGATTGGACTCTCTTGAAATTGAGGGTGGGGTTCAGTATTTGTTAATTCCGTTAATTTGTTTAATTGCACTACTATGGACCACCTTCCCGTTGAAGTGATCGGTAACATATTGTCTCTTCTCGGCTCTGCCCGGGATGTTGTGGTTGCTTCTGCAACTTGCAAGAAATGGAGGGAAGCATGGCGCAGTCACCTTCACAGTCTTTCTTTCAATTATTGTGACTGGCCTCTCTATCATGAATATACCTCTCCTAGGTTGGAAATACTCATCACTCAGACCATTTTTCAAACCAAGGCACTGCAATTTTTGACCATTTTCATGGATGATGACCATGAGTTCTCTGCTGCCCCTGTCATTGCTTGGCTTATGTACACTAGGGATTCCTTGCGCCAATTGCATTACAATGTGAGGACTAACCCCAGTTTCAACATCATCGAGAAATGCAGCAGGCATAGGCTGGAGGTGTTGGCATTGGCTCGCAATTCCATCGTAGGTGTGGAGCCAGGTTATTTGAAGTTTCCTTGCTTGAAGTCGCTTTCGTTGAGTTTTGTTAGCATCTCGGCGTTGGATTTGAGCCTTCTGTTGTCGTCTTGTCCAAAGCTTGAAACCTTGGCTATGGTTAGCCCAGAGATTGCAATATCAGATTCTCAGGCTTCAGTGGAGCTTATCAGTGTTTCTTTGAAGAATTTCCACCTTGAATTGTTTAGTTCGGATAAGTTTATATTGGATGTGGATTTGCTCGAGACACTTCATTTGAAAGATTGTACCTTTGAGATTTTTGAGCTGGTTGGAAAGGGAACACTGAAAGCGTTGAAAATTGATGACGTGAGTGTTATCCATCTTGATATTGGGGATGGTACGGAGAACCTTGAGATTATAGATGTCTGCAACTTCACAATCATGTGGCCAAAGTTTTATCACGTGATCTCAAAAGCATCAAAGTTATATAAGCTTCGGCTGTGGGGTGTTGTTTTTGATGATGAGGATGAGGTTGTTGATATAGAGACAATTTCTGTTTGCTTTCCTCAATTGAGGCATTTGTCGTTAAGTTATGATTTAAGAGATGGAGTGCTTCATTATGGCTTGCAGGGTTTGTCTTGCTTGAAGAATGTGGTGGTCTTAGAACTTGGATGGACTGTAATCAGTGATCTTTTCTCCGTATGGGTTGCTGGACTTTTGGAAGGATGTCCCAATTTGAAAAAATTGGTCGTTTATGGTTATGTTTCAGAGGTCAAAACGCATGAAGAGTGCCAAATTCTTGCTAGATTCTCTGAATTCATTCTTCAACTAGGAAGAAAATATGGGCAAGTAAAATTTGAGTTTGAATATGAGTAGTGGGTTCTGTCGCACTCATGTAATCCGTCCAAATAAAAGAAGATAGATGCATGCCCCATGAGTTTCTTTTGTCCATTTCTTCTGTCTTGAATCACAAGAATTCTTCAATTGTAAAGTTATAGATTTTGTGTATAAGAGTGAATTTCAGTTTCCATCACAACCCCTTTCTTTCTATTGTTATTACTTTTTTGTTTTGTGGAAGGAGCAGAGGGAGCCTATACGTGGTTGGTTTTTTGCGCTTGAATAATACTGCACAGTAAATGTTTGCTGTTTCTTCTGAATGATTCTTCGATAATCTGAATCGTACTCCACTTTCTTCTTTCATAAAGCACAAAACACGTTTAAGCACTATTTCACCCCTTCATCGTAATAAAGGTATAAAAAAAGAAGAAAACAGAGCAACAATTATCCAATCATGAATGACATGACAATGTTAAATTTTATAATAATTATCATAAAACACATAAAATGAACAATAAATTTTGATTGATTGCCAATATATTTTCATACTGAAAATATATACGAAGTAAACTAAAAGGCAAGGGTGTGATAGGCGTAAACAAGAACATACACACACAAGTCAAAGATGAAAATGACAGCAATATTACAAAAGCTATATATTGTACGTCTGAGAAATTAACTAGTGATCATTTGATAAGAAGAGTCATCAGAATTGGATGATCCCATTCTTCGTTGATCTTAATTTGAGAACTCTTGCAGCTTCCCCGTCCTTTTGTTTCTTTTTCTTCAACTGACTAGAACTTCAGTAGTTCTTTAGTTTCTTGTCGTTGACTTTCTTTTTCATTTTAGCCATACGAGTCACAACAGACTATGGTGAGTACAAAAATCCAAGATCTTCTTCACTGGTACACGCAGTTTCTTCACTAAGGATAACTCATGTTCCTTCTCAAAGTTCTCATTTTCTCTTTTACTTTCTGAGCGTTGGTTTGAACTCTAATATTGTTTAATTCTTCAAAACACTGCAGCAATTGATCATAAGATGCTAATTTAAATGTGGTTTTAAGTTATTTGCTTCACAGATTTCTACGTAAAAAGTGAGCTTTGTCATGGGAAACAAAAAATCTTATTAAATTGAACAGTATTAGCAATTGATATACTATAATGGTCATGGAATAGGAAAGGACCATGCTAAGCTTTTCTACCCTTCATGTAAATTGTAACTAGAAGTTAATTAGTGATTACCTGTTGCTTTCTTCTCCTCTCCATCTCAGCCTGAAAAATACAAGTAAGATCCTTGTCAGTATAATTGAATTACCAATACCTAACAGCTATAGGATGAAAACTTTCAACATTCTGCATAAGTTAGCGTAATTTGGCAGTACCAGCGCCTGTCTAAGTTGAGTGTTCTCTTCTTTCAACTGGTTTAGTTCCGCTTCTAATTCAACCGTGTATGCCTGCCAAGGAAAAAACCGTATAAGGTTCTGCAAATGAAGCTTAATACAATCCTTCCTCAAATATCCACCAAAATGTTCCAGAAAAACAAAAATATATATTACTTTGTACAAGTTACTTTTACCCTTTTAGTCTGAATTCACAGGGGGAGTTCTCAAAGAACATGATATTTCTAATGTTTTTGGAGGTGAATCCCTACTAAAATAAACTAGTGCATGCATGATCTACTTCCTGTCGTCGTTTCTTCCAATTAATAATTGTTTATCCCTGATCATCATGGTGCCTACAAAATCCTATCTATAGATTCATGCATTATGCAATAAGATAATTTAAGGTTACTGTAATAGCAGAACCTACTTTTCCATCACATATCTTTCTGCCATTTATTCATATCATCACATGACCAATTCTATGCAAGAAGTGAAAAACACAACGAAACTCATTAACTAGTAGCTACGTGGTCCTTTATTTACATATCTAAATCTAAGATAAGCTAAGTAAAAAGAATTAACTGATAGCATTTTAAGATCAACTTGATAGCCTGCTGGTGGTGGTGGTTTGAACCTGTCATGTATCAGTTAGCCCCCTACACTTTCGTTGAAAGAAAAGCAAATCCTAGTTATATTGTTTCAAGGGGAAAATGATTGAGAAAAACTATCGATCCGAGTGCATCAATGGCGAACACTGAGGACATATTCTTATATAAACTTGATGTATCCAATTTTGGTGCAATAAAGTTAACAAAGTATTGATACTTTATTAATTCTTCTTAGACTAATGTTGTGTTCAGTAGCTCATATATATCAATGATGCATCAGCTATGCAATCCTTAGTCTCCTCAAATCATGAACACTAAATAATACATTTATTTTTCAACACACTACAAGATGTGAGTCCCATAATTTTATGATTTTTGAAAAAAATTTCTAACAAATTGAAAAGAATACAGCAAGAGAGTGTCTTGCCAACATTTCTCCTCATGATCTCTATCGAGATTATGAGAGATTAAGAACCTCAGTTGCATAGACATTGCATTGAAATGATAAAATGGGACATGCACCTGTTTTCTGGCTCTAGATCTGGCAGCTGACTCTCTATTCTTGATCATCCTCCTCTGCCTCCTCTCCACCACCTTTTCCACAGGACCATCTCCGATCCTCTTTCTACCTCTCAAACCACCCATATCAAGCCCAAACTGCCCACAATCATTCCCTATTCCATCAGAAGAATTGGCCGGACTCACAGGCCCGCCCATTCCCATTGTGGGACCCATCCCATACCCACTCCCTCCAAAGCAAACTCCTTGCTGATGAAAACCCCCACCACCATCCCTCTTACCATTTCCAGCATACCCACCAGAAGCCTCCCCCACCTGGTAACCCGGTGCAACCACGTTACTCACTGCACCAATAACATTCCTACCAACAAAAGAAGAACCACCCATTCCTGGCATTGCACCGTTGTTATTCGTGTAATGCTGCTGCTGCTGGAGGTGGTGAGAGGGATGAGGCAACAGTGGTGGTACACATGGTTGTTCCCGAACCACCCCAGCCTTGACCAAAAAATCCTCCAAAGTCATCTCATCAAAAGTGGGCTGACGAGTGGCAGACTCGGTATTATTCAGAACATTGTTGTTTTGCTGTTCTTTCTGAATCTGGGACCAAACTTCATCCACGGTTTTCCTGCATAGAGGTGCAGGGAGAGACAGTGAGGGTTGACGAGGTAGGCTTGGTTGTTTCCTTAGCCTTGTTGCTTCTTTGTCAGTTAAAGGTTGGGAAAGAGGAAGGTTGGAGGAGGTTATTATGGCTTGGTTTTCTTCTGCGTTCCAGATGCTGCTGAGAAACTCGTCCATGTTCATGGAGCCGAAGTTTTTGCCAGTCTCACATAGAGTGTGTTGGAACTCGTCCAGTGTAAGAGAGTATATGGATGTTTGTCTTCCCATGGATGATGGTGAGAACTGGGAATGGTGGTTCTTGTTGGCATCTTGTTGGAATCTTGATTCCACCTCACCTTGGGAGTTCATCTCACCCTCTTCAACCACCATCTTCTTTCCTTCTTTGAAGAGACAAGATAAGAACAAAGGGAGTAACAGACAAGACAAACTTAAGATTGAGAAAATACAATACAATAAAAATAAAATAATGCTGCAATGGAGGTTAGAACTATTGATGTACTCTCTGTTGTAATACTATGTTTTATATATTTTTCATAATGTTTTTAATTTGTTTACTATTTTAGAAAAAAAAATCTCTATATGCATAAAAGATTATCAAGCCAATCCAATCCAATCATTTATGAAAATACCACTTTAATAAACTTTTATGCATGTGACAATTCACACAACATGTGCAACTTTAACTCTGTTAAGAAAGAGTCATATTATTTAACTCCCACTGAGTATTTTTTTAATTATTCAAGAATGTCAATTTTAAAAAATTACTACAAAGTTTAAAATTATTTTTAATATATATTTTACATATATTTATATATATATATATATATATATAATTTTTAAAGGGCTGTATAAGGGAAGAACATAAATAAGTTTGTACTTATAATGTTCAATTAATACACCTAATTAGTAGATTACTTCAAGTGGAGGTCATGGTATCAGTTCATTTTGATCACCTTTTGGTAGAATCAGATGCTTTTTCACATTACTTCCATTATTTAATATTATCCAAAACTAGATGATCAAGATAAATACCAATTCTGATTCCACAGAAATAGAGTATTTTATCTGCACCAGCACCAGAAGAAAAAGTTGAAAATTGCACCACCAATATCTCTCCACAAAAATCAACCACTTATAAGTTTGATTTTATTGGCTGAACACAGCTTACTGCAGCCATGGAAATTTCACTTTCAAGAGCATAAAATAAAACAGTATTGTGTCAAAAAAAAGAGGTAGGTTTGAATTTGATTCAAAGAAACATCTTTTTCTCCAAATTAAATTGTTATTTTCGGCTTTTAATTAAATTTCATACATCTCATTCTAAAATATCTTGAGCCTAACTAAAGGGAAAAAAAATATTCTCTATTTCCTTTGCCATTATAACAAATATAAAATTTTGGATGAAACATCTAATTACTGTTATTGAGTATGACACTAGATGCAAAGTTTAATGTTTGGAATATTTTTCCTCCTTGGATGAAAACAGTGGTAAAAAAATTCATACACACACAATGCTTTTTGAAAAAGGGTGAAAAAAACATAAACCATGACAAACAGGCTAAGATGAATCATGAAGAAAAGAAAGTTTGATGATGGAAATGATAACAACAAAATAATCTTGCAAAATGGTATATATTAACAATCTATCTAAAGTAAACAAACATAAGTAGAGATTGATGAAGCCAAAATGAAAAGTAATTAACAATATAATCTCAGAACATGGTTGATTGCATAGTGTAGGAACATAGATACCTGAAACTTGAAATTTCAATCTGAGACTGGTATAACTCTTGAAGCAGTTCCCTTTGTAGCAGTGCAAAAACTTTTAGATAGATGTTTTTCTGTTCAGTTTTGTTCACCACATTTATAGATCGAAGTGTGTGTTCAAATTTACTTAAAACAATCTGAAACTAACAAAGAATTTGATACAAGACACACTACTCTGCAACTTCATCAGATACATCTTGGTCTATATGGTTCATTCCAGCTCAGAGTACCCCACAAAACAAGGCATTAAATAATTAATTAATAAAGATAAATTTCAAATGTTATAATAGATACAAATATTTTCCCAATAGTCACATTACTCGCCACGTATAGGACAGGTGTCACACATGTGGACTTGTATTAATACATGAGATCGCTTGAGCTCAACACGTATTTCTTTCAATTTTTTTATCTTAGCAATATTATTTCTTCGCCTTTTAATAGTTTTATTATACTATTTTCACATAGCAAATTATTTTGTTCATAATTGTGTTCGCAAGAATGAAATATATAATTTGTTTGAGCACTTTTTAATGGTATTAAAATGAGAGGTTTGTTTAATAAATCTTAATCATTTATTACTTAAAATAAAAATTGAATAAACTTTTTGAAGAAAAAATAAAATGGTGTGTATAGAGGTTAGATATTTTCATTTTAACATTATATTAAATAATATTCGTAATATAGGAATTTTTTCAGTTTTGTAATAATATAAATAAGAATAATCCTTATTTTGAGTATATAAGGCAACTAAAATAAACATACAAGAACTTATAACATACATGAATACAAAATTATTTATTACCTTGCTGAACTTGTTTATTGATATTATATTCTTATATAATTGGATGCTTTATATTCTATATTTATATATTAATATTCTTATTTCTCAATAACTACATCACAAAAGAAATTTAATTCAATTTACATAATTTACTATGGATGGTTAACATTACAAATGAAAAACAAAAAATGGTAATTGTAAAGAGTTTAATTTTTATCTCTCTAGGGGAAATTTTCAGTAAGTCTCATGTTCATTATGTCACTTTTATTCTGATATATTATTTTTTTTATCAGCAAATTCTGATATATTGTGATAATGTTTTAGCTGAGATTATTCATTGGAGGTTGAGACTGAAACTATGTAATTAACTTTATGTATATTATTGTATATTATGTAAGTAATGAATATGTAAATATTTTCTTTTAGATGAATAGTCTCTGTGGATAGATGCACTGTGGGTAGGAAAGATATACACAGAACGTTGTATAGTCTTCTAGTAGCAATGGATGAATCTTCAATGCAAAAGTTATACAATGAGACATTGTGAATTTATAAGAGAGAAAAAACTTGTCCAAAAATTAAAATATTTTTTTAAACAATTTAATATGAGAACATTTATAAAATTAAGTTATATCATATATAAACAAATTTTAATTTAGAACAAGCTATTTTTTTTAAATACTAAAAACTTTATTCAAAACATATTTACATAAGTTTTGTTTTTGGATTCAACTTATAAATTATCCAAACAATAATAACTCTACTGGGCAATTAAAAGTGACTTAACAATGGTATCACTGATACCATCAAGATGAGGGAACAAATGGCCAGAACCTTGAAGCTCATTGAATCCAGAGAAGCTTTTGTGCAATGTATCGTTCCACCTTAACAGGCACTATCAAATCTTCATCTCCTTGCCAGCTATGAACCCAACCCTCTTTATTTGAAAATGGATTTTCCAGATCCAAAGGACTAAATTCCCATCTACCAAATGCAAGAATTATGTCTCTGTGTAGACTTTCATGTTCTCCTTGATGTCTTACCTGACCCTGAAATTGGAAGCCACATAAACAAATTATAAAATCTCTGTCGTTTAATATAAGAACTCCAGTTTCAACACCTCACTCAAGACGAGATTTAAATATCTTGATTACAAAGTTTGTAACATCAATTATTAAAATAAAATCCATTTAAATTTTGGATTTATATTTTTAATTCAATTTGCTCTTGATATCATAAAATTGACCCTAAGGCACAAACTACAGGTTTATAAAAATCTTGATTGATGATATTTTGTATGTATGTTCCCTTTAGTTCTCTAGATGAGCAAAATTGAATGGATTCATCAAAAAGTCTAATGTTTTTCTCTTAATAGTAATAAAAGGCATGAATCATGATAGTTAAACAGTTAAACACATTTAAGATGATCAAGTTACTTGCACAAGTGTTGACTATTGCTGACAGGTAACCCCATGTTCTGTAGCAGACTTACACAGAAATGAGAGTCTTGACTATTGCACAAGTATTTAAACCTAAACATCATTCTTAATAAATATAATTTGAAGACAATTTAAAAAAAAACAACTCTTTATGGTATGAAAAGCACAAATTCCCCACCAATTTTGATGTGATATACAAGCACAACACAATCATCACCCCCACCCAATTTCCCAACCCTGAGCTTTTTATACTTACTCTAGTCTAATGGCCAAGGAAACAAGTTAATATTAATATTCATTCAAAGTTTATCTGGACCAACAGAATTTTGCAGAATAAGTGCAGAGGAACAAAAATCTTGTATTAGTGACAACTGAAATGCAAGTTCAACCAAAAGGACACAAACATTTACATGCCAAAAAATGAAAAAACAACCAAATGTTCTGTTTTAGGCAACAGAAATACCTCAAACCTGAATACATCATACCTGTGAGGAATGTACTTAAGGCACCTCCAAACAACCTGACCCCAATAGAGAAACCTATTATGTAGAATTTGGACCCTAGTCCCAATTTATCAGCAAGTTCTTCTATATCTAGTGCCAGACTCTTCACAGTTTGGCTGGGATGAAGATCGCTTTCCCCATACCCTGGTCTATCAAAAGATACAATGTAGACCCCTAAATCCTCAGCAACATCCTGAAAAATCCCACCACAAATTCAGATAATACATCCTCAGAGATAGCATAGAATGTAATGAAAGCAAAAAAAGAAACAAATAATTACAGGTGATAAGGTTTTGGCCACATAGGCATGATGCCTGCAAGCATCAAAACCATGGACAAAGATGATTTTATGATGGGCTACATCTTTTGGAACACCATCTCTTATTTTGACTCTGGGTCATGTTAAAGGGGGCCCAATAGGAGAGCTACACAACTTTGGGGGAGGAGATTGAATTGCCTGATAACCCCATGCTACAAGTCCAATGAACAACACTGCAAACACTGTTCTCAAAATTCCGGAGATAATGCAAAATTCCATTAAAAATAAAAAATGACATTTCAAAATAAGAATAAGAACATGAAATTAGTATTGTGAGGAAGATAAAAAAGCGAGCAAGTCCCATCAATGAATATGCCAAATGCAGTGAACTTAAAAAATGACCATGATGATGATGATCATTTGATTCAAAAAAACAGAAGAAGAAAAAGCGGGACCTGAAGGGAAGTGAATTGAAGTCGTTTTGTTTTGGTTCCAGGAATGAGCACGGGTTGATGCTGCACAAAATTTTGTGTTCACTCCACTCCCCATTTCTCAGACACACCGATATAACTTTTCAACTTCAGACGACACAAACACAAGGAAAAGCGTTTGGTTAATTCAATAAATTTTACTTTTTAATAAATAAAAAGTAATTTATTTAATAAAATAAATAATTGAATATATTTATTTTAAAATAATTAAATAATTTTATTTTTTTAAAAATAAAGGTTATATAAATTTATAATATTATTTTTCAAAATTATATATATTTTTAAATTATCTTTTTAATTAATTACTCTTAAAAAATAATTAAACTATAAAAATAATAAAATTATATATATATATATTTTTTAATTGAAATATGATTACAGGCAGACCATGTTTTTTGACTAATATTAATAGAGAAAACAGGTTGAATCCGTCATCACATAGTTAGGTAAATTAACTTTTTTAATCGTTAATTCATATTGGTCCTGTTATTTAGTCTGTCCTTTTATTTTTATTTTTCACGTTTCTAAATAAGGATCTCATGTTTTTTAATAAAAATGGATGATAATCAATATTTTATATAAAATTTTATTTATATTAATTTTTTTATATATCATTTGATTCATTAAAGTATTGTTAATATTTATTTTATTTTGTTAGATATTAAATTTTTTTTATTAGAATATTAAAATTTTATTATTTTTTCTGTACTTTTATTATTCAAAAAGGTGATACCAATGACTATAGATGAAAGAGCCAATTACAAACTCTATAAATAAGCATGTTACACAAGGTAATATACATTCTTATTACTACATTAACCACATTTAAATATCGAGTGTACTTCCGACTAAAAACTGAAACACGAACACGATAAGAAGAGGAAGAAAAACACGACCAAGTGAGAAGATTCAATTAGTATCTATGACCTATACAAGTACATATGCTAACTTTACTTACATGCTATAAAAAAGAGGTAGGTTATGGGAAGGGGTGGTGGAAAGAGTGAGGAACAGACTAGGCAGATGGAAAGGTAAATTTATTTCTATGCTAAGACGACTTTGTATGATTAAATCAGTGATATCTGCTCTTCCCTTGTTTTACATGTCTATGTATAAAATGCCGAAAATGGTGGTGAAGGATTTAGTGAAGTTACAGAGGAATTTCTTGTAGGGATGAAGTTTGGAAGGTAGGAAAATTGTTTGGGTCTCGTGGAAAAAGGTGTGTCGGTCAAGGGAAGAAGGCAGTTAGGAATGATAGACATTTGACAATTTAACACAGCTTTGTTAGGAAAGAAAATTTGGCGATTAGGGCATGAAGAGAAGGGCTTGTGGAAAGAAGTGTTGGACTCTTAGTACAGAAGGTGGCAGAGTTTTCAAGCTCAAAGAAATGCTAGATCAGATTCCCTTTGGTGGCGGGACTTACAGGAAGTATGGTCTTTTGAGGGATGGAAAGATAAGTTTGAGGATAATTGCACATGGGAAGTTGGGAATGGGAGGGAGATAAGGTTATGGGATGATAGATGGGTGGGCAATACGACTCTTAAGGATAACTTTCCAAGACTTTTCTCCATTTCTGTTAATAAGGAATCGTCCCATTTCCAAGGAGGGGTGAGGTCAGAAAATTCAAAATGGTCATGGAAGATTGAGTGGAGAAGAAATCTGTTTGAATGAGAAAAGATTCAAGAACAACAGATGATGCAACTTTTGAGAGAGTAAAGGGTAGGGGTGGATAAGGAAGATTCTTGGGTTTGGAAAGATGGCGCGACAATAGTGTACACAGTCAAATTTGCAGACGATATTCTTAAGGAAGATGCTCAGGTGGACGAAAGAGATTTCTTTAAGGGTTTCTAGAGGATAAAGGCACAACCATCATCTCAACTCACAGCATGGAGGTTTTTGGAAGATAAAATAGCGTCTAAGGCGAATTTGGCAAGAAGGGGGTTTGCATGACGGATAATGTCTGTTATATGTGTGGGGAGGAAGAAGAAAACATGTCTCACATTTTCTCTATGTGTAGATTTGCTTGACTTGTGTGGCTAAGTGCTATGAGTGGATGAGGCTAATGACGGATCATTGGGAGACTAAAAAGCACTTCGCTCGTTTCAAGGTGAGTGGAGTCAAAGACAAAGTTAATCAGATTTGGGGTTATGTGTGGATAACAGTGGTAGGAGAATTATGGAAACACAGGAACAATAGGATTTTTAGAGGTGGAAGGATAGATCATAATGAGATTTTTACTCTGGCTCAACGGAAGGCCTGGTCTTCGATAAAGTCCAAAGCACATGGGATATGTTTCTCCTTTTCTGATTGGTGTCTTGAATCACTGGTTTGTATCAAGTCTGTCAAAAATTTTTAGGAAGAGGTTACCTTGAGTTGAGGAGTTATGTTTCTTAGTTATGTCTTGTATGATAGGTTAGTTTTAAGGTTTTTCGATGTGTAACGAGATAGGAGGGCGAATTTCTTAAGAAGGTCTTTTATATATAGGTTGAGGTATCCTTGAAATACCTCGTGTTTATTTATTTATTTTTTGCTGATAAAAAAAATTATAAATAATTTTTAATCAAAATATTTATATTTAAATATAAAAAGTATTGTAATTCAATTGAGTCTAATGGTTATAAGAATATTTTCCACACACATTCTGCTGTCTTTTCTTTTAAATTATTATTCAACCATGTGTTACAAAACAACCTAAAGTTAAGGTTTATCCAAGTGTTTTTGTGTATACAACCCAAAAATTAACTCAAGTTCAGCGCATAGAAAGTGGTATTATATATTGGCAATCGATATTTTTTCTTCATATCATTGAAGTGTCATATAAGAATTCGTCTAATTTATTTCCTTTTATCTTTGTCATATAATTCCAAATTAAAAAAGTTATAATGAAAGAATTATAAAACAACATTTTAAATTTTTTTATTATCATCAGTGAGGAACAAATTAGCATTAACTAAATATTAAAATAAAACATAGTTGTGAGTAATTGATAATATAGAATAATTTTATACTCTTACCTGCATAAATTATTTTCCTTTTTTTTATAAAAAGTAATTATAGTTATGAGTGATAGTTTCATCGTGATGTAAAATCATTCTAAGTTTGTAATGATTCGTCTTGTGTAAAGATAGATTTAGGGTATCTGATATTGGTAGCATGACAATCTATTTTGGGACAAAAAAGCTTTGATGTGTTAATGTCCTTCTTCATTGTTTTCATGTCATCAAAACTGCTAGCTGACAAACTTTCCCTGTCTAATTTCTACTTTCAAACACAATAGGATTAGCTTTATATTCATGATCGATCATTTCACTAAGATTCCATTTCTGATCACGTCTCTGTAAAAAATAATAATTTAAATTTTTTGTGAATAAATATTTATAATCTATTTCATCTTTTGTTGAAGAAATTCAATAGTTTAAAATACTTCCATATCACCACCAACATTGTTGCCTCTAAAACCGTTAAATATTCGATTATTTATTATAATATTAAAAAAATTATTAAATAAAAACTATTTTTAAAAATAAAAATATTTATTATTATATTGACTAAATTTGATATTATATTAGAGACTAAAAATAATTATTAGTATATAAAATATTATTGATAAATAGTTTCTAAATTTGTATATAGTTAGTTACCAAGATTTTAATTATCAATTTTAGAATCTAAATAATTGGTATCTAAAACTTGATAGATACCAATTTAGAAATTATTTATCAATAATAAAAATTAGTTTAAATAAAAAAATTAAAATAATATATAATTTAATCAGTATAGTAATTAATTACTTTTTTCTTTAAAATTTAATAATTTTTTTTGTAGTGTAGGAAGTCATTCACAAATCTAAAGTTATACATAAACAAAACAAGTAGTTAACAAATAAAATATGTGAAACACTATATAATTACTTAATGTGGGGTTTTTGTCTAATTAAATATAAACTTTTAATACAACTATTATAAGTCTATTTTACAAACATTACATGATGCAAATATTTATGATATATACCAATTTTCTGTACCAACATATCGTTTGGTAATGAATAATTATCGTAATTATTCATAAAAAAATATAATACCAATTATATAATTGTAAGAAGTAAAATTTAAGTCTAACTCAATTCATAAATCAGTTTATAAGGTGAGATTTGCATTCACTATCTGGGACAATATATTTATGGGTGGTTCAATAGCGTCACGATAGTAGGTGACCTGATAAGTCCAATAAACTCTCACTTGCTAGGATAGACTTTAAATGATTTTGATACCATATTAAGAAGTGAACTTTAAGTCTAACTCAATCTCATAAAAGTGACTTATAAAATAAGGTTTTCACTTACTTAAATACTATGAAATGTCTTAATATGTAATTAATATGCAATCTCCAATATATACTTTACCTATCCTTGTCGCACCAAATTTTTTATAATTTGACGATCTGATCAAAACACTTGTCAAATCCTTAATGGATGATAGTAAATATATTAGTGATAAATAAATAATAGTATTCTTAATTTTTAATATATAATAAATTATGAAATATTATAAATAATATAATATTTAAAATATTTCTCATAACTCACATCATATAATACTAAAATTATAAAACGGCATATATTATAAAAATTTAAGTTCAATTGCATGCAACAATAATCATTAGCCAATAAATAAATTTAATTAATACAACTTTTAACCATCAAAATACTAACCTGATTTGCTTAAATCATGATAAATTTATTTTTTAATTAAATGAGTGTGAGCATATATTGCCACCCAATGTGTCATTTATTACTAAAACACATCTGAACTCCTTCGTCCCAAATTAGTTTTGAGCCCACTCCAAAATGAGAAATCTCTACCTCACCAAACATAACAACACAAGAAAGGGAGAAGACAAATAAGGTCAACTTTATCTAAAATCAATAATTTCGTTTCTGATAATGCTATTATTTATTCTGGTTAAAACATGGTAGCCTTCTGTTTAAACCTAACACTCATAAAGATAGATAACAACTCTTTTACAATAAGTTCGTGCTGCTTTTCATTTTAGAATTTTACTCCATTAATTTCTGTTTCAGCTTTAAGCATGCCAGCATGATTAGAGTCACATTTGTCAACAATTTTGTTCATTTTAGTGTTTCAAAAACTATATCACATCCTTAGAATTAAGAGAAAAACATGTTTATAAATTATTTAACGAAACAGTGTGGAAATTTTAACATATTAAAACAAAATATCTTACTGAAACTAAAGTATAAAATTGATTTAAATTCTCCTTCTAGTATAAATATTCTAATACAGGGTTTGTTTGAGATCATCAAAGTTATTAGGGGACTTTTATAAATTATCGTTGATCTAATTATTAACTAATGTTAGATTTTTTATATATTATATATAATAAATTGTAATAAACTTAATGAAAGATAAAAAAAAAACCCTATATCCTTTCAATATTAATGTTGTAAGTTTAAGTTTACTCACATTTACATTGAAATTTTCACAATCGCGCGATTGAAAGTATGACTGTGAGTTTCTTCGAAAGTGTGATTAATTAGATTTTCTTATTTTGATTGATGTTTTTAGTTGTTGGTTTATATGAAATCTATAAAAAGGTATTAGGTGAGTTAGAACTTGAATCGAATTGTTGATTTATTTAGAAATTTTGTTATATAAGACTTGAACTAGTTAGCTTCTATGAGGGTTGAAATTTCCTAAAATATCTCTATTGTTTATTCGTTTTTTATAAAAAAAATCTAAATTTAGTAATATCATCATATTCATTAAAGTTTAGACTATTATTAATTTTAGTCTTCAATATTTTTGAATAGTTTGAGAAGAAAATAATATTTAAGAACTATCTTTAATCGTAATATAAAATATTTAATATACTAAAATAAATCCCATCAACAAAACTAAGACAAAAGTAACATCATAAATATTCTAACATAAAATTTTCTTATATAATTAGAGTCATTCTACTCATACATCTATTCTAATGATCGATGAGACAATTATAATTTAATTCTTACTAGAATTGTTTTTAATAGATTAAAATACTTTTAATACTCATTTATTCTATTTTTATTTTTTATTACTGATAAAAAAATTAATTCTTATTAATGGTCATCTGAATAAATTAAGAAAAGAATTTATAAATTGTATGATGAAGCTGAAGTCTTAAAAAATGAACATAGGTGGGAACAAAAGATGAATTAGTGTGAATTGAAGCCAAAGAGAATTTAGGGTTAGAAGAGTTGATATGACTGCTCCACCTGCCACCAAATCTACTGCCATGACAGATTCAGAAGTCAGTAAAATAGTTGCAAAAGCAATTCGTGTCGCACACACCACTGCACTTCAATGCTATAATATTGCGAAAAGTGGCAAGCAACCAATATCATGCATTTTCCTTCTATTATATACAGGCTTATTAACAACCCACTCCTCTACTAACATCATTCAGTAAAAATTGTCAATATTATATTTAACGAATCATCAATGAAATCACTAAATAAAATTATATAAATTTTAAACATTTTGAAAATAAAAATATACAAAAAAAGTTAAAGAAAACAGACCAGACAAAGCCAATCGAACTTGCAATTTAATACTCTTATCAAGTGCTTGGTTCAAATGTATCACAAAATTGACTTTAAAAAGTATTTAAATAATAAAAAATCAGTAAATTAAAAAGATAAATCAGTTCAAGATTTTTTTATCACATAAATCAGTTCAAGATGGCAATAATGAAATATTCAATGTAATAATATTTATATTTTTAATAAAAATGAAAATTAATCTAAAGTATTTACAATTTTTTATTGTTAAATATAAATTTATTATATGTTGTCACCAATAACTATGTGATATATATATATATATATAAAATTTGGTGTGGACTTTTCTTGTTATTTGGAACGGAGCTAGATGAATTTATTAATACCAATTCGACTAGTTGAATCGTTAAATGATTAACTATGTTTCGTGATAAGTTGAATCACCATGCCAGTTTTAACAATATTAGCAAACCATTTTTTCTAACATGGTTTATCAATTTATTTCTAATTAATAATGCTTTTTAATAGATTAAATTTTACATATATTAAAAATTGTAAGTCCTTTTTAATAAATTGTAACAAAAGTGTTATTATAAAGATTAAACAATTAATACTTTTCATTACGTTTTTAAAAAAGAGTGCTAAACATATTTTTAATCAGTAGATAAATCATCTAAAACAATTGAAGAAACACATCATTTCTAGAAAATGTGTGATTAGTTTCCCCCAAAACTTATAACAAAAATAGTTATTAAAAAAGGGTATTTTCTGCCTTTAAAATAAAATGGAATTTAACAGAATTTACTACTAAGCTATGATATCAATAATAAAAAATTCCACAAATTTTAAAAATATAGTATGTCAAAACAGAACTTTAACTCTTATATATCTAACATAAATAGAAAACTAATTTTATAAAGTTTAGAAAATTAAAATTTAAAAAGAAAAGGAGATCCAACTCTCGTGTTTATTAAATAAATCTTAGTCTTAAAAATTGGAAAGAAAAAATTGCCATAGTGTTATTAAACTATCTACTAAAACTGAAATTATTTGTTTCATTAGAATTTGATAATGTTCTTATTTAAAAATAAAAATTGCCACAGGGTTTAGGCATTAATAACTATATAGTTTTTGCATTTCTCTTCTAATTTATGCATAATATTTGTGAATATTTACTTTGGGGAGAGACGCTCACTTTACAAACAGAACATATCAACATAGGTGGTGTGTATAATATTATACTTTCTTATTTGTGATTGTATTGCATACCGCAATTTTTGAAAACATCTTCGATGGAGAATCTAATCATAAGTTATTAATTTATTTTCAGTGAGTGATAAACCGTTCATTTAAATTTTTAAATTATAACATTGTTTCTTTGAATAATAAATTTCTTAAGTTCAAACATTTTTTTTCACACGGCACCTATATATTTTTATTAATTTTAAAAATAAGTTAATTTTTTAAAGTTAAGAATTCAATTCTTTTATTATAAGAATTGTCTTCATGTCAGCAAGTTACAGGGGGAACCTATTAACACACCCGTTTTTTATCAGCAAAACTGATTTTTATATATGTTTTTTATTTCTTATAACAAATGTATATAAGTTAAAGTATCCAAATCATTGTATATAATATTTTTTTTATTGATAAAAAATTATTAACAAACCCTCTAAGAGTCATACTAAGAGGCTTATGGTATAAGATTTTCCAAATTGTATTACAAAATTGTTTTTTCTGGTATGACTTCTCATTATCTCTTTCACACAAAAACATGATGTAGTTACTGCAAAGGACAAGTATGAAGCATCTGGAATTCAAAGGGAGTTATGTACAGTGGGAAAAAATTCAGTACATCAATACATTATCAATGAGGAAGGATAAAGTATGTTATCACGAGGAAGTTATTTATAACTTATAACACTATATACAAGAAAATCATGAAATAAAAATCAATTTTAGAAACAAAAAATAATTAGTTGTTATAATGATTAAATTAGATATCATTTTAGACATTAATTAAAATTTTATTTTTAAATGAGTTTTTATTATTATTAAATGGTTTCTGCCTTGGTTTGTGCTGCGTTTACTGCTAGGACTAATGTTCCGTGGATGCTTCAGAATCGATGGAATACTTGTCTTAATTTTTGTGGGACAATCAGGTTTAGGGTAACTCATATTTTTCG
>Ga0123342_1000645_pt1 | contig 56215 bp, 31 predicted proteins | sample Turbeawhitnodule_FD_89960 | JGI IMG/M metagenome (GOLD analysis project Ga0123342, IMG submission 89960) | Root nodule microbial communities of legume samples collected from Mexico - Turtle bean Mexico white nodule | ecosystem: Host-associated > Plants > Roots > Nodule | place: Mexico: Nepantla...
ATTATAATTATTATTATATATATTTATTAATATTTTATATTATTTTAATAATACTAATTATTTTTTATATTATATTATATAATTAATTGTATTTATTTTATTATAATAAAATATTAAAATAATATGAAAATATAAACTTATATAAAATAAAAAATATAATTCAAAATCTTATAAATATATATTTTATTACATATAATTAGTTTCTTCCGCAAATCCTTTCAAGAAAAAAAAGTTATCAAAAGAAATTTGTTTCGTTTTCTGCTTTTAAATAATATTTTATTTATTGGAATTTGTGTATTTCGCGACAATCTGCGCTTGCAAGAATTCACGTGAGAAAGAAACAAAGTGTATGTTTTAAAATAAGTTTAATAATTAAATAACATAAATAAAATATGAGGCAGAATTATATTTGACAAATAAAAGAATTAGTATATCGACACAAATATAGAAACAATGAGGAAGAAACCAAATATAGAGAAAGAACAAACCAGCTCTCTAAACCAGTTTTATTTTGAAACTTAGTGCTTCACATTCATGCTCCAGAGCAACTATTTGGATAAAATCTAACTAGTTTAATTTAATACATATTTATTTTATCTCATGGGTTTATAGTACAAGTTAAAGAACATTAAACACACTTTTTACATTTTTAATTACTCAGAAAATAAACATTAAATAATTTTTCATCTCAAATATAAGAAATATATTTTTGAATAAAATTTATATTCTTTATTTACTTAATATGAATAAGATAAATTACTTTTTCATCACAAATATACTGGGTCAGTGGATTAGGATGCTATGGTGCAGTTTATCTGACGATTGTGCAAGACAAACACCCAATGTTTGGCTCTGTTCCTGTTATAGACAAAACTTGAAAACCACAGGAATAGGAATAAGAATAAGAATAAAAATGGGAATAGGAAATTAGGAATAGTGAGATGGGTGCAAATGTATCACATGTGATGTCACGTGTGCAAGTTTTGTTTGTTGTAAAGCGAGTAGGTGGAACTGAAGTAAACTAAACTGGAAGAAGGATACAGAAAAATTGTAAACACAAACAGGTTCGCATTTGTCTCTCATTCTCCGTCAAGGCTCTTCAAGCACCGTCTCTGCAACTTCCATCACATCACATGGCAGGTCTCTTTCCGTTTCAACCCTTCACTTTTTCTTTCATTCTATTCATCCATTCAATTCAATTACAAACCATCGTTCTCAAATTGCTCATTGAATTTTGATAATAATAAGAATAATAATAGTTGAAATCGGAACAAATGTTGGGTGTTCGTATAATCCAAGTTTCATGAATTTTAGAGTGAACTAGAGCTAGAGAAATAATTCACTCCACATGATGACCAGAAAGATGTAATTGATGAAATTTTTTTGGTTAGGAAACGAGAGAGAGCGAGAGCGAGAGAGAGATTTTATGAACCTGGAAATCTGAATGAATCTGATAAGGGTGTGAATGTTTATATGCAGCAACAACATCAGGGAAGATTGTCCAAAATGTTTTTGTGTCACACAGCTTCCAACAGAATACACAGTTGTTCGCTTCACAGTCACAGGGTCGAAGGGACTATAATTTTGCCCCTTATCCCCGCAACTCAAACCTTCCCTCTCCGCTAGGGAAGTTGGCATGGACTGCCTCTTCCATGCAATTGCGCACTTTATACAAACCCAAGAATCATTTTAGTATCCAGAGAAATTTTCACTGCAATGGTCTGTTCTAGATTCTAATTATGCTGGTTGATATGGAGCGAAAATACTCATACATTTTAAACACATTTAAAATATTGTTCTCTTTTACCCTTCTTTTACAGGCTTCTTACATGTAACAATATTGTGTTAGTATCTGTATATAGGCATACATTTCACTTGTGTTTTTGACAGAATTTGCTTTACTCTTAACCTTTTGGTGGTTTTTAACTAGCGTGTTTTCTAATGGATGCTTGTTCCTTCCATTTCATTTGGACTTTGCAGCTTCTTCATCTGCATCTGCTACTGCTTTGCCGTATCTAGACAAGACAGATTTTCTAAAGCTTCAGAATGGCAGGTGAAGATCACTTCATTACAAGCAATCTAGCCAATAAGTTTATATTGCTACAAAATCTACTTCTTCAGCGGACTATCTGCCCCCTCCTTTTCCTCATCTTAATAGAAATTTTTCATGCCTTCGTTTTTTTTTCATACCTTATTTTAGTCAAAGGATGGTGCGTTCTGTTAATTATGTGGAGAGAGAGAGACACTAAGTGCTGGAAGAGATGAAAACATCAAAACAGGAAGCAAAGTACTCTGTAAAGGTTCTGAATGGTAAAAAGAGGAAACGAGATGAACATGGAATATAGTTGAATCCTTTTGCTCCTTTCCTTTCCATTACCTTGTTAATTTTCTGTACACAATCTATGTTGTGTATGTCAAGGCATTTAGACAAAATAGAAGAAAAAATAAAACTTAATAATAGCATTCTATTTAATTCTGAAGAGCTTATTTTGCCACTTCACGCAAAAATTAAAAGTTCCTCATTTCATAAAAAAAATATTTTGTAATGACTATATAATCTTTTCACATTCACTATAATAATGACTGTAAACTTCTATTTTAAAGAAAGCTTCTAGCTAAACAATCTCATCGTCCTTTTTATTAAGATAGCTAGGATTTATACAAGCAGATTAAACTTTTGAAGTTGAACTCTTGGGTGTTATTCAGGCTTTTGATATCCCTCTTCAAAAAGGTTGAGAGCTCTTTGGATAGAAATCGATTTTTTGCTTAACGTGAAAGCTTCTTCTTATAGTTCTTGAGTTCCTTGGAAGCTAAGGAACAGATAGAATAATGTTTTTGGAGTCTAGTAAGGATATACAATCTAGCTTTTCACACATTTTTTGGGAGGGAAATAGGAGTATGGATAGTTTAGCCGCTTATGCTTTTAGAATTTTAATTTTTACATGGTGAGATGGAGTGCTTCTATGTATTGTCTCTGAATTTTGTATACATTTCGGATTCCCTTAGTAGGTTTTGGTTTGGTCCCCCAATTTTGTATTTCTTTTTTCTATTAATTGTATTAAAAATGCTGCATATGATTGGTGGAGGTTGTGGTGCTAACCTGGTTTGGATTGTAACCTGTACAGTGATGCGATAACATTTATTGGGCTTACATCCTGCACACTGACTTTTAAATGATTTTAATTTAACAGTGACATACGTGGTGTGGCTATTGATGGTGTCGAGGGAGAGAAAGTTAACCTCACTGAACCTGTGGCAGAGGCAATAGGAACTGCTTTTGCTGCATGGTTAATTGAGAAAAAAAAAGCTGATCCTTCTCAGCATTTGAGAGTTTCTATTGGCTATGATACCCGAATATCTGCCCAATTATTACAGGTTTAGATTGTTCTGTATTACATTTGTTTTTTTTAACACCCACCTTTAAATATAAAGTGATTGTTTATTGTGTTAAAACTCTGATGGTTATGAAACTAAATGGTTGTCCATTGTCAAATTTCAGAATGCAATTTCTCGAGGTCTTGCTGGTGCTGGCCTAGAATTTGTCCACTACGGGTGGGTGATATTAATTTTTTCTTAAACAATATTTGCATTTTTTATTTGTATGGTAAAGTCTATTGGTTTTAAACCCCCAATTTCTGCAAATACCTGGTAAGCAAGAATAGATCTTTAGACTGATACTCTTTTTTCAAGATAATATAATTTGATTTTAGCATGGATATTCTGTGAATTTGATCAAAACTATGCAGAAAGTTTTGGTTTGAAGCTGGGAACTGTGAAGGTGAACGACAAACTCTTAGTACATTATAATTTGAGGATGGCAATAGTGATGGGTTTACTTGTTGAGAATTACTAAAATTAGTAGGAGACACGCTAGAGTTTATAGTGAGTTTGTACTAAAATTTGGGATGAAATTTGAAACAAGATACAACACATGCATTTTATAATTCTTATGTTTATAAAGTGGTTTTGAGTGTAAGGACTGGACTGGTAATGAACTTCTGGCATCGATGGTGTGATAACCACTAAAGATTTCTTTGCTTATGGTAAGGTATTGGGTAAGATAACAAGATGTTAGCACTAAAAACAAGAATGAGTTGTTTGGAAACTAGTAAGTATTTTGTTAACAATTTTATTATTGATCATCCAAAAATTCACAAGAATTATTTGTGGCTTCTTGTGCTATTTACTGAGGGATTACAAATCAAATTGCAAATTAAAGGCTAAGGAATTACTTAGTTTTTTAGTGTACTTCTAGATTGTTGTTGAGCCTGGTTTTTACCTGACTATCTGGCTATTTTATTGTCTAATCACCTGTACAAAAACTAACTTGAGTGTATAAGCTGTAACTATTATGTGGCTATTATAATTTGCATATCATAAGTATTATTAAGAAATGGACTTTAAACTTAACTTAACCTTATAAAACCGGCTTACAAGGTGAAGTTTGCACTTACTTATATACTATGAAGTGTCCTAATCTCTAGTTAATGTGGGATCTCCAACACACCTCCCTCACGCTGAGAGTGACAGCTCGTGCATGAGACAATATATTTATGGGTGGTCCGATAGAGTCCGGATAGCGGGTGGCCTAATAAGCCCAACAAACTCATAGGTTCGAAATGACTCTGATACCATATTAAGAAGTGAACTTTAATCTTAACTCAACTTTATAAAACCAACTTATAAGGTTGAGTTAAGTTTAAAGTTCACTTCTTAATATGAGATGTCATAATCTCTAGTCGATGTGAACCTCAAAAAATAAGATTATTGATAGTGACTAGTTTATCTCCTTCATGGTTGTATCTTATATGCATAACCATTGGCTTAGCTCATTTTTTCTGATATGATACTATTTTCTTGTGTTCTGTTTTAGCATATTCTTTTGTTTGATAAATTTTACCTTGGATACTTGGTATTATAAACATAAATAGGCTTCTAGTCTCTGTAAAATTAATGATTTTGATTTTAATCCTTAAAAATTGTTGAAATCTTATTTCCAGTCCCTGCTGTTATGTGACACTGATTAATTACATATATTTAACAGAAATTAACCATCCCAAGTAATACTTGCTAGTGCTTGAAGTACAATGTCTACCTCTACATTTTTTCTAAACCCCTAAAATCAATGTTATTTATTATATACCTTGAAATGAACTTTAGAGACAAAAAGCGATTTTGGAGACAAAAATATTTAATAGAGATTAAAATCAAGACTTTTTTATTCTCTATAGGGACTAAAAACAATTATTTAAAATTTTAGGAGATAGTAAGCAAATAAAATATTACATAAGGACAAAAATCAAAACATGATTATTTTATATGAACTAAAAAGAAATTTCAGCCTAATATTATTATTACCCAACTGTTTTCATGGCCTAATGTACTTTCTATTAATTTCTAGATTAGCATCAACACCGGCCATGTTCAATAGCACACTCACAAAGGACGAAGCATTTTTGTGTCCTGCTGATGGATCTATTATGATAACAGGTACATTATAAAGTTCAATGGCATTGTTTTAACTTTTAAGATTTCTCCAACTTGCCCATTTTTGCAAAAGCCATTTTCGATGGATCTATAGAGACTATGGTATCAGATTTCATTTTAAAACCAATTGCCATTAAGTGAAGTTGTCTTAACAAATATATATGCTGCACTACATGAATTGAGGCAGAGACTTCCGTACACTCTTTTCCGTAGATATGTGCCAAACTAGGCGAGTCTATCAAAATAAGCAACTACCAAAATGAGTTATAGGCTCTAATACCATGTTAGATGTTGATTGGAATAAAGTGAAGTTGTCTAGTAGATATATAAGCTGCACCTCAAAAATTGAGGTGGAAGATGTAAGACTTCCCCATGTGGGGACATAGCACAACCTCCTTTTGCTAAAAATTTAATGAATCATGTAGAATAGATGCACTTGAAAGCTGAGACACTATGTGAATACCAACAGCTTTGGTTTTCTCGTGTAACCATTTTATTTTGTACGGTATTTCACTTATTATTTTGCATTTCTTGTTTGTTAATGTCCATGCATTGTGAATGCTGTTTTCTTTATGTTTCAATTTGACTATGATAATTCATAAATTTATTTTTCGTGGATAAATGAATTTGGACATTGGTTTGTCTACTAATTATTAAATGTTCCGTCTGTGAACAGCAAGTCATCTGCCTTTTAACAGAAATGGATTCAAATTTTTCACTAATGCTGGTGGGCTTGGGAAAGCTGACATCAAAGATATCTTAGAGCGAGCTGCAGACATATACAATCAATTTACCCCAGAAAGTTTGAAGAATTCAGAGAAAAAAGCTTTATTATCTTTTAAGAAAGTTGATTACATGATTGCTTATACATCTGATCTGGTAAAAGCGGTTCGCAAAGCTTCTGGAAACATAGGCATGTTATTTATATAATAGTCAATATGTTTGGAGATATCATTAATGGATTGTTCTCTAAATGAAGAGGAGGAATAATGCAACTCTAATTGGGAGACATGTTTTTATCATTCAAGTTATTTGTGTAAAATTTATAGTTCTTCCTTTTGGTTTTTATTTCCTTATCTTGTTTGCTAAATTTTATTGCATTGTTTACACCCAGAGAAACCATTGGAGGGTTTCCATATAGTTGTTGATGCTGGCAATGGAGCAGGAGGATTTTTTGCAGTAAGTTATATTTAATCTCTTTAATTTTATTTTTCTGTTAATAATTTGCTAGTATTAATATCTATATAAAATATTGTGAACATTTTACTCTTCTAAAGTGAGAAATGTACTTTAGAGGGTAAACTAAAGGGCAAAGTTATAACCGCTGATAAAAAAAAATCAATGGTTAAGATTATGGTAAAATACATTCACATGTATAGCAAACTCTGATGTTCAAAACTACCCCAATATTTATTTCTATCCAATGGGTATATCCACAATTACACTTAAAAAACTTCTATTATGCTTTTTCTTCTTCTGACAAACTGTTTTGCTTAATAATTACATATAATTGTGTCTCAATGAGAAGTCTTCTATATGTTGTCTTCTTTTCTTTATATAATTTACCATTTGAAATCAGTGCTTTGTTGCCCTATTACAAGACAGTTGTAGTTAATATAATATAATTATATTTTGCTTTTGATTGTTCGTTAAAACAAGAGTTACAAACATATGCACACTATTTGAAACTGCTCTAGAAGTAGAACAGATAATTTACAGTGAAAATGTTTACAACTTTGATATTTTTACTGAGATCTGGAAGACTGGAACTGAGTATATGGTACTTTTATAGGATCTTAAAAATAAAATCAGCTAAGCAAATTATTGATGATGACCATTTTATATAATTATATTATGCATTATTTTAGTAAAATAATCGTTTTTCTGGATAGAGTTTTAGTATTTTTTCTAAAATTTCTCATTTGTTTACACTGGGAAAGACTAGTAATTCATAAATTAGTTAATGGATTAGATTATTGTGTATAATTTGAAATCATTCAGAATTTTAGAATGTTTTTATCTGGTTAAGGTTCTCGCTCTTGCATCAAACTTGATATTTGATATTACTTCTTGGTGAATAGGAAAAGGTTTTGAAACCTCTGGGAGCAAGAACTTCTGGTAGTCAATTTTTGGAGCCTGATGGTAATAACTTTATCTGGTGGAGTGATTTCAGCTGGGTATGGTACATGCACTGTTAGTAACAAATCGATTTTGTATTCATTCAGGTATGTTTCCGAATCACATCCCAAATCCTGAGGATAAGGCAGCAATGAAAGCTATAACCCAAGCAGTCCTGGACAACAAGGCTGATCTTGGAATTATCTTTGATACTGATGTGGACAGGTAAGATTCTTATTACTAAGCGATTTCACAAATGTGGCTACTGTTTTTAAATTTATTGAGCATCAACCACTTTCATCTGTAGATCTGCTGCTGTGGATTTCACTGGTCGTGAATTTAATCGGAATCGTTTGATTGCCTTAATGGCAGCTATTGTTCTTGAGGAAGTAAGGCTTTTAGCTTTGGCTTATTCCAGACTGGATTTTTAACCTCACATTTTTTTGTATCAATTATTTCTACTCATCATTCTTTTCCTTCTCTCATTTTCTGTAGCATCCTGGAACAACTATTGTCACAGACAGTGTGACTTCTGATGGGCTTACTACCTTTATCGAGAAGAAACTTGGTAGGAATCTAGAGTGCCATGAGCTTTTAGTTTACCCTTCTCACCATCTTTTAAGAGTTCATCATGAAATACAACACTTTTTTTTATTGAATTCCAATAGCAAACTACTTGGAACCAGATTAGTGTTAATAACTTGCTGGTGCTTATTTTTCTTAGGTGGCAGACACCATCGGTTCAAGAGAGGCTACAAAAATGTGATTGATGAAGCTATTCGTTTGGTATGACGAGAGCTTGCTTGCCTATAATTCATTAAATTATGCATCAGATTAGTTATGCCTGGTGATCTGTGTGCCTGTATTTTAAATTTGAAGCTTGCACATTTAGCTAAATTTATTCAAAATGGGTCCTAGTAGTAATACCTGTGTAAAATGTAAAACGGAAGCAGTTTAAGAAATAATTTGCCTTAAGATACTTAGATTCCATTGTGCATTTTTCATGTTGCTTCTTTTAATATATTTTTTTAATTTTACAATTTCATATTTTCATAAATATCAAATATTTGACTTCTGGTGCTAATATTGCTGACAGAATTCTATAGGAGAGGAGTCACATTTGGCAATTGAAACCAGTGGACATGGGGCTCTCAAGGAGAATCACTGGCTTGATGATGGTGCATACCTAATGGTATATTATTGTAGTCACATTGAGGAAACAAAATAATCACCCAATTACTTGCTCTTCATTAATCAATTATTATGATATTATACCTACTCAGGAGTAGAACCGTTCAACTATAAGATCAAGATGTTAGTAGAGGACCATAGACAAAGCATATGTACACCTCTTGAACCAAACTTCCCTTGACTTGACACTACGTTGTGTTAGAATGTCAATAGCACTGTGTTGTAGAATCAAGGAGTATATCAGATTGGGTTAAAGAGGCTCTGATAACATACTGCTCTACTAAGCTAAGCAGGGTCCAAGATTAGTTTTAATATTCAAAATTATTGCAAAGGCCTTCATATGACATTTATTGTGCAGGTTAAGATCTTAAATAAACTTGCTTCTGCAAGAGCTTCTGGAAAGGGTGGTGGAAGCAAGGTTTTGACTGATTTAATAGAAGGGCTTCAGGAACCAGCTTTTGCTATAGAACTGAGATTAAAGATAAACCAATTCCATCCAGATCTTAAAGAGGGGTAAGCAAGTGTATAAAGGTTCTCTGTTTGTGTGCATCCATCCAGTATTGTCATTGGTTCACTGACATGTCTGAGCTTTTAGATCTTTTCGGGAATATGGAGAAGATGTGCTGAAACAATTGGAGAAGTCAATTGGCTCTGATCCAAGTCTGCACAAGGCTCCCGTGAACCATGAAGGGGTATGTTTTCCCTGCTTATTGCTAAATTTGTAAGCCTGTTTGGTTAAGCATTCAGGGACAAATTATGGAGACAGTTAGGACTAACATGTTCCAAAATTGGAAATTGCATTCAACTCTGCATTGATTGGTTTGCTGACTTTCTGTTTCCAATATAAATTCATTGCTTCTCTGATCTAATCCTCAACCAGATCCGAGTTTCTGGCTTTGGTGGATGGTTCCTTCTTCGATTATCACTCCATGATCCTGTACTTCCCCTTAACATTGAGGTAAATGTCCTCACAGCTCGTATTGGTATTCGGGAGTTTATATGAAACTTTTAAGCAATGCAAGTAAATCAGAATTAACATAATTGTCACTGTAGGCGCCTAGTAATGACGATGCTGTGAAGCTCGGACATGCTGTGCTTGCAGCTGTAAAGGACTTTGGAGGTTTAGACACATCAGCCTTGAAAAAGTTTGTTGGAGCATCATAATGCAATGCTTCGTACAAAAAATGAGTTGGCTGATGGAAACGCTTTCGCTTCTATTTCTGCATTGTACAAAGAGGTTCTCTATACATGCATCAGCGGCAACAGAGGGTGAATTAAATTATTGTCACGAGAATGGTGTGTTGTCTTGTGAATTAGTAATATAGAGATCTCCATAAAAAAGAAATTTTAATGACATCAAGATCTATGGTGTAATGTGCTTTGCATTTAATATTATTGACATTTTTCTGACATACTTTTGGACCATTAACCAGACAGGATGCGGGCCTTTCCATTTTGCTGAAGGAATCATCTATTGGCTATCAACTTCTCTTGACAAGAAAAAAAAGTGAAAAATGAGAAAACATGAAAAAAAAAAAATGAATGGACAGTCCCTCCGACTATTTAAGTTTAATCCATAAACAAAAACCCTAAAAACCTTGAAGACGTGTTCTTTATGTAAAATTTAGGGGAAGGTGTTAATTATATGCCAGTAGTGTCGGGTTGGACAATTTTAACTCCAATTCTGCCCGTTGTTGTTTGTGTGAATGCATTTAGATACAAAAGAATGCCAAGTACTATACAAATTCTTGCTACTGGAGCAATCTAAAAGCTTCTCAAGTGATTTTTCCTCTAATTCTTTGGTTATTTTCATGAATACAGTTCAACAACAGACTGTTTTATCCGTGTGCCTTTTTTTTCTTCTTAAAAACATTATCTTTCAGAACATAAATACTGCCTACACCGCAGTATCTATTTGTTTTAGAAGCAGCTTAGTTGTTGAGAAGCTTCATCATGAAGTTGAACTTCATATCTGGTGAGGTCTTTGGCTGAGGCCAGTTAGCTCCTGCTGGAACCTTGATAGACCTGAAACCTTGGCCTTGGTATAACTTTGTGGCAGCAGGATTTCTGAAATCACAGTGTAATGCAATAGCACGACAGCCCCAACTTCTGGCTTTTGATTCTGCCTTCGCTACCAAGTGTTTAGCTATTCCCTTCCGCCTAAATTTTTCCCGGACTGCCACATTTGATATGTATGCAATTCCAGTCCTAGCATTATTTAAAAAAAATAATTACAATCATCAGCAGAAATTCAGGGATAAAGTGATGTGTCAACCAAGAATATCATGATCCGCAGGACCATGTACATAATTAGAAAAATCAGAAGCTAACCAATTTGAAGGGTAAAGGTGGATACAAGTTTTCAAATAGTACCAGAGAAAAATGCTAGTAACACATTATCCAATATGTTTTTAACACTTTTTCATTGAAATTTATTGAAAATCGTAAAATTTTATAGATATTCTCATCTAATTTAATGAACCTCTAATGATTTTGTAATTTTCAATAAGTTTTAACCAAATGATAGAATGCAGTAGAAAGTGTGTTGTGTTTGTACTCCTTGTTACAAGATTTCATAAAAGAAGAAGATTTTGGGCACATTCAGTTGGAAGGTTACATTTTAACCAATAAAGAAACTCTGGATGTGAGGAAAAAGAGCATGTAATCAATTAATACAATTACTAGTTTATGAGGAAACAACAATGAGACATGAACCAATCCCATATGAGGGATTGGGACTATGACACCATCTCCAATCCAAAACATTAATATAATGAGTTTGTGGGTATTCTTTGCTCATCTTTCTCATTTCTACTTAATATATGATTCAAACTCCCACTTGGATTCCTACCAGAGTATTCATTAAAAGCAACAAGATGGTGAAGCATGAACTATGAAAGATACTCACAAGTCAAAGGTTGACAAGATTATATCGGCCACATACATGATGCAAATAAAAAAATACACAAACCTAAGTTTGAGAAGCAAGCTTGGACTCACCTTTTCTGCCGCAATGGCCCCTTCCTAGGTAGAAAGTCAGCAACGGTATCTACTGTTAATATACCAACCACATATCCCTTGTTGAGGCTGAATTTCCCATCAAAACCACCAACCTTTAAATCATCACTTCCAAATACGATAGTTTCACCAAATGAGTTGCCAATAACAGCAACCAAACAGGTTCTCTTGCAACCGTTTGGTAAAGTAAATCCTGCCAACATGGCCACCAATCTGTCCATCCTCAGCACAAAATCTAATGGGAAAGAATATTCAGGGAAGAAGGAGCTGCAGTGAGTCTCTGCCACTTCCCAACAGTCCTCCAACCTGGCCTCACGCACAATAATTTCAGGAGACACAGTTGGGAACAAATCAGCTACTTGACTTGCTCTACATAATCCTACATCCAAACATCACACCCTTACTTCCTAATTCCTGTCCAACTTTAACATCACAGAATATAACAAGTATGAAGGATCTAAATCCTCTAACAGTACAATGTATATGTACCCTTGATTCAAAGAGCACTAAATTTGTGAGACACATACAAATCAAGAGTGAATACACCCTTTAGACAAACTAGATCCAATGAATAGGAAATATTTCACTACTCTTTGACTACTATCCCTTACTCACTGTTGGCTTACATAAATAAACTAAACCAAAACAAGTATAGTTCTGTATAAGGAGAAATCAAAATCCATAGTACTGAAAATGGAAATAAGAGTTTAACCTTGCTTATATACGATGCTCCTCATTGATGATCAAGGTATAATTTCGGATTATGCGAACTAAATGATGTGTGATTCCAAATAACTTTGGACAATGGCATTACCTCTTTCTTGTTCTTAAAATGACATTAAGTATTATTTTAAAAACTTTTTTTACTATCATATCTCCCCAGCTTACTCAAAATCATATAGCTTAATCCTACTCCGATCACCTGTCTTCATTTTCTTCACAAATTTCCCTAGTCATCTTCCTAAGACAAGTTGTCTCCCCGCTTTCAAAATTCTCAGACATCATCAGCTTCCAAAAATTGGATAAAATTAAAAGGCCCATTAATCCACTTGATATAATAAAATTTAGGGTTTGTCACAGACGTGCTAATACATCAAATTCAACAACCCATCCACTGAATTCCTTAAAAAAGAAAGAAAAATAAAGCATGCATAATCCAGCAGTGAAACAGAGTTTTGAAAAAGAACAACAAATTAGGCACCTGATTGGGAGAGAGAGAATTCATGAGGAGGAGTTGAACCCCAAGATGGAAAAGTTGTTGGTTTCTTAAAATTAATATTGAAAGATGATATTTTTGAGGTGTTTAGAGGAGTTGGAGATAGTGAGGTTCCCAGAGGAAATGACCGCATTTCTTGGAGGGGTGTCTTGCTCACTCAAAGAATCCAAAGATTCTCTGTGAGATTGAATCATCACATAACATGAAAGGGTGAGTGAACAGAGAACAACTTGGTTAAGCAAAGCTGTGCTTACAAGAATTTCCAAACTTGTGGGGGCCACCTGATAATGACAACCAGACTCACAAAGATTAGAGTTAAATATTTGTCTTCTATTTCCATCCATGTCTTTCAGATTTTTTTTTCCTGCATCTGATAGTACAAAGGTTTAGGTAGTGTTTTTAGATAAACTTCATTTTTTATTCTGTAATACTTTTTCTCCAAAATAATCTTTGGATAAGCGAACCATTTCTATGAAATAATATCATCATCTTTATTGTTTTTGCTTTAAATAAAAAAGGTAAAAAAAAACACGAGATGGAGTGGTTGGTTTTCTTGCCAAACATGTTTTTGTTTTGTTTTTGACAAAGGTAATTTGAAATTGAAATAAGACATGTTGCGTGGAAGTAGAAACACCTTCCATTTCTCACTTTACTGAATGGTAGCTAAAAAAGAAACTGCATAATTATGAGTGCAAGACTTACAGATATGTTGATTCTAGTATTCTAACGTTGTGTGCTAACTAAAACAGTGTACAAGATTAACCAATCATCCATCGCTATAAGTTAAGTGAAGATTATTTAATTCTATATAGGCGAAATTTTGGACTTCATTATTAGAAATTCTAAATTTTTTATTTTCATTCAAAATGGGTCCATAATACAATTTTTTTTTTATAAAAGATAACACTTCACTCTTTAATATACTTTTTTTTATACATTCTCTATTACTAATTAAAATTTATGAAAGAACTTGTTACATGAAAAGTGAAACTCAAAATTTTTATAATTTCTAATAAATTTTAATTTATAATAGAAGGTGTGTTTAAAATATTATGTTATTAAAATACTTTTTCAAATTTCTCTTGGTTTTGAGTGTGTCAAAATTATTTGTTGACAGGAGGAATAACATCGTGTCTAAGGCTTAGTTTTTTTTAATCAAAAGTTAAAAACTAATTAATCGATGAATAGAAAGATTAGATATAATTCTTCTGATTAAAACCTGGACTTAGTTATATTCATTTAAAGGGAAATTCTTCTTGCATCATATCAATTTACATCGATTTTTTAACTAAAATATTTATATGAATGAAGAAAATGGCCTTAAATAAAAACTGTGTGTGGATAAAAAAAATCTTTTATTTTTTTTTTTTCATAATAATTTTTAAATTTAGATTCATTTCTCATACAAATCATTTTCAGAATACATTTTAGATTTTGTATTCTAAATTTTTTTTTCAAAATATATTGACACACACATATATATATATATATATAGTAATGGTCTCAAATAAAGTTTATTCTTAAAATCACAATTCAATTACTTAATCACAATGAAACATGGCCTGAATTTTTTTTTGTCGTCGGTTCCTGTTAGTAACATTTCCAGGGAATAAGGGAAATATCAAGAACACGTTAAGAAAAATATATTTAGCTATTGAGCAAAATTGTGAGAGACAATAAATAAAAATAAGATCACTCACATTATTTCATAAATTCTACATTAGTTTTCCATAATGCTAACATGAAGTTTTATAAAAAAGATAAATTTTTTACATTAGTTTAATCAAACAGTAGAGTATGGGCAGCAAGTAGTGCAGTGCAATAAAATTTAATTGCTGACTCCCCATAATTAAAGTCGTTAAAAACATCATTGTAAAAAAAAACTACATAAATGTTTTCACAGAAAATAAAACAAAATTGACACCAAGAATTAGTGCTCCTACCATATGAAGATTTTAAGACCTATTCTATAAATGAAGGTCACAGTTTGAAGTACCTAAAAATTAAGATGCAGATTTCTCAAGAAAGCAAAGGTATGAGGAGAAGTAGACTTTCCAAACAAAGAACACCAACGAGGAAGCTTCTTAAGGACTCGTTCGGTTATTGGTGTTACTCTATCCACATCAGTTCTAAGCTTCAGAATAGGAGCATCAGAGTTATGAGTTGAACCTGACCTCCAATAAAGAGTCAGATCAAACAACTTTGGTGCCTTTTTTCCTCCAGAAAACTGAATAATGTGCCAACCATCCACACCATTCTTTTTTCCAACTGAAATCAATTCTTCAGAATCCCTTGCATCTGAGGTTGAGTGAGAAAAATGACACCACTTTAGACAAGGAAATATCATAATATCAACACTAGGAAACAAGTATCAAGAAAGATCATTTTAATCAACGCATGCATCCATCTCCACTGCGCAAGTTTGTCATAGAATGTGTAAAATATGATTTTTTTACCCATGCCACTTTGTTTAACGTAAATGCAATTTTAAATTATATAAACAAGTTGTTAAAACTCAAGGCTCATACATAGACCCTAATAAAAGTAATTATATTTTCTAGTCAATCTGTGAAGGCTAGAGGTTTTACTACCCGGAATAATTTCATTTCCATGCTTTATATACTTTAATTTTCACTCATTTCTAGATACTCTACAACCCCAATATTTACCTTCTGGTAAACAAACAGATTAGTCATGTGAAGCATGCTTAAAAAAAATGAAAAAGAAAGAAAGAGCATTACATCACATGCCAAACTACCAGAGTAGGTTGTTTTCACAAGAGACGACAAGCTTAACACTAGTTTTAAGACAGAAAATTCAAAGCACATGAATAGGCAATGCGGGTGAGAAAGATCCCAGCAGGGATCACATTGCCAATATACATTAACTTCAAATCATCATGTAAAAGATTTGAAAGACAAGAAAACAGTTTCTATTTCATGGGCATGGCCAAGAGCCACTTGATACCAATGTAATGTACTTCTATTCCTGCATTAAAGGTCAAAGGGAATGTTTAGTACTTTAGCTAGCTCGCATTTATTCTTCTGGTGAATCCTTAACAATTCATCAACAGAGCATTTACCATGTCCAACAAAAGTAAGATCTTTGTTGGTGATGATGATGATTTTTACTATAGATGTTGGTACAAAACCATTACCTAGAGCTTAGGCCTTATCAGGATAATTGGCTTATGCTGATAGACACACACATATATATAGTATTAAGAATTTGACTAAGCATGGGTTAGCCTAGTTTTGGAAACTCATGTTCAAACTGATGATTATTTAGAAACACAAGTCAGTACCTTTAAGCTCAAAATCTTCTATTTCTTCTGTATTGATTGCAAGAACCCAACGGATAGAACCCTTTGTATCGATTGAAACTTCTGTTATTCTTCCATTTCCTTTAGCATCACTAAGGACATGCATTGTAGGAATATCCATCTCAGACCAGCCATTAATGGTATCATTATAGGTCCAACAACCATATTTGACTAAGAAAGTCACAAAATCAACTGTTTTGTCTCTACCACATACAAAACTCTCGTTAATCTGTTCGACCTCCTTGTTCAAATTTCCAGGAGTAGTAGAAAATAAAGATAAATATGATTTAGGATTTTGTCCTTCATCGGGTTTTCCTGTGGCATCAACAACATGTACAACCTGAAATAAAGAGAAATTCTTAATTGTTATACTAGCTTTACTTGGTAATGTCAAATTAAAAGGATATGATAGGGAAGGAGAAAGACAAATAAATAAAATAATAGGATTGATGACATTATATTCAATATCGTGTGTAATAATGTGTTGCAATATTACAGACTTTTATTAAAAGTTAGGTCAAATATAGTAGTATCGCTAGTACAAGCCCAATCCCTATGGTAAGAAAATTCAGACCAAGAGAAAAAAAAAATCATCACTAGAAAATCATTAAATAGAAAGAGATTAAAAATAATTAGTTATTATATTAATTATTAGATACTATTTTAGAAACTAAAAAAATTATTGATTTTTAAATTAGTTACTATTATTAATAAATAGTTTCTAAATTAACTATCAAAGCTTTAACTACCAATTATTTAAATTCTAAATTTGGTAGCTAATTATATACCACTAATTTAGAAACTATTTATCAATAATAGAAACTAATTTAAAAATCAATAATTTTTTTAGTCTCTAAAATAGTATCTAATCTAGTCAATATAACAACTAATTATTTTTTTTTTTAAATTAATTTATATTTAGTGATTTTTTTTTTGTTGTGAATAAACATTAAGAATAGGAAACAACTCATAATATTACTTCCTCAATTAGATGACTAGTTGATTCTAAACCCACACAACATATTCTATAAAGTTTTTAGGACATTTCATAAGATGATATATATACTGACAGTAAACTTAAGATTATCATGAACACCATTCTCCATAGTAAGTACAAAGACCAATGTTCAATGATAATTATAATTATGGGTAATGATCACCAAGGCAATGAATAGGTAAAGAATCATCTTTGTTGCCACTTTCAGATGAAATATCTTGCAGACTTCAATATTTCTTGGGGATAGAGGTGGGACAATCCAAGAACGGTATGGTGATCTCCCAAAGAAAATATGTGATGGTCATCCAAAAGGATACATGATTGATGGGTGCTTAACCTAATGATTCTCCTATCCTATGAATCCTAATGCCAAACTTTTATCAAGATAAGCGAGTTATTTCTACACCCATAAAAGTACAAAAGACTGGTTGGGAAATCGAACTATTTGATTGTCATATGTCAAGGTATCTCCTTTGCATTCAATGTAGCAAGTAAATTTCTTAGCTCTCCATGTGAAGGACCCAGAGGTATCTCCTTTGCATTCAATGTACCAAGTCTCTTACCCTAGCTTGGCACTCAATCTTCTAACCCTAACCCTAACTTGTCACCCAAGTTAGGGTTTACTTGACCTACTTGGCACTTCAATTCTCTGTGGGGTCAGGTTATGTAACCTAATCTAAGTTTAGCCCAAATATAGGGACCAAAATGAATTTACATGCTACTTCACCCAAAATACAAGGTCCAATATAATTTATATACTACTCGGTACAATTATTTACAATTGACCCAAAATACAAGGTCCAATATAATTTATATACTACTCGGTACAATAAAAAGTAAGACTCTTCAAATATGGGTTCCATCTTCTTCAGTTCTCAGCTCAAGATGTGGTGGTTGGATGGTCCTCCATCACTAAATGTCAAGTGAATTAAGGAAAAAGGAGATGAATGACGTTGTGAGAATTACTGGGAAAAAAACTATGATTGTGTTTTTCCTAATTGACATAACTTACAAGACAAACTTGGAATAATCATTAGGAAATCTATGTAAAGCCAATAACATAAAAACTTTGACTATTGCTTCAGTTCTTGAGAAGGAGAGAAGGCAGGAAGCAATAAGTCATTGAAGTAGTAAAGAAGAACATGAACTTTAACCAGATATACAACCATTGTACCTTCCGGGAGAAAAAATATTGAGGAGATTTTGACACACATCATAAAGACATTGAGTAACAATAATTTAGTCTGTTCCCAAACATATCTAATAAGCACGAAATATTTTGTTTTAAATGAGTGAATAGTAGACTTGAGACAATGCATGATTGAGAATAATTTTAAACTAACGTGAACCTCATTTTCAGCAATAATGGCCACACTATGATTAAGATGTTAACATAACCTTGACTTGACTGTTAAGTCATTGTTTAAGTTTGATGCCAAGTATCATAATTAATTCCATCCAGTTTGTCTGAATGAATAGATGTATATTGATATAATTAGTATAGATGGACGGATCAGGCTTAGTGAGCAAAAGTGGTCACATATGAAGAGGAGAGAGAAAAATCCTAGAGAAAGAAAAACTCTAAAACATAAACAAACTCCGGTCAAAATGACATGGGCAAATAAAAAACGATAACGACAAGACAATATAGATGTTGGTGATCACTGTCGGAAACAGGGTTAGACGCACCGCCATGCATGGTGGAAAGCGGTGGCGGTGCTGAGGCTTGGAGAGGCGCGTGAGGGCACGTCGAAGCTTTGATTGTTGCGATCTTTGCGGCGCGGTGGTTGCTTGGTCGGGACAATCTGAAAGAAGGTGTCGCCGGGCCAAACGACGATGGTGGCGAAACAACAACAGTGGCATTAAAAGGTCACGGTGAACAATGGGTTCACCAGGAAGGCAAGAATTTTAAGTTGGCTCTGATATCATGTGAAAATAAAGTATGGGTTAAGCGTTACATCTAACAACACTAATGTGATAATCAAACACCTTACATGTTGCCTTAAATATAGAGATAAATTTCCATTTATTAAAGGAAATATTATCCGAAGACATCACCACTAGCTTTGTCAATTCAAATGAGCAAGGAGAGTTGTTAAAAATATGTAATTATTAGTCAAGTTATGCTTTCTTTATCTTGGAAGTCATCTCAAATTACACAAGATATTCATAGTTCTTTTTCTAACTGCATTATTAGTCAAGCTTTGTCCCCTTTAGATTTAGTCTTTGGGGTCGAAAACCATATTTCATCTACAATTGAGTCAAGATATTGTTACTTTTATAGATGAATTTTACTACTATACTTGTTTATATTTAATGAAAAATATTGGTCAAAATTATCTTCTACTTTTCAACTCTTTTTCATGAAATCAATTTGATGTCCCTATTTGTACTTTACAAAGTAATAATGCACGTGAGTATCTATCTACTTAATTATAGAACTTTATAGCATCCTTGTAATAATGAGTTGCAAAAAATATTTTGTCCTCATACCCCCAACAAATCAGTGTGGTTGAATGAGAAAACAAACATCTTTAGGAATCATCAACTACACGCCCTCCTCCATCATGAAAGGTAAATCCCTCACCAAGTTCTATATCCTCACCACTCTCTTTAGGAATCAATTTAGACATCTCCGATGAAATACAACAATATAAACTATACTACTAGTAGATAAACATTAAATCAAAAACCATATAAACCAGGGAAGTTCTATGTGTATTCATATTATGAGGTAGAATAAGTGCTTCTATTCACTATTAAGTGACAAAAAAGACCATAAGATATATATGCAAATAAAAACTTACATTAACAGCTCTAGCAGTGTCTTCAGAAAATGGAGGAATGATACCCGATAATACAATTGTAAGTGATGAAGTAAATAGCATTAGGGTAGCTAGGATGATTGCCTTTTTTGCACCTGGACATCAAATTTCAAATACAAGAAAGAACATCGTGGAATGTTAAATTTCAAAATGCTTAAAAAGCATTCCTTTATATTTTACAAAATGTATCATTTAATTATACTTCAAACTTATGGTCAACAATTCCTTAATAACCAACAATAATGTGTAAAGAACGGACCTTTGGATTATAGACTCAAATACCTAAAAGTTTTGGTCCTTGATGTTTGTTTTTAAAGGTATAAACATGATCAAGCCAAACATGTTGAAATTGATAGACATTTCACAAGGAGTAGATCAACATTGGCCTAATTTGCATGCCTTTTGTTCCTACTTCACAACAAGTTTGACATTCTTACTAAAGGATTGTTTAGGCCCAACTTTGAGTTTCTTGTAAACAAGTGGGGTATGTTGGACATATATGCAGCAACTTGACATGGAATGTTGACAATTGTATGTCTATATCGAAATTAATTAGACATGTTTTATTTTCTAGAAGATTAAATAATTTAATTAGATTATTCTTATTTGATCTGATTTAAAATAATTAGGGTCAGAATCAAATTATTCTAATTTGATTTGATTTTATTATTATTGGGTCAAAATAAAATCTCTCTAATTTGATTTGATCCCTTTTTATTTACTTTCCTTTCTACATTTACTATGTAATAGGCAGCCAAGCCTATTTACGTAAATCTTTTATTCCTAAATAATACAGACAAATTATTCACCCCACTTGAATATTGTGGTTCATGTCCCTCTATTTCTTTCTCATTTTGTATGGACCTATATACTTAAATTGTGAGACTTTTGCCAAAATATGCTCTTAAAACCTCTAACCAAGGGTAATTGTGCCTCTAACTAAATTTATATTTCATATAACTCCCACTTAAACGAAAAAGAAGTTTAAGGAAAAAAGAAAAAATACATGTCGAAATTTTGAGTTCAAATCAAGCAGACAATATGTCAGGTGACAAGAAATTCTTTGGAAATTGGCATCCATTTATTGAAACAAGTAGCATCCCCAGTATCATAAATAATAAGACTGAAGCATTGCTTGCAAAAGAACATACAGTAAACAAACCTGAAAGATGGACATATGAAAGAAGGTACACCAAGGACAAAGATAGAAGAGAAGCAATAAAAGCAGCAATCACAAAACCTCCCAGCCATTCAGGAGTACCACCAGGATTCCTGCAGGGTAAAGAAATGTAAATTAGATGTTAACTGTAAAACTGAAAATTGACATGTGAAAAAGATGGATGGTGAAAATAGTGGTAGTGAGTCTAAAGACAATGTCATTGGCTACAAGGGACAAGTGAAGGTGAATGCAACTGACTGAAGGAGGCAATCTGATAGCAAGCCAGTGATTAAGTGTATATTAAAAGGAAGTAATTGGGCCACGGCTAAATGGGCCCCGTTTAGGGGTAGTTTTATGTTATAAATTAGTGGGATACTACTAGACGACTCTTCAGAATTAGAAAGTTGTGAGAAGTGGACCAGACCTCTAAAAAAATCTGGAGTGTGTAAGATTTCATAAGGAGATATTTCTTATTTATCAATAAGATTTACTTTTTCTTCTTATTTCTGTCAAGAGTTCTATCACAATCGTAGTGGATGCAAGGTATAGATAGAAAAAATGGAAATGGTGATAGTGACTATGGAAGCAGAACGGCATAAGCTGATGTAACAGGAAGTTTATGGAAAACAATACTGGATGACAATCTCGTAGGTCCTTATTCCTTGAGCTTGAAAAAAAGGCAAGTCCCTAATCCAGGCATGGAAGCAATTGGAGAAATCCAGGAGAACAAAAGGGAAACAACGGTATGGTTATCATGATTAATGATGTATGGAAATATGAATATAGCTGCCAGAGAGATGAAATTAAAGCCAACTGAAAACACAATAATGCAATAGAAAGAAGCTTCTTGCATGAGATGATGACAAAGTTCAAAGGCAAAGGTCGTGATATATGATACAACACCGATGCCATGTTGAGTTTTTAGGGATTCAGTTCAGTGAAACAAAGGAAAGAGATTACTTCATTTGACTATTTGATACAAATAGTCAGTGATGTGTGATGTCACACATGACATTGGCCTTGTATCCCTTTTTATACTAATAATCTACGTCAGGTACAATTATAGTTGAACACCAGAACTGCTACAAACCCAGCCCAATAACACTTAATCATGACTCCTATCCTAACACATCAATGATCAATAAATAATTTAACAATTCTTATTGGACTTCCTTTTCATGAAAGATTTCTTATTTCCTTTTTATAATTTAATTTTCTTTATCAACAAATTTTATTTTATAACAATAAACGCTAGTAAGTTTGCATAAGAATGGCCTCCAACATAATTAAAAGATGACTAAAACTAGAAATTCCATTCTAAAGTTTGGTTTCAGCATTGGCTATAGCCCACTAAAAGGTAAAACATTTTCAGATCCTTCTTGATCCTTTTATCTCTTTTCATAGTATGCCTTTTATGTTTCTATTCTTACGCTGAAATTGGCTGCAGCAGACCATTGTAGAATAAAAATATGTAAAACCAAAACAGGCAGGAGGAGCACTCACACGACACCGAAAAAAGACATCATTATCAAAGCACTAAGAAATACTTTAGCTTATTTACAGACCAGTCCACGTATACTGATTAGGGGGAAAAGGATTTACCTATCAAATCGAACCATACCCCCTATGAGTGTGGCACCAAGCCGAATAAATATGCCTGCAGAGAATAAAATCGGTGTGGCTAACCCCAGAAGTAGTGTTATCAGCTTGAGTGGCTTTGGTAACCTTCCTGAGGTTAATGTTGCTTCGAAAAAACCATCTGGATAATTCAACCAAAATTTAGTAGCAGGAGAAAAAAGGTTGTTCTAACAAAGGAAAATATAAGGTTGTGATAGTTACATGCAAATGCCGGAGAAACTAACCAAACAAGAGCCAAGTAAGAAGAGCCAATTTTAAAATAGTTTCCCAAAATGAGAAGTATAAGCCATTGAAAGGATCCAGCTTTAAAGAGCCATCTTTCAGCCTCCATCTTGACAACAGCAGCTTTAATAATGGGGGACAATTGCCTTCTCTTTGAGTGTGCATTCAAAAGATATTTTTGAAGTAGAAGAAAACCCAAATGTTGACCAATCAATGCTCCGAGAAAAGCTGGTGCACCAAATAATCCAACCACCAACAATGGGCTTGAAACATATGGTACTGGTGATGAAGATATCAAAGGAAGGAGAAATGCAACAAGGAAGGAGAAACTTAAGGCAAAGATCCACATGAGGAGAACACCGAAAAACGACAAAGCCAATGAAACTGCAGCTGGTATACCACCCATACTTAATGATGTAAACCATATTAGAAGTGACTGCATTATCACTGAATTATGGAGCATATTAGCAAACTTTTGTCGGTATACAACCATATACATTCCCTGAAAAAATACAACATTGACAATGTATCAGAGCCTATTAGTATGACAGTAGAATACCAAGCTACAACCACCCTGCTATGTGGAAAATAGTACGTGATTGTACACACTAAAGCATAGAATTGGAGCATGATTCGCAAACGAGAAAGACCAAATATTTTTTCCGGTAATAACTTACTAAAATGTCAAAATATATGGCACTGTTCTTGATTATATCCTCCTCTGCTTCAGTTGAATTGCCTTCTGGAATATGAGAAGATGCCCCAATATGAAGCAAGAAAGCAAGCATATTTTCCCCCAGATGTTGAAGAGATCCAGTCTTCAAAAGCTCTAATTTATCATTCTGCACAAGGAAAAACATAACATTATTATTGTCATTGGATATGAAAATATTTTAATAAACCCTTTATTTCCCCAATGATATCTTTTCATTTCCACCGCTCATGATGTCATTCAATATTGTAGAACACAATCAATACATTGTAGGCTATAAAACCATTATTTGTCATAAGAATTTGGAATTGGACCCAACTCATCCTTGCAAAACTAGCATGTGAGATGAGAGTTGCTTCCTACATATACACTCTTTTGTCCTTATCATTAGTTGACTTGAGTTTTTTACCATATTAACTAGAGATATAGAGCCAATACACAAATGAGGAACAAGCATCATCTTACACGAGTTAAACAAAAAGTCAAATTCTAAGAAATTGTTATTGTAAAACAAAAAGCAGTCCAAGTATTTCATAAAAAATTAAGGACAGAAGGAAACCTTGGTATGATATACAGCAGTGTTGTCTACATATGCAAAATCAAGCCCAGAAAGGCCAGCAACCTCTTTATACACTTGAAAATCAGTTGCAGATTTTATGGCCCCAGAAGCAAACACATCCTGGAGGACAAATATTGGTAGATTTGAGTGATTATTCAAAAATATAATGATATAAATCAGTAAAGGTCAAACGTACAATCAAAGAAACCTACAAACCTGTGCAATAACTTGACCAGATGGGTATTTTGCTGCTAAAGCATAGTTCTCAATAGCCCAAGGATGAGGTCCAGCCTACTAAATGCAAAGCCATTAAAAAGATACATGAACTTGTTACAAGAATTAATAAACTGCAGAAAGAACAAGATTTAGATACTAAATAACAGGATACTATTTATATTTTAAAAGTCTCGAGGCAAGATTGAATAATAGTTTTTAAGGTTGAAAATTGAACATAATACACGAGAAACCACCAAAAAATAATGACTTGTCAATGGAAGAATGGAAATTATTTTTCACTTGATCGTGTTATTAAAATCACGAGGAAATAAGCATTTGTTGACAACTCAAGTCTATGGATGGATGTACAGAAAAGGAAAACAACAAGACCATTAAAAGTTCTAATTAAAATGAACACATCAAAGAATGAAGAATCTAGGAAATTTGGGACAAGACAGTACAGGAAACAATGAAGTCTCTAAGTTTTTCTAAAACAACCTTTTTTGTATGAATAATTTTGCAATTCATTTTCAATATATTTGTTTTAATAGAAAAACATTATTTTTCAAAACAGTAAACATGTGGCAATGACAGGTAGAAACAATTATTTTGATGAAATAAGGCATCTAAATAGAAGTAACAAGGACCTGGAGAATAAAAGATAATCAAGCTGTGCAACTTCTGCTGCTACTGTCAAATTTTATTTTAAGCCTTAAATGGTTGAAAATTTTGATTTGATATGAAATACTTACAGGGTGTCGATAAACGATTCTCCTAAAAGTTACATAGTTCTGTGTGAATGCACAGATTGATTTTATTCCTAACTCACCCCCTCACATGAGAGCCCTTTGGTCTTGTAGCACAGCCAATACTCAAGCCAACTCAACATTGTTTTGGAATTCAAATTTATTTGGAGGGAGGGCAATGAGATTGAACTTAGGATCATTTGGTCATAGTTTTACCTACAAAGGCAAAAGATTACAATTACTAGGACCAGGTACAATCAAAACAGACTGAGATAAACAATGTTCATACCAACGAAGGTAGAAGATTGGTTTTATTCCTAACACAGGGAAGATTTTATATTCATTATTGTCCAACTGAAACAACTATGACAGCATTAAGATGTGTTATCTATTCCATCTTTTTCACTAACCAAAGACACAGAAAAAATATGCCAACAAACAAAATGAAGGGCCTGTTTGATTTGAGAAAATGTTATGTTTCATTTTCTGTAATTCGCTTATTGTCATTGTCACCCTATTTTCATTTTGTTTCTCATTAATAGAAAAACAGAGAGTGGATGTAAACTAAGAAAAAGTATTTCTTAGAAGTTACTTACAAAAAGAAAGGATACAACTATTTATAGAAGATAGTTATCCTCAAAAGGAAACATAAACAAAATTAACTCCTGTAACAAACATACGGGCTATCTTCAAAACAAAATAGCTGTCTGTTAACTAACTATATTTGTACCAAAAGAATTCAGTACTCTAATAGTAATACCCATAAAAATCTTTGAAAATAGAAAACAAGATGAAAACAACGTAGCATTTTGGTGAATTAAAGTGAAAACATGGATACATTTTCTCAAAGTACACACTACAATTTCATAAAAAAATAATAGTTATCAATAAACACACCTGGAAAATGCTAGACTTCCCTCCAATGCCCATGGCCTCCAAATCAATAGCCATTCGAACAGTTTTGCTCCAAGGATGCTGCATCAAAAATTTCGTTTATTGGTAACAAGGATTTCTATACAACAAGTGTATTTTAGATACCGATAAAAAATCATTCCTACATTTTGTAACAGCTTGAGAGAACTTCTAATGCTAACATATTGTGAAAAAAAGAAGAAGGAAATAATGCATTTCAGGCGTCACTAAGCAGGGAGTACAAGATTTTTCAAGCATCTATGCTTTAATGCCGTAAGTTCAAAATCCACAAAGGAGAACAAAGTACAGCAACAACTACAGCCAAAAAATGAGGAAAATCCAAAGGTGGAGAAGACACAATATCAAAGACTTGTGGGAAAACTCATTTATCTATCACACACTAGGCCAGACATAGCTTATGCAGTTAGTGTGGTTAGTCAATTCATGCATGATCCAAGAGAAAGACACTTGCAAACGGTAAATAGAATTATTCAGTACTTAAAAGCTTCTCCAGGGAAAGGATTGCTATTAAAAAAAGGCGAAAACTTATTCATGAAAATATATATTGATGCTGATTATGCAGGATCAATTGTTGATAGGAGATCCACCACAATCTAATGCATGTTCCTCGTGGAAATTTGGTGACATGGAGGAGCAAGAAACAAAATGTAGTTGCAAGATCAAGTACAGAAGTAGAATTTAGAGCCATGGCTCAAGGTGTTTGTGAACTATTATGGATGAAGATCATACTCGATGATCTCAAAATAAAATATGAAGCTCCTATGGGTTTGGTGTGTGATAATAAGTCCGCCATCAGTATTGCACACAATCCAGTTCAACATGACCGAACAAAGCACGTAGAGATAAACCGACATTTCATTAAGGAAAAGCTGGATAATGGTCCTATAGCCACCGAGTATATCCCTTCGAAACTCCAATTGGCAGATATGTTTACTAAGGGACTTCCCACAAAACAATTCAAAGATCTTACTTGCAAGTTGGGAATGATAGATATACATTCACCAACTTGAGGGGAGTGTTGCATAATCAGGAGAATTATTTTATAATTAAATGCAGATTTCATTCTCTATTTATTAGGACAGATTTGTTATCCCACATCGACTAGGAATAAGGACATTTCATTGTATATAAGTGGAATGGCTCAATTGAAAAATGAAATATAGTCCAATAGATTTAACCCATAAATCTTTGTAATTTAGATTTCTTCTAATCCCAACATCATTCTTATAATCTGTAAATTTAAAAATCATATTTTCAAAACAGATGAGAAACAAGAAAACTACTTAATATAAGGATGCATTAACAAACGGCAAACAATTCTATACCTGAGTTATGAAGCTATGAGCACCATTAAGACCCTCCTCCTCACCTGTGTTAAATAAGAATATAACAGCTCTCTTCAATCCATGAGCCCATTGAGAAACACCACGAGCAAGTTCCAGCATAACACCAACACATGAACTGCAATCTCCAGCTCCTGCTCTGTTAAATCAATGCTATATTTTTAGCAGCAAATAATGGAGTGCATTTAACTGATTCAAAATTTTCAAATACTCAAATGAAAAGAAAAAAATTTAGAGCTGTAACTTTGCATGCTTGCTAGGAATTGCAGAAACATAGCACCGGACTATAGCATAAGAGAGTCTAATGAAATTTTTTAATAAATTTATGTTTATTAAAAAAGTTTGATTGCAAATATTTTTCAATGTGATGTAGAATTCTTATCGATGTCCCCTTTACAATTTCCAATTAGTAGAAAAATGTCACTCCTCAAATGTCCTTCCAGGACCAATAAACTCCTACTTTCATAATGTTATTGCTTAATGAGTTTAATTTTGATCCACAATCAGTGTTATAAACTTCTTTGCAGTTCCATCCAACCACGCGTTGCCAAATTTACTAAAATTTTGGCCTCTAATGCAGCACCACATGCTTGGACATATGCGAGTTTAATTTTGACAAACGATAATGAACAAAATCTATTTAAACAGTATTCCATTACATATGATGTACAACATATGTAAAATGTCACTTAACTTTAACTAGCACAAAACAATAAAATCAGCATATCAAAGTAAGAATTGAAAAACATTACTCTGTAACCAGTTTCTTTTAATTTTTAACCAAAGATGTGATCATTTTTTTGTTATGGATCCCTAGCTTGTATTCAAAAGCCACTTTGGACCTTGACTAATTTGAGACCAATTAAGAGGGCCCATGTAGAGGTACAAAGATCTTATACATAAGATAACATAAATCTGAGATGCTGGTTAAGGGGAACCAAGCTCCCTGCCTCACATCCACAAACATTGGTAAGTTGCAATGTAATGACCAGAACAACAATAATAAATAAATGCAATGACAACAATAACAAACAGCGACAATAATATGCAAAAACATTCATATTATAGCATATAAGATTGGTTCAATGTTCAATTATATCATATCATCCGCCATACTTAAATGTCAGCATATTATAATTTCAATTTATTAGTCCATGATCATGTACAAAAAGTATGCCTTCTGTTGTTTCATGGAGAAAAAAGAAAGTTTTCTTTGAGTATAATATTTATCCTTTGACCTATAGATGTAAGTCATAATCGCATCAAACTAAAAGGAGCTGCACCTTGAGCCATCTTAATGCAGCCTGTCAAGTTGCACCATCAGCTGTATCAGCCCTAGGCTACCAGCTGAGTTGTTAGCTATGTTAGTGGTATCTTAACTATATCAGTTGGAATCACCAACTGCAGTAACCTATAACTCTCTATATAAGAACTTGACACTCACTTCATAAATTGGCATCAGTGATTCTTTTATTGCTAATTTTACTGCACTAGTCTAGTTTCCTATATGTATGAGAAAGAGCATTAAATAATTATTTCTTTTTGTTAGGATCTCACATCAATTAGAGTTATGGTCAAATTATACTATATAAATGAATGTAAATCTTACTTAACTAGTTGGTTTTATGAGATTGAGTTAGACTTAGTACACTTACAAAGATGCTAGAGACCATCCTAGTAAAGTTGATTGGGTTTATATTGTCACTCGCTATCAGGACCCCTCCATTCTCACACTCGAGATGTTCAGTCCTCGATGTGAAAGGGTATGCTGAAGATCCACATCGGTTAGAGATATGGACGAATTATCAGTGGATAAGGGGGATGGGGTAGCCTCGCCCCCCAACCCGTCGTTAGATCCACCTTTCCAAAGTTTTTTCTTCAAGAGTCTGTGTTGTTGGTGATTAAAGAGGGTGCAATTGTTCTATATCATTTGTTCACATTAAAGGTAATGATGGTGCAGTACGCGTATAGGAGGAAGAAAAACTCGCTCATACTACCTTGCGACCAGTAGAGAATGGACTCTACTAACTTTGCATAGAGATTAGTTTGAGTATATTATTTTGACTCCCCAAATTACTGGTCAAGATCCGTCATTACAAATTAATATATATATATAGGTATAAATCTCATCTTACAAATTAATTTTATGAGATTAAATTAGGTTTAAAATTTACCTTCTAATACTACTAAACCCAAAATTTTAAATTTGCAGTACCACATCCAGTAGTGATGCAAGTTACTCATTCATTGCTGACTAATTAAACAATGAAAGGAGATTTCTCAATAGGAATATTTTAAAATTCACGACAGTTGTGAGGATCTCATTAATAATTAGAAGAAGATAGTGTTTTTCTCCAGCCAACTCTGTGGTATCTGTATAATTAGTATCCTGCTCTTACTGAGCAAAGAACTTAATGTTCCTTTATTTAGAACTAATGCGAGGATACTTAAAACCAGCCAAGTACTCCCCACAATGAAATCACCCACCCCGCTCCCCTCTCCAGCAGCACACCAAGCAGAGTCCTATATTAGTGGTCCCTCATATACCATACATCGACAAAATTACATACACACACAAACCCCCTTGTACAACACATTTATGTTAGGATATCAGGCCACAATGATAAGCGCTTCCCAGTAATAAAAATGGACAAAAACAATGATTGATTAAAATAGAAGTGTGAAAGCAAATAGATGAAGAGAACATACGTTGAAAAAACAGTATCAATATGAGAGGAAACCAGAATAGATTGCTCTCTTGCTTCAGATACATATTTCGGCAAGATTCTTACTACAACGTGGTTTAGATCTGAATAAACAAGTGTTCTCCCTGAAAGTAAGCCACTGGCTAGATTATTTGCACCAGACTTTGCGTGAAAAATATCCACTTCAACATCTACCTCCCAGAGAGCTGTTTTCTTAATATTTTGACATGCTGTCAAAACGTACTGCAGTAGGAAGCTTATCAGGGTAAACATATAATAAACAGAAAACAGACTAATAAATTACCACAATCAGTCGTATAGGTTGTTTTTACTCCTGCTGTTCATTATAAAGTACAATGAATATTAATAAAAAAACCACACATATAATAACCTATCATTAAGAACTTGAAAGTTTACAAAAAGGATGTTTACATCCAGAACATAAGCATGTTTGAGACAATGTAATTATATCGCAACAGACTCAGCAAGGAACAAAGGATGGCCGAGATACCCATATCTGTGGCATCATCACAGATTACCTGTAACAGGGAGGAGGATGGATACCCAATGGGTGGTGGGTATTATAACGCCCACCGTATGGATACCTGTTTATTTACAGAATTTATATTTATTAAATATCATATATAGATATGATTTTTCTACCACTTGGGATGAGATAAAAAAAAGTTATCATTCCATAATTTTTTTTTTCAGAGATTAAGCACATAACGACATTATATGATGTTAATACAACATTCAATTCACAAATACTCCCGGGTCTCATAGATGCTCGCTACCCTATTGGATACCTGCTAACATAAATGGGGACGAATAGAGGGAAAATAAAATTCAAGCAAGAACAACAATAATTAAGGAAAAGATTAACAAAGTTGAAGAGTTGACCTGCAAAGCAATATCCAGAGCTTCAGAACCAACTGGATGAGGCCCCACCTCAGTTAAGGCCTTCACATGCTTGAATGCTTCGATCTCCGAAAATCCCCTCTTGCCAGCCTCTTCTGCTGTAAGAGGCACTGGCATGCTCTGAAACTGATAATGGTAAATGGATGAACAGGAATAAATGATAATCAGCAACAAGGTCAGCCACACAAATGAAGACCTCCTTGGGTTTCCAATACGAACAGCCGTGCGAATTTCAGCACCATCACTGGACATTTCACTTGCTTCTCCACTGATTGACCCTTCAGATGCATCTGAAGCAGTTTCACGCCTCTGCCTCATCTCAAACAAACTTATGCTTCAATTACCCCCTCAAGCCTGTGAAAAAGCAACTACCAAATCATAAATACAAAGTAACAGCACAACAGCTACCCATAAAAAAATAGGATGGCAAATACTTGTTCATTGATCAATGCAACAACTACTAAAAAGATAGACTTAGATGGATTCTCAAATTAAGCCTAATTAAACAAGAACCCAAAATGCAATTTTAACGCAAATAAGATTATCAAATTGCTCAAAAACAAAATAGCTGCAGCCAAATTTCACAGGAAAAAAAATAAATAAACTTTATCACGTGTATATGTTTATTTCTAAATCAAACATATATCATTATCAGGCAACAAATTGAGAGTCAGAGAAAAAAAAAACATGATATATAACATCTAAAGTGACAAAGAAAAAAATGAAGTGATGTGAGAAGAACCTGTGTTGGTGAAAAAGAAAAACGGCGGAGAAATCAATTATGTGGAGTTGTTAGAAATGACGGCAGTAGAGAGAAAAGAAAACAAAAAGAAGAAATTAATGAAAAGAAGGGTTATTTGATTAAAAAGGTGAAAAAAAATATTTATTATTGATATTTTTATTCACTAATTCTAATATTATATTTTAATCATTTATTATTATTAGAAAAAGAGAGCAAAATATATTTCTAATGAATTATGAGTATCAAAAATATATTTAAATTGAAATTTTCAATACTGTTATTGATTATATACTCATTAAATTATTCTTCGTCTAACTCTCTGAACCCATAAGAGAATGCAACCAATAAGTTAAAAGTCAAATTGTAAAATCAGAAACAAAAAGAAGATTCATAAGACAGAATTTTTTCAGTTTCAATTTTATCTCATTGTTTCTTTATCTTTGAATTTTTCTCTCAAATAAACTATATATTTCATATCTTACTGTTTATATATTAAAATATTATATCTCATCTTTTTTCTTTAAAATATTTTTTATCATTTAAATTTAAATCAAATTTATCCTTATATAGGATTAAAACTAACCTTACTAATAAAAATATCAAAGAATTATTTTATAATAAAAAATTTCGCATGAAATTTTTTATTTTTTTATAAGGAAATTTTTAATGTTAATATTTTTTAATATTATTATAATATTTAAATTTTGTTAATTATTTAATCATTGGGCGTACATAAACCTATCCAAACTAATAAATGCATATACGTTAATATCTCTTTGCATTCCTATTACCATTAAAATAAGTTGTGGTAATTGAATTATTTTTAAATATCTGAAATCTAAAGTTCATTTTGATTCTAAATAAATGTATAAGTTTAATTAAAATTTAATATAAAATAATATACTAATTTTCTCGACATTTATTTACATTTATTTCCTTATTTTATAGTGTAAGGTTACTCACGTATTACACAAACACTTGACACCCTCTCCCCCAACTATATACAATTTTAATTAAAAAAAATCCTCATGTGTATTATTTTACCCAGAAACAAGCTGCATGAACTATTTTCAGGTGCACACATTAGATAATATATAAACATATTTATATATAAGTAATAGATATAATAATTTCATTATTCTTTTATTGAAATAGTGAATTAAAGAACGATTTTACTTTAATTTTTAAAAATTAAAGAAATCCTAACGTTGTGTTATGAAATACGAATAAATCTTTAACCTTTTTTTAAAATATAGAAACGGTACTTAGAAACAAAGTTATTTCATAATTGTGTTTTCAAGTACTTACCTGTTGTGTTAACTTTCTTTAAACTTATACATATTTTTATAAATAAAAGGGAAAAAATTATAGTCCAAAATATAAAAAAATGCTGCTCAGGACAAAAAGAAATTAAAAGAAAAAGAAGGAAGTGGGAGTGGATGAAAAATAATTGAGAAAAAAAAACAATTGCTTAAAAATATTATTTAGATATAAAAAATTGTCATTCAATTAATACTTGTTGTCACCTCTTTGCTACTTGCACTTCCACAGTTTAAGTAAAAAGTAAAAAATGTTCTTAATGGGCTTTTTAAATTAACTTAAATTTCCTTATCATAAATTTTTATTTAAAGTGGAAAATAAAATTGTGTTTTTAAAAAAGAAATGGATGCACAGTAAGATTATATATTTTGGAAAATTCAAAATCACGAGTAGGGTTTAAAACAACGTAAATAAGCTAAATAAAGTCCCGGCTAAATTCTCTTTTGTCAATTTTAGTGCCGGAATGTTATTTTCAGAATAAAATTATAATTTAATTTTATATTTAACGTTTTAAAAATAATGATGCAATGTAATTCTCGACTCAAAATTAAAATATCAAAATATTTTTGAAAACATATGTTTTAAATTTTTGTGTATTATATATTTCAATTATAATAAATATATAGATATGTTTATTATGAACTATACTCATAATTATGTTGAAATAAATGTTTATTTTTTTAGGAATATTTTAGTAAGATTGAGGATAAAAAACAACAGAATGATAATAATTTATTACAGATAGTTTATTGGGCCTCCTATGTGTATAGAGTGTATGGGCTTTCCAACTGTAATACACGGACGGCCTTTATTTAGACATGTGTTCCCACAAAGCCTAATTCTCCCTGCACCACCAATTACTATGACCTACACCCAAAATTATAAAGAAAATGTTTGTTTTACCCTTATTTTTCTGGATATTTATATACACAACACAAATAAGTCAGTTTATACAAATCCGAAATTGAGATGTATCTTCTGGATATAACAATCCGCAGCACAGTAATGTCTTTCGGATGCTAAAATCCAAAAGTTTTTTTTCATTCCAAATATGAAAATCTGGAAAAAGATGACAAGGACAATTTGGAGTTTAAAAAGAAATGATGGGTGCTTGATCTAGTGCAGGGAGAATTAGCCTCACACAAAAAAAACTACTAATTTATGAATCCCAATATAAGGCTTTTTCACTTTTTAATTTGGTGTTTAACTCTCCCAATATATATGTGTCTATATACAAAATAATAAATTATGTTGTTCATGTTAGATATCGTTTTAAGAAAAAACACCTTTCAGAAATAGTAAAGGATTTCTGATTACAAACAAAAGAAGTAATAAAGGATTTCTGATTCACTTAATTTACTCTTTAATTTATCTCAATCTTCTAGGAAAAAGAAAAAACTTATCTCCCCTTTTCTCTCTTTCCCCTACTTCCCTTGACTCCTCAAGATTTTCTCCTGAAAATTAGTTGAGAGTATTTTAGCTTTTCGAATTTATAGATTTGAATTAAAAATAATTAAATTAAATGAAATATTATGCTCACTCAATTCTCGTGATTCTATCAGACACACTAGCATGTTTATATCATAAGTTGAAGATTACATGTGTCAAATATAAAAAAAAAAAAAAAAACTTAATTTTATCATTATTCATTTGATCTACATAGGCAATATCAAATTAGAAACTAACACTAATATCATATTTTGAGTTTCTTAGAAGCATACTCCAGATATAATAAACGAATGATTAGATACGCGGTTGAATTGTTTGAATTTCAAATCCAGTACCAACTAAGGGAGACAATCAAGTTTCAAACCCTAACTTACAAAAACACTATCATCTCGTTAGTAGTTAGAAGCGACTCCCAAAGTCGAGCTGACATGCTTTCAAGGTTAACTAATACCAAAAAGAAAGGGCTCCACCATTAGGTAATTTATATAGTTCTAAAAAACCCTAGCACGGACAAGTGCATGACCATTATTGAGGAAGAGACATGGATGACACTTATCTGACACTTCTTAGAAAGTGGTGAGTGTGGAGCAAAAGAAGAGAAAGCAATAGATAATTGTTAAAATGTGTGGATCATTCGGTTCTTATTGGCCTTGATCTTTATCGTCGAGGGTACACTCGGCTGTTGTTAAAATGTGTCTCAACTAATCAAGCCAACTACGCCATGCGTGAAATACATGAATGTGTATGTGGTAGCCACTCGAGAGCAAGAACTATGGCTGCTAAAGTACTTAGGGAAGGATATTATTACTCAACCGTTCAGGGTGACTGCATCGAGTTTGTACACAAATCCTTAAGGTGACAAGAGTATGGCATCCTATCTCACTAAAAGCCACTGGTGCAGAAAGGCAAAACAAATACGACTATTTTACATTTATAAGGACGACTATATAGCCGCATTTGATGAGCACGCATTCTTAAATCGAAGAGATAAGAAGGTGGCTATATAACTGCATTTGTAAATCCAATTTATAAATGCGGCTATTTTTGGTAGCCGCACTTGTATATGCTTTTGAATGTTTAAAGGATAATGCATTTACAAGTGCGGTTATTACCATAGCTGCATTCATAAATGCGATTTACAAGGGCGGTTATTTACCATAGTCGCATTTATAAATCTTGCGATGTATTTACAAGTGTGGCTATTAACATAGTCGCATTCACAAAAGCAATTCACAAGGGCGGCTATTTACCATAGCCGCATTTGTAAATCATATTTATGAATGCGGTTATGGTAAATAGTCGCCCTTGTAAATGGTGTTTTTTTAGTGCAATTTGTTTATATATACCCAACCAGAAAAATACATAAATTTATATAAATTCAGATAATCAAATTATATATATATATATTGATCAAAATGTATTACAAACACTAATAAAATTATATATAATTCCTACATTATTGATCAACTATCCTAGAGTTATAAAAAATTATGAAATATGTGGACTAAGAATGTCTCACATATGTTATGGCTTCTGAAAACATTGGTGCCTCATCCATGAAGAATTGCATTTCAAAATATGGTTGACATAAATTAGTTTTAAGATACATATATGTTCAAGAATTATAAAAATAATTTAACATATAATGTTACTTCTTGCCAATCTCTTTTAAGGCCTAGTCTTACAATGGTAATCATCCATTGCATAACGTAATAACCACACTCGTAATTTCCTGGTTGTTTATTACACTATAATTCAATAAAAAGTAAAAGTTACTATATTGATAAACAATTAAAAGAGAAAGAAAAAAATTACAAACCTTTAGTCTTATCCAATCCAAAAGCCTACACTACATTATCTCCTCATGGCCCTTTGCAAAATGGGAGATGGACATCATTGGGCCCTTCAGCCTAGATAAAGGACAATGTAAGTAAGTTTCTCTTAGTGGGAATTGACTATTTTAACAAATGGATAGAGGCCCAAGCCTTGGCGGCCATTACAACACGAAATGTTCTAAATTTCGTGTGGAGGAATATCATATGCCATTTTGGTATACCCCACGTCATTATAACCGATAACGATCAACAATTCATTGATCGTGGCCTTGTAGAGTTTTATGAAAAGCTTAATATTAAGTACATTACTAGCTCAATAGAACATCCCAATTCAATGAGCAGACCGAAACTCCAAATAAAGTAATTCTTAACAAATTAAAGAAAAGGCTCGGCCTAGTAAAAAACAAGTAGGCAGAAGAGCTCATCAAAATCTTATGGGCTTATCAGTGTACACCGCAAACTACAACTCAAGAAACTCCATACAGCTTGGTGTATGGTATTGAGGCTACGATCCCTGTTGAAGTCGGGGAGACCTCTCTACGACATCAACTATTTGATATCAACATCATTAAGAGAGACTATTGGTCGAAAGCAAACTGAAGCACTCCCAAAAGAGAGGTCGGCACTCGGACGAACTCTTGAAAGCTTAGAATCAGAAGCAACAACAAACGTAGCAAAGTTCGAAAAGCATCCCTATTTATAGATTTTCAAAAGCAAAGAAATGAAGTGTCGACCCTTCTGGCATCATTAGATTTGTTCCATCTAAGGGTGCACAATGCTCGAATTTGAAGTGACACTACCTGCTAAACCGTTAGATCTCTTCAATCAAAAAGTGAAAAACTCAAACGACGTGTTGAAAAGACGTGTTTCTTATCTCTGACACAACATTTAATGCGTCAAAGTCACTTCACATTTCGAAACGTCCAATAGTCACATCTAAATTCTTCTTAAGTAAATGTTCATCGAGCCTGGAGGGAAAGTGTATCGGTCACGACTGAGTGAGCCATGTCACTCGACTTCGACAACCGACCGACATATTGAACTTATATTAAAAGCGCAATTGTAACAAATGATAATTAAGATAGTTATGGAAACTCCCTATGAATCAGGGTCACATCCCATCAAATTCAGGTTACACCTCAAGAAATCAGCTAACACTGATTTATGAAAGATATTCTCCAAATAAAGCTCCCTATAAATCAAGGTTACCTCCCGAGAAATTAGCTAACACTGTTTTAGTGTAAATATATGCTAGATTCGGCCCATCAGTCAGATTACCCATGACTCAATGCTATAAATAAGTCCTCTACAATGAATTAAAGTACGCTTTTATCAGTTCTACAATACATTATCGTAATATAGAGTATTTGCTTGATCGTTAGAAAACCTTCTACAAGTTTACTCTTAACCGAATGTTGAGGAATTAAGGAGAAAGAGTCTTAAAGTCTGGAGGAGTGAAATGTTGAAGAGTAAAAGAGCAACCGAGCAACCACATTTACAACAATTGTTATAGCCAATCTCAAATATTATATAGGCCCACTTTATCTATATAAGTACAAAAATAAAGAAAAATAACTAAAGCATGAAAATTAAAAACTTAAAAATAAAAACAACTTAGAAATATTATGACATTCTTTCCTTTTATAGTTACACAAAATTATATAAAAAAAAATTAATGCATAAACGTTATAAACATACATTTATAATAAAATACTTGATTATGTTAATATATATATATAATTTAGTTAAAATTAATTTATAATAATATAAATAAATTAATATTATATATATTATTTTATTATTTTTAAAATTTATTATATTTATCAAATTACTTACAAATAATTTAACTTTTCACCTTATTTATCTTAATCTAAACAAACTCACTTTTTAAGAATATTTTTTATTTAAATTCACTTTCTAATCCAAACAAAAAGATAAAAGAAAAGAGTTTATTTGAATTTACAACTCAATCATTTTACTACATTATCATGTTGTGTTTGGATTGATATGAGAATTTGTGGAGAGGTGAGAGAGTGGATTTGTGAGAATGTGTGAGTTTGTTTAGATTGAAGGATAATATAATAAATTTATAAGGATGATTTACTGATAATTATCTTATTTATATAAAAAATAATTATTAACAAAATAAATAAATAAATATGGTTCATCTAAAAGATGATCCAACCTTATATACTGTATATACAACCACATCAGTCCCCCCCACAAGAAACTCCCGTCTTCTTATTTGTATAGTAGGTTTCACAAGCTTTGTACTTAGTCAATTTTGTGACCTGTGCTTTTTGTTTTGCAGGTTGTATTATATTCCAAACAAACAATGAAATCACTAACTAATAGACTAGGAATTTAAGAAATGCGACAGTGCACTAACAACAGGGTAGAGAAACAATATATAGTTGGATAGTAACTGGGCCTTCCACCACTACTTTCAAATTACCTCTTTTGCTAACTCTTAATTTCTATGTAATGTTAAATTAAACATTCAATTCAACTGCTCTAACACATCTCTGACATTATATCTTTCTCTGCCTTCTTGTCCTCACACTTTCGTTGACCATGGTAGGTCCTTGCACTGCAACTTGCAACCATAGGACCAAAAAACAAGTTTAGTAAAAACCTACAAGTATTCATTTCTTGAAAGCTCAGAATCTTTTATTCAATTCAGAATTCACTATCATAATTAAAAATCATTTTATAAATTAAATTCTTAATATATCATTTATCATCTACCCTAATAAAAAATTTATAATGAGATAAAATAAAGCTTAAAATAGACTTAAAAAGTCTAGTGTAATAATGAACCAGAAAATATTTGGCACGCTTATACTTTTTGGTGCAGTATTAGAGGTTGGTCAAAGAGGTTCTGATTTGATTAGTGGTGGTACAGGCTACAGCTGGTGCAAAGTACTGTAAGTGCAGTGCAGCTACTTCATCTGGGTGGACCTGTAAAACCTTCTCCAACATTTTCCATCAATCATGTTACTTTTTTTCATGTGATGATGGGTTAATTTAATTTGTGTTACTTGTTCCAAGTTGCTGAAATGTTTCATTAATCAGAACTCAATTTTGAAGGAAGCAATAATATGAAATAGACCAAACAAGTAATACTGCATCAGAATTTAACCTAGAAGACACTGTGAAAACAACCAAAGAAAAACACTGATTTTTTCTTCTCTCAGTCAATACTCATCCTTAACAATGATGCACGAATGAAGCTATGTTTTATTCCGTGTTGCATTTTGTTTCTTTGTTTATTCAATCTCAGAAATGAATAAAACATGCGAAACTCGTGCCAATATAAAATTATCCAATCAAGCTTTCAAAACACTCTCACTCATAGTCATGCTCAATTCTCTCTCCCATCAACACACTGTTTTAAAACTTAAAAGTATTCTTTTAAATGTCTGATAGATATCAAGATATTTAGTAGCATTTTATTCTTTCAATTTTTTTCTAGTATTGTTCTTCTTATAGATTTTTTTTTTACTTTTTACCATTTGAATAATACATGATATTTAATTAAAATTTAGTTACATCCATTTTTTTAATGTGCTTACTCTCTTGTTGGCTCTCTCTTTTCCAAGTGTTTTTTTATTAAGTTCTTTAGTATTTTATATTTATCAAATAATACTATTATCCATCATTACCATTACCATTGATTAAATCAGTGTTTTAATGCAAAGATAGACATTTGTTATGACAAGAACATACAAATGTTTAGTTTTTTTTTAATAATATTTGAACCATTTTATTGAGACATAATTATGATTTTGTTATCTCTAGTGCTCCAATTTGAAGTATGTATTTTTTTCAGTACGATCAATAGTTTCACATTATTTAAGAGTTGAGGTGAATGATAATTTATATACATATTCTTTTCTTAATTCACAAATGCGTCTTTTAAAGATAAATTTGTGACGGACCTCTAAACTTCAAACTGAACAATAACTCGAATGAGGTGATTGACCATGACAATATTATTTCAACAGATTTGAGGTCAGAACATGTACACTTTAAACAAAACAATAATTAGGGTTCTAAAATATATTATATATTCAATATAAGAAAAATATGCATACAATATGAAATACGAAACATAGTCATTTAAAGGCATAGTTTAAAATTACAAAATGGACGGTGAATATCGAATGGCTAGAGTAATAGTGATTTTGATGGAAGTAAAGTACATATGGCGATCCCTTCAAGCAATTAGGATATTTCACTACATAGTTCATTACGGTCAAGTAACTTTATTGATGCTTCTCTTAACAAATTACATTTTGATGTTTTTTCAATTCCTTGAAAATCTATACTACAAATAGGTTCAATTGTAATATACAAAGGGATAAAATTTTAGTGAGGTTAAATTAGGTTTAGAATTTTACTACTTATCTATTAATGTGATATTAGAGTTATTAAGAATGTATTTTGGGTTGTTGGGATTATCGTGTCATTTGTTATCGGATCTCGTCGATTTCCATACTCGATGTCTGAATTGGAACAGACCATGTTAAGCATTTCTCCATCTTAAACCTCTCTAGCACCTTCATGATATAAGTTTTTTGGGATAAGCATAACATCCTTCATATTTGTTTTAGAATATTTTTATTCCTATAACATCACTTGTCTTACTCATATCTTTCAAGTTAGAAAAACTTCTCAATCTCATGAACAAGACTAAGGTCATTAATTTCCGACAAGATATCATTACACATACATAATAAAAAAAATAATCATACTTCCAATATTCTTTAAATATGTACAACGATCAACTGTGTTTTATTCAAACCCAAAAGAAACAATAGTATCATTAAACATCAAACATCATCGATGAGAAACTTGCTTAAGTTCGTATATTGATTTCTTTAATCTGCATACCATATATTCATTTTCTTCAACTCATAACCTCATTGGTTGGTCCATATAAACATTATCTTCTAAATCTCCATTAAGAAAGATAATTTTCACATTCCTTTGATGAAGCTCCAATTCAAAATGGACTACCAATGCCATGATAATCCATAATGAATCTTTTTGTGAGACAGAAAAAAAATGTCTCTTTATAGTAAACACCATCTTTCTGAGTAAAACCCTTAACAACAAGTGAAAGTCACATTTAGACTTTGTTTGAGTTAGAGAGTGGAAAGGAGGGAGTGGATTTGAGATGATTTGAAGGGAAAGTGTGAAGAAAGTGAGATTGTTTGGATTAAGGTAAATATAGTAGAAAGTGTAGAGAAAGTTTATGAAAGTTTGTGAGTGATAAGATAGATGTGATTGAAATTATATTTTTTAATTGATAAAATTATAAATTTACAAATTTACTTTTATATTTAAAAATTATTTGGATTTATTTATTTATAAATTAAATAACTTTATTATTTTTATCTTTATTTTTATAATTAATATAATTATTATATAAAAAATTTTATTTAAAAATATATTTATTATTATTATTTATATTTATTCTTATAAATAATTAATTATGTTATTTTATAATAAATATTTTTTTACAGTTTTAATTATATTTTTATATTTGAATTATAATCTTATTTTAAATAAAAATAATAATAATTTTAGTTTAAAAAAAAAAAAAAACTAACCTAAACTATAAAGCAACTTTCGTTGCAATTCTCTCCTACCAAGGAAAGAAAGTTTTAAACAGAAAACTCTTTAATATCTTTTTTTCGTTTTTCGTGTTTTATATTATTTAATATCTCGTTTTTGTTTTTTTTATCCACAAACAGTAAATCTTCTCCTTTTTCTCCCAGAAATAAACGGAGCCTTAGTTTTAAAGACCCACTTACAAACAATTCTCTTACAACCCTTTGGAAATTTTACAAGGTTTCAAACATAATTATGTTCCATGTACTTCAACTCTCATTTCATAGCATTTAACCATTTATCTGAAGAACTTTAGTGAATACACATGTGTGTTGTCTAATTTCATCATACCTTCCGTTATAGCTGCATTTGTTTTCTCTATCAGTTGTAACTGCATATGTTAATTTTTTATTTGCTCTACTTAAGAAGAAAAATATAACTTAAACTGAATTGTACCAGTCGAATCAATCACGTCACTCGATATTATTGACCGATTGACCAGGTAATCAACCACATTAAAGGACATTAACAAATAAATGACAAGTAAGGAAACATTTTATAAATCAGAGTAATCTCTCTACAAATTCGGACGACACCCCTAGAAATCAACTAACACTAATTTATTGAAGATATGCATCATATTCGACCCATATATTAGTCGAATAATCCACTACCAAATACTATAAATAAGTCTTCTACAGAGGAGTAATGTACGTTTTTATCAGTTTTACATCATACGCTCTCAAGATATAGTACTTACTTGATCGTCGGAGAACCTTTTGCAGATTTACTCCAACCGAGCACTAAGGAATTGAAAAAAAGCTGAAGCATCAAGAAGTGAAAGAATTGAAGAATTAAAGCACTAGGGAGAATGGTTACTGCTCTCAAGTATATCTAAACTCCCTTTGTTTATATAAGTTCATAAATGAATAACGTTTAACATATATAAAATTAATTTAATAATCTTAAATATATAAAATCAAATTAAAATATTTAACACTGAAAAAATTTAATATTTAAATGTATTAAATTAGGAGTGACTTGTTAAATATATTTCAAATTATAAAAGCCGTTATAGGAAACGATGAAATATAAGTTAATTTTTATGTTGTTACATAGTAATCAGAGTTCTCCTCTCTATGAATCCGCTAACAATATATGATTTCACGTTGCATATCTGTAGACAGAACACATGTTCAACCATGTTGCCAGCATTAACACATGTCTATAACTTTAATTAACAAATGTTCCACAATTCCAGGAGAAGAGATGTTCTTACTCTAAAATTGACACAATATCTTAAAAACTAGGGTTTATTCAAATACTTTACATTCCAACTCACATATTAATTATTTCAAATATTTAACGTGCAACTAAACTCGACAACCATATCCTATCAGTGCACCACACATTAGACAGATATAAAATAAATAAATTCCAAAAGTATTAAATTTAGGTCTCCTAAATGACTTTCGTTGCAAACTTTAAGGTACCTTGTGGAGCCATGCACCTAGGCTTAAATTATTATTTTTTTAAGATAGAAGGAAATTGATAAATAGTTTCTGTGGCAATGTTTATGGTAATGGTTCAAAGTGCTTTGCTGGCTGCATTCATTTCTGGTGCCGAAAACATGAGTTCTCTGTCATTTGAGTAATAATAATATTAAAATGATATATAACCTTTGTGCAATGCCAAGAGCCAACTGAAATGTCTCGTTGCAACACTTCTTGGTTATCCAATTTTCTTTTTCGCATGTGATCTCGATTTAGTGCCTCAAATTCTCACCTAAATTTCACTATTTTGGTACATGAAATGCAACACATTTTCACATTAGTTTTTGAAATACAAAAACAAAAAAATGAAAGTTTCAGTTACTTTTTAACTTCGTAAACTTAACTAATAAATTTTATTTTGATCAATAAACATGTGTTAACATTATCAAGCAATACTTTTGTAATTTTGAAATAGTGGGATTTCTAGATTATATTTTTGGAGATTTGTTTAAAATTTTAAAATCTAATGTGAATGCTCGATATAGTAAATATAAGATGGTAGTTTAGTTTTGAAGATATTATTTTAAATTATTTAGTTACTTTTTAGACGACGGTGTAATATGGTAATTAAAAGACAAAATCTAAGTTTTTGTTCGAATTAGAAAGTGAAAAAATATCATAATTAAATTAATGTTGTGTTTGTTTATGTGGTTGTACACTCTAGAAGGATAGAAAAAGAATGAATAGTTCTTATTTGGTTTTGTGGATGTGTGTAGAAAAAGCATAGAAGGAAGAGTATGCACCCACACATTATTATAACACTTTTTCGGTAGAGGAGATTGCAAGGATAAGGAAAATCACACGCATGTTTGTTATTTTAAAATATATTAATTTATAAATTATTTTTCATTTTCTATTTCAATCAAATTATTCATGTATTTTTTTTTCTTTGATCCAAAAAATTTCAGTTTACGTTATATTTTTTTCTTTCTTTTTATACTTTTTCATTTTCTATTCTCTAATTCAAATAAAAATTAATTAAAAAGTTAAAAAAATTAAATTTATTTATTTGATTAATATTATATAATAAAATTATATTTCAGATTAACATATTTTAAAAAAACCAGAGTGTCCTTAGTTAATGGAAATATAACTAAATATTAAAAAAACATCACCATCCATTTCGAGTTAAATAAATTTTCTCATTACAAATTAGATACTCACTTATAAAATAATCATCAATTATTTCATATTTATCTGTGTCCATAATTTTTTTAAATAGTTTAAAATAAATGGTAACTTTTAAATATATAAATTAAATATAAATAAATTACAAATAAAAATAAAAATCATTATAAAATCTAAATAAATAAATAAAAAGTTATATTTCTGAACATAAAATTAAAATAAATTATTCTAAAAAATACCATAATTTAAATTAGTTTATTTTTCTATTATAATAAAAATAAAAAGTATTAACAAATAAGTAGTTGTAGTAAAAAGGTAATAAACTACAGTAACCCATTGTAAAAACCTAGAAAATAGTTTTAGAATAGTATATTTAGAATGTTACCTGAAGTTCTTTATTAGCACGCATAAGGAAAACTAATTTTAATTTTCAATAAAATTTAATCTGAATGTTTCTTACAGTATTGTTGAGTAAATTGATGTGTTATTTTAGATTGAAAGTGAACATATTGAGATGATAGATTTTGTTGATTTGGTAAATTTTATATTGATGGTAATGTGAAGAAAAAATTGAAAGTGTTTGTATGATTCATTTGTAAAAGTTTATAAGTATTGGTTACTTGAATTTGAATGTACAAATTGGTTTATAATCATGAATAGTTAAATATACAGGTTGAAATAGGAGCTCAACGAGAGCACTTGTCCAACTCTAAGCAAAATGGTGTTATATTGATATAATAGGTTTTATGAAATATTTTATACAACGAGGTCCATTTTTGTTCAACCAAAATTATTTTCACTCCAGCTAAAAAATCAGATTTAGTTTATGTTTGAAAGACTAATGTATTATTGGTTATTATTTTAATTAAATTTTATGTAAAATTTTAATTATATATTTAACTGAAATCTTTAGTTTATGTGTTTATGTGATTTTTTGATAAATTTTGTTTTTTTATTTTATTTTGAAGCTTTGGTGTGATTTAATGGTTTGATTATGTGTAATATGAGATATGAAATATGAAATTGTAATGAAGACATAATATTTTCAGGAAAGAAAATATCGTGTTGAGATTGTTAGGATGTACTTTGGTTAGTAATCCATTTAGAATGAGGTATCTTGATATTGGTATAATGAAATCATATAGATGAAGTTATTCAGATTCTGAGAATCCAATGAGGTTCATATAAATTTGTTTGCGGTTTGAAAATAATATGATGTGACAAGTCATGCGAATTAACCTTGTCATATGAGAGATGATTTGGTATAGAGATTATTATGTGCATAATTGTGTGGATTTACAGTGAGATGATATGACATGTGCAGATCTTCAAGTCTAAGTCAATGTATGCATGAGTCTTCCAAAAATAGAATCAAATGTTTGTGTATGACATCAGCAATATGAATTATGAATTATTATAGATACTTGATTACTTTGTGAAAATATATGAAAAATGATGAATTTATGCTTTGGATTGAAAGTTTTTTTTTTTAAATTGCTAGTTTACCTATTATTTATGATGTATTGTTTTTTTATAAGTAATTATAGTATATTACACGAAAACATAGTATGTGATAGTGATATTTTATGTAGGTGATGGAACTCTAATTTAAATAAATCAAGTTTTTATTTGTTTTAATATTTTATTTTATTGTATTTATATATTTCAATATATTTTTAATCAAGAGAAATATATTTTGAAATAGTATATATATGTGAATATTAATTAGATAATGTATGCATGATGTAATATTAGATGTGATAAATAAGGATGTTATACACATAATCAATTAAATTTTTAATATATTTTTTTATAAATATAATAACATATTTAAAAAATAATTGATTAGGTTAAAAAGTAGGTCCAATATATAATTCTTTTATAATTTTTTCCACATTTACATGGAAAGTTAAATGCATAAAATGTTTTTTGTTTTTCATGTTTCATTATTTTGATTTTGTTGCTTTCACTTTATCTACTAGTCGTTACTGTGTTTCCACGCATGACAAGGTGTGAGAACTTTGATCCACGTTTGTAGATAAAATATAATTTATTGATCCTCATGAATAATTAAATTTGTACTTGATGATAATCACTTTTCAGAGCTTTTTGATTTGATTTTTTGTTATTATGTACCTACAAACTATGCAGAGGGTCCAGTTAAAAAGAAAAAGATTTAGCCAGCTATAGGTCTTTCTTCTTCTCTTGGTTTTGTGATGAAAGAGATATTTATGGCCAATTAATCTAGCTTTCCTTTGAATCCAATATTTATTTGATCACAAACCATCATGTTTCTTTGGCTGAATGGAGAATCTTTGCACGTTAAGATTCCAGTGGCTCTATAACATCAATCACTGTCACAGAAAAACGACTGCAAAAAGACTGAACATAAGTGCAACAAGGTTAACGTCAAATTTTGAGTTTTGTTCTAATATGTTTGGTTTGAGTTAGGATGTATATGGTATGCGTATCAAATAGATTTTCTGGCTTTCTATTTTTCTCATTATTTCTCTCATTAAATCATATAGTTATAGTATATCTCACACATTCCGAATGTTAAAATTTGTACCCCACAGATAAAGGAATCGATCATATGCCCAGCAAAATAACATGACAATTTATATCTACTTATTGTAATTATTATTCACAACCCAACATGAATATCCCTATTCTTTGGCATACTTACTGCAACTATCGTATACGAAAGTCACACCGTACATATAGCTACTGAAAAAAGTTAAATCAATGTTCGCCACAAAATAGTAAAGAAAAAAATCTTTAGAAGTTAAATAAAATAAGAAAAAATAATACACTTAAACATGAACAAAAATATCATAATATTTAGATTTAATTAAGTTTTATATTCTTATAAATTGAATCACTTTCAATTGAGTATTTATTAATTTGTTTTTTATTATTCAAAAGGTTTTCTATTTTTTGATTAAATTTCTTTATTTAATTTTTCCACGTGATTGTTATCACGTTATTTTATTTGTCTTCATATTTAAAAATATATAAAATTTTGTACTTAATATAAAATGATATTATCGTCAATAAGTAATTATCTTATTTCATTCATCGAAAACATATTAAGTAATGAGATCACCATGTTTTCATACACTACAAGAAATAGTGATTTGAAATCAATAGGAAATTTCAATAATAACACTTGTAATATTTTTCAAAAGCCAATCCAAATGTCAATTTACAATCAAAAGGGAATTTCAACCAATCCAAATTTAAATTTGTAATCAATGTATAAGTTCAATTATAACACTTGTATTGGTTTCAAGTTCCAATTCAAAAGTGAATGAGGTATGACTATGCAAATTCAATTACAAGATGTGGTAATAAATCTGAAGACCAATTTCAATGTGAATGTAGTACTTATACCTTAAACCCTAAAAAAATACATCAAGAAATTAATTTGAATTCTAAATAACAATTAAATTTCAATGTACTTGCACAATTGATTTCCAAAGCAAATTGAAATGAAAAGTTAATTTTAATTACAACAATTGTAAAGGAAAATGTCATCTCAAATTGCAATAGAACATGTTGTTTATGGTTTTAATTGACTAAAAGTAATAAAGAATGTAATGTAAGCGGACATAAAGATTAGATGATCTAAGAATGAAAATTTAAAATTTTGGTACAAAAGGTTGATGCAAAGATGATATTGGGATGTGAAGTAGAGAAACTTGTGAAAATAATCATAATAATAAAAATAAATTGAGTATTAGTACGAGATTAATGAATGGAGTAATACCTAAACAAAAAACATATTGAACTTGAAACACAAAATTTTGAATTAGTGAATTTAATTGAAGACATGCATATTTGTTAATTTTAGTTACAAAATGATGAACTCAAGGCAGGGGCTGATCATCAGTGTTCTGAGCATAGTGAGGGTGGACCTGACTCATGTCTGCTGAGGTATCACCCTGTTGGCGGACTAATTCTTGCTTCATGAACTTTATGTTATCCTTCAACATTACATACTTTTAGTTTTCTTCATCCTCTCTTTGATTTTCTTGATCAACTTTTTGATTTGTTGTTTCAGCATTTTCATTTGCTTGCGACATTTGTTGATGAAGTTGTTCATTTTGAGATAAGTAATCATCAGAATGAGCAAATAATGAAGGTTGGATGATCAGGGGAGAAACTCCATAACGAATGTTTATAGCCAAGTCTGTAGTGCCATAACATTGACCTCTTATCTTGCCTCCAACGACATCCTTCCAACGTTGAAGTTTTGTTGTTGCATTGATGTTGGAGGTTGGAAGTTGATCCTCCAAAGCTTTCTGATTGGATGACTTTCATGGTCACTAGGAAGATGATTTTTCTCTAGAATATTATAAAGCTAACAGTGAGGGTTAATTTGGTGGTCTTTCTGATTCAATTTCAATCCCAAAGATGTACAACTATTCTTTGAGTTCAGTAACTAAGTTTAATTTTCTATTTTCTCACTTTTTAATGCTTTTATGTTTCTTCCCATATACACATTCATCTAAATCTTCCAAATTCTATTTTTATTGCAATATTAATGACATACTTTTTAGTTTTTTAGAATTGGTAGTTTATTATGTTTTTTTTCTAGTTTTTTAAGTTTGTTTAGTTTTGCCAATTTTTTTTTTATATATTTTCAATTTCAATTGTTTTTTATTACGTATTGCTCAATCATATTGTCCTTTATTGCAAATTTAATTTGTTCTAAATACATTTTAGTTTGAATTCCTAATCCCAATAGTGATAGTTAGTTTGATTGTACTATTTTTACACATTTTCTTGTTTCTTTTACTGTCTTTTGCATCTAATGCATTCAGTGTTTCTAGTTCAATTTTTTCAGTTTTACACTATTTGATTCAGTTTTGTCATGAATTCAATTCAACTTGCAGTTGAACTTTACTTTCTAAATTTCTTTTTTGTTCTAGTAGTAAAAATAGTTTACTTAGTTTAATGTATATTTTTTTTTCAAATTCAACTTTCAATTACTATTTTCTGTTTCTGTTTTTTATTTCTTGACTTTATACAAGGTTTCTCTTTTGTTATTTCTTGTTATTATATTCAATTTATACATGTTTTTATTTTTATTTTCAATACATTATTCCCATTCCACAATTCTATTTTTTAGCATTGCATTCCTTTCATATAACATTCAAATTTTGTTTTTCTTTAGCCATTATGTTTTAACCTTTTGACATTCATTTTACTATTTTTTTTCTTTCAATTATGGGCTTTTACCCTCAACAAAAATGAATATCACCTAGAATCTAAAGCACTAAAGTCTCTATTTATTATTAAACAAATGTCATACATACAAAACCATATTAGGAGCAACTAACTACACTCCGCGTACAAAAAAGACAAAATTTACAGCAACTAATACATAAGCATAATTCACTTATTGAAAATGTGTATACGTAATAACCAAAATGGAAAATAACAATTTCAAATCATCTTACAGACAATTTACAACAACCACAAACAACAAAAACAAAAATAAAAACACATAACTTTACTTCTTCTATCACAATTAAGTTCCTCTCTCTCCCCCAACTACTATAAACTACCTTATATAACTTTTAATTATAACACTTTTTCATCCTAATGCATATGCTCCTTCAAAGGTAGCTAATCTAGCTCTAAGTAACAAAAACAAAAGCAAAATCACATTGGCCTATTTAGTTGATGAGGATATTTTGTTATTCAGATAATAAAAAGCAAAATGAATTTATTGTTAAAGGATGACTTAACATTTTGAATAGAGAGGTTAAAAATACATTGGAAAAAACGGATACGATATAAATATTTTATAATTTTGATGTATAACTGACTTAAATGACATATGTGTATGATCCATAAATTTTTTACAATATATTGTTTGTACTTTGACTTAACAAAACAAACAACCAAATGCCACACTCAATTACAAACTACTCATCATAAATTTCAACCACAAAACAAAATGTACACACCAGTCAATCTTACAAACAAAACACCACATTCTATTATGTAAACAATATACCCTAAAACAAATGATGAGTCAAAGAAAATCACTAACTTTTAGGGTTTCACCTCCAATGGTGAAGCCTCTACATTCTCACCATGAAGACATTTGGTTGCCTCTAGTAGTGACCAATTTCACCTTCCAACTCACACCTGATTGCAACTCTCACATAATATTAGGATTTGTCAATAGTTCACTGATTCAAACATGCATGGAGGGTACAAGATACTTACTAACTAGGTTTTCCAACTCACACCACCCAAGTCCAAAATTTGGGGATGCTTATGGCTTTTGGGAAGGAATTTGAGGAGAAGAAGGCACACCAAAGTTAGGGATTTTGTGGGTGTGATACAAAATTTTTACTTTCAATTACTTATTTCACATGTGCTCATTCTCATGTTTTTTTTTTCACGTTAAATAAACTAGTGTCGGCTAGGCTGACATAAATGTCCACGTCAATAATGTGTCGACAAGACTGACGCTAACCTAAATAAAATATAATTTATTTTTGTCAGCTAAGTCCCTCCATATTTACGCCGCATTTAATTTAATTCCTAAATTTCACAAAAACAACCTAGACTGAATTCTTTTATTTTTTATTCCATTAGATACATAACTTGTGTATCTATTGTGGATGCTAACTTATTATTTCTAATTTTTTTTATAATTGTTAGCACGAGTTTAATGTTTCTTTGACCAACGCTATCCTTAATATTTATTTTCGTGTCTAGCTTGCGTAGGCTCAGTCGATGCTAGTAACGTTCATAACATGACTGACGTTGTTTTGTGATCGTTAATTCACATTTTTCTTGTAATGGGTTGACTTTCACTACAATGACCAAAGGAATCTAGTCGTCACCATTAGGGCATATCAATAATTCATTATTATCCAACACGTTTTTTATGAAAATAATAAAAGGCACTTGTTCTTTTACATTAAACCTGATATCACTTTATGTTAAATGATGAAATCACACATGTTAACTCAACAAGACAATAATCACGTTACTCAAATAAAAAAATTAAATCATAATGATTAACTTAAAAAATGATTTTTTAATAGTTAAAATATAAAATAAAGAAAGTCAACTAAAAAATTGATTTTTTTAAAATAAATTAAAATTTAATTAAATCTAATACTTATTATTAATTTATATGGAACCCTGACCGTTTGCTTATATATTTTATGCAACACATAAAATATACAACCCACTTCTTATGCAAACAAAACACCACATTCCATCATGTAAAAAATATATATCTTAAAACAAAGGGTGAGTCAAAGGCCTTCATTTGTCTCTAATGGTGACCGATTTCACCTTCCAACTCACACCCAATTGCAACGCTCACCTTCATATTAGGATTTCTCAATAGTTCACTTATTCAAATATCCATAAAGGGTGTGAGATACTTGCAAGCTAGGTTTCCAACTCACACCACCCAAGTCGAGAATTCGGGGATGATTACGACTTTTAGGGAGAAGAAGGTGCGCCAAAGTTAGAGATTCTATGGGTGTGAGACAAAAAATTTACCTTCGATTACTTATTTCACATGTACACATATTCACGTTTTTTATCACATTAAATAAACTATCGTCGGCTAGTCTGACATAAATGTCCACATCAACAATGTGTTGGTAAGGCTGACACTAACCCAACTAAAATATAATTTATTTGTGTCGGCTAAACCCTTAAATACTTACGTCGCATTTAATTTAATTCCTAAATTTCACAAAGATGGTAGCTTTGGCTATGCTTAATTCTTATTTTTATTCCATTAAATGCATAGCTTGTGTCTTTATTGTGAACACTAACTTATTATTTATTTTCTTAATTTTTATAGTTGTTAGCGTGAATGTAACGTTTCTTTGACCAATGCTATCTTTAACATTTATTTTTGTGTCTAACTTGCATAGGTTCAACCGACACTAGTAACGTCTCTTACATGATCAATGCTATTTTGTGACAGCTAATACACATTCCTTGTACTAGGATGAATGTCACATCATCACCTACATTAATTAAGGGATTGTCGTCATCCCCACTAAATAATAACGATAATTAATTATTATTCAACATATTTTTTATAAAAACAATAAAAATCACGTTATTTTATGTTAAATATAATATTATTCTATATATCATGATGAAATCACACTTATCTTAATACCTAATTATTATAAAACAAATTAATCATAATAAATGAATTAAAAATAACTTTTTAATAGTTAAAATATAAAAAAAAAACTCATCTAAAAATATGAAAAAAATTAGAAATAACAAATTTAATTAAATCTAATATTTATTATTAATTTGTGGAACCCTGTCCCATTGCTTATACATTTTGTGCAGCACATAAAATATAGAATCCACTTCTTATGAAATCACAAGCTTCATTTGTGCGATCGAAGGAAGAAGCCGATGCATGTACTGCTTCATTATGAGCAAAGCTTTGAAAGGAATCGATATCTTTTCACGTGATTACGCCAATGTTCCAGCCCATGCTCTTATATAACATGTGAGACAAAAAGTCTATTATTTATCATATATATCATTATAATTTAATTTAATCTGATTTAATTATTCGTCAGTATACAGCCCATTTTTTTTTAAATATTGGGTTCTATATAAATAACAAAACAAGGAGGTTAGGATAAACCATTAAAGTATTGAAGATACAGCTAGAATGCGAAGTGATGATTGGTGGACATAACATTTAATATATAGTTCTCTTTTGATTTTAGTAATGATGTTGTGCTAGGTACTACGTTAAAACGGGACAGTATATCTTTGCTCATAAACCTGGTTAATTATTAGCGGAACGTAATATTCCCATTACTTTTATTTTCTTAATGTTAATCATCAGAATATTGCTGGCATGCCAATCATGTTGTTCCAAACACCAATCATTAAACAGTTTTCATCAAACCCCTTCTCCTAGCCACGCTTTTTTCTCTTTTCAAATATTGGAACCTTTAAATCTAATCAAACTTTTTATCTTTTTCTTAGAATCTATTTCAAATAATTCCGCAATCCTTAAATAACAGAAACAAAACACAGAGTTGGCCAAAAGGTGGAAAGATCCAGAAGGAAAAGCTTAAGTAGTAGACGAAGGAAAGAACTTAATATTATTTTATTATTTTCAAAAGGATTAAATTAAAATATAAAAGAATTTTTTGGATTAAGTTATTTTTTTATATAGTTAATAACGATAACCTAGCTGGCTGTCCGAATTGAAAAATCTGACCGTTGTGAAGTAGAAGAATGTATCACTATCGTGAAAAAGAAGGAGCATTCTAGAAATTTGGAGGACGATGACATAATGGTATAGTATCCGTTACTACGAAGGACCGTGAAAAAAACGTTGAGAAGGAAGAAGAAAAAAAACCGTTACAGTGGAGAGAAGGGTCCCGCGTGCAGGAGTGGGTCCCACGGGCAGGGTTCACGGTAGAACCGCCAAGTAGTTTCGGACCATAACTTTGTGCGTGTTTTGGTTACTTTTTTTTGTGGTAAAAGAATAAAAAAAGGTTTGTGGGTGTGGGTCCACCACGTGTGAAGAGGGTGTAGGATAAGGGCACCCTCTGGCGTTGGCGTTTCCAAAAGGATTAAGCTATCTGTAGGGGGCAATGGGAGTGTGACACGTGTGCAGGACGTCATTAACTATGGGCTGAGGTCCTTTTAACCCCGTGCTGCACACGATTCTGTCATTTGGAGCAGAATGATGAAGACTGGTCGAGAGGGAGAAGACCAACTTGCCATGCTCCTTACTCAACTACCACTTCCTCTTTTTTTCTAATTAATATTAATTGAAATAAATATAAACACTAAAATTAAATAAAATTAGTGTTGCAAGATACAAGGAGAATGCAACAGGAGACAAAAGAAGGCTACAATTAATAAGTTTAAACAACTAATTATGACAACTAATAACACGATTAACAGATTAAAACATAGTCATTTAACAATGATCATATTCCCCTTAATTAGTCCACCTTCAATTCATTATTCATTTACAATTAATAGTTTGGCGAGACTTCCACAACCTACTCCAACCAGAAGTTGTTTTACTTTACAAGAGCAAAATTTCTCCCTCACTACGTCAACGATAGTTAAATTCATAGGTTTGGTATTTGCTACGAGCTCGTAGATATATCCAAACATATATAGATTCCTAGACCTATTTTTGGGGAAAAAAACCATTTTCCATACATATAAACATATAACAAATTTCACTTCACACTAATTAACAAATAGTATATTAAAAACTGTCAGAAAGTGTGATTTAAGCAGCTTCATTATTCAAAAATGGATTAGTTTCCCTATACATCTCTTAGATTTATATCAAACTTAATTTTATCATTAAATATAAACTAATTTTAAAAACAAAAATAATTAATTGTTATATTAATTAAATTAAATATTATTTTAAAAACTAAAATATATTATTATTTAAATTAATTTATATTATTATTAAATAGTTTTTAAATTAGTTACTAAGATTTTAGCTACCAATTAATTTAAATTTTAAAGTTAATAGTAAAAATGGTAACTAATTGATATCAATTTAGAAATTATTTATAAATAATAAAAATTAATTTATATATTTTTTAGGATAATATAGTAACTAATTATCTTTTCCCTCTAAAACTAGTTTATATTTAATGATTTTTTTAATAATTTATAAAATAATATTTATATTTAATTATATATTATTAAATGTCTTTTATCTCTACTATCTCTAATAATATTATTAATGTTGTTTAAATTATTGAAAATTAGACACTTAATAAGTTAACCATGGTTTATGCAAATGAGAATCAATGTCTTGGGAATTTTTTTCAACTAATGGGATGCTTTGGCGTAAAACATGAGTGCAACAAAAATTGTCAACTAAGGTATATATGGATGAAGTCATTTTACCTTAAAAGGGGGGAATTTCTTAAATCAAAACCCTACGTTTTTTTTACTCTAATCTTTCCCTTCACATCCTCACCCAGAAAAAATAATACCACGAAGGAATGTCTTATCTTAAAAAACAATAAACTGTGCAAGAAACTTAAAGCCCACAATCTTTCTGTATTTCTCGCAATTAATTCTAAGTTTCGCACCCAGAAGTTCACCACAAAATCAAATTAATAAGTTATTAATATATATATATATATATATATATATATATATATATATATATATATATATTATTTATATATATTTGATATAGTAAAACTCAAAACA
>Ga0123342_1000646_pt1 | contig 56212 bp, 31 predicted proteins | sample Turbeawhitnodule_FD_89960 | JGI IMG/M metagenome (GOLD analysis project Ga0123342, IMG submission 89960) | Root nodule microbial communities of legume samples collected from Mexico - Turtle bean Mexico white nodule | ecosystem: Host-associated > Plants > Roots > Nodule | place: Mexico: Nepantla...
CTCAAATCTCACCCAAAACACAGTAGACACAGTGACGAACGTCTGGTAAAAATTTCAGACCAAAATACCCAAGGAGTAAGGCGTAGTAAGTCCCAGACCGAGAGTGAACAAAATTGGTTTTCCAAAAACAAAACGTCCTGGCTTTTCTCCCCCGTATCTTCTTTTTGTGATTTGTTTATGGACGTGCCTCCTAGGTGCAAACAACATATGAAAGTACTTGTGTGAATTTTTTCAGGGCAATACGGACCCAGAATAAAATTTCAGAAAGTAGGGCGAAATTTCACAAGTTTTGGAAGAGGATAGCCTTGGTAGAGGACAAAATTTCTGAAAAATTCTCCCGAAATAGTTTTTTCCTAAAATTCCACGTAAGAATCTCCACTGAATATGGTTTTCTGAAAACAAAACGTCCTGATTTTTCTTCCCTATATCTTTTTTTTGTTATTTTTTTATAGACGTGTCTCCTTAGCTAGGTGCAAACAACATATAAAAGTACTTGTGTGATTTTTTTTCATAATTTTTAGCCAGAATAAAATTGTAGATAGTATGTCGAAATTTCAGTTAAGATTGATTAAATTTGTAATAAATTTAAAACTAACTTAATATAAGGAAAGGAAAAATCATCTTTAATTTAATATAGTGTATAAATATTCAAATTTTTAAATTGAAAATACATTTGAATGATATTCAAAGAAATAAATAAAAAAATGAACAACATCATGTACTCCGTGCACATACAAATGAGTACTTCTAAAATTGAAAGAAATAACACATGTTTTCAATATTAATAGAAAATATTTATATACTTAATAACGATATAAATAAACTAAAAACACACATTACAATAAATAGTGATGAAATAAATTAATAAAATTAAAATCCATAACTTTTAATAACATTAACTTTTTTCAGATTTGGTATATGAATTATTCATCCTCCGCTACAATAATTAATACTGTCGAATATCTATATTTTCTTCTCAACATAATTTATGTCAAACTAAACTAAATCAACGTTTATATCTATTTTTTAAATAAAATAAATTAATACTTGAACTACTATAAATTTTAGATGAACAAATACATTAAAAAAAATTTAAGGGATTGTATAAAAAAAATAAACATTATCCGAAAAGCCAATTTAATTGATAGTTTAAATGTGCAAGAAAATCATAGTAATTAAAAATAATGAACATGTGAATATTGAAATTTTGCATCTTTTTATAGAAATCACTTTAAGTTGAACAATGACTAGAGAGAGGAATCAACTTTGAAAGGAAAATGATAGTTTCATATCTCCAATACTTTGAAGTTGTATATAACTTTTTGATTTGAAAGATTTAGAATAAATATATATAGTAAAGATTAAATTTGTAATTAAATTATATTAAAATAATAATATTAGAAGTTATAATATGGTTGTATAAAAATTTGGAATTATTAATGTATCATTAAACTTAGATTTCCCTTAATTCGCTACTTATATTTTCATTTTTCAACTTCATAGATTTTAGAGACAGAAGTTTTGTAAAAGTTTCAATAAGGAGATGATATATTTTTCGTGATATATTTTTCATGGAAAGTGTTAATTTAAAAATTGAATATAGAAAAATATAAATAGAAACTAAGGTCACTCTAGCCAAATGCATGAAAAATATTTCAGAAATCCTCTGCTCTGTTCATCAATTTCCAACAGAACTCTTGAGATAATTGTGGTTACAATTCTTCACTGAAGCAACTACTAGTCATGATGCACAAAAATGTCTGCAAAATAACAACAATAGACTAAATTCAGATTCTCAATTTCTCACATGTTTAAGCAGTTCATTCCAAATTATGACACATCACACATGCCAACACCATGAAAATGGAACACATACACACATATTAAACTTTCATGATGAAAAATGCAGCACTAGTTGATTGAAACTATTAAGAAATATTGTTTAACTCTATTTCAATCTCATAAAACCGATTTACAAGGTAAGATTCGCATTCACTTATAAATAATAAAATATTCTAATCTCTAGTCAATGTGGGATCTTCACACACTCTTTCATGCCAAGAATTGCAGTTTAAGCGTGGGACAACATATTTATGGGTGGGCCGATAGCAGGTGGTCTGATAAGTCCACCAAACACTTCTTATAATAGATTTGAAACTCTGATACTATATTAAAAAATAGACTTTAAACCTAACTCAATCTCATAAAACCAGTTTATAAGGTGAAAGGAGTCGGAATTTAAAAATAAGAAATAGGTAACAAATTAACAATACATGAACAGTGTTTTAGGAGAGAAATGGACCTGGTCAAAGTGCCATCTCAGCCTGCAAAGCTGTCAATTCATCTACCTCAGAAGTGGTTACAGGGAGAGTAGGTTGCCATCCTGCTGGGGGCTGTACCGAGACTGCAGGGGCTGTAGCTGCTGGCTGAAGAAGCTGCTCTTCCAACTCACCAGCCTCCAGTTCTTCAAGTTCAGCTTCCAATTCGTCCTGAAAGCAAAACAACTCAGAATCATCCACATAAATGCATTGTGTTCTATGACAGCACAACACTGTAATCTGAATGTACCAGGTATCAATAGATTCACTCAATTAATGTAACAGTATTCAAGTTTTTCAAATTATGAAAAGAAATGAACAGCACTCAAATATCAGATGTGTCATACAGATTGGTAAGATCATGAAAATTCTTCACTATCTGATAACTTCAATAGTATGTGTGTGTATGGTACAATCTAAAGATACATATATAATCATTTGATTTGGGAAGGTGACCTCATCAATATAAGAAGCTGGACCAAGTGGAGCAGACAAGGCTTCTTGAATCATTCTCATGTTATCAGTCTGCTGATTGATCTCCTCCATAGTCTTGTCAACATCATCAATTTTCCTGAAATCAAAGATGTTGCAACTCAACAATATCATAGACCAAAAAGTAACTAGCTGAATAAACATTGTGCAGAGTTATGAGAAATGCAGAAAATATTATTAGTTAAATCATAACAAATTGAGAATTGATATATTCGTACCCCATTTCCCTAACATTTCAATTCTTGCATGAAATCACAAACATTCTCTTTCTTCATATCATAATTTCAAGGTATTATTAGTGTACAAAATTTAAAACATAAACTGCACTACGCACGTTGCTTTTTGCACAGCCTTCATTGCAGCTGCTCCAATTCTCAACGCTGCTACTGTATCTGTGGTGACTGTGGCACCTTCCAACATTATCATCTGTAACACAAAACAGACAACATGAGATCCAAAAGAAGCTCAAGACAAAAACAAAAACAAAAACTAAATCATCTTTTGATTTCACACTCACCTGGTCGTGAATACGCAACTGGAAATTTCCAAGCTGCTCTATTTGCTGTTCGTATAACTTCTTCCTCTTCACACATTGCGCTGCCCCTGCATCAAACAGAAGTTCAAATCACATGCACCCCACACATACGTAGAAGGAGATTGATCAGCAACCAACCTACCCCTTTTGTTCTTTCCTCTGATGAATTCTATGGCCTTTTCCTTTTCTGCATTCACTTTTTTCAGAAGCACATCTTCCTTTTTCTCAAGCAATTCAAGTGTCTGCGTAATCAAAATAACAGAACATTCAAATATAGAAATTCTATCGCAGATGATTGTTATTAGTTAAGGTGTCAGCGTAACTGAAATGTCAGTTGAATAATGATGTTTAACATAAAAATTTGAACACATCTATATATGGTTACATGATGCAATCAAACAACATGTAAAAGATAAATTTGAACTAGAAAGCACTTGCATGAGGAGGAGAATTAAGAGCAAAAAGGAGCAATGTTGTATACGATGACATGATGATATTATATACACAGCATAAGATAGCATAGCCAAAAAGAGAAGAAACAATGATGAATGAACCTGGTTTAACTTGTCTAATACGGCAATAGGATTGTGTTCTGGTTTAGATTTGCCAAAGAAATTCCTAAACATGATCAGAATGGATTAATTGAAACCCTAGTACTGCGTTGATTGGAGTGTTCACTTTTATTATGGCTGTTTTTTGCTCTTTCACGTTAGTGTTGCTGTGAGGATGAGTATCTACGTTGCTACCTGACCTAATATTTTCATTCTGTGCGTGACAACAATAATAATATTATTAATTAACAAAATAATAGAAATATCTCATTTTAAATATAATAATAACAATAGATTAGATTTAGTTAAGTTCAATTGCATAGTAAATTTAAATATTTTTAATGAGTCATTAATAAATTTTCTTAATTTAGTAAGTGCTAAATTTTTTTATATTTTTTAATTGAGTCTTTTAATTCTGCTATTAAGTTATCTCCACGTATTATTTTGTGTAAATATTAAAATATTTTAACTAAGACAAGTAACTTATTTTTTGATGAGGTAAACATAAATGAAAAGAAAAACAAACAAAAATCTAAATACGATTTTGGGAGATTATAGAATAAGCTTGGAGTTGGGTGTTAGAGTTACCATAAAGGTATTCAAGGATATTTAATAACGAGAATTATATGTGGGACATTAATAATAAGTGACTTTTTTTGTTTTAGTTCAAAATGAAAAGAAACAACTTGGATAATATTGAAAATAAAGTGAAAACAAAAATGTATTGAATGAAGATAAAAAAAAAAAAAAAACCTAAGACGAAAGCAAAACCAAAACATAAATATGATGTTGAGAGATTGTGTAACAAGGATGTGGTTAGAGTTGCGCACGTGGAAGATAGAAAAACTTACATTAGTTTACTTACATTTATTCCTACCACTTATTTTATCGGTTTTTTTATCATGATGGAGTTATTTTTTTTGTTTTTACCAAAATGTGGTCCGTTTAAAAAAATTTACAAATTTATGACGTGACAGAAGTCGTGTCAAGTTGGCACGACTTCAGTATTACAAGGCAGAATGGTACGACTTCAGTATGACATGACAGAAGTCGTGCTTAATTAGGACGACTTTTGCATACGAAGTCGTGCCGAATTGGCACGACTTGCCTAAATTTATAATTTTTTTAAAACGGACCACATTTTGGTAAAAACCAAAAAAAATAACCCTGATAAAAAAAACCTATTTTATCAGTATTGTTCTATTGTTTAATCCTACATTTGTTCCGCATTCTCAGGTTTTTGTTTTTCTTTTCATTTCGTTTTCAACCAATAATAAAAATCACTTGTTATATTAATCATAAAACTACATTATTTAAAATTAAGACAAAATAATATGTGAAGATAAGTAAGAGTGACGTCACCTAGAACAATTAAACCCCATAAATTTAAAATGTGAATCTTTTAATACTCTAATCTAATTAAGAAAATTTAGTAAGAACCCACTTAAAAGCATATAAGAGATTTCAAATCTAAGTAAGCCTAAAAAGTAATATATAAAGTGTATACGTTGACAATCTTACAACTCGAAAAAAAATAATTTTTTATTAAAATAAAATAATTTTAGAATTATATTATGCCACATCACAGTTATAAACTGATATCTTGTCACCAAATAATTAATAATTCTCAAAAGTAACATTTTTCTTTCACCAAATACGGCAAGGGAGTGCCATTTGTTGCAGTAACCCAGTGCCTTTAATAAGGTTTCACAAAAATTTACAATGTATAATTACACTACCTGCTATCTTGGGAAAGGATAGGTGATAGATTCACTATCATAAGAATATGCTTCTGATGAACTGTAGAATTCGGTGTAGACTTGTTTAGGAGGGGGCACAAATGTTTCAGTGTCACTAGGAGATTCTATTGCCAAACACTGCTTTAACTCTGCTATGACAACACTCATTGTAGGTCTCTGAATGGAGGTTGATGCAGAACATGCCATTGCTATTCCTAAAGCTCTCCACCCAGAATTTGCACCAAATTTTCCTTGGAGCCTTGGATCTAAAATTTTACTCAATTCTCCTCTTCCAAGCTCAGGTCTTATCCACTCAAGTATGTGCATTATTTTGTTGCCTTTGAATATTGCAGGACGACCTGTGATCAATTCAAGTAGAACAATTCCAAAGCTAAATATGTCACTTTTCTCATTAAGGCTCCCTGATCTGTAGTACCTGAATAAATGGACAGTGTAGTTAGGGCAAAGTAGCAAGTCCATGATAAAACAGTAAAACTATATTTGCACATTAAGGCCTACCCATTAAACCAAATATCATAAAAAAATATTAATTTCAATTTGATTTTTATTCTGACTAGAAATGGAACAATTCAATTCAAGTACATAAATATCAGATCAAATGACATTTTTATCTATAAGCAATTAATTCCAATTTGAACAATAAAATGAATCTTCTGATAAGGACTTACTCTGGGTCAAGGTACCCTGTTGTGCCCATTATTGCAGATTTTTCATCTGTAGCATCAGTATAAATCACATGAGATTGTTCTTTTTGGTTATCTTTCCTAAACTCCTTGGAGAGGCCAAAATCTGCTATCTTGGCTTCTAAATCTTGACTTAAAAGAATGTTTGCTGACTTTACATCCCTGTGTATTATTGGTGGCTTGCAACCATGGTGTAGGTAATCCAACCCTTCAAATTCAAACACATCATTCATCAAACATCAACACAAATACCAAAAGAATGTAGTTGCACAAAACCACTTATACAGATACACGGCAACATGTTATTCGTCCAGGTGACTGTCATGGATAAAAAATGTAAAAACATGCTCTTAGACTAGATTATATAAACCAAGAAACATTATTTAGTAAGGTGAATTAAATTTGAGAGTTTTTTTTTACAAAATAAAATTAAGAAAAAGGAGCAAAATCTGATGATCTGGAGACTTGGTAACATTTGATACCAATATGAAAAAAAGTAAACGTCTAAAGGATAAGAGAAAAGCACTTTTCGCTTATACTGACCCTCAGCGGCATCGATTGCTATCTGTATTCTTCTTTCCCAACTCAAGCAATCTGAATTTCCATCTGCAATCATGAAAGATCTTATTGCAACATGCTCTCTTTGTTTATTTATTTTGTGATGCTATAAGTATTGCAGTGAACAAATAAAGGTTAATAATCATGCATTGTTACATAGCCAATTTTATCTTCAACCAATTAAAAATGGTCAAGGTAGTTTTTATAGAAATCAACTATCTTAATGATTTATGAGTAGATGACAACATAAATAACCTTCCTTCTCTCGGTGAATTTCAATTAAACTGAATATGGAGCAGTGTAGGAGTACCTGAGAGAAAGAGAAAATCTTTCAGACTGCCATTGACCATGTGCTCATATATGAGAGCCATCTTGTTATCATCATCACAATAACCAATGAAAGATACCAAATTTTTGTGATGAACTGTCATCAAAAGCTCAGCCTGCAAGCCATGTACATGTATACAATGAAGGATACCACATTTTTGTGCTGAACTATCATCAAAAGCTTAGCCATGATTGCTTTCTTTGGATGGTTCTGATGTTGAATAACATTTCCCTAGAATCTAAGTAGTATAATCCATTGGTAGAATGTGGTACTAATTACCTCAGTTTGAAATTCTTTAGGGCCCTGAGTTGACGATGGAGAAAGCATCTTCACTGCAACTTCTTTGCCATCTTTCATCTGCCCACTGTACACAGTTCCAAATCCTCCCTTGCCAATGACCATTTCAAAGTTGTTGGTGATCTCCATGACTTCCGAATATGTGTATTGCCAGTTCTTCGTTGTTACATTTTTCCCTCTTTTGTTGAGCATACTGATCTCCTCATCTTTGTTCAAAAGGAAAGTAAATTAAAGTTTGGTTAATGTTTTGTTTTGCTCATTTATTTTATGTCTGTTTTTCAGGTTTTGAGAATCAGATGGAAACAGTTAATATCAATAAAGCAAGAAGTACCTGATCGTTCATTTCTTCTAAATTTCCAAAAGAGAATGAAAGCAACCAATATAACTAAAACTGATACTGATACCACTATGGGAACAACAATTTTAACAGTTTTACTGTTCCCTCCTGAGCCACCAAGATTTTGATCATCCACCCTGAAAGTGATGAAAACATGAGAAATGAAATCAAATGTTTGATGACACCTCTAAAAGTATGTATGTGCTTCGTGGTCCATACTTCAACCCTGGCTTTCTTTACCATGATTCCTAATATTTATATGAAAAATGAAACTAGCCAAGCTTTATAAACATCTGAGTCTATTACAGCAGGACATACCTCAATGTAAGTAAGCCATCCCTTGATCTTTCTAAAAGAGTGTCAGGAACTGAACCCGAAAATAGATTGTCCTTTAAGTCCCTACAAAAGTTATTTTTCTTTCATTAGCCATTAGTACCTATTTGCCGCTGCATATATCAGGCCATACACTTACAAATATTTAAGGGATTTCAATTCTTCCAAGAACTCAGGTATTGCTCCCGTTAAGCTATTGTTGTGCAAGTCCCTGAATAAAAAATTGTAGGTTTGTCATATTATATATATGACGAAGAAACCATTCTTCATTACAATGGTGAAATTGTGTACAGGTTAAAGCCATACGAGTTATATTATTCATAAAATAATTTTCTACAATGCTTTTTCTCTTTACCTGTCTTCCTCACATTGCAATGATCTTATTACATGCTTTTCTGTCTTCTCATTCTATCTTACTCTTTATTGTACAAATTATTGTATAGAGATTTCATGAATACAATTTCTCAAAGCATAGTGATGGTAAACGTACTCAGAATTTTGTGTCATGTGTACTTACAAAGATTCCAGCGAGGAGAGATTGGAAATGGAAGAAGTTATTGCTCCACTTAAACTGCTGGAGCTTATATTCCTAGAAAAAGAAAACGCTTACTTCTAGGCTTGAATGTAAGGATATAATGTAAAAGTCAAAACTGATTTCTTCAACTAGGACATTCAGAATGGAAGAAGGAAAAACATACAAAGAGATTACTCACAGAGAGATAATTCGGGGAGGAAGTGAAGTGCTATAGTTGCATTTTAAGCCTTCCCAAGAATGGTTCTTTGGCTCACATGGATCACCCACCCAATTTCTTTGAATTCTATAGCTTTCCTTTATATCCAACATAGCATCAACTGTGTTCACATATAATTGAATCCACTTAAAGGCATAATCATTTCAAACTCTAAAACAAGTGCAAGTGATATGATTGTTGATTGTTTGATGGTGATTTTGTTTTTATTAAAGTCTCAGAGGGCTAAGCAGTAATGCATTGGTTTTGCACAGCAAATTTTAGCTAAGAAAACGCATCATACCATCTTCTTCAAATGTTGCAAGTCCATCTAGCTTCACTACATAAATCTCAACTGCATTAAGAATGGGTGGAAGGGTTGAATCTCTTGTTTTGTGTATGGAAATACGATGTTCATTTGCCACCAAAGATTTTGAATTAGAAAGGGTGGTTGCAAACAAGTGGCGGGGTACTATGGAATCAAACAATGGAGATCCATTCCAAGATATATTGAATTTCCTCAGCTGGGTTTTCTCAAGCTGCTCCACTTCAGCAAAGTACAAGTAGACATAAAATTTCCAACTTGGATCATCTGGGGTCCAAGAAAGCTCCAAAGTATCACTGCCATTCCTTGGTCTTGCAGCAGTCCTAATAACTTCAAATGGTGGTCTAAAGCCATCATCATTGACATTTATTGCCGTGGAAGTGCTGACAGAATCCCAGGATGAAGAATTGAAAGGGGACCAGATTCTATCATAAACATCATCCTCATATCTACCACTTCCATTGAGTGACCCAATGTCCCATCGTTTGAAAAGTGTTAGAGAAGCAGATTCCCCAAACTCAGTGCCATAAATAGAACTATTAAGTGGTCTAACATCTAATCCTGAGATAAAAGGAGTTCCTGCTCCCTTGTTCACAAGGCAAACATATATCACATCTGATTGTGCAAAACTGATTATTTCAAGTACAACTTCCTCTGAGGCATTTCTAAATTTCACTGTTGACCAGAAATCGACATCAACATAAACATCAAACTCTGGAAGCTTGTTTTCTCCATCATAGTTTCCATACATGAAGGAAGCCCTGATTAAATACAAACTGCCACTTCTTAGAGATGTTAAACTATAACAGTTCCTTTCCCCGTGGGGAAAACTTCTGACATCTGAGAGTATTTGTGCCAGAGTGGGATTGTTTGGGTATGCATACTCAGAGGAGATGTTCCTATTAACCCCACTTTGTATATAGCCTCCATCAGCGGTGTACTTTATATTAATTTCTTCATCCGTGTAAAAATCTTGCCAACTACCGCAATCAATGCTTATAAAGCCTGAACAAAAAGAAAAGATAGATTAAGAAATACAAAACTAAGCTTGTTTGCACTTCAAAATGGGTTAAACAAAACTAAGGTTTATTTAATTGTCTTGAGAAACCATTAATTATCTCAGTGATTGATGATAAACAAGAACAAAGAGACAAAGAGTAATATCAGTACCCCTCTAAGGAATGTTGGAGAAAATGTTCCATGGCATCAATTAATAACGTTGCAGAAAAAGAAAAAAACATCAAAACTCATTTGTAGCTAACCTATTTGTTGCTGTGCGTGAACTAAAGCTACGAGGACAACACAAAGTGTGAGCAACAATATGAACCCAATTGAACTTCTCATCGGTGGATAGCGGAGAAGGCAGTATCAAATAGTATGCTATGATGTTTCAAAAGTGGTGGTTGTGGGTATTCTTGAAGACAGGAACTTCCATTGGAACATTAGAGAGTAGGAAGTAGCAAGGTCGGAAAACAAATGAATGAGTCAAACGTTCACATGTAAACCTGGACACGCATTTGTCGGCTTTGACAAAACCAGACACTGAAAAGTTAAATGTCTAAAAAATTGATTCATCAAGTAGAAGAGAATCACGCCCAAAACAGTTTGCATGACTTTTTTTTCGTGAATAGTAAGGATTTTTAAAACAAATCACGAAGTGGACAACTTTTCATTTTGTTTCACAAACTAAAATTATTCCCTCCCGATATTTTTTTAGCACGAAAATCTATTCAAAATTTAGTTTTCGAAGTAGGATAGTTTGAATTTTTATCTTTTATTTTCGGTAATCAAGAAAAAATGTGGGTTTTCCAATTCCACGATTGAAATTTGATTTTTGGAAGTGGAATCTTTACTTGTCTTTTATGTTTTTGGGAAAAAAAAATTTGGAATTTAGTTTTATGAGAAAGAAAAACATTTATGATTTGTGGTATATTTGGTTTTTTTTTCTGTATTTATTGCTGTTTCTTTCTTTTTCCCTTCGACGAGATCACTGTTTCTTTCTCTCTCTTCCGACGTGGTCACTTCTTTTTTTTTCTTTTCGACCTTTTTTTGGTTTGAAACTCTCTAACTTCCGCACCTGTACTCAAACCTTAAACTCTTACAAAATAGCATAAGGGTCACCCAATGTCACTTTTGCGACATCAAATCTGTTTTGTATTAACAAAACATTTGTCTGATTTTTTATTTTTCGATTTCAACATATGAGTGTAATACTCACAATCTCAATATCATTTTTTCGATTTTGATATCTAAAACTTCAAAAGAAAATTATTTAATCATCATAATGAGAATAAAAAGGATTAGGATATTTATAATGATATTCCCTGATGAAGTAATGGTTTATAATAATAAAAGCTACCATAAGTTATCTTTTAGATCTTTAAATTTCAGAGTTAATTTTAAAAATTCGATTTATGTACTATTTGATTGAAAAAAAATTACGATTGAATTGGTTAAAAGTAAGTTTAAATTTTCTATAATTTTATTGAAAATAGTATCGTATTTTCATTACTCATAGTGCGTGGGAACATAATAGACATTCTTATAAAACACATGGGTTGTGTGGTCCAAGAACTTCCACTCAACATAAATTTTATGAAAATATCAGTACTAACTTGAATTTGTTCTCAATCTTTTAATAATATATGTTGAAATTTCATTCAATGATAAACTTTGATTCCATGTAGGGTTGGAATTCTCATTACAATTTGGAAAAATGTTGAATTATTAGCTTAGAATCAAAGTAATATTAAATTATTAACCATGATGGAAATTAATGAGAAGTTAACTAATTGAATGTAATGAAAAATTGCTATTACATGAATAAATAATATAATAAATGGTTCAAGTTGAAGGTAGTTTAATTTCGTGGTGGTTTCATTAGAGAAGAAGATGAAGGATTAGGTATAGATTTTGAATTGGTCACCATTGGTGGCTATTTTTTGTTATTATTTAATTAGTGAATGATGTGGTCAATTATTTCCATTTTGGTTTTAATTAGTGGATGAAGGTGCCTAGTACCCTCCACGTGGCAACTTGTGTTTAAGCTAATGTCATGTAATAATCATCTCACGTAATTCAAGTGGCAAAATAATGACACAAGATAATAAAACTTTAAATAATATATGTTTTAGGGGAAATGTTATTGAAATATTTAAATTGTACTAACTTAAGAGAATCATATTATTTTAATACATTTAAGGATTAAGGTTAGAGAGGTAATCAAAATTGAGTTTGAAAATATAGATTTGACATTTTCAGAAAAAATGATAATAGGGTTTTGACTATAAATTTTGGGAAGTTATAAAAAACAAAGAAGAAGTGTGACACTCTGGAAGTACAAAAGTAATGGTACTCACACATTTAACTTTAATTTCATAAAAGTAAAAATAAAAACGGAAGAACATACAATAAGATGTAGTAAAAGCAATGGAGTAGCTTCAACCAATTCAATTATTTCTTATATTACTTTTAACTACCTTTTTCACATAAGTTTATTGGAAAACTTAGGCTTAACTCGTAACACACTTTTTGGCTCATACCCCACTCAGGCCAAGCTAAACATAATTCACGATCGAGCTGACCATACCTAAATGCTTGAATCGAGATTCCGAGTACCCCTGACAAGTACAAGTACATTAAAAAAGTTCATCCAATACATTTGGATGAGTTTAAGTTTATATCTTTAATTGACTATATGGATAAGGTTATGTCTAAAGTATTGTTTAATATGAAAAAGAAAGTATTTCCAAAAATCATAGAAAACTCTTAATCAACATTTACTAAAAAGATAGCAAGTATCCTTATGATAAACGAAGTGGTAGATGAAATTAGTTGGAAAAGGAATAGTGGGGTAATACTCAAGGTTATTTTGAAAAAAAAGTCTATAACTTTGTGAATATATAATGGATATATTACTTTTTTTTCACTAGGTTGGATAAAATGTTATATGAGATTAGCTACAATATCCATATTAGTAAATGAATGATAAACCCCAAAAATTTAAGTTAATAAAAATTTCGATAAAATATTAGTGACTCTTTGCTTTTTAACAAATATTTATCGCCATAATTCCAATTACGATAATATTATTTAAGACTTGGAGTAAGAAATTATTTATAAACACTTTCTCTTCTTAATCCATCCAAATATTTATAAAAACAAAATAATAAAAGACTTGAGATAGAAACAATATCTTTACACATTAATAAATGTAAAATATACTTTCAAAATACATAATGTAATTAGTGGTATTATAAATTTATTGATATGTTTAATTTTGAGACAATGTTTTCAAAAAGTTGTAAGAGCATACACATAAAATTTATTATAATTTCAACTGTAATTTATTTTAGTTTAATTATATAGTATTTAGGATATCAAAATTTAAATGTTATATTGAAAATAAAACGAATTATAAACCAAACTTACTGTAGTTAAAAGTTAAAAGATTAAAATTAAGGAAAAGAAAATCAGGAAAAAATTACAAATTTTAAAATTATAGGAATCAAAATTATAATTAAGAGAAAAATCTTAATTTATATTTTACAATTCTTCAATTATTTCTTACGAAAATTAATTTTTTTCACAATCTTATTTTCTCGTCTAATTTCCGAAAAATTTGTTAAAACGTCTCTGTGTATATGTGTGTGGGAAATTGAAGACGAAGTACCAAAATTGACTCAACCATTTTCCCGCCAAAAATTGTAGAATCGCGATTCTAGAATCTTCTGTGTCACTCCGTTGCCGTCCAAATCCGCCGCAATGGTAACCGCCGGATCTCTCTCTCTGCCTCAATTCATTCTATTATTTTCGATCATTTCACAAAGGATTCTATGCAATGATTAATTTTCATCACAGCTTTGTATTATATCGTGCGAATTGCTAGGTTGAATCAGCTCACACTGTATTTTCGTATGGATGTTTTTTTTTTTTTTACATTTTTTTGTTGTGAGAATAATCATGATTGGCTCAAAAACGTAAACCGATCATAAATTGTTCTATGGCTTTCTGCAAATTGTGTTAAGGAGCTCAGCTCCCTGAGTGTTTGTGAACTTGTCATGAATTGCAATTTGGTTGGTGTGCTTTGCTTGGTGCAGTCGAAGAAAAGGGGTCTCTCTTTGGAAGAGAAGCGCGAGAAGATGCTTCAAATCTTTTACGAGTCCCAAGACTTCTTCCTGGTAATCACCATCGTTATTGCATACCTGATAGAACTGTTTTCTTTCTTTTATCGTGTAATTTATTGACTGGTGTATGTGCTTCTACTTATGTTTTTTGTTGTTTCAGCTGAAGGAGCTCGAGAAGATGGGTCCCAAAAAGGGTGTCATTGCTCAGTCCGTGAAGGATGTTGTACAAAGTTTAGTGGATGATGACCTTGTTTCCAGAGATAAGATAGGAACTTCTGTAAGTTATCATCCAAACCAACGACGCTCCTTTCCAATTCTTGTATCAGTGATGTGTTTCTTGAATAACAGGGGTGTCAATGCAATGTATAGACTAAAAAGTATAACGTATTTCAACAATTAAGAAAAAACTGGTTTAGGGATAAAAAAAGGGTACGATTTGACGAAACTTTTCAGAGAGTATTAGTATGATTTACTCATTTTTTTATTTACTACCTTCACCTTGCAGGTGTATTTCTGGAGTCTACCTAGCTGTGCTGGTAATCAGGTGAAGTTATGTTGATAAAGCTTTTGCTGTTGTATCATCTTTATGTTGATAAATTGGTCATTGGCAGTAAAGGGTAACACTAATATAACACCTCAGATATAGCTACCTAGCTGTTAAGCTGGCTATGTTTCTACTGATAGCGTTTTCATTCATTTACACACCCTTACTCGTTATAGTATCTTCATGTAAACTAATTATGACATTATAAAACTCATTCACAGCTTAGAAGTGTGTACCGCAAACTTGATTCTGATCTACAAAGCAGTAAAAATCGGCATGCTCAACTTGTTGATCAATGTCAGGAACTAAAGAAGGGGCGAGAGGAATCTGTAAGTTATGACATATTTCTTGCTAGATTCCAATTCCCTCTGCTTCTGTATAAATAAGAGGCCCGGTCATCGTATATCCTAATATTGCAATTTTATCAGGATGAAAGAGAGAAGGCCGTTGCAGATCTGAAAGACGTTGAGCAAAATCATAATGAATTGCAGGTTGGGATTATTTGATAGTAAGGCATCAACTGTGATGATCAGTATTATGTCAGTTCTGTAACAGTCTAATAATATTTGAAATTTTCAGGTTGAGATAGCAAAGTATAGAGATAATGATCCGGCTGCCTTTGAAGCAATGAGTTAAGAAAGGCTTATTTATTTACACCAGTACATAACTTTGACGTTTTGGATGTTAATTCTAATAAATTTGTAGTTTTGGGGACACTGATGTTTTGGTATTAACATTGGCAGGGGAAGCAATTGCAGTTGCCCATGCATCGGCAAACAGATGGACAGGTTCTACCTTCAATGCTTTCTTTCTCCTTTGTCCCTGAATGCAGTTTTATCTAAGCGGGGAAAAATGGAGTCTCTCGTGTAGTGAAATGTCACATTTCACGTTATTATAATGATACATGTTGAAGTTTTAGATAGGGAAGGAAAATATTTATGTTATTTGAGAGATTTATAGATAGAAGAGGTTGTATTAATGTATAGTCCTAATGATGCTGATAACTCTAAATATCTAACTGCATTAATTATCATAAAAAGACGCATAATCTGTATTTGTTGCAAAAATATTTGTAGACAACATTTTCACCCTGAGGCAATGGTGTTCGAACAATTTTCCCGAGGCTAAGGAACAACTTGAAAACTTGTACAAGGAGGTCAGTCATTTCAGTTAAATGCCTCAATCTCCAAATCTCTATGTGAAATACTCAGCTAAAGTGCTATTTGTCAGGGCTGCTTTTACCTATGAAATGGGTGCACGAATGGAATGAATGTAACTTGGATAGATTAGCAAGCCCACCACTTTATACATTATTTTCTGTTTTCTCAGCTAAAACATAGCTTAATTTATCTCATTAAATTTGACCATCCCGTCTCTTTGTTTCTTATATGTCTTGCATTGCACCTTTTGTCTCCATACACAGGTTGGTCTAACAGATGATTTTGACTATTTGGAGTTAGTAGCACCCGTCCCACTCAAAGCAGTTGCTGATTGATTACTTAGCCTATCAAAGGCCAACTGCTGGTTGTCGTGCTGCTCTCAAACACTGATAATAAAATGCAGAGTTGATCATTGTCAAGTCAAGGACATCCTCTGAGATGGTATTTTATTTTCTGTTCCCCCCTCTTGCTGTATTGATCAGAGAGATTAAGAAGCACTTTGCTTCCTGTGGCACAATAATATTACAGATTATGTATTCTGCTTCTATCCAAGCATGTTTGGTCCCCATCCTGAGTTTGGTGGCTGTTACTTGCCTTAAGGAGGCTCCAATCCTCGGTGTTATATATATAGATCCTTTCTTTTTTTACTTTTGTTTTTAAATTTTATGATGGCTCTGTGAAACTAAAATTGATCCTTCCAGAACATGACAATATAATCAAATTATGTCTATTATCACTATCATTAATAATAACAATAATAATACGGCAAATGCTAATCAATAATACATTAGGACGCAGATTTTAAATGCAATCACATTATAAATTTCAATAAAAACATTAAGGAAGACCCTTATTATATTATTTAAAAGGTTGAGACTTGAACTGTCTGTAATTATGTTCTTGACTTTCATTCATCAGTGTTCTGTTGTCTGACGGAATGACATTTGCTTTGTTCAGTGATTGGTTTTTGTTGACTACTTGGAAGTTGTTTAACTAACACACACAAAGTTTGTCTCTTCCGATTGTTAGTTTTGGTGTTGATATTAACTTCATTTCCTTGGCATTTCTGTTGCTTTGGTGAGAATATGGATATCCCAGTCAGGTACACTCCATTCCAACTCAATCAAATTATTGTTCTCTAATTTAATCAGGACAAATTATTTTCAAACTGCATCTCTTGGTATGTTATTAAATATGTAATTTTATATTAAATATACTGTACAAAAATATTTTTTTGTCATCTATTTTCAAATATTTGTTGGTGTAGTGATCATGACATCATGAGTCATGGTTTCATCTTCTCCTTTTCAAATATTTCTGAGACTGACATTGAAGCATCAGACAGTGACTGGGTGGTCGTTGGTGCATTTGCATGTCATCTTAATTCAAATGTATTTTGGATTTAACACCTCATACTAATAACATTATATTTAACTAATATTTTACTTTGCATATTATATTATATGAGGTATTCCAAAACACGACCTCCTTTCCCTACCTTCAATGATCAAAATTGCAAATAAAATTGAATATGTAAACATTGTTTGATAATTAATAATAAATATTATTTCCTTTATTTTTTATCGGCTACTTACTATTTATATATATATTTTTTTATATTCTCACGTCCTTTAGGAGAGGCTAAATTCTTATCTTAACCTTCTTAACCATACACTTCTTTCCTTTTACATTTCATCACTTTCTTTTGTTATTTTTGTTTACCTTTTGTTTTTCTTACGTTCAACAGTTGTAATGGAACAATCAAATATTGAAGAGAGCCTAACAATTTCAGCATATTTGAGTTTATAATACTTTTTTAACTGGCCTTTCTCATTCATGCAATCACCCATAAAATAAAGTATATATATGAAATTTATATTATAAATACGAATCCTTAAGTGATAGTATTTTTAGAAATTTGAATAAAGTATTTCATGTTTTTTTTTGCATCTATTTCATAGTTTTAATTTTAAACAATTTTAATTAACTAGTGGCGAATATTCTTCCTCAACTATCTTAAACTACTCTTATTTATCATATAGAGTATACGTGAAAAATATTTATTTTTATAAATTTTAATTAAATAGAAAATAAATATTTATCATGCTGTTTAGAAGACATTCTTAGAATACAAGTCAGTGTGAATTCAAAGGAATCTAGAATGGCTAGTGGGCATAATTAGCGAGTACAACTAATATCTATCCGTTACTATCTTGTTCAAAAATGCTAAATTTACATAACTAATGTAATTTTTGTTGATTTTTAACAAAATAAATAAATTTTAAGAAATTTACAAAAATAGATAATGTTGTAGAACTAAACATGACTTTAATTTTTAATGAAATTTTCTTTCAAATTAAAAGTCATGCACCACTTTCAATTTTTTTTCTAAAATTCGAGCTTTGAAATATATTTTTATTATTTTTTTCTTTTAAAAAACGTTAAATTCTTTTTTAATTCGTATACCAAACTTGTGCCCGATACTTATAAACACGACTTCTGTTCTTTACTTTTCAATTAAAAATTGAAAAAAAAGGCTTTCTTTTTATTAGGATACAACTTCAATATACAAATAAAAAAAATCAACATTTATTGGAAGAAAAACAATGGTAGAAACATGTTTCAAAGCATGACTTTAGTAGAAAAAGAATTGAAAGTTGTATATGAAAGCACGAATTCTAATTTAAACAACAAAAAATCGTAATCTGTAGAATATTCCTAGTTGGGAAGCACAATGATCATAAGCACTGCCAATTCAAAAGTGATTAATTATCTGGACATACCTGCTTATCTGTATTTCTTGTTCTCACAGCTATCAAATTATATTATCATATTAATAAGAATATAACACTATGTTTTATGTTTTAAAAATAAATTTAAACTTAATTTAATATTATAAAATTATAAGGTGATTATTTTAATTTTTAATTTGAAGTATTTAATTTTCTGTTGCTATTGGCTTCATCAGTGGCCGTCCAAGCCAACGGTTGGTTGGTTGGTTGATTTGAGGATTTTAAGAAATTGAAAATAAAACTGAATACAGTTGTACACATTCCACCAATCAATCTGTGTCAGTCTGGCAGCAGCTTATGAAACAAAAACAAAAAACAAAAAACAAAGCATCATTCATTGGTTGGACCAGGTCTTACTCCATTCTATACTCTACACCCACACTCTGTAACGTGCATCCAATACTCACCCTACACGTGTCTCACATCAACGGCTACTGAGCCTCTCTTCTCTTATATTGCTAGCCAGAGTGTCTTCATCTTTGCCAAGATTCTCACAACCAAACCAATCTTCACTGCTTTTCATTCTTTCTCTCTCTCTCTCTCACTCTCTTCTTCCCTTATAAACCATTCAACCAACCTTACCCTTTCACCTGCAATTGCAATGGAAATGTTCAGGCTTCAGCATTTTTTCATCTCCATTATAGCTCTTGCTTTGGCTTCTCTCCCACCTTCCATCAATGCTCAGCTCCTTCCTCCTGCTCCTGCCCCTACAAGTGATGGTATGCACTCTACCCTCTTTTCAAAAAATCTTATCTTTGCTTCTGATTCTTCTTCTTCTTCTTTTTTCATTTCTACCCTTTTCATTGTTGCTCATGGTGACTCATTGGGTTTTGTGAATTGCAATTGGGTGTGCAGGGATAGCAGTGGACCAAGGAGTTGCCTATGTGCTAATGCTGCTGGCTCTGGTTCTTACTTACATCATTCACTAACCTTTTGAAACCTTTCACCCCATTTATCTATTCACTGTCTTTTCCTTTCAATCATTCTCTATTGTATTTATCTCTTCTCTATTCTTTCAAGGAAATTCCTTTTTGCTGTGTATGTCTCTGATGTCTGCAAATTCCTTTAACCTATTTTTCTGGTTGCACACACCACTCTCCTTCATGAGTCCTGGAGAATCATCAAGTGGGGTTCTTTTGCTTTTTAGGGTCTCTTGCTTCTGAGAGAAGTAGTTCTAATACGCGTGGTCTCCACAAAACAACTTGCTTTCTAAATTCACCTTTTGGTTGCTGAGATTCCAAGGGTTCACGATAAACCCTACTCTCTGAAAAGGGGAATGGTTAAATCAAAATGGTTTATTTCATCTCCACACAGTGTAGAATATCTTGATTAAGTGCTTATTTATGAAATGAGAATGTCATAAATTCCAAGGAAATTTTAATTTTAAACTCATAAATTCCAATGATAGTTCGAATTTCAAAATTTGTCAAGTGATTTTTTTCATTGTTGGCTTGACACGCATAAAGTTGTGTTCAAACATAAAAATATCCTACTTTTACTCAAAAAAACACAAAAGTAAACTTAATTTGGAGTTTACATGTTTACTTTGTTCCACATCCCTAAGAATTAGTTTAACTCAATTTTGTTTTCAATGAGATTCTAAACAGTTATCTAGATCATTTTCTAGTTCTTGAATTTCAACGTTTTCCAAATTTCATTGTGATAAAAAACCATAATTTGAACTGGGTGGAATGCAGAAAGAGACCAACACCAGCTACATAAACTAAACGAACAACGTTCATGTAGAAAATCAACAGCAGTACCAGTAACATTCATCATCGTAACAGCTATGTAAACCAGGGAATTAGTTGAGTTGGGATGTCAATGCAGTATTCAATTTGGTGTCCCTATTCTGGTAGATACCATCTTAAAACTATTTGGCATTAACCAAACAAGTTGTTCAATATGTATTTATATATGAATCTTATTCTAATAATTAGGAGAAACGATTTCAATAAGCCGAAAATGAAGAGTTTAGGTAGACAATGTGAAAGTTTTCAACATAAACACATGTATAGAATATTATTAAGAAAGAATATTATTAAGAAGGGGATTTAAGCCTAATTTAACAGTTTATAATAATATTTGTACTGAATTATATACTTTAAAATATTCTAATTGATACAAAAATTTTAACACATTTTTTTTTATATACTTTAAAATATTCTCGATACAAAAATTTTAACACATTTTTTCAATAACGAATAGTCTTATAAACTAGATAGATTAAAAAGTATATTTTAAACCCAATTCAAATTTCAAAATCTCCAACACTGTTACCATTTTAGGATGAATAAATCTACCTACCTCAAACCTAACCAATCCGTTATGTTCATATTTAATTTTTTTAAATGTAAATAAATTATTTAAATTATAAAATAATTCAAACTACAAATTTAACAAAAAATATAAGTTTCAACTTTAATTTTTAAAAGCATTTATTATATTTGTATTAATATAGAATTAAGTAATAAAAATTCATTATCTCAAATTCATTAAAACTTCTTATATGAAAATAAGTAATAAAAATTTCTTTCGCTCAAATGCTGTGACCTTTAAATCAGTTTACTGAAATTTTACGTTGGATTATGTTTTTGATTAACCAGATACACAAGTAAAGCTTTGGGTTAACGGGATTATATACGAAAATATAAGCAAAGCCAGAGTGTAATATCATGTCACTTACGTTAAAGTCATAAGCCATTGCTGATAGAAAATAATACAAAGTCATAAACCAGATTCTTATTCCTTATACTTCTCCGTAGCATGTTTAAGATATACATTAATTAATGAAAACCGTGTTAATTTGGGCCGTACAAAATATAAGATAGCTGTAATGGAAAAAGGAGGTTCGAACTCATCCAAAATAAAACTAGTAAGTTTTGCTTTATGAACCACTTTCATGTTCAATTGCCCCCTTATATACATTATCTGGTCTGTTCCATAATTTCACAAAGATAAACAGAAACCTCCATCTTACAATTCTTCACTGAAGCCACCAGTCCTCATGCACAAAAATGCCTGCAAAATTCTGGCTTAACCAAAGCCAGAGGCAAAACCGATAAGAACAGCTTAACGTAAGATTTTCATACTTTTCTCACGAGTTATCTAAGGCAATTTGTATCAAACTAACACAAAATATACATGCAAACTAAACTGAAACTGTCGGATGTTCCACTGTGAATAAATTAAGCATACATATCATTTAACTGACATAAATAATAGTTGCACTTTAACAAACTAATGCAAGGATAACAATACAAATTGATAGTGTTACAGCCAAGATAAAGGACCTGCTCAAAGTGCCATCTCAGCCTGCAAAGCTGCCAATTCATCTTCTTCAGGAGTTGGCTTTGCAGCAACAGGGCGAGTAGGTTGCCGCCCAGCTGGGACATGCACTGGGGCTGCAGGAGTTGTAGTTGCCGGCTGAAGAAGCTGTTCTTCCAACTCAGCACCTTCCAGTTCTTCAAGTTCCGCTTCCAATTCATCCTGAAAGGAAAAGAAATTCAGAATGATCCTCATATACGCATTGGGGGCTCTGTAGCACTACCACTGCTACAATCTAAAGATATAAATATATCCTGTTTGCAACTAATATAGCACAAATAAAATAAACATCAAGAGGATGACCTCGTCAAAATCAGCAGCTGCACCAATTGGAGCTGATAATGCATCCTGAATCATTTTCATGTTCTCGGTCTGTTCATTGATCTCATCCATGGTCTTGTCAACATCATCAATATTCCTGAAAAAGAAAATGATGCAACTCAACAATGTCATAAATCAGAACCAAGCTGAATCGATATTATAAGCCAGGTCATGAAATTGAGACAAAAGAAATACAAGAACATGCTGAAAAGAGTTAAATAACTAAAAAATTTAAAACATAAATAGGACTCCAAAACGCACGTTGCTTTTTGCATAGCTTTCATAGTAGCAGCTCCAGTTCTTAACGCATCAACAGTTTCTGTGGTGGCTTTAGCCCCTTCCAACATTATCATCTGTAACAAAAATTAACATCATAAGATGCTCAACAAACTAAATCCTCTTTTGAAATGTTACCATACATAAATTGCTTCCGCACCTGGTCATGAATACGCAACTGGAAATTTCCAAGCTGCTCTATTTGTTGTTCATATAACCTCTTCCGCTTCAGACATTGTATTGCCGCTGCATAAAACAAGAACTCAAATAGCATCTAAGTGAAAGTAGGAGAAAAGAAAGGCACTAAGAAGATACTCTCTAAATCAAGTTTCCATTAGTTTAGCAACCTACCCCTTTTGTTCTTCCCCCTTGTGAACTCCTTGGCCTTTTCAACTTCTGCTGACACCTTTTTAAGGAGCACTTTCTCCTTTTTCTCAAGCATTTCAAGAGTCTACATGATTCAAAGAACAAAACATTCAATTTGGGAGATTCTCTCTAGGTGTAAATTGCTTCCATAAACAAAAGGGTAAAGAGACATATCACAAAATATAACAAATAATCCGTCGAACACATGGTCCCCCTACCAAGGACGTGACTTTGAATATTTGCAAGAATAAATCTAATGTAATAATTTTGAGGATACTAAACTAAAGACGTTGTCTTCCACAATCATATGAAACCGTTTGCCAAAAGATTTAACCGGGATATGGAACAACTGTTATTTGTTATTCAATACTCACAACATGAAAGCAACTAACACATTTGTGAAGGAAATTTACAACATACCTAGATAAACATGATGCAGATTAAAGCATGATCTACCTTAAATCAAAGAAAAAAAACAAGACTAAAACGACGCGCAAGGCAGGAGATACCATCTTAGTTTAATTATAGCTCAGAACTAGGAAAGCAACAGAGAATGTGAAAACAACTACATATCCTCTCCGATGACTAAGGTTTTCATGAACTTAATAAACTATCTAGTGAAATTTTATTTCAAAAGCCACATATCACACGAGCAGCCCAACCCATCCGAAACAAAAGCTCTTATGAATTTATCAACTAAATTAGCAACCAGTAATACTTCAAAGAGTTTGTTGATAGTTCATTGCCATGGCGATTGGTGACAACAACTCTGCTTACTGGAGCAAAATAGAACAATAATAATAATACTATAGTTCATTGAAGTCAAAGAAACAAACACAAAGAGTAGGATTAACGAGATATGCAGAGAGCATGGCGTAGCATAGCAACAAAGAAGGGGGAAAAAAGGGACCTCGTTTAACTTGTCCAAAGTGGCAACAGCATTGGTCTCCTGTTTAGGTTTACCAAACATGCGGCTAAACATGATTGCGGTCGATTCAAACTCTACTGCCTCGAAAGCGAAGAAATCCCCGATTCTTCAACCGATCTTCCTGAAACCATGAAAAAAATTGATGAAAACCGAGTCAAAGCATTTTGATCAATCGTGAGCTGAACGAATGATGAACAAAAAGTGGAACAGAAAACGAACCCTGTTGAAAAAATTGGAAGTTGAAGTGAGAGTGAGAAAGATTAGGGATTAGGGATTGGATCGGAGAAGAGAAGAGAAAGGGAGAAACAGAGAACGGTGGTTTTGGGTTGTCTGAGCTTTGGTTTGCTTAAGCGTGTTGTTTTGATGTCTCTTTTCTTTCATCTTCCAACCAAACAAGGAATTGGAGAAACTTCTTTGTCTTTTCTTCCCCTCCACGTGGCGCGCATTCCTTTTCTTTAATTCTAAGAAAAAAAAATATTACATAATTATTTGTATTTGGAATTGGAATAAAAGTTCATCAACAAATATTATATGCCTATTTATGATCAAAATTATTTATCAGAAGCTATGGAATATATACACTAACACGAAAGAAAACGATAATATATGAATATAAATATGAAAATACGTATATAAAACATCAAACACATATAATTATAAATTATATAAATTAATAATAAAAATTTATGAATTAGAAAATTATTGTATTTGATTTTTAAATTGTGCTATAAATTCAATAAATATTATTTGAATTCAACACTTCATCGATATGTGTCGTACAAATATCGGTATTTATATATGTGTCCGATATGACACATAGTTTAAGAGACGAATCTGAACGTCGTCACTTTATTTCAATTAGGATTACATGTTAAATATGATGTTTGGTGTATTATTATAAAAAAAATTACTTAAAGTAATATTTTTTTAATGTATATGACAAATGTTTAATGTTATGAAAATAAATTTTTAAATTATATAATATTGAAAAGTCAACATAAATAAACATTTTTATAATGACTACTTCAAATTATAATTGATTGTTTTTAATTATTGATGATTATTAGAAAAATAATGAACAAATTGTCAAACAAATAAGAAAGAAAACGAGTTAAAGAGGAAGAAGATGAGTTGAAAGAGAGAGTCAATTAAACGGACTACGTTGTTTTACTTGAAGTTTGACAGAATAATAAATCAAGATATTTGATATATATTAGTCCGTTGCTGATTTTTTTGCATAAAAAACTAAAAGTAAATAAAGATAAAAATAAGAAATAATAATTTTAGACTGTTAAAATATATTTTTTGGCTAATTAGTGAAGGTAATTGTGAAATCCACTTGTAAACAACTTAAAGGATTAAAGTATTTAAAATGTTAAAGAAAGTAAAAGATAAGAAGGGAATGAGAATCACCTTTCTATAAATGAGAAATCTCAGTTAAATTTAAGTAAATATTTTTTTTTATAAAATAAATAAATAAAATAAAATGAGACACTTCAGGAGTGTTAAATATTTATAAAAATCCCAACACCAAATTTCCTAAATCAATATACTCATATATTATAAATTAAAATATACTAATAAAGAATAAAGAAAGAGATTTTGTTACTCTGTCAGTTGAACCATATAACAATTCTATCTCACTATTTAAAATCAAGAAAAAGGATAAATTTAGATGGATTGAAAAAAATAGTTTTTTTAAGTGTATTGTGTTACATGTAACTTTAAATATGTTAAGAATTATAATAGCTAGAATGTTTTACATTATTTATTCAATTATACTTTAAATTTAAAACCATATTGCCAAAATAAAATAAATAATATTTTAACAAGTGTGCATAAAGAACAACAACAAATTATTTAACCCGAGTTGTTTCTTCACTCAATAGCTTATCCGAATACTCCATTGAATTGTCCTTAAAAAATACTTCTAAATTTTTCAATTTTTTATATTTAAAAATACTTTTCAAATTTTACAATCTATAATATATATATATATATATATATATTTTATTTTATTTTTTTTAAATTCCATTATATTAGAAAATTAGGAAGATATTCCTGAATCTGAAAATTACTTTCTGAAAATTATCTCCATCATGCTCCTTCCCATCTCTCTCCCAACTACCATAACTGTCAAAACGAAGACGGCGGCCACCTCCACTCCCAGAACCACAAATACCCACAAACACAGAACAACACCATTCAATTCAACCCTAAAATCCCTCTGCAAATGGGGCAATTTAGACGAAGCTCTTCGCCTAATCGAATCATCAAAGCCCACAGTCATTGAAGAAGAAGAAGAAGAAGAAGGTATCTCTCTCTTCCTCCACACTTGCATCTCCAGAAGGTCCTTGGAACATGGCCGAAAACTTCACTTGCACTTACTTCGTTCTCAAAACGGAGTCTTGGAGAACCCCACGTTGAAGAGCAAGCTCATCACTCTGTACTCTGTCTGCGGCAGAGTCGACGAGGCTCGCCGCGTGTTCCGAATTGGCCATGAGACCCCGCCGGAGCCTGTGTGGGTAGCTTTGGCTATTGGGTATTCGAGAAACGGGTTTTCCCATGAAGCTTTGCTTCTTTACCGTGACATGTTGTCACGGTGCTCCAAGCCTGGGAATTTCGCGTTTTCAATGGCCCTCAAGGCGAGTTCCGATTCGGGTAATGCACTGGTTGGCAGAGCAATCCATGCCCAGATTGTGAAGCACGACGTTGGAGAAGCAGACCAAGTGGTGAACAACGCGCTTTTGGGGTTTTATGTGGAAATTGGATGCTTTGACGAGGTCTTAAAGATGTTTGAGGTAATGCCTCAACGAAACGTGGTGTCTTGGAACAGTTTAATTGCTGGTTTAGCTGGACAAGATAGAGTGTCAGAGACGCTTGGTGCTTTTAGAGTTATGCAGGGAGAAAGAATGGGGTTCAGTTGGATTACCCTTACAACTGTTTTGCCAATGTGTGCTCAGTTTACTGCACTTCATAGTGGGAAGGAGATACATGGACAGATTCTGAAGTCTAGGAAGAATGCTGATGTGCCTTTGCTAAACTCGTTGATGGATATGTATGCCAAATGTGGGGAAATTGGTTATTGTGAAAAAGTGTTTGACAGAATGCGCAGCAGGGATTTGACATCATGGAATACAATGCTGGCTGGATATTCAACCAATGGTCAAATAAATGAAGCCTTGGCTTTATTTGATGAAATGATAAGTTCATGCATCAAACCAGATGGGATTACCTTTGTTGCCTTGCTTTCGGGCTGTAGCCATTCAGGACTCACCAGTGAGGGGCAAAGATTGTTTACTGTGATGCAGGATTTTGGGGTGCAACCATCTCTAGAGCATTATGCTTGTTTGGTGGACATATTGGGTAGGTCAGGGAAACTCGACGAGGCATTAACTGTGGCAGAGAACATTCCAATGAGACCAAGTGGCAGCATTTGGGGGTCTTTGCTTAACTCGTGCCGACTTCATGGAAATGTTCCTCTAGCTGAAGTAGTCGCGGAGCGACTGTTTGAGATTGAACCTAACAATCCTGGAAATTATGTGATGCTTTCAAATATATATGCAAATGCAGGGATGTGGGAAGATGTGAAGAGAATTAGGGAAATGATGGCCATGACCGGAATCAAGAAAGATGCAGGGTGTAGTTGGATACAAATAAAGCATAAGATTCAAATATTTGTAGCTGGGGGGAGCACTGATTTTCGTTGTTCTGCTGAGTATATTAAGTTTTGGAACGAGTTGTCAACTGCTATTAAGGACTTGGGATATGTACCTAACACGAGTGTTGTTCTCCATGATATAAATGAAGATATGAAAGCAACATGGGTCTGTGAGCACAGTGAGCGTCTTGCAGCTGTATCTGCACTCATTCACACTGGCGCTGGAATGCCAATTAGGATCACCAAGAATCTTCGGGTTTGTGTTGATTGTCATTCCTGGATGAAGGCTGTTTCAGAAGTGACAAGGAGACTAATTGTAGTAAGAGATACAAACAGGTTCCACCATTTTGAAAATGGTAACTGTTCTTGTAAAGATTATTGGTGAACGACACCAAGATGAATAACTATTTGTTACTATCCATTTCTTGCTTTTGTCAGCATTGGTGTTTCAGAAGTAACTACTTCACACTATTTGTAAATAGAAAATGCTCAGGAATTTCGGTTTAACATTAAAAAATAAAATAAATTCTGCATAGACTCAAAAGTAAACAGAAGTGAAAAGTTTTAACTCATCCATTAATTGCAGAAGCTTCGATGATGAGCTGAAACCAGAATTACAACTACCAATCACAGCGGGCCTAAAACAGCTTGTTTGCTTAGTATGTATAAATGCATTCAAAAGACGGTTTCAAAAATACTCAAATGGAAAAAAACAAATAACGTATAACCTCCTCATTACATATTTTCCATGGCGATTCCTTAATACCCTAGTTATCAAAACTATTCAATTTCTACACGATTACCAAGATATAACGAATGAGGGCCAAAACCAATGTTTCCAATAGCCTGAAGAAAAGACTGACAAGGGATGCAAAAACTAAATTGATATTATCAAACCACATTACGTCTCAACAAAATTCGAAGTAACCCAACAAAATTAGGAGTAATTTGATAATCTAGAAAAAACAAGACTGAATTGCGGAAACAAAAAAACTACATATATGTCTCCGGTTTCAAACAGAAATAAATCAATCTTCGTCATCAATAACCTTAGTGCCCAATCCTTTGATCTCTTCCTTAGGGATTTCAACAACGGTGACAAGGGAGTACAGCTCTTCCTTGGCATCTTCGTCGTCATTCCTCTTACGAGCAATTCTTACCCTAATTCTCCTTGGAACACTCCTGATTCCCTGACTCCAGACGAACTTGTTCAGCTTCACATCAACCCTCACATCATTGGTTCCCATAGCCTTCTGAGCAAACTTCCTGATCTCCTTAATCGCTTTAGGAGCCTTCTTCTTAAATGTGCTATTTTACACAAAATGAAAAAAAACAAAAACTAAGACTACTGATCTCAAATTAAGACATAATAAACGAAAATCATTATGCACTGCTTCATTAATATTAATATCAAAATGAAAAGCACAAATTTTAATTCTATCTCATGCTAGATCTTAAAAATATAATACCTAATGTCTATCACTCGACAACTACGAAAATCTCAGATCCATAGAACGTGTATAAAACTAAACTTATATGAAGCATTGGTCAATAACGATAAACTTACTTAAGGTGTCTATTGAAGTGTGAAGTATGTTGCTAGTTCAATTTGATACATAGAAATTAAAAATTGCAGAGAAAACACAGCAAAAAGAAGGTGAATTATTTACCAGCCATGGAGGCGCTTGTGGAGGTTAATGGTGTACTCTCTGGTAACCACCTCCTCCTTCCTTCCCTTCGCCTTCTCCACCATTCTCAACCACCGATTACTCTCTTACCTGAACAAAACAATAAGAAGTTCACGTCACACCGTGCAAACAAACTTACCAGTTTGAGATTCCCGAGATGGCGAGGAGATATACCTTAGGGTTTGGGAAGGGTTTCGGCAGCGTCCAACACTCAACAGAAAACGAAGAAGGTGACTCCTCAAATATATCATAACCCTAACCCTAATGGGCTTGGGCTTGCGACGCCCTATATTTGAAAGACCTCAAAAAAGTAAACGTCTACTTCTTCCTGCACCTCCATAAGATCTTGTGCCACCCTATAAATTTTTTTATTCCAAAAATATCCTTCTTTGATATTCTGGACATAATTCTTTTTCTAGATTCGTAATTAGCTTTCAAATTATGTAATCCAGAAACCTTTTGTGATTAGCTTCCGGATTACATAATTTAAAAATCTTTCCTATACATGAGATTAACTTTCGGATCGGATTATGTAATCCATAAGTATTTTTTTTCAGATGTTCCGGATTACATAATTTAAAAGTCTTTTTTATACATGAGATTATCTTTCGGATTATGTAATCTAAAAGTATTTCCTATACATGAGATTAGCTTTCAGATCAGATTATGTAATTCATAAGTCTTTTTTCAGATGTGTGATTATTTTCTGGATTGCATAATCCATAAGTATTTTATGGATATGAGATTAACTTACAAATATGTAATTTGAAATTTTTTTCAAATGTGTGATTAGCTTATAAATTGCATAATTCATAAGTCTTTTCTAAATATAAGATTAGTTTTCAGATTATGTAATCTGGAATATATATATGGATTACATAATCCATAAACTTATCTTAAATTCAAAAAAGACTTTCAAATTTTATAAACCTAAAAAATACTTCCAGATCGAAAAACATATTCCGAATTATGTATGGGGTGACACAAAAAGGATAAAAATATATTTTTGTATTAAATATGGGAGTGAAACAAGAAGGTATTGAGGTGCAAGAAGAAGCAGTCAAAGTAAACGGGTCAATTAAAGGCCCAAAAAGAAGCAAACGGGTCAATTAAAGGCCCAATAAAAAAACGGGTTAAACATTTTAAACTACACCGTCTCTGTTGCGTTGCGCGCAGAGGAGAGAGAGAGAGAGGAGAGAGAGAATAATGGAAGAAACAAAGAGAAAGGAAGAAGAAGTGCTAGCATCAGCTCACTCCACGGTGTTCAAAGAATCAGAAAGCCTTGATGGAAAGTGTGCTAAGATTGAAGGCTATGATTTCAACCATGGCGTTAACTATCCGCTGCTACTCAGGTCCATGGCCACCACTGGCTTTCAGGCTTCGAATCTCGGTGATGCCATCCAAGTCGTTAATCAAATGGTTTGTTTTGTAGAACCCCATTTCTTTATTTAGCTGAATCTGTGCTTTTTCGCTTATAAAGTTGTGATTTTTGGGCTGAAGCTAGATTGGAGGCTAGTTGATGAAGCCGTGACTGAGGATTGCAGTGACCATGAGAGGGACTTGGAGTACCGAAAATCTGTGACTTCTAAAGTGTTTCTGGGTTTCACTTCTAATCTTATTTCATCTGGTGTTAGAGACATTGTTCGGTTTCTTCTTCAGCATCGCATGGTGAGTTACTTTCCCTTGTTCAAATGCCATTTCAAGCCTTTGCAATGTATTCCTCAATGTTTCTGATACTATCATGATCAAATAGTAAATTGAAGTCAAGTTGGTAAATTTTTATTTGTTTTGCAATGTTCAGGTTGATGTAGTTGTTACAACTACAGGTGGCATTGAAGAAGATCTTATAAAGTGCCTTGCACCAACATTTTCAGGAGATTTCTCTCTGCCTGGAGCGTATCTACGCTCGAAAGGGTTGAATCGGATTGGTAATTTGTTGGTCCCTAATGATAACTATTGCAAATTTGAGGACTGGATTATTCCTATTTTCGATCAGATGTTAAAGGAACAAAATACTGAGGTATTTTATTGTTTGACTTATCTGTTCAATGCAATGTAAAATTATGTGGTTTGGTTTTTGTTGAACTCCTGCTGTCACTTTTATTACTCATACTTTTGTGTTTGTATTTAGTACTATTTGTTATTCATGTTTAGTTTGTGCTAAACTAAAATCAAACCCCATAATTCATGTTTAGTTTGTATTTTGTTCTATGATCAAATTAACTAAACTATGATTTTATGCATGGTTGGATGAAAAACCTTCTACAAAGCAGGTTCTTTTTAAGTTTTCACTTGTGATTTTTTTCTTGGTGCCTTTTCTGTTTCGCAGAATGTGTTGTGGACACCATCTAAGTTAATAGCTCGGTTGGGAAAAGAAATAAACAACGAAAGCTCTTACCTTTACTGGGCGTACAAGGCAAGTATGACACCAAATTTTAATAGATCATGCTACTCCCTCTACTCTGTTTCTGATTTGAATTTTTTTCCTAGTTTCTTTCTCGTAATTAGTCTGTTGTTGTTCATGTTTTCTAGAACAACATTCCAGTTTTCTGTCCTGGCTTAACTGATGGCTCATTGGGGGATATGCTGTACTTCCATTCCTTCCGCAATCCTGGTCTGATTGTGGACATAGTGCAAGGTTTTTTCCACACTCTTTCTGCTTTTTACTGCATGCATGATTTTGAAAAATCTGGGAACCATCACTAAAATAGTTAGCAATACAACAGACATAAGGGCAATGAATGGTGAAGCTGTTCATGCAAATCCCAGGAAGACGGGAATGATCATTTTAGGAGGTGGCCTTCCAAAACATCACATTTGCAATGCCAATATGATGCGCAATGGAGCAGACTATGCTGTTTTTATCAATACTGCACAAGAATATGATGGTAGTGATTCTGGAGCTCGTCCTGATGAGGCTGTTTCGTGGGGGAAAATCCGTGGATCTGCTAAAACTGTCAAGGTACATCCTATGCATACTTTCTCAGCATTGTCTTGCATGTTTGCTTAAGGAATGCCAATTTTCTCAGCATGTTTAAGTTTTTAATTTTGTCATGCATACTTTCATACTTCCTTTGCATGTTTTTGTCAATGTCATGCATTTTCTCATAATTTCCTTTTCATCTGTTTTTACTTTGTTGAACAATTTCCTTTTGAAACGGGTATACCATCTGTGTTAAGCAGTTGAATATGCATTGGTTTCTATTTATATTACATGAACTTGTAACCTTTATCATAATGCCAGCACTTAATAGATATTTAATTACTCAAACACTCTACTAATACGCATGAAAAAACTAGGGTACCAAACAACCATCATTACTATATCCACTAAATGTCTTCTTATACATTAAAACAGGTGCACTGTGATGCGACAATAGCATTCCCTCTGCTGGTTGCTGAAACGTTTGCTTCCAGAGTTAAACCTCACCATTGATGGAGGCTAAACACGAATTTGTTGTAAAGTTTGATTTAGTTGTGTTGTGATTGATGATCTTGACGTTTCAGTTCGCTGTGGGTGCTTAACATGACAGTCATTTGATTCTTCTGCTGTACGCAGCAGAGGACATCATTCCAAAATAATCCCACTGATCCTGGCATTGAGGAAGTCGGGAACTGTAGATGTAGTCATAATTTTTCATTGGAGATGATTGTACAAACTAATCTTATGAGTGCTGATGGATGACAACCCTGCATCAAATTATAACTGAAAAGAGAAATGATATTTTGTTGAAATGGAACAATTTTGAAATTTTATTGGTTTAATCACAGTTGTAAACTGATATCTTATCATTGTGATTGTGCAATTGTCAGACTAACATTCTCCTGCCTTTATTTCTAAATTAGAGTGAGATTTAAACTGCTTTTATTTCTAAATTGGAGTGAGATTTAAACTTTTACTGATTGATGTAATTTACTTAATAAAGTTACTTTAAATTGGTAGCCAAACATTTTCTTTGTAAGCTTATGTGATTTTATGATTTGTGGATTTTGAGAATCACAATATGAACTTATATATTGAATGGACTGTAATCTCATCATGAAATGTGCCATATGATTGTTCAAGTCCTAATAGCTATGATGGATCAACTTACATTTTTAACACAGTTATTATCAACGTATTAGAAATTACATAATTTGTAAGTTTTACTTTATATTTAATAAGTTTTACTTGTGATTTAATAATATTAAGTTAATCCTAACTATCAATAAAGATTGTGTTGTTCACAGTAGTTTTTGATCTGGCATTCAAGTGATTAATGGTAGAATGAATCCAAAATTTTCAAAACTGGCATAATTAACAGTTGCATGATTAATGGTAGTTTTTGATCTGGCATAATGAACAACTTTTCCATGTCATTTTCAACGAAAAAAACAACTAACTGATAGAAATTTAACATGAAACCATTCATTAGGAGCACAAAATGTGATTTTATTGAGGTAACTGCTGAAAATATATAGTAGCAGTGCATGTAACACTGATTACATATGAGCAAACAAGTAACAAAACTCAAGCAACGCGCCTACAAATATTGAGACCATCGCCAACAGAAGTAAGGGAAAATTCAACTCGAGAATCGTTTGTGATTGTTTTGTTGAATTCAATTGCTGCATTCCTCCCTGATCTGGTGTGTGGTGGAACTTTTTCTTCAGGCCAGGAAACACGTCCTCCCCACAGAGTATTGTCATATACAAGTAAACCACCAATTTTGATCAGTTTTATAAGCCTCTCATGGTAGTTAAGATAGTTCTCTTTGTCAGCATCAATGAAAGCAAAGTCAAAAGATCCTTCATTTGCAGGCTGCACCCAAACATCCAAATATGTTTTTAGAGAAAAGAGTAAACATTCACATAGTCTTAGAATCTCATGTTTCAGTTTAACTAAATCTTAAAAACTTAAATCTATTTCACTAGTCACACTGAAAAGTAGACCTATTATTAAACTTGAAATATGTGAGAAGAAACATATACAAAGGTAGACATGTTAGACTTGAAATAAAGTGAGAAGGAACATATGCAAGTGATATGATAACAGTTCAATAGCAAGGGATTTGATAGAATTAATAACAAGAATTAGAATGAGATGTGGTATTATGTTAGAATCTTGGTTATATCTAACTCAATTTCAAAAACTAGTTCATGAAGTGAGAATTGTGCTAGTATATATATTAGTAGACTTTAATTCTAACTTAATCTCATTAAATCGACTAATAAGATGAGTTAGACTTAAAGTTCATTTCTTAACATGGTATCAGAATCATTTAAAGTTTATCCTAGCGGAAATTTGTTGGACTTATTGTGTTACCCGCTATCCGGTCGTTATCGAACCACCAATAACATATATTTCCACGCACGAGTTAGTAGTCTCGGCGTGAGAAGTGTGTTGGAGATTCCACATCGACTAAAGATTATGATATTTTACTCTTTATAAGTGGATGCAAACCTCATTTTATAAGTTGATTTTATGAGGTTGAGTTAGACTTAAAGTCCACTTCTTAACACAATCTGGTAATAAATTTATTTCTTCTTTTAGTTCTTGGATTCTTGAAAATATATTCACTTATTTTGTCTATATTTATTATGAACGTGAGCTTTTCAACATACAAAAAGAAGCAAGCTTACATCTTCAAGTAGTTTATCCAAAATTGGTAGAGCAGCAGACTCTATGAAATCAATCTTGTGCTCAACTCCAGCCTTTTTTATGACTGGTAATCCAATGTCATAAGCTTTCCTGTCAATATCTATGGCTGTAATCTGCAACAGCAAATTATTTTTTAGTACAAATTATAATGAAGACATGCACAGAAATTTAAGCATGCAAACCTTTCCATCATGAGGAATGTTGAGTGCTGTGAGGAGAAGGGAGTAACCAGTAAACACTCCCACTTCAATGGTCTTTTTGGGATTCAACAACTTCAAAAGTAAGGCCATTAGCTGACCTGCATCAGGTGAAGTAGCAATGAAGCCCCTGAATGAAAGTTGAAAAACAAGTTGAAGAATTTTCAGTTTCTTGTTTCAGCCTCAGATCAAATAGGTAAGTTTTACAGTAATAGACAGAAGAATTACCAAGGTTGACTACTATTGATTTCCCTCAGCTCTTTCAGGGGCTCAGGTTCTCTAGGGTAAACAGCTGTTTCCAGTATATACTGCCACACCAGAAAGGAGTAACAAGTGATCAATGAGTTTTCATTTCATGAATCAAGATGTATAAGTGTGTGTGTGTGAACACACCATGAGTGAAAACACACAAAATTTGCTAGTTTGTATACAAACCTTGCTTAGGTCCTTGCTTTGTAATATGACTGGATTGCGGTAAATTGATGGATCCTTGATCTTTTCCATTTCTCTGCAATCCACCAAAACCAACAACCAACACCATAAGGGGTAGGGTCCTTCAAAGGGAAAGAGAAATAATATCCCAGATGCATGTTATCAAGTTCTTTCTAAGAAAACATATTCTATTGCATTGTTTTTTTTTCCACCACTCAATGAAATGAAAATATTAGTGTAACGGTGTGGTCCGTATGACCAACTAAGAGACTCAACATCCGGTCAAGATCGACTCATATGACCGAAATCATCACACTCAAAGAAGATTAATGAAACTAATCAATGATCAATCACTGGGTTTTTAATTACGACCCAAATTCTTAACCTGACCCAATAACAAAGAGTTCATGATAATAGTCATATAAATAAGCACAGATTACAAGAATTAGTTATGTCATCACCCAGTACTAATAGCACCGAATACCAAAACCTTACTTAAACGTTGGAGTGCCTTTTGCAAGTACCATCCGAGCCCAGAGTTCATACAAACAAGTTGTGGTTGCAAGGGGAGTGTGAGGATATCATTCAAGTGGAAGGGAGGACAGGGAAACCTACCTAGAAGAAAGACAATCGTTTTCTTGATTTCAACCGGAAGGGAGAGAGGTAGACCGACCCACCGGAAAGAAAGACAATCGTTCTCTTGATTCCAATACAACTTTCTTGTTACTTTAATGAAGAGAAAATGTAAACTATTGAACTCTAGCAAGAAAAAGACTTCGATTATAATATAAAATTACAAGTTCCTTTTGGCGAGGATGCAGTTATGTATGCACTGTGTAGAAGTGAACCTGAAGAGTTGCTAGAATTAGGCATGCTTGGGACAAAAGAACACATTGAAGAGAGATATATACCTGAATTTCTCCATTCTGATGATAACTTGAATGAGCTTAGAATGGATCTGGGAGAAAGTTTGTGGTTGAAGCTTAACTCTGAACAGAGCAATTAATGGTTGAAGCCATTTCACCACACTTATGCAGTGATGCAATGAGATGAATTCTTTGGTCAATACTATGTTATATTAACGGTCAAAGGTGGCGGCTTATAAAACTATCCACTCAGAAAAACACTTTCAGATTTTATATTATATTATATATTATCACAAAATAAAACAAATATTTACTATTAGTACAAAGATTTGTTTCGATGTGCGTAAGATTTCTCCACTAATAGATTATGTCCCATACTTTAGCATTTCCTATATTTAAGTTAATAATCATTGTTAAAATTATTGGTTGAACTATAGCTTAGAAATCAAACTAGAATAAAAAAGTTAGAAATAGTTGTATTGGTCCATTAGGAACAACTTTTTTCTTAATTTTGACTTGCTAGTTTTTGAAATTATTTTTTAATTCTGTAAGAAGTCTTTCTCCTTGTTAATTATGTTTATTTATTTTAATAAGAATATTTTATTAAAATTCCGTTCTTATAGCATATAATCATTCTTCATGTTGTGTCTTAATGATAGTAACCAATGAATGTACACATGCATCCACTCTAAGCACATAAACTCTATCTTCAATAGTAAATTTTTTGTATTTTGACATTTTATAAGAAAATGATTTTTTTTTCTAAGACAGCCCTTCTCGAACAAATTTCTAGCACTGTCACTTTTAATTAGAAGAATAAATTTTTAAAAATCTTGATTACAAAATATAAAAATATGTAAATTTCATAAAAAGAAACACACAAAAATTATCAAAAAAATTCAATAAACTATTCAATTTTAATGATTTTAGAAATTAATGAGATAAATTGAAGTGAATAAAAAACAATTCTTCTAGTTGATCTAGGTCTCTATTGCTGAAATCATAAGATCATCTAAAAAAATTGGTCGTCCCATTTTTTATTAAAAGGAAAAGTGCGAAAGTCTATGAATTAAGATTTCTTGTTTTGTTTCTTCCGTGCAATGAATTCGGTGTTCAACTGCCCCTTATGGACTTTAGGCCTTTTTTTTCTTCGGTCCAATCCAAATGCTGCACTCCTTTGACTCAATAGTTCTAGAATCTCCCCCCAAAAAATAGTACCATTTTATAACAGATTTAATAAAAAAAATTATTAAAATAATATCCCACCAAACTCATATTATAATAGATTTGTAAGTAAGCAACATTCTTGGTATTCTTCATAAGAGAAAACAATTTATGTATTATATCTTACTTTAAATATATATATGACAAAGAAATCAAATTTGTATAGGAATGTATTCAATTAAGCAAAACTAATTATTATGAAGTCTATGAAAGAAGATGGAGTTACTAAGCAGAAGTTCATGAATGAATGTGGCATCAACCAGTTGAGTTTAATGAATACAATGCATAGGGTAAATATTTACAGTGAACTATTCAAGTATGTGCAGTAGTCCTCAAATAATGAGATTGTAAAACCTATACACTAACTCAATTTATTCTCAAAAAATACAGGTCCCATCCTTATTCCTCAAATAATTTGACTATTAAATCACGCATCTAAATGTAACAATACAGGCTGCAAAAGAAAGATAAACCATCAAAACTATGTACCAGTAGCTATGTTGCTATATTGAGGCAGGTGGAATTTAAGGACGATCCTTCTTAAGAGACAAGAAGTGAGCAGCAAAAGAATCGTAATCGGGTAACTTCGGATGAACGTGCCCAACCTTCTGATTAGAGGAAGTATCTGCATTAGAATCATCTTGGCCCTCTTTATTATCTTGTATCACTGTTTTTGGAGAACTGGAAGGTTGCAACCTTGCAGTTGATTTCTTAACTTCCCCATGCAAGGATCTTTTCGGTTCTGAAACTGGCTCAGTTGCTTTATTTTTGGCTGATCCAGGCTTCGATCCTGTCCAATTTTCAGAGCTCCTCGTCATGGATGAAGCATTTTGATTACTATTCTCGTAAGAAGTTCTTGAAGATTTCCATCCAAGTGTTGTGGCAGGAGTCACAGAAGGCTTGGATAAAGGAGCATCCCTTGAACTTAAACCTGTTGTGCCAGCTTTAGGAGAAGCCGATGTCCTTCGAGATATTCCTCCAAGAGGACGGGCAAAACCTGGTGAATTTTGTTTAGGAAGTTCATCTTCAAAATCACTATTATCAGAATCAAAGTATGTAACAGAGGGCCTTGAGCTGGATTTATTTTTTGCTTCACTTTGCTCCTTCTGAATGCGAGGTTCAATAGTACTAGCAAGAGTCTCCTGTGAATTTGCAACCATGCGATAACTATTAGAATCAGAAGATATGTTGTGCACTTCCGAGGCCGCAGTCTTGTTTCCTCTGCGCACTTCCCTCGTGTACTTGTCCTGAACAGGAGTATCAGAACCAATCGAAGCACTCCCAGTTGGCAAAGATTTTTCATTCTGGATTGAAGTGTTCCCCAATGACGATGAAACATCATCCAACGTATTCTTAATATAAGGTGGCCGCTTCAAACCTTTATTGCGAAGACCACCCTTCAAGGTACCATAGCTTAATTCCTTGCCACTTTCAGCCTGAAATTCCTCCAGAGTTTCAGTGTCATTGTTTGCCTCAAGATCCAAACCCGATGAAGAGCTTCTTTCCTTTGTAGATGGCAGACGTGCTGACACGTCATCATCATAGCCAAAATTCTTTTCTGATACAGTAGCGGTGTCTACCCTTGTTTCAAAATGCTCTTCGATGGTGTCTGAACCAACTGAAGGTGACAACCAAGACTTTCTGTCAGTGCCCATATTTTTATCATTTCTTGATGAGGACCCTAGATCCCCATGGCTTGCAACTGGATTAAAGGAAGAATTTTCATAATCAGATAGCCCAGAATGCTTAGACTTGACCAAATCCACATCGCTATCTGAACCTGGGTCATCTGAATCATCAAAAGTGACAGGCAGTAACAAGTCTTCTTTTTCAGAAGAAACTGCAGAAGCTGTCAATCTTTCAGAAGCCTCAGAAAAATGTGACTGTGTACTAAAACTTGTCACTTTCTCATCAACGTTTTGTCCATGCCTCCAAGAATCAACTTGTGATCTGGCACCAGGGGATGAGACAAACAAACCAGATCCCTCCCCACTGTACTTTTTATCAACATCAAACTTATAATCATCACCGTCCTCTGATCCAGAATCATCAAACAAAACAGAAGTATCATTATAAGAACTTGTTCCCATAAAGTTTCTCTGGGCGTTTGCTTCATCAGCAACAAAAAGGTCTTCCACAGCTTTGTTCCCAGTCTTCCAGCCATTCAAGTCCAAATTATCATTGTGATCATCAGTTGGAGTAACGAGATGAGAAGAGGAAGCTTCTCTATATGGTTTATTTGTCCTTACATCTCCAAAGTGATAATTGTTTTCAGTATTCAAATCAGTGTCATCATATAGTTCAGTCACAAAAGCTTCTTCATTTCTACCTGCTTGTGTTCTTGAACTTATTTCATGTGAGTCACTATTCTTTTGCTCAAATGAGTTCTTATGATGATATATATCAGCCATTTCAGAACCCTCAGTAAAAGGTTTATCATCACCAAAAGCACTACCAGACTTTAATGAACCTGACGGGGAATGTTTGACCACATTCTCATTACTGCTCGGGTAATATTTGCTGGGTCCTCTTACCAGATTATCTTGTTCTCTAGCAGAAATCTGTTCATTGTGCGTCTCAGAACTGCTTCTATGGAAGTAACCATCAACAGAACTAGTAGAAATATCTTTGTCATCATGAAAAGTGTATCCTTGGGGTCTTTCATCTCTCAACCCGTTGCCAGAAGAACTATGTGATCCACTTGAATACTGCCTTGTCATGTTTTCACGGTTTGAAAGTTCCGCAGCTGCCCTTGCAGCCATGCTAGCACGTTCAGCAGATTCTGCAGCTGCCTGTGCAGCAGAAGCAGCATCCTTGAATTCCATTGTCCAATTTTGCCTATTCATAGAAAAAGCACTCCTGTTATCGGTGTATGAATCTAGAAAATCCGTTTCTTGACTTCCAGTTCCTGCAAGAAAGAATCCCAAATATTCAGGTAACAGACACAACAAAAGCCCAGAAAATAAGGTGTAAGCACCATTTTCACAAAAAAATACCTGAAGATCTGATTTCTTGATCCTTTCTAGCAGCAGCACTTGCAGTCTGCTCATGTGAATTTGCAGATACATGATGCATTGGTTTAACTTGTGAGGAAGCACGTACATTGGAAGGACCCTTTTCATCATGAACAGGTAGAACGGGGATTTGAGAAGGTTCAGCATAAGCAGCCTTCTCAGAAGTACTTGGTCCAACCTTAACATACATATACACATATAATATCAAACTAAATAATCCAACAAACGTTTTATATCAAAATAAACCAAAGAAAAGCTACAATTAGTAGTGCCTACCAACAAGTCTTGAGAAGACTTTACATCATTTTCTTCAAATGACTTGGGCTCCCATTTGATATTATGCTCCTCAGCAATTGCAGCCAGTATTTTTATCTTGGTTGGACCATCAGGTGCTTTGGCAGACAATTTCTCAACCAACTGAAAAGACAGAATTAAATTAGAAATAAGCTTCAAAATGATCTTATCTTACCCAACTTCAAGCAGGTAGAAAGACTTACCATGCGACTTACACCACAGTCAGGGCGTAGTTCAACAGCTGCAGAGACAAATTCTTTTCCGTACTTGGACGTTAATTGCTTCTTCACATCTACGAGCTCTGGTACGTCTGAACATCTTGGAGATGCAAATATTACACTTGAAACCGCTTCCTTCAAGTCAATGGGGCAGTTTCTGGAAAAGTTTAAAGAGGAGAAATGATAACGACATCAATGCAATGAGAGGGTACGATCATAACAACAAACAAACTTATAAACTGTATGAAACAGTATTTTCAGAATCAGAAAACCCCATGCAATAATCCCTTCAGACACCCACAATTAATGTTAAAGCAAGAGACATAAAGACATACATGTTGGCATTCAAACTTTTACATGAATGATAGATATAGAATATCAATTAAAACATGATTTTTAACATCAAAGCACAACAATCCCTGTAAGTCATGCCTAAAATCATTGGGAACGAAGCTAACAGGTGGCACTGGCATGTTACATAATTAGTTGAGGATGATTCTCGACTGAGGGGCTTTGTTACTGTATCTATACCAAATGCACTGTTTATATTCTTACATAATACCTTGTACAATGGCATAAAAGATAAAAACTCATTGATCAAATCTATATCTAGATACTACAGTTTTCATCAGAATCATACTTACCAGAAAAGAAACAGTGAGATGTAATTCTAACCCAAGGGTCGTCCTTTCCCTTTATTTAGCTATTTTTATTCTGCCAGATCTATGATCAGGCCCAAGTCTGACATGAACCAACTCAGCTATACAATTATCAGATTCTCTTTAATTAAGTCCTCTAAGTTACAAGTATAACAAAATAGTTTGCCCTAACGTGATCGCACCTTCGATTGAAAAAACCTAACAAAATAATAACATACACACCCAAATCACGTAATATTACTTCCGTGCAGTCAAATCTACAAAAGGGAAGAGGAAAAGTTTATGTTCCCTCCCCCTAAACTAGCACAAACAATTTTAAACAATGAAAACTGTTCAACAAAGTGAAATGAATAAAGTAACCAAAGTAAAAATGTGCTTAAAAGAAACTGATAATTTAGCTGTGTTAAAATACTTTTGTGATTCGATCATGGGCAAACGTGCGGCGATAAGTTCACAGTATATCTCAACAAGATCGTAAGCTGCCATCGTCTTCTCCTCCCTGACAACATGTTCAACCTAAACACAAACCAGACGAAAAGTCAACACAATCAGAATCCCCAAAAACGAATGCAATCAAAACCTGAATTGTGACATCAAACAGAAAACAGACAACATAAAATCGATAAAAAAGAAAACCGAGTTATGCTGTCATCGTTACCCGGATTCTAGCAGTTCGGTCCTGACCAGACTCGAGCAATTGAGCCAACTCTCTCTTGAGTTGCCTCACCTGCGCTTCTCTCTTGTTCCTCAAAAGTTTTACGCGTGAAACGGCGAGCTTCAATGCCGTTTTGCTGCACAAAACAAATTCAATTGAACAAAAGCCGCTATGATTCTCACTCTCTTTAATCAAAACAATACAAGCAGAGATCGAAGGCGTACCACTTCGCGGGCTTGAAGCTTCGATGCAGCATAATTTGCACAAATTCAAACTGAAAAAATGAAGAATTATTGTGTTTATTTGTTTGTTTATCAAAGATTAGCTGTGATGAGAAATGAAGTAATTGAGAAGAAGACGAAGAAGAAGAAGAAGAGAAAAGGAACTTGCAGGCGAAGAACGAGGGAAAACGAGTGAAAATTTTATTGCAATTGAACTTTCGTCGAAACCTGACAAAAGAATACCAAAGAGAAGAAACCTTTCTCTACGTTCTACGCCATAAGGAAGGAATAATTACCTACGGGGAGCTGCATCCAAGTCAATAATGGACCTCACTTCAATTTTTTTTTTCTTTTTGCCAAATGTTTTATTTATTATCTTTCTAAGATGAAAAATATGTTTATTTTTTATTTTAATAACTATGGTTTATTAGTCCAATGTTGTATATTAGTAGGTCGGTTTACAGGTTAATATCTAAATGATATTTATATTATATTAACGTGAATCAAGACTAATAAGGCAGGTCTCTGTTTCGGTTAATAACGTTTGGAGCTCAATTTGAGTTGGTATTGTAAACGAAATTTGAAATATTAGGAACTCAGTCATCTTTAATAGTGGAGTGACAGATGTGTCTGAGGTGTTCGCTTCGGTGCAAGTTAAGGTATGGTCTTGGATTCATACAAAATCCTGTTTTTCTTATTTCCCGTATTCTAGTTGGGTTTTAAATCCTTTGGATTGTATGAGGTTGATTATGTAATGTTGGGTAGTGTTGGTATGGTAGCCCATTTGACAAACTGGTAATAGAAGTTATTGTCAGATATTTATGTATAAGGATTGAACCACCCTGAAATGGTTCCTATTTTTTATTTTTTTATTTTATTAATAATAAAAAAAAACGTGAATCAAAGATTTCGTACGATCAATCTAAATAAGATTTAATTGAATAAAAGTCATATGTACAAAAGAAAGAATGTGAAGTCTTTAGTGTATATATCAGAGAATGCATGAACATGAAAGAGGAAGAGAGATCACACACTAAACTAATAATATACTTATTCTTATTCTTAATCACTCGGAAGGTCTGAAACAATATTAAATTTTATTGGGTCATACATTAAGATATGATTATTACTTTGGTTTTTGAGATAATTATTATAAAGAATAATAAACTTATTCTGGTAGTTTGTGAACAAAAGTAATAGTATTAAATTATTTTACATAAATAATATTTTTTATTTTAAGAAATAGCTTTTGATATTAAGAAAAAATTAGAAAAATATAAAATCAGTTTGTTCACCGATTCAATGGTCCAATCATATTATTTATTGAGTTTAGGTAGGTTCCGACCACCATGTCTAATAATAAAAAAGTAAATAAATAAAATCACGTCTTTTCAGTCGTGCTCACGAGGTAGTGACACGTGATGTTACTGAATTGGGTCTATTTTTCATTGAGGAATTTTAAAATAAATGACAAGTAATTTGATAAAATAAATAAATGTATCAATTTAATAATACTTTTCAGTTTCCAATGTGTTAACAAAACCAAAAAAAAAAAGAGGAAAAAGTGTTCCATTTTATTTTTGTTTGACCGGTAGAAGAGTTGATCAATAATTTTTTAGTTTTAGAATAAATATTTTTTATATTTTAATCAAATAATTTTTATTACTTTTAAATAGGTATATTTTTTATTTTTTAATGATAAAACACTCATTTTTAAGTTATATTATTTATAGAAAGGTTAAAAAAATGTCTATATTTATATTAATTTTATATCCTAAAACTTTAACTTTTATCATTTTTATTTAAATTTTTAGTTGATATGATATTCTAAATAAAATAAGGAAAATGAACATTACCTTATATAAAATGTAAGAGAAATGAATATAATTTGTTAAAAATAAATAAATAAATATAGAGTACTTGCTTAAAAGTGAGAGAGGGTTGAATGTTACTTTATTAGCAACATGAATGAGCGAATGTCTATTTTTAAAATATAAGAAATTTAAGTGTTATTTAGTATGATTTTAAGAAGGTTAGTACAATTTTTTTGTCATTTTATTCTTAAAAGAAAATAAAAATTAAATTAAGTGGGAACAATAGTAACTTTGTAAAATTTGTAAAATAATTATGTGCTTGTGAAAAACAACTACTTTATATTACTTTAACATGAAAATATTTCACTTTTAACAATAACATTTATCCAGTAATAAAATAAGTTATAAGTGCATGAAAGGTATAAAGAAAAATAGCAAGAACACATAATTTCAAGAAAAATAACTATGACTAAAACAAGAAAATATATTTTTGCTTACAAAAAGTGATTTCTTAGTTTCTTTATTTAGTATTTCTTATACTTATAAATTTTACTATTTGTTATTTATATTTTTATATAAAAATATATGTAATATTTAGCTTAGGTTGTATCAGAGTCTATTAAGATTAAAATTAACTATAAGGTCTGAACCAATAAGTGCAAGAAAGTAATATGCATCTTGTTCTAGTCGGATGAGATGACCCTTAACTAGAGCATAAAATATACCAGAAATAGTGGTTTCCAATCTAGTTGTCCGTGTTCTTGGTCGGCCTTCTTTTCCTTTTATGTTGGATCTCTTTCCTTTTTGTTTCCTAACTTTTATTGTCCATTAACACTGATATTCCGCATATCTGTCAATCATAACTCCTAATATCTTTAACGGTAACAACGAGATCTTCTATTAACTTTCCGAATCGGAAACAAATCACTCCTCTAACTATAGGATCGGTCCATAACCCCACACATCTCACCACCATTCAAACTTATTTTAGACTCATGTGAAGTTCAACCAAATACTAGACAATGAAAGGTTCATGCGAGACAAACATGAAATCTTTTGATCACACACTTCTTAACTTCTTTTAAACTTAATAGGCCTAAATATATCATGATTTACAACTATTATTTACAGTTACTTTTACAAAGAAAAATAAATGATAGATCCAACATTTTATAAGTCCAAAAAATACAACATTAAGAAACTAATAACTATTTTTTGTCATACTTGTGTTATTCTCATTCAAATTATGTGTTCTAACTCTTTTTTATTACATCTATTTATTCATTCATCAATTAGACGCTAAGAGACGGCAAACCTAACACCAAAATTAAAATATGTGTAACACTTCTCAACCAAATTAATAGAAAAAAAATGAAAAACAAGAACATCAAATAGGCAAAAATATAAATGGAACATACTCATCATTCAATTTTACACCTCCAAAAACATCTACTAAGATTGTTATTCAAGTCAAGAAACATAACTTCAACAAATCGTCAATGACTCTAAACCCTCCTAACAAAAATATTGTTGATTTTTCACGAACTAATCTTAATCTCCTAAGGTTGAAAGTTTGAAAATCTCTTCATTACTCATGACCTGGTACATATGTAGGAACCAACCAACCAAACAACAATATATCACTTTTAATTATGACTACCAATTTCAAAATTAATAAATAATTTTCTGAAGCATATGCATGTATTGTTGCCTTATTAGTCCCAAAACTCAATTTTATTCAAACTTAACTTTAATTGCCAAAAAGAAAATGTATGCATTTGTAATTTTATGTCACAAAAAATATATTTTAATAAAAAAATGATAACGACCTTTTATTAATTGCTTCTCTCCTCTTATTTTTTTTATAGAATACTCTTTATTACACTATTTTGTATGGAGCATTTATTGAAAGAAAAAAAAAGTACTTTTTTATAGTAACATTCTTACTCAAAGCACAATTATGCCGTGAAAAAATAGAAAAAAAATTACTTCTGAATGATAAGATAACATTAATATTTGTTAAAAAAAATGGAAAAAAATTACAAAAATTAATATTCACATGACACGACTGATTTCATTGTTTTAATTTGAGTATCTGAACTAATAACCTAAATATCTCAAATAAGTGGTGTGAAAAAAAAAATACTCAGTTTAAAATCCTCTCTGTTTAATTAATGGATCTTGTGAATAACTTTTTTTCAAAAACAATCTTATTTAAAACACAGTTAGCATTAAATATGACTGCATTTTCTAAATTTCCTAATGTTTTGATCCTTTCTATCAGAGAACTATAGTATAAAGGAAATGGAAGATAAGAAACACTGTGATGTGGTATTAGTTACTATTGAATAAGAAGATAGAAAATGAATAACAGTGGCTGCTTAGGCATGCAGAAGAAGATTACAAGATCAACTTTCTCTAATGTTCTGTTAGCTTCTGTCAAATGTACTGTGTTCACAAATGAAGAGATATCAACTATTTAGATTCAGAGTTTTCCGTACTGTGAGAACACGACAAAGAAGTGAAGAGATATCAACTATTTAGATTCAGAGTTTTCTGTATTCCGTACTGTGTTCACAGATAACACGACAAAGAAGTGAAGAGATATCAACTATTCAGATTCAGAGAGTTTCGTGGGAAAGAGAAAGAGAGAAGTTTTTGTTAATGGAGGAAGGAGGAAGAACTGCATGAAGAAGAGGGTTGTTCCAGTTTGTTAGTGATCAACAGGCTCACCCAATTGGCTGAGCAAGATGGCCAAATCCATGCCTCTTATCATCGTAGGTGCAGCTGTAGTGTAAGGACACTCCTTCGAAAACCCAACCTTGCCAGATTTCAGTTCCTTCATTAGGCAAGCCTTTAATGTCTCATGGCATTTCACATGAGTCATTCCTGTAAAATCAGTCTTTCCCTTAGTCTAAACCAATCACTCAACTACACAAATAATCACAAGTGAAAACAAAGACTCTAGTGCAGATTTGGTAAATTACAGAACAAAGTTACACATGGTTTCAGTTTCAACAACAATAACAAGTAAATTTTTTTAAACCTTATCTGGTAACACGACCTTTCGACCAAAACCAGCATCATGCTAATTCGACTTGATTAAAAGAGATAAACATGGCATGATTAAGGAATCATTAAACTCACACTAATCTTTACACAACATAAAGCCTAATAGAGAAGTGTAAATAAGAGGGAACCTAAATACTGTTTCCATACATAGAGCAAAATGGCATTGGAAAATTCTGAGTTCTGACAACAGAATTAGGAAGAAGCTTCCAAGCATGCAATTCAGAGAATTGATTGAACAGAAGATTAACATAAAATGGACCCAAAAAGAAATAGGCACACAAGAATGAAATAACAGAAACACCAATTGGGGACAGAAACAAAGTTAATGTTGGTGCAGAATGTGAAAATACCGAGTTTGCCAACGCAGTCGTCATGGGCCATGCAACAAGCGTCAAGATCATCGCATGGTTTCTCGCCGGGACAGCCAGAATACCCCACCCCGCAATACTTGCCGTATCTGATTCCAATCGCTGAATTTCGATTATAAAAATAATTAGTATCAACCAAATTAACGATTACTATAGCATGAACTCAACGGAATGGAGTAGAATCTTACTGTCGCACTGCTCCGCAATGCATGTGGTGCTGCAGTTTGGCTGAGCAGATACGTGGGGGGCGGCGGCGAGGAGCAGAGAGAGGAGGATTCCGAATGCGGCGGTGGCGCGTGACATTTTGTGGCGAAATTGAAGAAAAGGGTGGTGGATGGTTGACGCCGAACTCTCCTTCCCCCCACGCTTGATCTGTATTTGGGTATTTGCAGGCACAACACAAGCAACCTCGTATTTGAAGTCCCAAGTAAAATAAGGTTTCTTGTGTTTGGTTGTTATGCCAAAAATACCAAACCACCCTTCAGATTGTTGCCAAAGTAGTGGATGTCCTTTCTCTTCTCATCTTTCACAATTACCATTTGCACCATACTTATCTTTAGCCTTTACTTATTTTAGACTTATGAACTTTGGAGGATAATGTGTTATGATAAAGGATATAAAAATGTGTATAATTTTTAAAATGTAGAATACGATTTCAATAAATATTTTTTAAATTCACATTTTATGTATCTTACGAGTGTCTTACGAATGTTCGTGTCCGATACATGTGTCCGAGACAGATACACAATTTAATAAACGTGTCCAAATCTCATAACTTATGATTGATGATGGAGGAAAAACAAAGAAAAATATAACTTTTTTTTTCTTTTCAACCAACATTACTAAATACTCTATGAGTCTCTCATAGTATATTAAAAATCCTTCATGTATAGTTAAAAATGTCAAACACTGTAACTAAGGATTGTGAAATTGGCAAGAAAATGAGGAAATTCAATGTAGATATCATGTGTAGTTTGATCTTGTTCAGTTTTCACAACACAAACCAAATCACAGTATAAAATGGTTTTTTAAGTTTTGTTTTTCAATGTTTGGTTTCGTGGTTTTTTTTTTTTTTGATTCATTTAGCGATTAAAAATGGTTTTGTTCGATTTTGAACGCATTAGCATGGGAAAACGTGAGGATTAGTTTGGGTAATTGTTCAACAAAATTTGGAGAGTGTAAAGAAGAAAGGAGAGGTGTAAATAAGAAAAGGCCTCTTTCTTGTAGAAATAATAAAAGACCCAACTAAGCAGTATGCTGATCCGTTCCGTGAGAAGTGATTTTCTTCCTGCACCCCAATGATTTCTTCATGTATCCCACATCGAAATTATTTATTTTAGATTTTACAATTCGAAATAAAAATTTACATTCTAAATTTGTACTGGTATGGGCGAGACCGACATTCGATCTCCCTGACCGAGACTTACCTAACTGCCCGAGACCTGGTCTAATTGACCAAGACTAGAGAAACCTGATCGAGACCATGGAAACTTAGCCGAGACAGGAGAAATCGCCATGATTGGTCAGACCGGCCGACACATACATCAATTAACGCTCAAACCAAGGTCAGTGAAGTTAATCCATCGTTAAGGATTAAGTAATACAACCATAAGTGAGATTTACTCCACTAATCAGGCCCAATAAGATAAGCCTATTAAAATAATATAAATATAACACATCCCAAGGAAAAAGGTACGTCATTTATTACTGTGCACCTACCCGAATACTGATCATCCGCTTTACTGACTTGAACGTTGAAGTGCCTTTTGCAGGTACCCTCCATCCGGTGTTCACCCAAGACCAAGAACCGAAAGAGAAGCACGAAGACGAGAAGGACCCTAGTCAAGTACCCAACAACTTGTCCGACCGAAGGAAGAAGACGAAGACTTCAATAATTCTCTAGGTCCCATCTTCCTAGCAGGAACAAAATCGTATAATTTAGAATAAAAAATTTGTATTTTGAATTATATAATATAAAATACAAAATTTACGTTCTGAAATGTTGAAATGTGCAATCTAAAATACAAACTTTATATTTTAGAATATAAAAAATAAAAAATTTTAACTTTTGATTCTAAAAGGATTTCACATTCCATAATTAAAAAATATAAAAAATAACTTAGATATTTTTTCGAAATATAGAGGTACAAGAAAAAAACCGCATGGAGGGTGCAGGAAGAAATTCCATCGTGATCCTTAAAGTAAGAACAAGTTCACAAATACTCTATTTTTTCATGAACATAATCCACTCGAGTTCTAATATTTCCTCTCAGATTAAAGATGGTTATAATCAAACAGATAAAAGAAAATCAAAATCAATTACGATTTTAATATATTTTAACAATTTGATTCGAATTTCGATTTAAAAACTAAAAAGTGATCTACATTATGTTTTGTTTACTGTATTTAAATAAAATATTATATATATATATATATAAAATTAATTAACAGCTATGAAATATGCTTTGGTGCGACTTTAAAAGTTGTTTTATAACTTAACTATATTATACTTGCAATATATTTATATTAATTAAACTAGGATAATAAATTTATACTGTATTTTTTAACCATGAAATTATATAAACCAATTATTAATGAGAGAAATTTAAAATTATTAATTCACAGCCATTATACAAAAAAAAATATAGTAATTTTATTTAACAAAAACAGTAAAATTGATACAAACAAAGCTATATTACATTTGTTCATTTAAATTTTTATATTAAATTAAAATAACAATAAAACTGTATTTAATTTTCTTCCTATGGCGTGACTCATACATACATAACAATGTCCTTTAAATGCATTTACACATTTTTAATTACAAATTAAAAACGTAGACGTACCATAACTTGTTCTTATTAGAGACATTTATCAATTTAAACTAAAATTGTTATCATTCTATAATCAGGACGTTGACTTTTCCCATGGGAAATGAATGCTGAAATGAATGCTGAAATAAATCATTTTTTTTTTGTGTCAAGAAATAGTCAACATGAACAATAAATATGAAGCAAAACCATAGAAAATAAAAATCAAAGATTCCCACAACCACCTTAATATATATACTTTTTTTTATGCATCATAATTAATATTAGTTTGAGTCGTTCATAATTAAATCATCTAATAAAGCTTCCATTTGGCATGAACCATACTCTTTCATTCGTAACATTTTCTGTAAACATTTTTTTATATTTAAAATATTACTTTGACTTTACTTTCATATACTAAAATACCTTTCCAATCATTTAACATAATTTTGAAATAATTTCGGCAATCATGAGATTAGAGAAACAATTTGAAGTTATTTATTAAATTGTTTTACTGATAGAACTTTTATATTTTTGTGAGATTTTCTTTCATGTATTCTATCAAAAATTGTAAAAGTTTTTTATTTATTTGAATTTCGTATAATTCCATAAAATATTTATGAAAAATAATATCAATGTCGGTTTCTAATATTTAGTTGGTGTTGATTTTTTATTCATTAGAAAAAAAGGTGATGTTATTTGCAAGTCAAACCTAAATCGGTCATACAAATTTCAAATCTTTAAATAGAGAACAACATTTTTGAGAATTTGGTTAAATTAAATTTATTTAACTTTCCAAAGAAAAAACTTAATCGTTGAAAAAAGAAAATAAAAAACTTAATATACCATCTTGGGTGTGTACTATATCGTTCTGAAATACTGTGATCGTTGTTGACTTTATGCATTTTGCAATTATTTGATCAAAGTTAGGAGTTCAAAATTGGTGTCCACAAGTGTGTGTTTGTTTAAAATTTCAAACATTAATATTCAAATCACTAAGACAAGAAATTTGACATTGATTAGAGTTTTGAAAGAAAACCAATTTAAATATGTATATATGTTGCAAACTCTTACTCTGAAATTTGGTGTTTTTGTTTGTAGTTTTAGTGACAGTTTTTAGTCACAACAATGAATTTGATGTCTTTTATAATAATTATTTCAAAAGTTTAACATCAATATTATTTTTATCAATCTTATTTACAAATAAGAAAAAATTAATTTTATGATTAGCCAAAAAGGCTTTTTCCACGCATCCCAATTATGTTTGATGATTCCAGACACATATAAATAACAGTTTGTATCTAAACTTTAATCGGCAAAAAAACATATATAGTGGCTAACACTATCAAAAACCGCTGCTTCTATCCAAAACGTTGTGAATATGAGATTATACATTTTAAATAAAAAAAACTCAACAATAATCCTTTGCCCATATTCTGCTAGATCTAGGCAAAACATTCCAGAGACAGGCATATCTAATAGCGGTAGTTGCCAAAAGAACATACGAGCTACATATTTGAATTCTACTTCGAGCCTATTCTTCTTGAGATCAAAATTATCCTGCAAAAAAACCATAATCTCTAACAAGCTACAAAGAAAACTTTTATCTGGACTATAAGTCTTAGGTTTAGTTTAGCAATTGAATACATAAGATAGAGTTTAAACACAAGTCAAAATGGACAACTTAGGGAGGAGAGGTGTGGTGTTTGAGAGTAATAGGTGTGTTATGTGCGGTGGTGAGGATGAAACAATTAACCATGTCTTTTTTAGCTGTAAAATAACTTGGTTGGTTTGGAGTTTGTGTTGTCAGTGGATTAGGAAGGAGTCTGTTTATCACCAGGATGCCATAGAACACCTTTTGGATTTAGATTATCTTGGGCGTCGAACCAAAAGGTCAATAAAGTATGGGACTGCATGTGGATCGCAGTGGTTGGAGAGATTTAGAAGCAGAAAAATTGAGTTATTTTGGAGAAAGGTAAAGTTGACCACAATGAAGTTTTCACGTTAGCTTAGTTAAAAATCTGATATTGGGTGACAAGTAAGGAAAAGTTAACAATTTTCACCTTTGCTCAGTGGTGTATTGATCTTAAGATTTGAAAAGAATTGGATAGATGTCTAATAGAAGGTAAGAGGTGGCAAGAAGATGACACGTAAAAGTAGGGATACGGGCAAACTTGCAGTGGTTGCAAATGTAGTGTTTTGGTTTAGCTTAAGTGAATTTGTTTTCTATTTTGTTTTGTTTTTTGTGATATGCTCCTTAGAGCTTTGATTTACTTAAAAGTGAGGAGAGTCGTGATTTGCTATATTGAACAAACCTAATGATCGCCTACAAATTTGTATAAGGATTAAAACACTTCTTAAATACTCATTTTTATTATATTAAAAAAAATATCAAACATACGAGAAGATTGTTATTGGAAAAATTTAATAGATATCTACCTCCACCATCATTATTTTTATCAGTGATGAATGGTATGAGTAATTTTTTTTATAAATCAAAATCGAAAATCACTCTCTTTGTTGATCAATAATCGTCCTTTATAACATATTTCGTTGTCGCAAGTTAAACTAAAATTGATATGAATTTAAGGGACAACGAAAAGATTTTTCACATGTTTGGTACAGTTCGAAACAAAAATTATAAGATTGGTTGAAGTCAAATTTAGAGTGTATGAAAGTTTGAATAAAATCTTATTCAGCATTTACAAGTTACGTCTTTTTAATATGTATCGTACACTATGCACAGAAATCTAGGGCACTCTGACATGCATACATCTTCCTGCCATCATCATCCCATGACCACATGCCCTTGCATGCATGGACCCACGTGAAGTTTCTCACACTGTGAAGGTGGTGATGTGCATGATCATGATTCATGCACGCATACATATCATGATCATGATTCCAATATCATGCATGGGTCCACGTGAAGAATCTGATGCGTAAGACTTTGTGGATGGTGAAGGATAAGGAAGTCCTACACATGTATGGCGTACGATTAGGTAAGTAGGACTTCATATCTACCACCAACTTCAAATTTAGAGAAAAAACCATGCACAAGTCAAAGGCCACCAATAAATCATTAAGGTCATTTCATGTGTAATAAGTGCATAAAATATAAACATATACTATATATTTTGTTATATTAGGTGAATAATATACCAAACTAAAGAATATAAACTATGTTATAGCATTAAAATTCATAATACACAAATATTTTTCAAAATATAAAGTATATTTTAGACATATGATACATATTATAAAAAAAAAGTTAATTACTAATTCTAGTATCTGAAATAATATAGTACATCAACTAAAAAATAAATACTGATATTTCACTAGTCATAGAACTTGTTACTCGTAACATAAACAAGTTTTTCTAAAATATTCTTTCAATGAGAAACCAAAAAGATATTGAAAATCTCAAATTGTGAGAATGGGAAGTATATGAGTTTTATTATATATGTTAGGAATTTTAATTTGTAGAAAAAAATTGTATAGTTTATGTTTTTCATCTTGTTAAAAAAAGATAAACATTTTAAGTTTACATATTTTCATAGAGTCACTCATTGCATTGCTTGTTGATATATATAGTGAGTTATAAATTCATTTATAATTCTTTAGAATGTAACATAAAAAAAAACTAACAAATAAGAAAAGTAATATCTTCTAATTACATGAGATAAAAAATGAAAAATAATCCAAATTCTTCTTTAAAAGCTTCTGCATAATAAGTTATAAAGTGCTCTTATAAGGACGGATCTAGTCTATCAAGTTCTTCTTTCGCCACTTTCTTCAATCTCTTGATCTCTAGTAGTACTTTTCGATCTCTCAGTCTTTGTTGATTCCTTTTGATCTCTCAGTCTTTCGTTAAACGAGGAATGTCTACCTAAAAAGACATTCTCACATTCAAGTTAAAGATAAATATATTTAAGTCACAAATGTTATAATTAAAACATCCTTCCCTTTTATCTTTGGAACACTTATCTACTTATAGTTTTTTTATATATATATATTTATGAATCTTTCCTTATCAGAAGAAATATTCCATACTCATACTCATGAAAGTCTAAAATTATTTGATTATAATTAATCTTCAACTTGTTGAAAAGTTAGAATGATTTTTAATTAATTTAACACAATTGTTATAATATCGAATGATCGGAATGTCAATTTTTTTTATTAACAATAAATAAATAAATAAAATAAAATAAAATATTTTAAGATTATTCGAAGTACAGTTAGAGTAGTTAACGTAGTCTTCGAAATGAGGTAATTAGTTGAGGTGGGAAAGGAAGAGGGATAATTGTCATTCACCAAACAACAACAAATGACTGCAACTCCTTTTCTCTTTTTAAATGTTGTTTGTTTTGGTCAAATATTGTTCAGTGACATTTTAGTTGACTTGACATGATATAGAATTAAAAAACTTTATTTAATTAGTACCCAGAAGCTTATTAGTTCTATAATTAAGATTTAATTATTGAAAACTACATATACAGATGTTTAATGAAAGAAAGTCAAAGCAGTGTTTGAGTTAGCATAAAATAAACCTGAAAAAGCCCTTTGAGCAAGTGGTGTGTCAATCTAGAAAGCATGAATAGATTATATTCCCTGTTCAGTCAAACCATAAGTGATGTTGAAGGTCTTAGTTAATCCTAATGAGGTGCCTTAATTAGGCTTAATATTTGTTAATTATTACATGAATTAAACTATAAAGGAAATTAACTTGGTGGTGAAGCTACTTATTAATATAATGGAAACAACTTAGTGGTCAATATCTACCCTTGACGTACGTGTGATCTCAATCAGACGCTGTATCACGTGGTGGACCATTCCATGTTTTATCACCTTAAAAACCAAACACACTTAAAACTACAAACCAAACTATAATCTTATCATTTCTTTCTTAATCAACTCGAATATCCACATAAGGATCACAACATCATGATAATAAGTATCCACCATGAAGCATAGGTTAAGTGAGTTTTTCTGTATATTTTATTGGTTAAACCAACTTTGCTACCTGTTAATTATATGTGATTCAAACTCTCAACTCACAATGAGTTTTTTATTTTATCAGAAAAAATATAACAAATGTCATCCAGTTAGTAATTCAATCCTCTTATAAACTAAAAAAAATACAAAACATTTCAAGACAACTTCGACCGTCTACCCTGTCATAACTACTTAAAAAACGGTTTAAAATTTAAAGATCAGTTCTGTCACCCTATCAGTAAAGAGTTCTAGGTACCAATCAGAAAAGCTGTCTACCCTGTCATAACTACTTAAA